>Ga0187776_10000149_pt1 | contig 34029 bp, 31 predicted proteins | sample 0216_BV02_MP12_2_FD_132426 | JGI IMG/M metagenome (GOLD analysis project Ga0187776, IMG submission 132426) | Tropical peat soil microbial communities from peatlands in Department of Meta, Colombia - 0216_BV02_MP12_20_MG | ecosystem: Environmental > Terrestrial > Soil > Wetlands > Peat | place...
ACCAGCCCTTCAAGGCCCCGCCCTCGACCACGAGGCGGCGGCGGGTCGTCACGCCCTCCGCGTCGAAGCAGCCGCTCGCCATGCCGCCCGGAACGAACGGATCCTCGAGGATGTCGACGCCGGGCGCGAAGACGGGGGTGCCGAGGCGATCGAGCAGGAACGAGGAACGGCGGTACAGGCTCGAGCCGCTCGCGGCGGACACGAAGTGCCCGAGGAGGCTTCCCGCGATGGCGGCCTCGAACAGCACCGGCGCCTCCGAGGTCGGCAGGCGCCGCCCTCCGAGCCGGCGCACGGCCCGCTCCCCCGCGACGCGCCCGACGGATTCGGCGTCCTCGAGCCGCGCCGGATCGCGGTGCGTGGTGAACCAGTAATCGCGCTGCATTCCGTCCGCGTCCTCGGCCACCACGCCGCAGCCGATGCTCGCCTTGGAGCTGGGGAAGCCGCCGAGGAAGCCCCGGGTGTTCGCGAGGACGAAATCGCTGTCGTAGCTCGAGACGGTCGCGCCCTCGGAGTTCGTGATGCGCTCGTCCACCGCGAGCGCCGCCGCCTCGGTGCGGCGCGCGAGTTCGATCGACCGCTCGACCGAAAGCCCCCAGGGGTGGTAGAGGTCCAGGTCCGGCGGCTCGCCGCGGAAGAGCCGCTCGGCGTCCGGAAGCCCCGCCGCGCCGTCCTCGGCGGTGTGGCGCGCGATCGCGCAGGCGGCCTCGACGGTGCGCGCGACCGCCTCGGGCGAGAGATCCGAGGTGCTCGCGTTGCCGCGGCGACGCCCCAGGTACACCGTGATCCCGAGGCCCTTGTCGCGGTTGTACTCGACGGTCTCCACGTCGCCGCGGCGCACGGTCACGGACTGGCCCACCGCCGCCGACACCTCCACCTCGGCATCGCTCGCCCCCCGCGCGCGCGCCACCTCGAGCGAGCGCAGGGCGACTTCGGCCATGGCTTCCCGGGACAGGGGGAGCGAGGCGGAGGCGATCGGTTGGTCGGGCATCGGGGATTGCCCCACGGGCTGGGCCCGGCGCTCGGGGCCGCTGGTAAACTCGACGCGGCGCGGAGTACGGGACGAGGAATGGAAGACGACGATCTTATCAGCAAGACGCGGCGCAAGAAGCAGATGACCGAGCTGCAGCAGCTGGGGGCGGGGCTCGTCGCCCTGTCCGCGGAGCAGCTCGCGCGCGTCGACATGCCCGAGGCCCTGCGCGACGCCGTCGCGGACGCGCGCCGCTTCACTCGCCACGAGGCCCGCCGCCGCCAGCTCCAGTACATCGGCCGCCTGATGCGCGAGATCGACGCCGGCCCCATCGCCGAGCAGCTGGCCGCGCTCAAGGCTCCCTCGAAGCGCCAGACGGCGTTCTTCCACGTCGCCGAGCGCTGGCGCCAGGAGCTTCTCGACGATCCCGGGACCGTCGCGCGGTTCGTGAAGGAGTTCCCGGAGGCCGACCCGCACCGCATCCGTTCCCTCGCGGAGGGAGCGCGCGAGGAAAAGCGCGCCGCGCGGCCGCCGCGGCAGTTCCGCGAGCTCTTCCACGTCCTCGCGAGCATCGTGCAGGACCACGCGCGGAGGCACCCGTGACGCAGCCCGAGCGCGACCTCGTCCGCATCGGCCTCGTCGCGACGAGCGACCGCGCCTCCCAGGGCGTCTACAGCGACGAGGGCATCCCGGCGCTCGAGGAATGGCTCTCGCGCGCGCTGCTCAATCCCCTGGAGCTCGAGAGGCGGCTCATCCCCGACGAGCGGCCCGTGATCGAGGCGACGCTGCGCGAGCTGGCGGACGAGCGCGGCTGCCACCTCGTGGTGACCACCGGCGGCACCGGCCCCGCCCCGCGCGACGTGACGCCGGAGGCCACGCTCGCGGTGGCCGACCGCGTGATGCCCGGATTCGGCGAGCAGATGCGCCGCGTGAGCCTCGAGTTCGTCCCCACGGCGATCCTGTCGCGCCAGGTGGCGGTGATCCGGGGGCGCACGCTCGTCGTCAACCTGCCGGGCCAGCCGAAATCGATCCGCGAGACGCTCGAGGGCCTCAAGTCGCCCGAGGGCAGGACGATCGTGGCGGGCATCTTCGCCGCCGTCCCCTACTGCATCGACCTCCTCGGCGGGCCCTATCTCGAGACGCGCGAGGAAGTCGTGAAGGCCTTCCGGCCGAAGTCGGCCATCCGTCCCCCGAGGAGCTGACCTGGACCTGCTGCCCCACGTGGAGCTCGCGACCGGCGCACGGCCCGCCGGCACGGTGATCTGGATGCACGGCCTCGGCGCCGACGGCTGGGACTTCGTGCCGATCGTGCGCGAGCTGCCGCTGCCCGAAGGCCTGGAGCTGCGCTTCATCTTTCCCCACGCCCCGCAGCGCCCGGTCACGATCAACAACGGCTTCGTGATGCCCGCCTGGTACGACATCGCCGGAAGCGACATCGCGCGGCGCCCCGACGAGGCCGGGATCCGCGAGTCCCAGGCCGCCGTCGAGCGGCTGATCGCGCACGAGCGCGAGCGCGGCGTGGATCCCGCGCGCATCGTGCTCGCCGGGTTCTCCCAGGGCGGGGCCATCGCGCTGCAGGCGGGGCTGCGCCACGCGAGTCGCCTCGCGGGCATCGTGGCCCTGTCGACCTACCTGCCGCTCGAGGACTCCCTGGAGGCGGAGGCCGCGCCCGCGAACCGGCAAACGCCGATCTTCATGGCCCACGGCACCGAGGATCCCGTGGTGCCGCTCGCGCTCGCCGAGGCCTCGGCGGCGGCGCTTCGCTCGCGCGGCTACGCCGTGGAATGGCACCTGTGGCCGATGCCCCACGCGGTGTGCGCGGAGGAGGTGCAGGCGATCGCCGAGTTCCTCGCGCGCCTCTACGGCCGGGGCGAGCCCGCGCGCTCCTCGATCCTGCTGCCGGGCCGCTAGCCCCCGCGGGACGGGACGAGGAGCGGCTCGAGCGCCCGGCGAAGCGGATCCGGCAGGCGCTCGACCGGCCGGCGCGAAGCGCGCTCCACGTACACGTGCACGAAGTGTCCCTGGGCCGCGGCCCGGTCCGAGCCCGGCGCGAAGAGCGCGAGCTCGTAGCGCACGCTCGAGCGCCCCAGGTGCGCGACCCGCAGCGCCGCGGTCACGGGCTCGGGATACGAAAGCGGCGCGAAGTAGTGGCAGCCGGTCTCCACGACGAGCCCGATCACTTCCCCGGCCGCGACGTCGAGGGCGCCGCGCTCGATGAGCCACGCGTTCACGGCCGTGTCGAAGAACGAGTAGTACACGACGTTGTTCACGTGGCCGTAGGCGTCGTTGTCCATCCAGCGCGTGGTGATCTCGCGCGCATGGGGATAGTCCGCGCGCCGGTGCGGCTCGGGACGCGCCATCTCAGCCTTTGGACGTTCCTGCGCCGGCCGCCTCGGCAGAGCCCGCCGCCATGCGCACGGTGCGCCCGTAGATGCCGGGCACCGACGACAGCCCTCCCGCCAGGAAGGCGGCGACCTCCTCGCGGCGCTTGAGGGTGTCGTGGTAGCCGAGGTCGATCAGCTCGTTGCAGTAGCCGCGCTCGAAGAGCAGGTAGCTCGCGAGGTTCGACCCCCCGCGGCGCATGGCCCCCACGGAGCGCATCAGGAAACGGATCGTCCACGGGAGGCTGCGCACGTGCTTCACGGCGATCGCGTCGAGCGGCTCCGAGGGCGTGAGCACGAGCACGTCGACGTGGCGCAGCGAAAGCCCCATCCGGCGCAGCGCCTCGGGCTCGACGACGCTGATCGTGCGGTTGATGCGCTCCATGCGCTCGAGGTCCACGGCGAGGCTGTCGAGGAAGATCGAGTTCATCACGTGGCCCGCGACCTGGGCGAGCGACGGATACAGGTCCCCGCGGGTGCGCGCCGGGGCCTCGTCGCGGATGCGCGCGGTGCCGACCACGAGGATGCGGTCGGCGCCGAGGTGCAGCGCGGGGCTCACCGGGGCGAGCTGGCGCATCGAGCCGTCGCCGAAGAACTCGCGGTTCAGGCGATACGCGGGGAACAGGAACGGGATCGCGCTCGAGGCCATCAGGTGCTCGACGCCGATGCTCGTGCGGATGCCGATGCGCTGCGAGCGCTTCCAGCCCTCGACCTGCTCGGCCGCCTCGAAGAAGCTGCAGCTCTGGCCCGAGGTGTAGCCCGAGCACGTGATGGCCACCGCGTCCAGCGCCCCGGCGGCGATGTTCTCGCGGATGCGCGAGAAGTCGAGCCGCCGCGCGAGCAGGCTCTCGAGCGGCCGGTTGTCGAGCAGCGAGATGCGGCGGTTGCGCAGGAACGCGCCGAACAGGAGCCCCGTGAGCCACCGCGCGCTGTTGGCGAACACGCCCGGGAAATCGGCGCGATAGACGTGGCGCGCCTCGAAGCCGCGCCAGACCTGCAGGAGGTTGTCGACCGCGTGGCCGAAGTCCTCCGCGTGCACCGCGAGCGCTCCCGCGTTGACCGCTCCGGCCGAGGATCCGGCGATGATCGGAAAGGGGTTCACCCGCGGGTCGGGGACGATCTCGCGCACCGCCTGCAGCACGCCCACCTGGTAGGCGGCCCGGGCGCCACCGCCCGCCAGCACCAGCCCCGCCTTGCCCCCCGTCGACTCCATCGCTCCTCCTGCGGGGCCGGCGCCGCCTCAGGCCGGCCCGGCGGATGCCCTGCCCCGCTCCTTGCGGAGGGGTGTACTCGCAGCGCGGGCGTTTTGCAACATTTCCCGCGCGTGCCGGCGCGTGGCCTCGGTGATCGTGAGGCCGCCCAGCATGCGCGCGATCTCGTCGACGCGCTCCTCGCCTTCCAGCGAATCCACCGTGGCGAAGGTGCCCCTCGGGCCGGGCTGCTTCGCCACGCGCAGCTGCGCGCCCGCGTGCACCGCGACCTGCGCGAGGTGCGTCACGCACAGCACCTGGTGATGGCGCCCGAGCGACTGCAACAGGCGCCCGACGATCTCGGCCACGCCCCCGCCGATGCCCGCGTCGACCTCGTCGAAGACGAGCGTGGGCACCGAGGCCCCGCCCGAGAGCAGCACCTGGATCGCGAGCGCGATGCGCGAGAGCTCGCCGCCGGAGGCCACGCGCGCGAGCGGCCCGAGCGGCTGCCCGGCGTGGGCGGCGACCTGCAGCTCCACCGACTCGAGCCCGCCGGCGCCGGGCGTCTCCAGCGGCTCGAGCGCGACCTCGAGGCGGCCGCCGGCCATCGCGAGCTCCTGCATCGTGCGGGTCACCTCGGCCGCCAGGCGCCGCGCCGCCTCGCGCCGGATCCGCGTGAGCTCCGCGGCGCAATCGCGGTAGGCGCGCTCGAGCGCCGTTTCCTGCTCGCGCAGCTCCTCCAGGCTTTCCTCGCCCCCGAGCTCCGCGAGGCGCGCGCGCCGCTCGGCGAGCGCGTCGGGCAGCCCCGCCGGCTCCACGCGGTACTTGCGCGCCGCGCCGTGCACCGCCGCGAGCCGCGCGTCGAGCTCGCCCATGCGTGCCGGGTCCGCCTCGAGGTGCTGGAGGTAGCGGCGCAGCTCGTGCGCGCACTCGGCCGCGTGCACGCCCGCGCTCTGCGCGTCGCGCGACGCCTCCCCGAGCGCGGGATCGAGCGCGGCGGCATCGGCGAGCCGCGCGGCGACCGAGGCGAGGCGCGATGCGACCGACTCGTCGGCCTCGTCGAGCACCTGGGCGCACTGCGCGACGGTCTCGATCAGCTCCTGCGCGTGCGCGAGGCGGCGGTGCTCGGCCTGGTCCTCGGCCCAGCGCGCCGGATCGAAGGCGAGGGCTTCGAGGTCGCGGATCTCGTGGGCGAGGAGCTCGCGCTCCCGCGCCGAGCCGGCCTGCGTCCGCTCGCGCGCCGTGCGCTGCTCGGCGATCCTGCGCCAGGCGCCGTGCCGCTCCGCCACTTCCCGGGCAAGCGGCTCGCAGCGCGCGAAGGCGTCGAGGAGCGCGCGCTGGTAATCGCGCCGCAGCAGCAGCTGGTGCTCGTGCTGGCCGTGGATGTCGAGCAGCATCTCGCCCAGCTCGCGCAGCTGCGCCGCGGTGGCCGGCCGCCCGTTCACGAAGGCCCGCGACCTCCCGCCCGGGTCGATGGTCCGGCGCACGAGGCAGGCGCCGTCGCCCTCGTCGAGGTCGCGCGCCTCGAGCCACGCGCGCACGGCGGGCAGTCGCCCGGCGTCGAAATCGGCGCTCACCTCGGCGCGCTGCGCGCCCGCGCGCACGACCCGGTCGTCGGCCCGGTCGCCGAGCGCGAGCCCGAGCGCGTCGACCAGAATCGACTTGCCCGCGCCCGTCTCCCCGGTGAGCGCGGTGAACCCGGGCGCGAGCTCGAGGTCGAGCCGCTCGACGATCACGTAGTCGCGGATGGACAGCGCGCGCAGCATGGAAGGAGGCCGCCGCGCCTAGGAGGTGCGCTCCGTCCAGCGCAGCTTCTGGCGCAGCATCGCGAAATAGCGGTAGCCGCGGGGATGCAGGATCGTCACGGGGCGCGGCGCCGCGGACACCGCCACCACGTCGCCCGGCTCGAGCTGCCAGTACTCCTGCACGTCGAAGTTCGCGCGCGCCTCCACCCCGCGGACCAGCGTGATCTCCACGCGCGAGGAGCTGCGGATCGCCACCGGCCGGTTCGAGAGCGTGTGCGGCGAGATGGGCACCAGGGCGATCGCGGAAAGCGCCGGGTGGAGGATCGGCCCCCCGGCCGAGAGCGCGTAGGCGGTCGATCCCGTGGGCGTGGACACGATCAGCCCGTCGGCACGCAGCGTGTAGATGAACTCGCCGTCGACCGTCACGGCGAACTCGATCATGCTGCCGGTGGCGCCGCGGCTCACGACGACGTCGTTCATCGCAAACGCCGAGAAGAGCGTGTCGCGGCCGCGCCGCACCGATCCGGCCAGCAGCGTGCGCTGCTCGGCGTTGAAGTCGCCCGCGAGGATGGAGCCGACGGCGGCCTCGAGGCTGTCGGCGGGAACGTCGGTGAGGAACCCGAGCCGCCCCAGGTTCACGCCCACCAGCGGCACGCCGCGCTCGCCCATCAGGCGCGCGCACGACAGCAGCGTCCCGTCGCCGCCCACCACGATCGCGAGGTCGGCCCGTCCCGCGAGGTCGTCGAGCTCGACGGTGGCATCGGGCGTGCCGCGCGAAGCGCCGGCCGTCAGCGGATCCATGAGGATCGCGAGGCCGTGGCGGCGCAGCAGCGCCACGAGCTGCTCGAGCGTGTCGGGAAGGCTCGCCGCGTCGCTCTTTCCGACCACGGCCGCGGTCTTGAACGCGGGAGGCATGGCCGCAATTAAAGCATGATTGCTTGTAGAATTCCGCCCATGATCAGCGAACGCGCGCAAAGCCTGCTCAAGATCCTGGTGGAGCGCTACATCGCCGAAGGCCAGCCGGTCGGCTCGCGTGCGCTGTCGCGCTTCTCGCCGCTGGAGCTCTCCCCGGCGACGATCCGCAACGTGATGGCCGACCTCGAGGAGATGGGCTTCGTCGCGAGCCCCCACACCTCGGCGGGACGCGTTCCCACGCCCAAGGGCTATCGCCTCTTCGTGGACACGCTGCTCACCGTCCGGCCCCTCGAGGAGCTCGAGCGCCAGCAGCTCGAGGAGCAGCTCATGCCCGACGACCCGCACCGCGTGGTCGCCAACGCCTCGCAGATGCTCTCGGACCTCACGCACTTCGCGGGCGTGGTGGTGGCGCCCCGCCGGCGCGGCGCGGTGCTGCGCCACATCGAGTTCTTCGGGCTTTCCGAGAAGCGCGTGCTCCTCATCATCGTCGCGAGCGACGGGGAGGTGCAGAACCGCGTGCTCGTCACCGACCGCACGTACACGGCCTCCCGGCTGCAGGAGGCGGCCAACTACGTGAACCAGCACTACGCGGGCCTCGAGTTCGACCAGCTGCGCCAGAGGGTGCGCTCGGAGCTGCTCGACCTGCACCGCGACATCTCCTCGCTCATGGAAGCGGCGATCCGCGCGGGCTCCGAGGCGCTGCGCCAGCCCGCCGACGGCGTGGTGATCTCGGGGGGTCGCAACCTCCTCGAGGTGCAGGACCTCTCGGCCGACATGAACCGCCTGCGCCGCCTCTTCGACCTCTTCGAGCGCAAGACGCAGCTGCTCGACATCCTCGAGGAGAGCGAGAAAGCCGAGGGCGTGAAGATCTTCATCGGCGGCGAGTCGCAGCTCGTCCCGCTCGACGAGTGCTCCATCGTGACGGCGCCCTACGAGGTGGACGGCGAGGTGGTGGGCACCGTGGGCGTGATCGGTCCCACCCGCATGGCCTACGAGCGCGTGATCCCGATCGTGGACGTGACCGCCAAGCTGGTGTCCTTCGCCCTTTCCCACCACTGAGGAGGAGGCCCCATGGCCGGCACGAACGCGGCTGGCCAGGGGAAGGCCGGGCCGTCCTCCACGGGCGTGCTGCTCGTGAACCTGGGCACGCCGGACGCGCCCACGCCGGCCGCGGTGCGCCGCTACCTGCGCCAGTTCCTCCTCGACCCGCGCGTGATCGCCATCCCCCGCCTCGTCTGGTGGCCGATCCTCCACCTCTTCATCCTGCCCTTCCGCCCGAGGAAGGCCGCGCGCAGGTACGCCGCCATCTGGACCGCGGACGGCTCGCCGCTGCGCATCTACCTCCTGCGCCAGACGCAGCTGCTGCGCGGCTACCTCGGCGAGCGCCTCGGCCGGCCTGTGCCGGTGGCCGGGGCGATGCGCTACGGCAAGCCCTCCGTCGCCGAAGGGCTCGCGGAGCTGCGCAGCCGCGGCTGCTCGCGCGTCCTGGCGCTGCCGCTCTACCCGCAGTACTCCCGCAGCACGACGGCAAGCACCGAGGACGAGCTCGCCCGGGCGCTGCGCCGCGCGCCGAAGCCGGCGCCGCAGCTGCGCGTCGTGCACGACTTCCACGCCCACCCCGCGTACGTGAAGGCGATCGCCGCGGCGGTGAACGCGTACTGGATGAAGCACGGCCGGCCCGATCGGCTCGTCATGAGCTTCCATGGCCTGCCGAAGGCGGTGGTGGCGGCGGGCGATCCCTACGAGGCGCAGTGCCGCGAGAGCGCGCGCCTCATCGCCACGGAGCTCGGATGGAACGACGCGCGCACGGTGGTGTCGTTCCAGTCCCGCTTCGGCGCACAGGAGTGGCTGCAGCCCTACACCGTGGACACGCTCGCCGCGCTCGGCCGGCAGGGCGTGGCGCGGGTGGACGTGGTCTGCCCGGGCTTCGCCGCCGACTGCCTCGAGACGCTCGAGGAGATCGCGCTCGAAGGCCGGGAGACGTTCCGCGAGGCCGGCGGCAAGGATTTCCATTACATTCCCACCACGAACGACACCCCGACCTGGATGACCGCGCTCAGCGTCCTCGCCGCGCAAAACCTCCAGGCCTGGGAGGACTAGGCCATGCTGACCCTCCTCGCCCGCTGGATCGTGAACGCCGCCGCCCTGCTGCTGGTCGCCTACCTCTACCCGGGGGTGCGCGTGGAGGGCCTTTGGCCCGCGCTCTGGGCGGCGCTCGTCCTCGGGCTCGTGAACGCCGTGGTCCGGCCCATCCTCGTGATCCTCACGTTGCCGGTGACCCTGCTCACGCTGGGGCTCTTCCTCTTCGTCATCAACGCACTGCTCTTCTGGCTGGTGGCCGAGATCGTCCGCGGCTTCACCGTGGCGGGATTCTGGGCGGCGCTCCTCGGCTCGATCCTCTACAGCCTGATCACCCTCGTCACCAGCTGGATCCTGTTTCCGGCCCGGCGCTAGGGCCCGGTCTTGAAATCCGCGCCGGCATCCCCATGTTGTATAGCAAACCATTGTTTCTAGAGGGTATTTGTCCGTGAGCGACGCCCACTCGTCGAGCGCTTCCGCCGCGTCCCGACCCGAGCCCCAGGCCGGCGTCGGCGACGCGGGCCCCGAATCCCGCATCGCCGAGCTGGAAGGCAAGCTCGCCGCCGCCCTCGCCGACGCGGAGAAGCTGCGCGACGACTGGCTACGCGCGAAGGCCGAGACGGAGAACGTCCGGCGCCGCGGGCAGGAAGACGTGGCGAAGGCCCACCGCTTCGGGCTGGAGGGCTTCGCCGCGGCGCTCCTCGCCGTGAAGGACAGCCTGGACGCGGCCCTCACGGTCGAGAACGTCTCGATCGAATCGTTCAAGGAGGGCGTGGAGCTCACGGCCCGCCAGCTCGACTCGGTCTTCGAGAAGTTCGCGATCCGCCCGATCGCGCCCCAGGGGGAGAAGTTCGACCCCCATCGCCACCAGGCCATCAGCCAGGTCGACAGCGCCCAGGAGCCGGGGACGGTCGTGACCGTGCTCCAGAAGGGATACCTGCTGCACGACCGGGTGCTGCGCCCGGCGCTCGTCACGGTCGCGGCGCGGCCGCGGGAGGCGGGCTGAGGCCCCCGCGGGGGTTGAAAGGGCCGCGAAAAGCCTCACCTGACACCCGGGAACCAGAACGACCACCAAGGAAGAGACGGACATGGCAAAGATCATCGGCATCGACCTCGGCACCACGAACTCGTGCGTGGCGATCATGGAAGGCGGCAAGCCCAAGGTCATCGAGAACAGCGAGGGCGCCCGCACCACGCCCTCGATCGTCGCCTACACCGAGAGCGACGAGATCCTCGTGGGCGCGCCCGCGAAGCGCCAGGCCGTCACCAACGCGAGAAACACGATCTTCGCCGTGAAGCGCCTGATCGGGCGCAAGTTCGAGGACAAGGAAGTCCAGAAGGACATCGGGCTCATGCCCTACCGGATCGTGCGCGCCGACAACGGCGATGCGTGGGTCGAGGTGCGCGGCCGCAAGATCGCGCCGCAGCAGGTGTCTGCGGAGGTGCTGCGCAAGATGAAGAAGACCGCCGAGGACTACCTCGGCGAGCCCGTCACCGAGGCGGTGATCACCGTCCCGGCGTACTTCAACGACTCGCAGCGCCAGGCGACCAAGGACGCGGGCCGCATCGCCGGCCTCGAGGTGAAGCGCATCATCAACGAGCCCACCGCGGCCGCGCTCGCCTTCGGCCTCGACAAGAGGGAAGGCGACCGCAAGATCGCGGTCTACGACCTGGGCGGCGGCACGTTCGACATCTCGATCATCGAGATCGCGGCGGTCGAGGGCGAGCACCAGTTCGAGGTGCTCTCCACCAACGGCGACACGTTCCTGGGCGGCGAGGACTTCGACCAGCGCGTGATCGACTACATCGTCTCCGAGTTCAAGAAGGACCAGGGCGTGGACCTCTCGAAGGACGTCCTCGCGCTCCAGCGGCTCAAGGAGGCGGCCGAGAAGGCGAAGATCGAGCTTTCGTCCTCGCAGCAGACCGAGATCAACCTGCCCTACGTGACGGCGGACGCCTCGGGCCCGAAGCACCTCGCGATGAAGCTCACGCGCGCGAAGTTCGAATCGCTCGTGGACGACCTCATCGAGAAGACCATCGAGCCGTGCCGCATCGCGATCAAGGACGCGGGCGTGAAGGTCTCCGAGATCGGCGACGTGATCCTGGTGGGCGGCATGACGCGCATGCCGAAGGTCCAGGACAAGGTGAAGGAGTTCTTCGGCAAGGAGCCGCGCAAGGACGTGAACCCGGACGAGGCGGTGGCGGTCGGCGCCGCGATCCAGGGCGGCGTGCTGCAGGGCGAGGTGAAGGACGTGCTGCTCCTCGACGTGACGCCGCTCTCGCTCGGCATCGAAACGCTGGGCGGGGTGATGACCAAGCTCATCAAGAAGAACACCACGATCCCGACCAAGGCGCAGCAGGTGTTCTCGACCGCCGACGACAACCAGTCGGCCGTGACGATCCACGTGCTGCAGGGCGAGCGCGACGTGGCGAGCGGCAACAAGAGCCTCGGCCAGTTCAACCTCGAGGGCATCCCGCCCGCCCCGCGCGGGATGCCGCAGATCGAGGTGACCTTCGACATCGACGCGAACGGCATCCTGCACGTCTCGGCGAAGGACAAGGCCACGGGCAAGGAGAACAAGATCACGATCAAGGCGAGCTCCGGGCTCACCGAGGCCGAGATCCAGCGCATGGTGAAGGACGCGGAGTCCCACGCCGACGAGGACCGCAGGCAGCTCGAGCTGGTGACCGCGCGCAACCAGGCCGAGGCCCTCGCGCACTCGATCCGCAAGTCGCTCGGCGAGTACGGCGACAAGCTCGAGGCGGGCGAGAAGGAGCGGATCGAGTCGGCGATCAAGGACCTCGAGGCCGCGGCCAAGGGCGAAGACAAGGCGGCGATCGAGGCGAAGACCCAGGCGCTCGCCGCCGCCGCGCAGAAGCTCGGCGAGAAGGTCTACGCCGAGGCGCAGGCGAAGAACGCGGGCGCCGCGCCGCAGCCCGAGGGCGCCAAGGCGGCCGAGGAAGGCAACGTCGTGGATGCCGAGTACGAGGAAGTGAAAGACAAGAAGTCGGCGTAGGGACCATTGTTCGCACCGGGGCGATCGTTGGAGCGGACGACTGCGTCGCCGCTCAACTCCCCGGGCAGGAAGACACGACGCGGGGCCTGGTCGCGAGACCAGGCCCGTTTTCACGTTAGCGGCAGGGAACCTTGATGGCGACGAAGAAGCGCGACTATTACGAAGTGCTCGGGGTGAACCGCGACGCCAGCGAGGACGCGATCAAGAAGGCGTACCGCAAGCTCGCCATGAAGCACCACCCGGACCGCAACCCCGAAAGCAAGGAGGCCGAGGAGCGGTTCAAGGAGACCAAGGAGGCCTACGAGGTCCTCTCGGATGCCGAGAAGCGCCGCGCGTACGACGCGTACGGCCACGCCGGCGTGAATCCCCAGATGGGCGGCATGGGCCCCGGGGACGCGGCCGGCTTCGGCGGCTTCGCGGAGGCCTTCGGCGACATCTTCAGCGACATCTTCGGCGGCGGCCAGGGGCGCGGGCGCTCCTCGGTCTATCGCGGAGCCGACCTGCGCTACAACCTCGAGATCTCCCTCGAGCAGGCGGCGCGCGGCACGGAGACCCGGATCCGCATCCCGGCGCTCGAGACCTGCGAGACCTGCCACGGCTCCGGCGCGAAGCCCGGGACCCAGCCCAAGACCTGCGAGACCTGCCACGGGTCCGGCACGGTGCGGCTTTCCCAGGGCTTCTTCTCGATCCAGCAGACCTGCCCCGCCTGCCACGGCACCGGGCGGACGATTTCCGACCCCTGCGGGACCTGCCGCGGAGCGGGGCGCGTGAAGCGGCACAAGACGCTCTCGGTGAAGATTCCCGCCGGCGTCGACGAGGGCGATCGCATCCGCCTGACGGGCGAGGGCGAGGCCGGCGTGAACGGCGGCCCCGCGGGCGACCTGTACGTCGTGATGCACGTGCGCGCCCACGGCGTCTTCGAGCGCGACGGCGACGACCTTCACTGCCAGATGCCGATCAGCTTCACGCACGCGGCCCTCGGCGGCGAGATCGAGATCCCCACGCTCGACGGCTCCGCCAAGGTGAAGGTGCCCCCCGAGACGCAGAGCGGGCAGGTCTTCCGGCTGCGCGGCAAGGGAATCAAGGGGGTGCGCTCGTCCTATCCGGGCGACCTGCTGTGCGAGGTCGTCGTGGAGACGCCCGTGCGGCTCACCGAGCGCCAGAAGGAGCTGCTGCGCGAGCTCGAGGAGATCAACCGCAAGGACGGCGACCGCCACAATCCGCGTGCCAAGAGCTTCATGGACAAGGTGCGGGAGTTCTTCGCCGGGTGACAGCTGTAACCGTCCGCCTGTCGCAACCCCGATGCGGGGCGGTATCATTCCGGCAGGGCCGGTCCCCAAGGCCCCAGGGAGGAGCTCCATGATTCGCGCACTGGTCACGGCGGGGGCGCTCGCGCTCGCCACGTCCGCCCTCGCGCAGGGCGTCACCAACACCGAGATCCTGCTGGGCCAGTCGGCCGCGCTCACGGGCCCGGCGGCGGACCTGGGCAAGGACATGCGCGACGGGGCGATGCTCTACTTCGACCTGGTGAACGCGAACGGCGGCGTCTACGGCCGCAGGATCGTCCTCAAGACCCGTGACGACGGCTACGAGCCCCCGCGCGCCGTCGCCAACACCAAAGCGTTCATCAACGAGGACCGCGTCTTCGCGCTCTTCGGCTACGTGGGGACTCCGACGAGCGTGGCGGCCCTGCCCATCTTCACCGAGGCGAAGGTCCCGTTCGTCGGGCCCTTCACGGGCGCGGAGGCGCTGCGCCACCCGGTCAATCCCTTCATCTTCAACGTGCGCGCGAGCTACTTCGACGAGACCGAGGCGATCGTGCAGCACCTCACCGCGGTGAGCATCGACAACATCGCGATCTTCTACCAGAACGACGCGTACGGCCAGGCGGGGCTCGCGGGCGTGGAGCGCGCGCTCAAGAAGCGCAACATGAAGCTCTCGGCGCGGGGCACGGTCGAGCGCAATACCGTGGACGTCGCCAAGGCGGTGGCGGAGATCGAGAAGGCGAACCCCCAGGCCGTGATCATGATCTCGGCCTACAAGTCGTGCGCCGCGTTCATCCGCGAGATGAAGAAGGAGGGCCAGAACCCGACCTTCTGGAACGTCTCGTTCGTGGGCAGCAAGGCGCTCGCCGCCGAGCTCGGGCCCGACGGGCGCGGCGTCGAGATCTCGCAGGTGATGCCCTTCCCGTGGGACATCAGCGTCCCGGTCGTGCGCGAGTACCGCAAGCTCCTCGCGCCCGCCAAGCTCGAGCCCGGGTTCGGCACGCTCGAGGGCTACATCGCCGCGAAGGTGATGGTCGAAGGGCTGCGGCGCGCGGGCAAGCGCCTCGACCGCGAATCCTTCCTGCGGGCGATGGAGTCGCTGCGCGACTACGACGTGGGCGGCTTCAAGGTGAGCTACAGCCCCGACAACCACAGCGGGTCGAAGTTCGTCGACCTCACGATCATCTCGAAGGACCAGACGTTCGTCCGCTAGCGCGGGCTACTTCTTGCGCCACTCGGTCGTGCCGTCCGGCTTGTCCTCGAGGACGATGCCGGAAGCCTCGAGGCGGCGGCGGATCTCGTCGGCCCGCGCGAAATCGCGCGCCTTCTTCGCTTCCCGGCGCTCGTCGATGAGCGCCTGCACGTCGAGCCGGATGCCGCCCTGGAGGAACACGGCCGGGTCCTGCTGCAGCAGCCCCAGCGTGCCGCCCAAGGCCTTCAGCAGCCCCGCGAGCTGCGGCGAGCGCGAGCGGTTCACCTCGGCGCGCAGCTCGTGCAGCACGGAGAAGGCGACCGGCGTGTCGAAGTCGTCGTCCATCGCCGCGCGGAAGCGGGTCGCCCACGGCTCGTTCCAGTCGAGCTCGTGGGGAGCGGGCGGCACCTCGCGCAGCGCCGTGTAGAGCCCGCGGAGCGACTTGCCCGCGTCCTCGACCGTCTCGCGCGCGTAGTTCACCTCGCTGCGGTAGTGGCTGCGCAGGAAGAAGTAGCGCAGCTGCTCGCCGCCCTGCACGGGGTCGAGCTCGTCGAGCACCTCGCGCAGCGTGAAGAAGTTGCCGAGCGACTTCGACATCTTCTCCTGGTCGACGTTGAGGAAGGCGTTGTGCATCCAGCAGGCGACGAACGGCCGCCCGAGCGCCCCCTCGCTCTGCGCGATCTCGTTCTCGTGGTGGGGGAACTGCAGGTCCCAGCCGCCGCCGTGGATGTCGAAGGGCACGCCGAGCTCCCTGCACGACATCGCCGAGCACTCGATGTGCCAGCCGGGCCGTCCGGGGCCGAAGCGCGACTCCCACCGGGGCTCGTCGGGCTTCGCCGCCTTCCACAGCGCGAAGTCGAGGGGATCGCGCTTGGCCGCCTCCACCGCCACGCGCTCGCCGGCGCGCAGCTCGTCGAGGTTGCGCCGCGAGAGCTTCCCGTAGGCGGGGAAGCCGCGCACCGAGTAGTACACGTCGCCGTTGTCCGCGCGGTAGGCGAGTCCCTTCGCCTCGAGCGCGGCGATCATCTCGAGCATCGGCCCGATGTAGCGCGTGGCGCGCGGCTCGCGGTCGGGGGGCACTAGGCCGAGGCGCGCGCAATCCTCCTCGAAGGCGGCGACCATGCGCTCGGTGAGCGCCTCGATCGGCTCGCCCCGCTCGCGCGCGCGGTCGATGATCTTGTCGTCGACGTCGGTGATGTTGCGCACGTACGTGACCTCGTATCCCGTGGCGCGCAGCCACCGCGCGACCATGTCGAAGGCCGCGAACGAGCGCGCGTTGCCCACGTGGATGAAGTCGTAGACGGTGGGACCGCACACGTACATGCCCACCTTCCCCGCCACGCGCGGCGCGAAAGTCTCCTTCTTTCGGGTTAAGGTGTTGTAGAGGCGCAGCGCGGACATGAGGTCGGGCGGGGTGCCCACGCGGCCCCCCGACGTTGTGGACCTGCGCGAAGCCGAGTAGAATTCCGTTTCTTATTAAATTCAATAAATTATAGCACGATGCTGCACTGCAACTCCGTGATCGGCCGGCTCGCGGCCGCAATCGCCGTGGCCTGGCTCGCGATCGCTGCGGGCAGCGCCTTCGCCGCGCCCGCCGACGACCTCAAGGAGGCGCAGAAGCTCTACAACGAGGGCAAGCTCCAGCCGGCGCTCGACAAGGTCGACGCGTTCCTCAAGGCCGAGCCCAAGGATCCGCAGGGACGCTTCCTGAAGGGCCTCGTGCTCACGGAGCAGAAGCGCACGCAGGAGGCGATCCAGGTCTTCACCGGCCTCACCGAGGACTACCCGGAGCTTCCGGAGCCGTACAACAACCTCGCGGTGCTCTACGCCTCGCAGGGCGACTACGAGAAGGCGAAGTCCGCGCTCGAGCTCGCCATCCACACGCACCCGACCTACGCGACGGCGCACGAGAACCTGGGCGACGTCTACGCCGAGCTCGCGAGCCGCGCCTACGACCGCGCGCTGCAGCTCGACAAGAACAACGCCAGCGTGAAGGTGAAGCTCGCGATGGTGAAGGACCTCTTCAGCGCGCAGAAGATCGCCTTGCGCGCGCAGACGGTGAACGAGCAGGCGCCGGCGGCCCCGTCCGAGGCCGCGAAGCCCGCGCCCGCGAAGCCCGCCGCGGCGAAGCCGCAGCCCGCGAAGACGCAGTCCGCGCAAGCCGAGGCGGCGAAGGTCGAGACCACGAAGCCCGCCGAGGCGCACCCCGCGCCGCCGCCGAAGAAGGAGCCGGAGGCCGCTTCCCCGTCCGCGGCCGGCGACGCGAAGGCGCAGGTCGAGGCGGCCGTGCAGGGCTGGGCGCGCGCGTGGAGCGCCAAGGACGTGAAAGGCTACCTCGCGTACTACGCTTCCGATTTCGAGGTGCCGGGCGGACAGTCGCGCGAAGCCTGGGAGAAGCTGCGCGCCGAGCGCATCGAGCACCCGAAGTCCATCGAGGTCGAGGCGAAGGTCCTCGCGGTGCAGGTGAGCGGCGACCAGGCGACGGTGAAGATCCACCAGACCTACCGCTCCGACGCCCTCAAGAGCACCAACACGAAGACGCTGCGCCTCGAGCGTTCCGGGGACCACTGGCTCATCAAGCAGGAGCGGCTCGGCGGGTGAGGCGCCAAGGCCTCCTGCGCTCCGCCTCCCGCAACGCGGGGCGCATCGTGCTCGTCGCCTTCGCCGCGGGCGCCACCGCGCTCGCCGACGGGAGCCTCGCCCCCGCGGGCTCGGGCCCCGCCTTCGCGAACGACGCGGAGGGCGCGCTCGTTCGCGCCATCGTGGAGATGCGCGAGGCGGGCCTCAAGCGGGCGCTCGCCGAGATCAACCGGGCGATCGCCGACCGTCCCAACTTCCGCCTCGCCCAGCTGGTGAAGGGCGACATCCTCATGGCGCAGGCGGGCCATCCCGTCGCCTTCGCGGGCAACTTCGCGCCGGCGGCGACCCTCGCCCCGCTGCAGGAGGAGGCGCGCGCCCGCCTGCAGCGCTACCTCGACGCGCCTCCCGTGGACGACCTGCCCTCCGCGGTGGTGCAGCTCGCGCCGAACCAGCCCTACGCGCTCGTCGTCGACACCTCGCGCTCGCGGCTCTACGTCTACGCGAACGAGGCGGGCCGGCCGCGCTACGTCACCGACTTCTACATCAGCCTCGGCAAGGACGGCGTCGACAAGGAGCGCGAGGGCGACCAGAAGACGCCGATCGGCGTGTACACGATCGTCGCGGACAAGATGAAGCTGCCCGACTTCTACGGGCCGCGCGCCTTCCCGATCAGCTACCCCAACGACTGGGACCGCATGCACGGCCGCCAGGGCCACGGCATCTGGCTGCACGGGACGCCCTCGGCGACCTACAGCCGTCCGCCCTGGGCCACCGACGGCTGCGTGGTGCTCGCGAACGACGACCTCGCGCGGCTCTCGAAGTACGTCGACGTGACGCGCACGCCGGTCGTCATCGGGCAGTCGATCACGTGGCGCGACCCGAAGCGCTGGCAGGCCGAGAGGGACCAGTTCGTCGCGGCCTTCACGCGCTGGCGCAAGGACTGGGAAAGCCTCGACGACGACCGCTACTTCTCGCACTACTCCGCCCGCTTCCGTTCCGACACCCACGACCTCGCCGCCTGGAAGGCCCGCAAGCGCCAGGTGAACGCGGGCAAGAAGTGGGTGAAGGTCGGCATCGAGGACCTGAGCCTCTTCGCCTATCCCGGCGTGCCCGGCATGGTGATGGCCACCTTCGAGCAGGACTACCGCTCGAGCAACATGTCCAATCGCCGGCTCAAGCGCCAGTACTGGATCCGCGAAGGCGGCGAGTGGCGCATCCTGCACGAATCCGTCGTTTCCTGAGCCCACGATGATCCCGACCCGCCGCATCGCCCTGCTCGCCGCCGCCGCGTTGTCCCTCGCCCTGCCGCTCGCCGCGGCCGCCCAGTCGCAGCCCGCGAAGAGCTGCGCCGACCTGCTGAAAGGAAAGGCTCCGATGAAAGTCAAGCTCACCACCTCGATGGGCTCCATCACGCTGCAGCTCGACCGCGAGAAGGCGCCCGTGAGCGTCGAGAACTTCGCGAAGTACGTGGATTCCGGCCACTACAACGGCACGATCTTCCACCGCGTGATCGACGGCTTCATGATCCAGGGCGGCGGCTTCGACAAGGACATGCGCCAGAAGCCCACCAGCGCGCCGATCAAGAACGAGGCCTCCAACGGGCTGAAGAACGACGTCTACACGGTCGCCATGGCGCGCACGGGCGTGCGCGATTCGGCCACGGCGCAGTTCTTCATCAACGTGAAGGACAACGCGTTCCTCAACTACAGCGGCGAGTCCCCGCAGGGCTGGGGCTACGCGGTCTTCGGGAAGGTCGTGGAGGGCCAGGACGTCGTGGACAAGATCAGGAAGGTCCCCACGAAGACCGTGGGGCCCTACGAGAACGTCCCGGCGACGCCCGTGGTGATCGAGAAGGCGGAGTGCCTCTGAGGCGCACGCTCTTCATCTCCGACCTCCACCTCGACCCCTCGCGCCCGGCGATCGTCGCGCAATTCGAGCGCTTCCTCGCCGAGGTGGCCCCCGGCGCGGAGGCGCTCTACATCCTGGGCGACCTCTTCGAATACTGGGTGGGCGACGACGGCCTGGCGCTTCCCTTCCCGCGCCGCATGGCCGAGCGCCTGCACGCCGCCTCGGACCGGGTCCCGGTGAGCTTCATGCACGGCAACCGCGACTTCCTCGCGGCCGACCGCTTCGCGCGGGAGACAGGCGCGCGCCTCATCCCGGATCCGACCGTCGCGGACCTGTACGGCGCGAGGACGCTGCTCCTGCACGGCGACACGCTGTGCACCGACGACACGCGCTACCAGGCGTTCCGCGCCCAGGTGCGCGACCCGGCCTGGCAGCGCTCGACCCTCGCCCGCCCCATCGAGGAGCGGCTCGTGCTCGCCAACCGCATGCGCATGGAAAGCGAGGGCACGAAGCAGGCGACCGCCATGGACATCATGGACGTCACGCCCGCCGCCGTGGAGCGCGCCTTCGCCGAGTCGGGCTGCGACACGATGATCCACGGCCACACGCACCGCCCGGCGCGCCACGTGCACCGCGTCGGCGGGCGCGAGCGCGTGCGCTGGGTGCTGCCCGACTGGTACGAGCGCGGCGGCTATCTCGAGGCCTCGCCCGAGGGCCTGCGGCTGGTCGACCGGTTCTGAGCCGCCGCGCGGCTCAGTCGTCGCACGAGGCCTTCGCCACCTCGGCCCACTTGCTCGTCTCGGCGGCGCGAGCGTTGTCGTCCATGTACACGCGCTCGCCCTGCTCGTTCACGCGGTAGACGGGACGCCCGGGCGTGAGGATGTCGAGCTGGCTGCGGGCGCGCAGGCACAGCTCCCGGCGCTTCGCCACGTTGGCCTTGCCGCGCTCGTCCGCGTGCTCCTTCTCGATCTGCTGGCGGCGGAACTCGAGGTCCTTCTCCTTCCAGCGCTCGGGCGAGTCGGTCCCCGGGGCGGGCGACGGCGAGGACGGAAGCTCGAGGCGCGTTGCCTTTCCGTCCGGCGGCGGCGTCTCGGAGTAGTGCGTGACGCCCTTCTCGTCGACCCACTTGTAGAGCGGGGCCGCCGCGGCGGCCTGCCAAAGCCCCGCGGCGGCGACGAGCGCGAGCCAGGCGGCCGCCCTCATGGCTCGTCGAGCCGCAGCGTGAGGCACTTGGCGCTCCCTCCCGCCTTCATGAACTCCGAAAGGGGCGTCTGCACGACCTCGAAGCCCTTGCGGCCGAGCGCCTGCACGAGCGCAGGCGTGGCGTGGTTCATCACGACCGTCGAGCCGACGTTCACCGCGTTGCACGCGAACGCGAGGGCATCTTCCTCGCCCACGGCGATGCGCCGCGATGCCGGCACGCGCTCCTCGATCGCCGAGCGCGAGGGCTCGTCGAAGGCGGCCGGGTGGTACATCAGGTATCCGCCTTCCAGCGGGCAGAAGCAGGTGTCGAGGTGGTAGAAGCGGGTGTCGGCGAGCTTGAGCAGCACCACCTCGACGCCGAGGCGCTCGGCGAGGACGGCGCGCGCCGCCTCGATGGAGCGGTGGCCGTGGCCCATCCAGAGGCGCGCGCCCGCGCGGTCGAAGAGCGCGTCGCCCGCGCCCTCGAAGGGCACGTCGCGCGGCATGAGCGAGACCTCGTAGCCGCGGTCCATGAACCAGTCGGCGAAGTACGGCTCCTCGAACTGGCGCTCGGGATAGCGGAAGCGGGAGGCGACGAAGCGCCGCCCCTTCACCAGGCCCGCGTTCGCGGTGAACACCATGTCGGGCGACCCGGGCTGCGGGCCCACCAGGCGCACGACCGCGCGGTCGGTGAGCGCGTCGTAGAGCGCGCGCCACTGCCGCCTCGCGGCCGCGTGGTCGATGCGGCGCAGGTTCCCGCGCATCCAGGGATTGATGACGTAGGCGACGTTGAAATACTCCGGCGGGCACATGAGGAAGACGCGGGAGCGCGGCGCCGCCATGGCCCCTAGCGCGCCCCGAGCCCGCGCGCGAGGTCGTCGCGCAGGTCGAGGAAGTCCTCGAGGCCCACGCCGAGGCGCACGAGCCCTTCGGAGATCCCCGCCGCGGCGCGCTCGGCGGGAGGCACGCGCCCGTGGGTGGTGCTCGCGGGATGGCAGATCGTGGACTTCACGTCGCCGAAGTTCGCGGTGATCGAGATCACCTTCACCGCGTCGATCACCCGCCACGCCGCCTCGCGCCCTCCCTTCGCCACGAAAGAGAGCAGCGCGCCGCCCGCCGACTGCTGGCGCATCGCGAGCGCGTGCTGCGGGTGGGACTCGAGCCCGGGGTAGTGCACGCGCTCGACCGCGGGGTGCCCCTCGAGCCAGCCGGCGAGCTCGAGCGCGCGCGCCGACTGCGCCTGCATCCGGATGCGCAGCGTTTCCATCCCCTTCAGGCAGATCCACGCGTTGAAGGGGGAGATCGCGGGCCCGGCGGTGCGCACGAAGGAGAAGAGCGGCCCGCTCACGAGGTCCGCGCGCCCGGCGATGGCCCCCGCGAGCACCCGCCCCTGCCCGTCGATGTACTTGGTGGCCGAATGGATCACCAGGTCCGCGCCGAACTCCAGGGGCCGCTGCAGCACCGGGGAGCACATGCAGTTGTCCACGGCGAGGATGGCGCGGGCCTCCCTCGCGATCGCGGCGAGGGCGGCGATGTCGGCCACTTCGCAGACGGGATTGGACGGTGTTTCGACGAAGAGGAGCCGCGTCTCGCGCCGCACGGCGCGCCGCCATCCGTCGAGGTCCGGCAGGTCCACCCAGGTGGTCGCGATGCCGAGCCGCGCGAGGATCTGGTCGAAGAGCGGCACCACGGTGCCGAAGACGCCGCGCGCGGCGACGATGTGCTCGCCCGACTTGAGCAGCGCGAGCGCCGTGGTGGCCACGGCCGCCATGCCCGTCGCGGTGGCGACGCACGCCTCCGCGCCCTCGAGCGCCGCGAGCCGGTCCTGGAACATCTTCACCGTGGGATTGGTGAAGCGCGAGTAGATGTTGCCCGGCTCCTCGTTCGCGAAGCGCCGCGCCGCCTCGGCGGCGCTCGCGTACACGAAGCTCGTGGTGAGGGCGAGCGCTTCCGAGTGCTCGTGGAAGTCGCTCCGCACGATGCCGGCGCGCACGCCGAGGGTGTCGGGCCGCTCGGAGGTCATGGGGCGGGCGTCAGTCGACGCGCGACAGCCCGAGGTCGAGCTGGTAGCTCGACAGCCGCGTCTCGGGCCGCGTCTCGCCGTCGTGCCGCACGGCCTCGACCTCGTCGAGGTAGGCCTGGGAGACGTCGCCCGTCACGTACACGCCGTCGAAGCACGAGCAGTCGAAGCGCCGGATCGCGGGGTTCAGCCCGCGCACGTCCTCGATCAGCGCGTCGAGGTCCTGGTAGATCACCGCGTCGGCGCCGATGGCCGCGGCCACTTCCTGCGCGTCGCGCCCGGTCGCGATGAGCTCGCGGCGCGTGGGCATGTCGATGCCGTACACGTTCGGGTAGCGCACGGGAGGCGCCGCCGAGGCGAAGAAGACCTTGCTCGCCCCGCTCTCGCGCGCCATCTGGACGATCTCGCGGCTCGTCGTGCCGCGCACGATCGAGTCGTCCACGAGGAGCACGTTCTTGCCCTGGAACTCGATCGGCATCGCGTTGAGCTTCTGGCGCACGCTCTTCCGGCGCTGCTCCTGGCCGGGCATGATGAACGTGCGGCCGATGTAGCGGTTCTTGATGAAGCCCTCGCGATACGGCTTGCCGAGCTTCGTCGCGACCTCGAGGGCGCTCGGCCGGCTCGAGTCGGGGATGGGCATCACCACGTCGATCTCGCCGGCGAGGCCGAGGGCGGCGATCTTGTCGGCGAGGCTCTTGCCCATGTTGCGGCGGCTCTCGTAGACCGAGATCCCGTCGATCACGGAATCGGGCCGCGCGAGGTAGACGAACTCGAAGATGCAGGGATTGAGCTGCGGGGCCTCCGCGCACTGGCGGGCGTGGAAGTTGCCGCTCTCGTCGACGAGGATCGCTTCCCCCGGGGCCACGTCGCGCATCACCTTGAAGCCCAGCGTGTCGAGCGTCACGCTCTCCGAGGCGACGATGAATTCCACGCCTTTTCGGGGGTCCCCGACTTGTTGGGGCGATCCTTCGGTGTCGGCCCGCCCCACGACGAGCGGGCGGATGCCGTGGGGATCGCGGAAGGCGAGCAGGCCGTGCCCCGAGATCATGGCGACCACGGCGTAGGCCCCCTTCACCCGCCGGTGCACGCCCGCCACCGCGGCGAAGATCGCATCGGGATCGAGTCGCTCGCGTCCCGCGCTCGCGTCGGTGAGCTCGTGCGCGAGGACGTTGAGCAGGATCTCGGAATCGGAATTGGTGTTGACGTGCCGCCGGTCGGCGAGGAAGAGCTCGCGGCGCAGCTCCTCGGCGTTCACGAGGTTGCCGTTGTGCGCGAGCACGATGCCGTAGGGCGAGTTCACGTAGAACGGCTGCGCCTCCGCTTCCGAGGAGGCCGATCCGGCCGTCGGATAGCGGCAGTGGGCGATGCCCATGTGGCCCACGAGGTTGCGCATGTCGCGGGTGCGGAAGACGTCGCGCACCAGCCCGCGGCCCTTGTGCATGTGGAAGCTGTGGCCCTCGGCCGTGACGATGCCGGCCGCGTCCTGGCCGCGGTGCTGCAGCACCGTCATCCCGTCGTAGAGGAGCTGGTTGACGGGGCTGCGGGCGACGACTCCGACGATTCCGCACATGGATCAGGCCCCCTTCGCTCGATGCAAATGGGGCCGGCGGAGCTGCGGTTCAATCGTCCTCACGGCAGCGGCACCACCTGGCCGTCGAGGGAGACGCGCTGGAGGGCGGCGCGGGCCTTCTCGGCCGCCTCCCGGGTCGGGAAGGGGCCGGCCCGCAGGCGGGTGATCCCGGTGTCGCCGAGCCGCTCGGTGTAGTGCGAGAGGCCCGCCTGAACGAGCTTCTCCCGGGCCTCGCGCAGCTTCTCGTCGTCCCGGAAGGCGCCCACCTGGACCGCGAAGCCCTCGAGGCGCGGCGCCTTGGCGGAGGAGGCCGTCTCGACCTTCGCCGGGGGCGCCGGGGTGACGCTCGCGACCGGCTCCGCCGCAGGCTTCGGCGCGGCGGACGGGGCGGGCGCCGGGGCCGGGGGAGGCGCCGTGATCGCCTTCGGGGCGGGCGCCGGCGCGGGCAGCGCGGGCGCGTTCTGCATCGAGGGAATGCGCGTGGACGGCTCGTCGCGGGGGTTGCGCGACCCCGAGTCGAGCAGCATCGGCAGGAACACCACCACCACGACGACGATCACGATCGCGCCGATGAGCCGCTGCCTTCCGCGGCGCCGGATCTCGATCGTTTCGCTGGAGGCAGGTGTGGCCATGGTCGTCAGCGTGCGGACCGCAGCGCCTCGGCCACGGTATGGAACGATCCGAAGACGATAATTCTATCATTCGGACCCGCTTCCCGACGCGCCGCGGCGAACGCCGCCCCGACGCTGGCGAAGACGCGCGTCGCCGCCCCGGCCCCGCGCTCGCCGAGGATCTGCGCCACGCGCTCGGCCGGCGCGGCGCGCTCGGCATCGGCCGCGGCCACGAACCAGCCGTCGACCCGGTGGCGCATCGCGTCCACCACGCCGCCGATGTCCTTGTCGCCGAGCATCGCGAACACCGCGTAGGTCCTCTCGAAGAAGCCCATCTCGCCCAGCGCGTCGGCGAGCGCGCGCGCCGCGTGGGGATTGTGCGCGACGTCGAGCACGACCGTGGGCCGGCCTGGGAGCGACTGCAGGCGGCCCGCGAGCCGCACGCGGGCGAGCCCGCGCTTCACCTCGCCGAGCGACACGGGCAGGCGCGCGGCGAGCTCGTCGAGCGCGGCGAGCGCGCCGGCCGCGTTCCTGAGCTGCCACCGGCCGCGCAGCGCCGGGACGGGCAGCGCGCGCTTCGCACCGCGCCGCCCCACGAAGTCCCACTGGCCGTCGCGCGCCTCCACGCGGAAGTCCCGGCCCAGCACCTGGAGGTCCGCGCCGATCGCGCGGGCGTGCTCCACGAGCCGCGCGGGAGGCTCCGGGTCGGAGAAGATCGCGGGGCGGCCGCCGCGGAAGATGCCCGCCTTCTCGAAGCCGATGGACTCGCGGTCGCCGCCCAGCCAGTCCACGTGGTCGATGTCCACGGTCGCGACGATCGCGCAGTCGGCGTCGACCACGTTCACCGCGTCGAGCCGTCCCCCGAGGCCGACCTCGAGAACCATCGCCTCGACCCCCGCCTCGGCGAACATCGCGAGCGCGGCGAGCGTCCCGAACTCGAAGTACGTGAGCGGCGTCGAGCCGCGCGCCGCCTCGACCCGCTCGAAGGAGGCGACGAGGGCCCCGTCGTCCGCGTCCTCGCCCTGCAGGCGCACGCGCTCGTTGTAGCGCAGCAGGTGCGGCGAGGTGTAGCAGCCCACGCGGTAGCCGGCTTCCAGCAGGACGCGCTCGAGCATCGCGCACGTGGAGCCCTTGCCGTTCGTGCCGCCGACCGTCAGGACCACCGGGGACAGGTCGAGGCGCATGCGCCCCAGCACCTCCCGCACGCGATCGAGCCCCAGGGCGATGGCCGACGGGTGCTGCGCCGAGATGTGCGCGAGCCAGTCTTGAAGGGATTTATTCAGGCTTCGATCGCGGGCTCGCGCTTGAGCAGCGTGATGAGGCGCGCCACCCGGTCGCGCAGCTGCCGGCGGTCGACGATCATGTCGACGCCGCCCTTCTCGAGGAGGAACTCGGAGCGCTGGAAGCCCTCGGGGAGCGTCTCGCGCACGGTCTGCTCGATCACGCGCGGGCCCGCGAAGCCGATGAGGGCCCCGGGCTCGGCGATCACCACGTCGCCGATGAAGGCGAAGCTCGCCGAGACCCCGCCCATGGTCGGATCCGTGAGGATCGAGACGAAGGGCTGGCGAGCCGCGGAGAGCTGGTGCAGCGCCGCCGTCGCCTTCGCCATCTGCATGAGCGAGAAGAGCCCCTCCTGCATGCGCGCCCCGCCGGTCGCGGTGAAGCAGACGAACGGCAGCTCCTCGTCGCAGCACGCCTGCACCGCCCGCACGAAGCGCTCGCCCACCACCGAGCCCATGGAGCCGCCGAGGAAGCCGAACTCGAAGGCGGCGGCCACCAGCGGCACGCCCTTCACCGCGCCCTGCATCACCACGAGCGCGTCGGTCTCGCCCGTCTCCTTCTCCGCCTCGTCCAGGCGCTCGCTGTACTTGCGGCTGTCCTTGAACTTGAGCGGATCCATCGGCAGCACCTCGGAGGCGAGCTCCGCGCGCTCGTCGGGATCGAGGAAGAGGTCGAGGCGCTGGCGCGCCGAGAGGCGGTTGTGGAACCCGCACTTGGGGCAGACGTGCAGGTTGTTCTCGAGGTCGGTGAAATAGAGCACCGCCTCGCACGACGAGCACTTGCTCCACAGGCCTTCGGGCACCGCCTTCTTCTGCTGCGTGCTTTCGCGCTTGATCTTGGGCGGCAGGAGCTTGCGGAACCAGCTCATGCGTTCGCCTCCACGCGGTCCATGGCGCGGCGGAACTCGGCGAGCAGCCGTCCCGCGCGCTCCGGGGCGCCCTCGACGGGGCCTTCGGCCATCTCCTGCACGATGCGGCTGCCCACGACCACGGCGTCGGCCACCCGGGCGACCCGGCGCGCCGTCTCGGCGTCGCGGATGCCGAAGCCCACGCCCACGGGGACGCGCGTGCGCGCGCGGATGCGCCGCACGATCGCCTCCACCTCGGAGGTGTCGATGTGCGAGGCGCCGGTCACGCCCTTGAGCGACACGTAGTAGATGTAGCCCTTCGCGACGGCGGCCACGCGGTCGATGCGCGCCTCGCTCGAGGTGGGCGAGAGCAGGAAGATGGGATCGATCCCCGAGCCCTCGAGCGCCTCGAGCCACGCGCCGCTTTCCTCCGGCGGATAGTCCACGATGAGGACGCCGTCCACGCCCGCCGATCGCGCCGCGGCGATGAAGGCCTCGAGCCCCATGCGCTCGATCGGATTCGCGTAGCCCATGAGCACGACCGGCGTCGCGTCGTCGGCCTTGCGGAACTCGGCCACCATCGCGAGCACGTCCCTGAGCGCCACGCCGTGCCTGAGCGCCCGCTCGGAGGAGCGCTGGATCACCGGCCCGTCGGCCATGGGATCGGAGAAGGGCACGCCGAGCTCGATCACGTCCGCGCCCGCCTTCACCATCGCGCGCATCACGGGAACGGTCTGCTCCGGCGACGGATCGCCCGCGGTGACGAACGGCACGAGCGCGGCGCGGCGGGCGGCGGCGAGCCTCTCGAACGCGGCGGCGATGCGGCTCACGGGGCGCCTAGAACTGGATGCCCGAGGCCTTGGCGACGGTGTGCATGTCCTTGTCGCCGCGGCCCGAGAGGTTCACGAGCAGGATGCGGTCGCGCGCCATCGTGGGCGCGATCTTCATCGCGTAGGCGAGCGCGTGGCTCGATTCCAGCGCCGGGATGATCCCCTCCATGCGGCAGAGCGAATGGAAGGCCGCGAGCGCCTCCTCGTCGGTCACCGCCACGTAGCTCGCGCGCCCCGTGTCCTTGAGCCACGCGTGCTCGGGGCCCACGCCGGGATAGTCGAGGCCCGCGGAAATCGAGTGGGTCTCGCGGATCTGGCCGTCGGCGTCCTGGAGGAGGTAGGTGCGGTTGCCGTGCAGCACGCCGGGCGCGCCCGCCGAGAGCGAGGCCGCGTGCTTGCCCGTGGCGAGGCCATAGCCGCCCGCCTCCACGCCGACGAGCTTCACCTCCTCGTGGGGAATGTAGTCGTAGAAGATGCCCATGGCGTTCGAGCCGCCGCCCACGCAGGCGAGGATCATGTCGGGCTGGCGGCCGGCCACGGCGGGCATCTGCACGAGGCACTCCTTGCCCACGACGGAGTTGAAGTCGCGCACCATCATCGGGTAAGGATGCGGGCCGGCGACGGTGCCGATGATGTAGAACGTGTCCTCGACGTGGGTCACCCAGTCGCGCATCGCCTCGTTGAGCGCGTCCTTGAGCGTCTTCGAGCCGCTCTCGACCGGCACGACGGTCGCTCCGAGGAGCTTCATGCGATAGACGTTCTGCGCCTGGCGCGCCACGTCCTCGGTGCCCATGTACACGACGCATTCCATGCCGAAGCGCGCCGCCACGGTAGCGGTCGCCACTCCATGCTGGCCCGCGCCCGTCTCGGCGATCACACGCGGCTTCTTCATGCGCCGGGCGACCAGCGCCTGGCCCACGGTGTTGTTCACCTTGTGCGCGCCGGTGTGGTTCAGGTCCTCGCGCTTGAGGTAGATCTGCGCCCCGCCCAGGTGCTCCGAGAGGCGCCGGCAGTGGAAGATGGGGCTGGGGCGCCCGACGAAGTGCTCGAGCTCCCAAGCGAGCTCCGCCTGGAACGCCGGGTCCTCGCGGCACGCGCTGTAGGCGAGCGTGAGCTCGTCGAGCGCGGCGCGCAGCGTCTCGGCCACGAACACGCCGCCGTAGGGGCCGAAGTGGCCCGCCGCGTCCGGAAGCGCGTAATGCGCCCAGTCAGGTGGGTTGCCCTGCATCTTCACGTCGCACGCTCCGAATGAATTCGACGATCTTCCGCGGATCCTTGATGCCGCGGCTCGACTCCACGCCGCTCGACACGTCCACGGCCCACGGCCGCACTTCCCGGACCGCCCGGCCCACGTTCTGCGCCGTGAGGCCGCCGGAAAGGATGAGGGGAATCGGCAGCTCCCGCGGGACCGCGGACCACTCGAACGTGCGCCCGGTGCCCCCGGCCTCGCCCGGCGCATGGGCATCGAGAAGCAGCGCCCTCGCCCCGCGAAAGCGTCGTGCATATTCTAGCAAATCGCCCCCCTCCTCCATGGGCACCGCGCGCACGAAGGGGCGTCCGAAACGCGCGCAGAGCTCCGGCGACTCGTCGCCGTGGAACTGCAGCAGGTCGAGGGGCACCCGGGCGAGCACGGCGCGCACCTCGTCCTCGGGCGCGTTCACGAACAGCCCCACGGCCGCGACGAAGGGCGGCAGCGAGCGCGCGATCGCGGCCGCGGCCTCGACCGCGACGAAGCGCGGGCTCGGGGCATAGAACACCAGCCCGATCGCATCGGCTCCCGCCTCCGCCGCCACGCGCGCGTGCTCCGCCTCGCGGATGCCGCAGATCTTGACGCGCGTGCGCTCGCGGCTCATGGCGGATGGGGATCGAGCAGGGGATGGCGGGGAAAGGCAGGCAGGCCGAACGAGGGATCATACTCGACGGCGGCGAGATACAGCCCGTCGGGGGCGAAGGTCGGCGCGGCGAGCCGCCGGTCGTGCGAGTCGAGCACCTCGGCGATCCATTCCGGCGGCTGGCGCCCGCTGCCCACGTACACGAGCGAGCCCACGATGTTGCGCACCATGTGGTGCAGGAAGGCGTTCGCGCGGAAGGTGAAGGCGAGGAGCCCGCCGGAGCGCTCGACCCGCGCCTCGAGAAGCTCGCGCACGGGCGACTTCGCCTGGCACTGCGCGTCGCGGAAGGCGCTGAAGTCGTGGGGCCCGAGGAGCGCGTGCAGCGCCTCGCGCATCGCGCCCGCGTCGAGAGCGTGGTGGAACCAGCCCACGCGGCCCCGGAGGATCGCGGGCGCCACGGGGGCGTCGACGAGGAGGTAGCGGGAGGTTCGCGACAGCGCGCTGTAGCGGGCGTGGAAGGCGTCGGGGACCTCGGCGGACCACAGCACGCGCGCGTGCTCGTCCAGGCTCGCGTTGGTGCCGCGCACCCACGAGAAGGGCTCGCGGTGCACGGGGGAATCGAAGTGGACGACCTGGGCCGCGGCGTGCACGCCCGCGTCGGTGCGCCCCGCGGCGGTCACCTCGAGGGCCGCGCCGCCGGTGAACCGCGCGAGGGCCGCCTGGAGGTGGTCCTGGACGCCGCAGCCCGCGGGCTGGGTCTGCCAGCCGCAGAACGCGGCGCCGTCGTACTCGAGGCCGAGGGCGATGCGCATGGACCCCCGGACGGGGTCAGAGCGAAGCGATCAGCTTCTTCGCCTCTTCCTTCTGGGCCGAGGAGCCTTCCTTCGCGACCTCGTTCAGGATATCGCGCGCGCCGTCCTTGTCGCCGATCTCGAGGTAGGCCTTGGCGAGCTCGAGCTTCGTGCCCACCGCTTCGGCGCTCGATTCGGCCGCAGCGGGAGACGACTCGAGGCTCAAGTCGGTAAGGTCGAGGCCGCCGCCGGCCGGGCTGGCTGCGGGAGCGGCCGCGCCGCCCCTCGGCGAGAGCTCGAGGCCGGAGAGGTCGAAGTCGAACGCGGGCTTCTCTTCCTTCGGCGCCTCGGCCGGCACGTCCACGTGCGTGGGTGCGGCGCCGCCCCCGGGCGCGAGGTCGAAGTCGAGCGCCGGCGCCGACTCCACCGAGAGGTCCGGAGCCGGGGCCGCGCGCTTCTGGCCCTCGAGGTCGAGGTCGAAGCTCGGCGCGGGTGCGGCGGCCGCCTCGCCGGCCCCAGCGGCCCCACCGGCCGACTCGATGTCGAAGTCGAGGTTGGGCTTCGCCGGCGCGGCGGGAGGCGCCGAGGGCGCCATGGCGGTGAAGGTCGCGGTCGCGCCCGCGGCCGCGCCGTAGAGCGGATTCGTCGGGTCGATCTGCGCGCCCATGGCCGCGGCCTTCTGCCACAGCGGGGAGTCGTCGCCGACCGCGGAGCGCAGCTCCTTCGCCACGGTCTCGAACGCGGTGGCGCTCTTGCGCGCGTGGTAGATCTCGAGGAGCTTCAGCGCGATCTCGTGGCGGTTCTTGTCGCGCGCCATCGCCTCCTTGAGGATCTCCTCGGCCTGCGCGTCTCGCCCGTAGGCGATGTAGACCTCGGCTTCGGCCACCGGGTCCACCTCGTCGGTGTCGATGGTGCCGGGGCCGGTCTTGTCGAAATCGGTGAGGAACGAGCTGTTGCCCGTGTCCACGAGGCCCGCGGCGGGCTTGCTCGTGGTCGCCCCCGGCTTCAGGTCCGACGGAAAGGCGCTCGTCATCGCGCTCGCCGGACCTTCCTCGCCGCCGCCCTTGGCGCGACGGCGGCGCACGAAGAGGAAACCGCCGATGCCGAGCAGCGCGATGCCGCCCACGCCCGCGGCGAGGTACGCGGGGTTCTCCATCAGCTGATCGACGATGCCCGGCGGCGGCGGCGCGGGCTTCTTCACCGCGGGCTTCGTCACCGGGGGCTTGGGAGGCGCGGGCTTCGGAGGCGCGGGCTTGGGCTGCTCGGCCTGCGCGACCGTGGTCGGCGGCGTTTCGGCCTTCGGGGCCTCGGCCGGCTTCGCGGCTTCAGGCGGCGGAGCGGGCTTCGTTTCCGCGGGCTTCGGCGTCTCGGCGGGTTTCGGCGGCGGCGGAGCGACGGCGGCCATCTTCGGCTCGGGCTTCGCGGCGGCGGCACCGCCCTTCAGGTCGAGCAGGCGCTGCATGTCCTGGATCTGCTTCTCCAGGTCCGCCACGCGCGACTGCGCTTCCTTGAGCGCCTGGTCCTTCGCGGTGAGCTCTTCCTGCAGCGCGGTGAGGCGCTCCTGCGCGCTGCCCTTGCCGGCGCCGGCCTTGCCGGTGCCCGCGGAGCGCGAGATGCGCAGCTGGTCCGAGGGCGCGGCCGCAGGGCCCGGAGGCGGCGTGACCGCAGCCGAGGCGATGCGGCCCGTGGCGAGGTTCGGCGGCGGCCCGCCCGCGGGCATCGCGGCGACGCCGCCGGCGAGCTGCTCGCGGTACGCGTTCCATTCCTGGTTCTGCGCGTGGATCTCGCGGCGGGCCTCGACGGGCTTGATGTCCTGCACTTCATCGGCCGAGGGGATCTTGAGGATCTGCCCCGTCTTGAGGCGGTTCATGTTCTTGCCGGAGAACGCGGACTGGTTCTGCCGGTACATCGCCACCAGCATCTGCTCGAGGCTCACCTCCGCGGGCTTCACCTGGCTCGCGATCTCGTTGAGGTTCTCGCCCGTCTGGACCGGGCCGTAGGTGTCGCTCGCCGGCGTTGCGGCCGCCGTCGGCATCTCGGCCTTCGCCGAAGGCATGGCGGTTGGGGCAGGCGCTTCACCCGTTCCCGCAGGGGCCTCGGTCCCCGAAGGCGGCGCCGCCGGCGTTGCGGCCGGCGGCGTCTCAGGCTGGGCGGCGGGCGGCGCTTCGGCCGCCGGCGCCGACTCGGCGCTGGGTGTGGGCGCGGCGGCCGCCGGTGCCGGCGCAACGGGCGCGGCCGCGACCGTCGGCGGACTCACCATCGGCTTCGCGGCGTATCCCGGCGGATCGAGCAGGATCGGGTATTCGCGCTGCAGGCGTCCCGCCGGCCAGCTCACTTCCACGAGCGCGTCGACGAACGGCTCGTTGATCGGCCCGATGCTGGTGAGCTTGAGGTAGGGCTGCCCGTTCGCGTGCTTCTCGAGGGAGAAGCGGATCAGGTGCAGCGCGGGCGAGTATTCGATCCCCGCGTCGCGGAACGCTTCCGGCGGAGAGATGCGCGCGTTCATCGCGTCGGCTTCGCCCGGCTGCAGCGCGACGAGGTCGATCTCGGCGTCGAGATCCTGTCCGAGCGCGGAGTGGACCGTCAGCTTGCCCAGGCCCGCCGCGTGAGCCGCGAGCGAAGCGCCCAGGAAGAGCAGGAGCGCCGCACCGCTTTTGATTGTCCTCATCGTTTTGCCCACCCCACCCCGAAGAACGGTGAAATGCAGAGTAACATCAGGGGCTTATTGTTGCAACCTCACCCCCATTCTCCACATTATCTCCGAACCGCGCCGTAATTCAAGCATTTTTTCCAGCCGAAACCGGGTCTTACGCCACCGCCCGGGCGGGAATCCGGGCTTCCAGCAGGATGCCGAGCATGCGCCTCAGGGGCTCCGCAGCCCCCCAGAGGAGCTGGTCGCCCACCGTGAACGCGGAGAGGTACTCGCCCCCCATGCGCAGCTTGCGCAGCCGTCCGATGGGCACGTCGAGCGTGCCCGTGACCGCCACCGGCGTGAGGCGCTTGAGCGTCTCGTCGCGCCGGTTCGGCACCACCTTCACCCACGGGTTCCCCTGCGAAAGGATCGACTCGATCTCCGCGAGCGGGATGTCGCGCCGCAGCTTCATCGTGAGGCCCTGGCTGTGGCAGCGCATCGCGCCCACGCGCACGCACAGGCCATCGACGGGGACCTCGCGGAGACTGCCCGGCGGCGTGCCCTTCACGGGCGAGCGCGCGAGGATCTTGTTGGTCTCCGCATGCCCCTTCCATTCCTCGCGGCTCTGGCCGTTGCCGAGGTCGGCGTCGATCCACGGCAGCAGGCTTCCCGCGAGCGGCACGCCGAAATGCTCCGTCGGGAATCCTTCGTCGCGCAGGATCCCCGCCACCTCGCGGTCGATGTCGAGGATGGCGGAGGCCGGGTCCTTGAGCAGCGCCTGGGCCGCGAAATGCACCTCGCCCATCTGCTGGAGAAGCTCGCGCATGTTCTGCGCCCCGGCGCCCGAGGCGGCCTGGTAGGTCATCGCGCTCACCCACTCGACGAGGTCGGCGCGGAGCAGCCCGTCGATCGCCATGAGCATGAGGCTCACGGTGCAGTTGCCGCCGATGAAGTCCTTCACACCCGCGGCGATGGCGCGGTCGATCACGGGGCGGTTCACCGGATCGAGGACGATCACCGCGTCCTTGTCCATGCGTAGCGCCGAGGCCGCGTCGATCCAGTACCCGCCCCAGCCGGCGGCGCGCAGCTTCGGGTGGATCGCCTTGCTGTAGTCGCCGCCCTGGCAGGTCACCAGCACGTCGTAGCGGGCGAGCTCGGCGACGTCGTTCGCGTCCTTGAGGGCCGGCACGGGCTTGCCGATCGAGGGCGCCGGCCCTCCCACGTTCGAGGTCGTGAAGAAGACGGGCTCGATCG
>Ga0187776_10000150_pt1 | contig 33970 bp, 28 predicted proteins | sample 0216_BV02_MP12_2_FD_132426 | JGI IMG/M metagenome (GOLD analysis project Ga0187776, IMG submission 132426) | Tropical peat soil microbial communities from peatlands in Department of Meta, Colombia - 0216_BV02_MP12_20_MG | ecosystem: Environmental > Terrestrial > Soil > Wetlands > Peat | place...
GAACATCCGCTCGAGCACCGCGGAGTCGCTCGATGCGGGACCGAGCGTCGCCACGATCTTGGTGCTGCGCTGGCTCACGCCGCCTTTCCGGCGCCGGCCGCGCGCTCCCCGAGGACCTCGACCGCGGGCAGCGTCCGGCCCTCGAGGAACTCGAGGAAGGCGCCGCCGCCGGTCGAGATGTAGCCGATGCGGTCCTTCACCCCGTACTTGGCGATCGCCGCGAGCGTGTCGCCGCCGCCCGCGATGGAGAACGCGCCCGAGGCGGCGATCGCCTCGGCCACCGCGCGCGTGCCGCCGCCGAAGGCGTCGAACTCGAACACGCCCACGGGCCCGTTCCACACGATGGTGCCGGCGGCGGCGAGGATCCTCGCGTACGCCTTCGAGGTCTCGGGGCCGATGTCGAGGATCATGTCGTCGGCGCCCACGTCCTTCGCCGCCAGGGTGCGCGCCGGCGTGTCGGCGGCGAAGGCCTTGCCGCACACGACGTCCGAGGGGATCGGCACGGCCGCGCCCCGCAGCCGCATGAGCGCCATGATCTCGCGCGCCTCGCCGGCGAGGTCGGCCTCGGCGAGCGACTTGCCGATGGGCAGCCCCTCGGCGAGCATGAACGTGTTCGCGATGCCGCCGCCCACGATCAGCTGGTCCACCCGGCTCGCGAGGGACTTGAGGATCGTGAGCTTCGTCGAGACCTTGGAGCCCGCGACGATCGCCACGAGGGGCCGGCGGGGGCTCGCGAGCGCGCGGCCCAGCGCGTCGAGCTCGGCGGCGAGCAGCGGCCCCGCGCAGGCGACGGGCGCGTATCTCGCGATCCCGTGGGTCGTCGCCTCGGCGCGGTGCGCGGTGCCGAACGCGTCGTTCACGTAGACGTCGCAGAGCGCGGCCATCCGGCGGGCGAGCGCCTCGTCGTCCTTCTTCTCGCCCTTGTTGAAGCGGCAGTTCTCGAGCAGGACGAGCTCGCCGGGCTTCACCTGCACGCCTCCGACCCAGTCGCGCACGAGCCGGACGTCGCGCCCGAGGAGCTCGCCGAGACGGCGCGCCACCGGGGCGAGCGAATCGGCCTGCGAGAACTCGCCTTCCTTGGGCCGGCCCAGGTGCGAGGTGACCATCACCGCGGCGCCCCGCTCGAGCGCGAGGCGGATCGCGGGGAGCGATGCGCGGATGCGCGTGTCGTCGGTGATCGCCCCCGCGTCGTCCTGGGGCACGTTGAGGTCGGCGCGGATGAACACCCGCTTGCCGGCCAGGTCCACGTCGGCCATCCTGAGGATTTTCATGGCTGATGTCGCCCGCTCGATGGCGTCGAGCGGCCCAAGGTCCGAAGTCGAATCGCCCCAACGAGTTGGGGACCCCCGCGCCGTTCCCGCGCCACTACGATGAGTACCCGTTCGTCACTTCGCCGCCATCCACGCCATCGTCACGTCGAGCATCCGGTTGGAGAAGGCCCACTCGTTGTCGTACCAGCTCGACACCTTGACGAGCCGGCCCGAAACCTTCGTGAGCGTCGCCTCGAAGACCGAGGAGCGCGGGTCGTGGTTGAAGTCGACGGAGACGAGCGGCTCCTTGTTGTAGCCGAGGATGCCCTGCAGCGGGCCCGACTCGGCCGCCTTCTTCATGACGGCGTTCACCTCGTCCACGGAGGTGTCGCGCGCGGCGATGAAGGACAGGTCCACGATGGACACGTTGATGGTGGGCACGCGGATCGCGTAGCCGTCGAGCTTGCCGTTGAGCTCGGGCATCACGAGCCCCACCGCCGCCGCCGCTCCGGTCTTGGTCGGGATCATCGACATCGTCGCCGAGCGCGCGCGCCGCAGGTCCTCGTGGAAGACGTCGGTGAGCACCTGGTCGTTCGTGTAGGAGTGCACCGTGGTCATGAGCCCGTGGGTGATGCCGATCGCCTCGTGCAGGGGCTTCACCAGGGGCGCGAGGCAGTTGGTGGTGCACGAGGCGTTGGAGATCACGGTGTGGGAGGCCTTGAGCGTGCCGTGGTTCACGCCGTAGACCACCGTGGCGTCCACGTCCTTGCCGCCCGGCGCCGAGATGATCACCTTCTTCGCCCCGCCGCGCAGGTGCGCGGAGGCCTTCTCCTTGGAGGTGAAGTAGCCGGTGCACTCGTACACCACGTCCACGCCGAGGTCCTTCCACGGGAGCTGCGCCGGATCGCGCTGCGCGACCACGCGGATGCGGTCGCCGTCCACGATCATCGAGTCGCCCTGCACCTCGACCTTGCCCGGGAACTTGCCGTGCACGGTGTCGTGGCGGGTGAGGTGCGCGTTGGTCTCGGGCGGGCCGAGGTCGTTGATGGCCACGATCGCGAGGTCGTGCGACTTGCCGCTTTCGTAGTGGGCGCGAAGGACGTTGCGGCCGATGCGGCCGTAACCATTGATGGCGACGCGGACGGTCATGGGGCGGCTCCGGGAGCGTTTTCGACGCGGGGAAACCGACATTTTAGCGCACGGTGGGCGCGCGCCTTGCTTTAGGTCAACCGCCGAGCAGCCTCGTGAGGTCTTGCCACGCGTAGGCCACCTCGGCGTAGGCATGCAGGCCCAGGCGCTCGGTCTTCTCGGCCGCTTCCTCGCCGCCGAGCGCCTCGTAGAACAGGCGCGCCCGGTTCGCCTTGAGCACCCAGAGGTAGAACCCGAAGCGGCCGTGGCGCACGAAATGCGCGGCGCACGCCCGCACGAGGGCGCGCCCGGCCCCGCGCCGCTGGCTCGCCTGCAGCACGTAGAGCGCGTAGATCTCGGCCTCCAGGCCGCGCAGGCGATGCCGCGCGGGCCCGCACGAGGCGAATCCGACCACGTTCCCGTCGATCTCGGCGAGCCAGGTGGCCGACTCCGGCCCGGGGGCCGCGAGGCGCCTGCGCCACGCGGCCTCGCTCTTGCGGCCCGCTTCCTCGGCGATGACGGCGAGCGGCAGGATGCCGGCGTAGGTGGTGCGCCAGCTCTCGCGGTGCACGTGCGCGATCGACGGCGCGTCGGCGACCGACGCGGCGCGGACGGCGACGGCCGGCCCGGCCCGCGGCCCCAGCGCGCGGCGCGGCTCGGTGCTATCCGCGGCGGACAAGGTCGCGGACCGCGGCCGCGAGGTGGGCGGCGTCCACGCCGAAGAGCTTGTAGACGTCGGCGGCGGGCGCGGACTCGCCGAAGCGGTCCACGCCGATCGTCGCACCCTCGAGGCCCACGTACTTGCGCCAGTAGTCGGTGACGCCGGCCTCGATCGAGGCGCGCGGCAGCCCCGGCGGCAGCACCGAGCGGCGCCAGGCCTCGTCCTGGCGGTCGAAGACGGCCGTGCAGGGCATCGACACCACGCGCACGGGCACGCCCTCGTCGCCGAGCGCCTTCTGGGCGGCGAGCGCGAGCGGCACCTCGGAGCCCGTCGCGAGGACGACCGCCCTCGCGCCCGGGGCGTCCGAGAGCACGTAGCCGCCGCGCCGGATCGCCTCGATCGCCTCCGGCGCGCGCGCCACGAAGGGCACGTTCTGGCGCGAGAGGGCGAGGGAGCTGGGGCCGTCGCGGCGCTCGAGCGCCATCGCCCAGGCCACCGCCGTCTCGACCGTGTCGCAGGGGCGCCACACGTCCATGCGGGGGATGAGGCGCAGGCTCGCGAGCTGCTCGACCGCCTGGTGCGTGGGACCGTCCTCGCCGAGGCCGATCGAGTCGTGGGTGAAGACGAAGACGTTGCGCAGCTTCATGAGCGCGGCCAGCCGCAGGGCGTTGCGCGAGTAGTCGGAGAACACGAGGAAGGTGCCGGAGTAGGGGATGAAGCCGCCGTGCAGCGCCACGCCGTTGCCGATCGCGGCCATGCCGAACTCGCGCACGCCGAAGTGCACGTAGTTGCCCGCCTCGGCCGCCGACACGGTCTTCGAGCCCGACCACGTCGTGAGGTTGGAGCCGGTGAGGTCCGCCGAGCCGCCCAGCAGCTCCGGCAGCCGGGGCCCGAGCCCCTCGAGCGCGAGCTGGGAGGCCTTGCGCGTCGCCACCGTCTCGGCCTTCGCGACCGCCCGGTCGACGAGCGATTGCGCGATCGAGCGCCAGTCGGCGGGGAGCTCTCCCGCGATGCGGCGCCGGAATTCCCGCGCGGCCTCGGGGTAGGCGGCCGCGTAGGCCTCGAAGCGGCGGCTCCAGTCCGCTTCGCGCGCCTTGCCCGCCTCGCGCGCGTCCCAGGCCCGGTAGACGGCCTCCGGGATCTCGAACGGGGGATGGTTCCAGCCGAGCGCCGCGCGCGTGGCTGCGACCTCGGCTTCGCCCAGGGCCTCGCCGTGCGCCTTCGCGCTCCCCGCGCGGTTCGGCGCGCCCTTGCCGATCACCGTCCGGCAGCAAACCAGGGTGGGGCGCGCGGTCTCGGCGCACGCGCGCTCGAGCGCCGCCGCGACGGCGCGCGGATCGTGGCCGTCCACGCCGGGGATCACGTTCCAGCCATAGGCGGCGAAGCGCTTCGGCGTGTCGTCGCGGAACCAACCGTGCACGTCGCCGTCAATCGAGATGCCGTTGTCGTCGTAGACGACGGCGAGCTTGGCGAGCCCGAGGGTGCCGGCGAGCGAGCACGCCTCGTGCGAGATGCCTTCCATGAGGCACCCGTCGCCCGCGAACGCCCACGTGCGGTGGTCCACGATCGCGTGCCCCGGGCGGTTGAACTCCGCGGCGAGGAGCTTCTCGGCGAGCGCGAAGCCCACGGCGTTGGCGAGACCTTGGCCCAGCGGCCCGGTGGTGGTCTCCACGCCGGGCGTGAGGCCGACCTCGGGATGGCCGGGAGTGCGGGAATGGAGCTGCCGGAAGCGCCGGATCTCCTCCATGGGAAGGTCGTAGCCCGTGAGATGGAGCAGCGCGTACTGGAGCATGGAGCCGTGGCCGTTCGAGAGCACGAAGCGGTCGCGGTCGGGCCAGGCGGGGTTGGCGGGGTTGTGGCGCAGGAAGCGCCGCCACAGGACTTCGGCGATCTCGGCCATGCCCATGGGCATGCCGGGGTGGCCCGAGTTCGCCTTCTGCACCGCGTCCATCGCGAGCGCGCGGATGGCGTTCACGATCTCCGCGTAGGAGGCCTCGGGGGCGCGCGCGAGCGCGGCGCCGGCGGTTCGATCGGTGGCTTCGGGCATGGGAGAGCGCGTCGGGGAAGCGGTGCCGATGGTGGAAACGCGTGAAAATCCTTCACGCACGAGCAATAATGAGATTATACTTGCGCACTTTTCACCGCGATATTTTTCGCTTGGGTAAACCTCTGCAAGAAGGATTTCGCCCGCCGCCCTGGGTTTGAGGGCGCCCCGCCGCGAGGAGGGTCGCCCGAGGTAGCGCGCGCAGTCCCCGCCCGCGGATCTTTACTTGGAAGGGGGTATCGGAGTGAAGGGACTGCACATCATCGCTGACCTCTACAACTGCCAGAAGGGCGAGCTGCTCGCCTCGTCCGAGAAGCTTCGCCGGCTCTGCGTCGCGACCTGCCGCGACGCCGGGCTCACGGTCCTCGGCGACCACTTCTACCAGTTCAGCGGCGCCGACGGCACCCAGCAGGGGGGGGCCACGGGCGCCGTGGTGCTCGCCGAATCGCACCTCGCCATCCACACCTGGCCCGAGCGCGACGCCGCCACGCTCGACGTGTACGTCTGCAACTACACCGCGGACAACACCGGCAAGGCCGAGGCCGTGTACGCGGCCCTCGCGAAGGCGCTCAAGCCCGGCGACGTCCTCGTCGAGCGCGTGATGCGGGGCAAGGACCTGCCGCTCAAGAAGCAGCGCGTCGCCTGACGCGAAGCGGCGGTGCCGGAGAAGATCCTCGAGAGGCTGAACGACGCGAGCGGCGTGTACTTCGAGGGCACGCTCGTCGAGCGCCGCCGCACGCCCTTCCAGCTCCTGGAGGTCTACGACACGCCCGAGCTGGGGCGCATCTTCCGGCTCGACGGCTACAACATGACCTCCGAGCGCGACGAGTTCTTCTACCACGAGAACCTCGTGCATCCGGCCGCGGTCGCCCATCCGTCGCCGAGGCGCGCGCTCGTGATCGGCGGCGGCGACGGCGGCTCCTCCGAGGAGCTGCTCAAGCACTCCACGATCGAGGCGGTGCACATGGCCGAGCTCGACCCGGTGGTGATCGAGGTCGCGAAGGCCCGGTTCGGCAAGGTCCACCGCGGGGCGTTCGACGACCCGCGCCTGAAGGTGACCGTGGGCGACGGGCTCGCCTACCTGCGCGAGACGGCGGTCCGCTACGACCTCGTCTGCATGGACCTCACCGACCCGGTGGGCCCGTCGACGGAGCTCTACTCGCCCGCCACCTTCGCGCTCGCGCGCCGCGCCATGGCGCCCGGAGGGGCGCTCACGCTGCACATCGGCTCGCCCTTCTCGCACCCGCAGCGCGTGCGCTCCACGCTCGGCAACCTGCGCAGCGTCTTCCCGGTCGTGGCGCCGTACTTCGTGCACATCCCGCTCTACGGCTCGATCTGGGGGTTCGCCTGCGCGTCCGATTCGCTCGACCCGCGCGCCCTCTCGCCCGCCGAGGCCGAGCGCGTCATCGCCGAGCGCGGCATCCGCGACCTGCAGTACTACAACGGCGAGGTGCACCGGGCGCTCTTCGCGCTCCCGAACTACGTGCGCGCGCTCGCGCTCTGAAGGGCCCCGGGGCCATGCTAGCATCGGGTGAGAAGCGCCCCGAACGATCCATGCCGTTCCCCCGCATCCACTGCGACGTCCGCCTGGGCCCCGGCGCCCAGTTCGCGCTCGCCCCCGAGGCCGCGCAGCACGTCTCGCGCGCCCTGCGGCTCAAGGTCGGCGACGGCCTCACCGTCTTCGACGGCCGCGGCGGCGAGTTCGAGGCGGTGATCCAGCGCATCGACCGCGAGCGCGTCGAGGTGAAGGTCGGCGCGGGGCGCAACGTGGAGCGCGAGAGCGCGCTCGCCATCGGGCTCGTGCAGGGGCTGCCCGAGGCGGACAAGATGGACTGGATCATCCAGAAGGCGGTGGAGCTGGGCGTGGCCTGGATCCAGCCCCTCGTGTGCGACCGCAGCGTCGTGCGCCTGTCGGGCGAGCGCGCGGCGCGGCGCGAGGCGCACTGGCGGCGCGTGGCGGTCGCCGCGTGCGAGCAGAGCGGGCGCAACCGCATCCCGGAGGTGCGGCCCACGCTCGGCTTCCAGAGCTGGATCGCCGCTCCGTCGCCCCTCGCGCGCTGGATGCTGCAGCCCGACGCCCCGCCGCTCGCCGGGCACGCCGCGCCGCAGGCGCCATTCGAGCTGCTGGTGGGACCCGAAGGGGGCTTGTCGGAGCGCGAGCGCGAGCTCGCCCTCGGCCGCGGCTGCGAGCCGCTCGCGCTCGGGCCGCGCGTGCTGCGCGCGGAGACCGCGCCGGTGGCGGCGCTCGCGGCGATCCACGCGCTCTGGGGCGATTTCTCGGGCGCCGCGCCGCGCTAGGATCGTCCGCCATGGCGAAAGGCACCCCGAAGACCGAAGCGTTCGTGAAGTGGTTCCGCGCGGCCACGCCCTACATCCACCGCTGGGGCGGGGCGACGTTCGTGATCGGCTTCGGCGGCGAGGTGCTCGCCGACGGGGAGTTCCAGCAGCTCACCCACGACATCAACGTGCTCGTGAGCCTGGAGGTGCGCGTCGTGCTGGTGCACGGCACGCGGCCCCAGATCGAGGAGCAGATGCGCCAGCACGGCGTGACGCCGCGCTACGTGGGCGGGCGGCGCGTGACCGACGACCGGGCGCTCGCGTGCGTGAAGGAGGCGAACGGCATCGTGCGCATGGAGATGGAGGCGCTGCTCTCGATGGAGCTCGCCAACAGCCCCATGTGGGGCGCCGACATCCGCGTCTCCTCGGGCAACTTCGTGACCGCCAAGCCCGTGGGCGTCGTGGGCGGGGTGGACTTCCAGCACACGGGCGAGGTGCGCAAGGTCGATGCCGAGGGCATCCGCCGCCGGCTCGACGACCACGAGGTGGTGCTCGTCTCGCCCGTCGGCTTCTCGCCCATGGGCGACGTCTTCAACTGCACGCTCGAGGACGTGGCCACCTCGATCGCCGTGGCGTTGCAGGCCGACAAGCTCATCTTCCTCACCGAGACGGCGGGGGCGCTCGATGCGAAGGGGCGGCTCATCCCGGAGCTCACGGTGATGCAGGCGAAGGAAGTGATGGCCTCCAACAACCTGCCCGAGGACGTGCAGGTGTACCTGCCGTGCGCGATCCGGGCGTGCTCCGAGGGCGTGAAGCGCGCCCACCTCATCAGCCGCCACGTGGACGGGGCCCTCCTCCTGGAGCTGTTCACGCACCACGGCATCGGCACGATGGTGGTGCCCGAGTCGCCCGAGACGATCCGCGCGGCCACCCCCGCGGACATGCCCGGCATCGTGCAGATCCTCGAGCCCCTCGAGCAGCAGGGCATCCTCGTGAAGCGCCCCCCCGACGAGCTGGAGCGCGAGGTCGACCGCTTCTTCGTGATCGCCTCCGAGGGGAACATCCTCGGCTGCGCGGCGCTCTACCCTTACGACGAGGAGAGGACCGCGGAGCTCGCCGCGCTCGCCGTGAACCCCTTCTACCGCGACGGGGGCCGCGGCGAGCGCCTGCTCGCCTTCGCCGAGGCCAAGGCGCGCGCGGCCGGGCTCAAGTCGCTCTTCGTCCTCTCGACGCGCACGACGCACTGGTTCCTGGAGCGCGGCTTCGTCGAGTCGGACCCGGGCCGGCTGCCCGAGCGCCGGCGGGCCCGCTACAACCCGGACCGGCGCTCGAAGGTCTTCGTGAAGGAGCTGTGAGGCTCGTAAAGGAGGCGCATGGCGCGCATGGTGAAATGCATCAAGCTCGGGCGCGAGGCCGAGGGCCTCGACTTCCCGCCCTATCCGGGCGAGCTCGGCAGGCGGCTCTGGGAAAGCGTCTCGAAGGAGGCGTGGAAGCAGTGGCTCGAGCACCAGAAGATGCTGGTGAACGAGAACCGGCTGAACCTCGCGGACCCGCGCGCGCGCAAGTACCTCGAGGAGCAGATGCGCCGCCACTTCTTCGGCGAGGGCGCGGACAGCGCCGCCGGCTATGTCCCCAAGTCCTGAAACGCCTTCCTATCGCGGGCGCTGGTAGGTCTTCACGCCCTCGGGCGTGGCGAGGAGGAGCAGGTCGGCGGGGCGCCGGGCGAAGATGCCGTTGCTCACCACTCCGGCGATCATGTCGATCTCGGTCTCGAGGCGCACGGGATCGAGGATCGTGAGCCCGCGCACGTCGAGGATGAGGTTGCCGTTGTCCGTGGTCACGCCCACGCGCAGCTCCGGGATGCCGCCGAGCTTCACCAGCTCGCGCGCGACGAAGCTGCGCGCCATGGGCAGCACCTCCACGGGCAGCGGGAACTTCCCGAGGACCGGCACCAGCTTGCTCGCGTCGGCGATGCAGACGAACCTGCGGCTCGCCTGGGCCACGATCTTCTCGCGCGTGAGCGCCCCGCCGCCGCCCTTGATCATGGCGAGGTGCTCGGTCACCTCGTCGGCCCCGTCCACGTAGACGTCGCAGCCGTCGGTGTCGTTGAGCTCGCGCACCGGGATGCGCAGGTCGCGCAGGCGCTTCGCGCTCGCCTCGGAGCTCGCCACCGTGCCCGTGATGCGCGCCTTGCGGGCGGCGAGCGCGTCGATGAAGAAATTGACCGTGGACCCCGTGCCCACGCCGACCATGGTGTCGTCCGGGACGTAGGCGAGCGCGGCCTCGGCGGCGGCCTTCTTGAGCGCGTTCGGGTCCATGCCGGAAAGCATACTCCAGGGGCGCGGCGCCGCCTTCTTGGTATGCTTCCGGGTTCACCCAGGATGCGCGCGTGAAGACCGAAAGATACCTCGAGCAGATCCTCACGGCGAAGGTCTACGACGTGGCGATCGAGACCCCCCTCGATCCCGCGCCCGCGATCTCGCGCCGGCTCGGCAGCCACGTGCTGCTCAAGCGCGAGGACAAGCAGCCGGTCTTCTCGTTCAAGCTGCGCGGCGCCTACAACAAGATGGCGAACCTCGCGGCCGCGGAGCTCGCGCGCGGCGTGATCTGCGCCTCGGCCGGGAACCACGCCCAGGGCGTGGCCCTCGCCGCCCAGCGCCTCGGGGCGCAGGCGACCATCGTCATGCCCGTCACCACGCCGCGCATCAAGGTGGGGGCGGTGGCCGCGCGCGGGGCGAAGGTCGAGCTGCACGGCGACACCTACCACGAGGCCTCGGCGTACGCCACGGCCCTCGCGCGGCGCCGCCGGCTCACGTTCGTGCACCCGTACGACGATCCCCTCGTGATCGCGGGACAGGGCACCATCGGCGTGGAGATCCTGCGCCAGCATCCGCGGCCCATCGACGCCGTCTTCGTGCCCGTGGGCGGCGGCGGCCTCATCTCGGGCATCGCCGCGTACGTGAAGCGCGTCGCGCCGCGCACGAAGGTGATCGGCGTGCAGCCCGTGGACTCGGCGGCGATGCACGCGTCGCTGCGCGAGGGGCGCCGCGTGACGCTCTCCCACGTCAACCTCTTCGCCGACGGCGTGGCGGTGCGCCAGGTGGGCCGCGAGACCCTGCGCCTGTGCCGCGAGCTCGTCGACGACATGGTGCTCGTGGACACCGACGAGATCTGCGCGGCCATCAAGGACATCTTCGAGGACACGCGCACGGTGCTGGAGCCGGCGGGCGGCGTGGCGCTCGCGGGAGCCAAGCGCTGGATCGGCCGCCGGCGCGCGAAGGGTGCGACCGTGGTCGCCATCGCGAGCGGCGCGAACATGAACTTCGACCGCCTGCGCTTCGTGGCCGAGAGGGCGGAGCTCGGCGAGCATCGCGAGGCGGTGCTCGCGGTCACCATCCCCGAGCGGCCGGGAAGCTACCGCGAGCTCTGCGCGCTCCTCGGCAACCGCAGCGTCACGGAGTTCAACTACCGCTACGCCGCGGGCCGCGACGCGCACGTCTTCCTCGGCGTGGCGGTCTCCGGGCGCGAGGAGACCGACCGCCTCGTGGCCCTCCTCGGCAAGCACGGCATCCGCGCCGTCGACCTCTCCGACAACGAGATGGCGAAGCTGCACGGCCGGCACCTCGTCGGCGGCCGCGCCGATCTCGAGATCCCCGAGATGCTCTACCGCTTCGAGTTCCCCGAGCGGCCCGGCGCCCTCATGAACTTCCTCGAGCGCATGGGCACCGGCTGGAACATCTCGCTCTTCCACTACCGCAACCACGGCGCCGACGTGGGGCGCGTGCTGGTCGGCATGCAGGTGCCCGAGGGCGAGCGCGGCGCCTTCCGCGCCTTCCTGCGCGACCTGGGTTACGACTACACCGACGAGTCGCGTAACCCGGCGTACCGGCTCTTCCTGCGGTGAGCGCCCCGCGCCATCGGGACCCGGCGAGGGCGGCGCTCGAGGGCGCGGTGGCGCACTTCCGCGCCGGGCGCGTCGCCGAGTGCGAGCGGGCGGTGCGCGAGCTGCTCGACGCCGAGCCGCGCCGCGCCGACGCGCTCGAGCTGCTCGGCGTCGCCCTCGGGATGCAGGGGCGCCACGCCGAGGCGCTCGCGGCGCTCGACCGCGCGCTCGACGCGCGCGCGACCTCGGCCTCGATCCTGCACAACCGCGCGCAGGCCCTCTTCCACCTGGCCCGCCTCGCCGAGGCGCGCGCCGACCTCGAGAAGGCCCTGCGGCTCGCGCCGGATCGTGCGCCTTCCTGGAACCTGCTCGGCAGCACGCTCGCCGCCTCGGGAGATGCGCAGGGCGCGGAGCGCGCCTACCGCAAGGCGGTCCAGGCCGATCCCTCCATGGCCGAGGCGCACTACAACCTGGCGCGCCTCCTCCAGGAATCGGGGCGCGCCGACGAGGCGATCGCGGGCTATCGGCGCTCGCTCGCCCTGCGGCCCCAGTTCGCGCAGGCCCACAACAACCTCGCCAACGCGCTCAAGGTCGCGGGACGCACGGACGAGGCGCTCGCCCATTACGCCGAGGCGGTGCGCGCCGATCCGCGGCTCGCGGACGCGCTGTCGAACTTCGGCACGCTGCTGCGCGAGCTGCGGCGCTTCGAGGAGGCGATCCCGCTGCTCGAGCGCGCCGCGCAGCTCAAGCCCGACTCGTCGCCGGTGCTGAACAACCTGGGAATCGCCTACCACGAGCGCCACGACGACGTTCGGGCGGCGGCCTGCTATCGCCGTGCGCTCGAGCTCGAGCCCGGTTTCGTCGAGGCGCGCAACAACCTCGGCAACGCGCTCGCCTCCCTCGGAGAGGAGGCCGAGGCGACCGCCTGCTACCGGGAAGTGATCGAGCGCGCGCCCGCCCATCCCGACGCGTACAGCAACCTGGGCGTGCTGCTTCAGGAGCGCGGCGAGGCCGACGCGGCGATCGCCTCGTACCGCAAGGCGCTCGAGCTCAGGCCCGACCACTCGGACGCGCTCAGCAACGTCGGCTACCTGCTCCAGGAGCAGGGAAGGGTGGAGGAGGCGATCGCCTACTACCGCCGCGCCCTCGAGGCGAACCCGGGTCTCGCTCGCGCCGGCTACAACCTGGGGATCGCGCTCCTCGCGCGCCACGATTTCACGCCCGGCTGGGAGCTTCACGAGAAGCGGTTCGAGACCGTTCCCCCCATCGCGCTGGCACGGCGCCTCGCCATGCCGCCGTTCACACCCGCGGACTGGGAAGGACCCCACCGCGTGGCGGTCTGGCGCGAGCAGGGAATCGGCGACCAGCTCCTCTACTCGACGCTCCTCGCCGAGCTCGCCGAGCGCGGCCAGTCCTTCGTGCTCGAGGCCGACCGCCGCCTCGTGCCCGCGCTTGCGCGCGCGCACCCCGACTGGACGGTGGTGGAGCCCGGCGCGTCGGAGGCGGCGTTCGCCTCCTGCGATCGGCACATCGCCGTGGGATCGCTGGCGCGGCTTCTGCGGCCCACGGCTGCGACCTTCGCGCGCCAGCCGCGCGCGCTCCTCGCGGCCGATCCGGCTCGCGTGGAAGCCTACCGGTCGCGCATCGCCGCTCCGGGAAAGCGTTCGGTCGCCGTCTCGTGGCGCAGCTTCCAGCCGAAGGCCCGCGGATACCTCCAGCGCAAGAAGTCGATGGACCTCGCCGCGTTCATGGGCCTGTCGCGCCGCGACGACCTGCGCCTCCTCGACGTCCAGTACGGCGATACCGCCGCCGAGCGCGAGGCCTTCGCGACGGCGGGGGGACGGCTCGAGCGCTTCGAGGAGCTCGACCTGTACGACGACCTCGAGGGCGTGCTCGCGGCCGTGCAGGCCTGCGACCTGGTGGTGACCACCAGCAACGTCACGGCCCATTTCGGCGGCGCGCTGGGCAAGGAGACGCTGCTCGTGTACCTCTCGGGCAATCCGCCGTTCCACTACTGGGTCCCGGGCCCCGACGGCCGGTGCCTGTGGTATCCCTCGGTGCGTGTCGTGACGGCGCGCGGGCTCGACACGTGGGACAAGGCGATGGCGCGCGTCGATGAGCTCCTCCGCGCCTGAGGCGAAGGCGCTCGCGCTGCTCCAGGCGGGGCGGCTCGAGGAGGCGGAGGCCGCGTGGCGCGCGATCCTCGCGGAGCGCCCCGACGATGCCGACGCCCTGCACTTCCTCGGCTGCGTGCTCGCCCGCGCGGGACGGACGCAGGACGGGCTCGACCTCATCGACCGATCGCTGCGCCAGGCGCCGCGCAACCCCGCGTTCCTGAACAACCGCGCGCGCGTGCTGGCGGACGCGGGGCGGCTCGAGGAGGCGGTGGCCGACCTGCGCCGCGCCGTGCAGGGCGACCCGCGCTTCGCCGCCGCGTTCCTGCACCTCGGGACGCTGCTCGGGCGGCTGGGCCGCGGCGAGGAGGCGCTCGCCGCGCTGCGGCGCGCCGCGGCCCTCGACCCGGGACAGCCCGGGGCGCACGCGGCGCTCGGGCGATTGCTGTTCGGCGCCCGGGATTTCGCGGGAGCGCGCGCGTGCTTCGAGCGGGCGCTGGCTCTCCTGCCGGGCGATCCCGACCTGCTCAACAACCTCGGCCTCGCCCTCCAGGCCGAGGGCGCGATGGACGCGGCCCTCGCGCGCTATCGCGAGGCCCTCGGGCGGCGGCCGCGCTTTCCGGAGGCCCTGCTCAACCTGGGCAACGCGCTGCGGGAGACGGGCGACCTGGCGGCGGCGGGTGAGATGTACCGCAAGGCGCTCGCCGAGCGTCCCGACTTCGTCGAAGCGCTGGTCAACGCGGCGAGCGCCGCGGCGGACGTCGGCGATCTCGGGGCGGCGCGCTCCCTCTTCGAGCGGGCGCTGGCGATCGCCCCGGGCTCGGCCGACGCGCGCTACGGGCTGGGGGTTGTGGCGCTGCGCGAGCGCCGCTGGGCCGAAGGCTGGGACGGCTACGAGCGGCGCTTCGCCACGCGCCCGCCGCAGGCCTCGTGGCGCGAGCTGCCGCTCGCGAGCCTCGCGCCGGGCGACCTCGATCGCGTGCGGCGCGTCGCCGTGTGGTCGGAGCAGGGCATCGGGGACCAGATTCTCTTCGCCACGCTGCTGCCGGAGCTCGCGCGGCGCGGGATCGGCGCGGTGGTCGAGGTGGATCCGCGGCTGCGCGAGGCCTTCCGCCGCAGCCTCCCCGGAATGGATTTCGTCGGCAAGCCGGCGCCGGACTCCGCCTTCGCGGGATGCGACGCGCAGCTTCCGCTGGGCTCGCTTCCGGCGCTCTTCCGCCGCGGCGCCGACGACTTCGCGCGCCAGCCGCGGGCGCTGCTCGAGCCCGACCGCGCGCGGGTCGACGAGATGCGCTCGCGGCTGGGCCCGGGCCGCTGGATCGGCATCGCGTGGAGGAGCCTGCAGAAGGGCGAGCGGCGCGCGATGGCCGAGCGCAAGTCGATCCCGCTCGAGGCGTTCGGGGCGTTCTCACGCGCCCCCGGGGTGCGCCTCCTCGATCTCCAATACGGCGACGTGGGCGAGGAGCGCGCGCGCTTCCACGCCCGCTATCCGGGGCTGCTCACGCGGCTCGAGGGCCTCGATCCGTGGAGCGACCTCGAGGGGATGCTCGCCGCCATCGCGGCGTGCGAGCGCGTCGTCACCTCGAGCAACGTGACCGCGCACCTCGCCGGGGCGATCGGCGCGCCCGCGACGGTCGTGTTCCTGCACGGCTGGCCGCCATTCCACTACTGGGTGCCGGACGAGGCCGGGCGCTCGCCCTGGTATCCGTCGGTCGAGGTGGCGGGGGAGAGGTCCTGGGCGAGCTGGGACGAGGCGCTCGGCGCTCTCGCCGCGCGGCTCTGACGCCCTGCGGAAAGGTGGTGCTGTTGAGTGGATTCGAACCACCGACCTACTGATTACGAATCAGTTGCTCTACCAGCTGAGCTACAACAGCACGGCCGACGATTATACCGTCATCGGCCCTCCTCCCGGTAGCCGCGGGCGCGCGCAAGCCCTTGAAATCGGGGGCCGCAGGGCCCTCCGCCCGTCGGCCCGGGCTCGCCGCCCATCGGCTTAGAATGGCCGCGCGTCGGGATGCGCTTGTCGACCCGCCGGGCCGATCCTTAGATTGCCGCCTAACCCCCAGAAAGGGCTCCGAAAATGCTGCGCAGACAACGAGGCTTCACCCTGATCGAGGTCATGGTGACCGTCGCGATCATCGCGATCCTGGCTGCCATTGCCCTGCCGAACTACCGCGACTACGTGACGCGGGGCAAGCTCACCGAGGCCACGGGCGGCCTCGCGGACGCGCGGGTGAAGATGGAGCAGTACTACCAGGACAACCGCACCTACCCCACGGGCTGCGTGATCGCGCCGACCTCGCCGGGATTGAACAACGTGCAGGTGCAGAACCTGCAGTACTTCACCCTTTCCTGCTCGAACCTGAGCGCCACGACCTACACCGTCACCGCCACGGGCGTCGCCGACATGACGGGCTTCGCCTACACGATCGACCAGGACAACAACAAGACGTCGACCTTCAGCGGCTCGGGCGCGAGCTCGGGCTACACGGCCGCCTCGCCCAACAACTGCTGGGTCCTGCGCAAGGGCGGGTCATGCTGAATCGCGCCGCCCGCCCGGCCGGCTTCACGCTCGTCGAGATCCTCATCACGCTCGCGATCATCGCCATGGTGATCGCCTTCGGGTTCCCCTCCATGAGAGTGTGGCTGCAGAACACGCAGCTGCGCAACGCCGCGGACTCGATCCTCGGCGGCCTTCAGTCGGCGCGCATCGAGGCGCTCAAGCGCAACACCACCGTGGCCTTCGAGCTGACGGACCCCAACTCGACCGCCTGGCATGTTTGCCTCTTCGACATCCCCTCGGACGCCTGCTCGCCGGGCGACCTCCTGGCCGCGCCGGGGTCGAGCTCGAGCAACGCGCGGGTCGGGGTCGAGACGGCGTTCACCAACTACGCGGCCCCCCTCAACGCCGGAAGCGGCGTCCCGGCGCTCGTGGCGTTCGATTCCTTCGGCCGCGTCTCGCCCAGCTCGCCGGTGAACATCGCGCGCATCGACCTGCGCAACCCGACGCTCGCGGCCGGCGACGAGCGCCGCCTCTCGATCCGGATCGAAACGGCGGGCGAGGTGCACATGTGCGACCCGCAGCTTTCGAAGGCCGTCAATCCGCAGGGCTGCCAATGAAGAAGATCGACATGAAACGGCAATCGGGGCGCCGGACGCCCGGCTCGCAGAAGGGCGTGATGCTCATCGAGGCCCTGGTGGCGATCCTCATCTTCACGCTCGGCATCGTCGCCGTCATGGGGTTGCAGGCCAACTCCATCATCCAGGTGGGCCAGGCGAAGTACCGCACCGACGCGAGCTACCTCGCCAACCAGATCCTCGGGAAGATGTGGGTCGACCAGACGAACCTCGCGAGCTACCAGACGCCGGGCTATTCCGGCCGCGCGGACTGGGACACGCTCGTCGCCGCGACGCTCCCGCAGGGCGCGGCCAATATCGTGGTCGCGGGGTCGCTCGTGACCGTGACGTTGCAGTGGCGGCAGCCGGAGGACGTCGTGACCCACCAGTTCCTCGCCGTCGGGAACATCAATCCATGAGCCCGAACCCGCGCCGCGCTCCCTCCCGTCCCGCCGGCTTCACGCTGGTGGAGATCATGATCGGCCTGCTGATCGGCGTGATCGGCATCGTCGTCATCATGCAGACCTTCGCCGTCTCCGAGGGCTACAAGCGCACGGCCACGAGCGGCACCGACGCGCAGGTGAACGGCGGCATCGCGCTCTACCTGCTGCAGCGCGACCTGCGCAACGCCGGCTACGGCATCACCCCGCTCGTCATGGCCGGGTGCACGTCGGTGGTCGTCTGGAACAGCGCCTCGGGGACGAGCACCGCCGTGCGCTGGGTCCCGGTGGACGTGAATCCCGCCGGCATCCCCGCGGGCGACCCGAACACCGACGTGATCCTCGTCGCGCACGGCACCTCCGACAGCTTCGTGACCGGCGTGGCCGCGAACCAGGTGGCGAACAGCACCGACCAGTTCGACATCACCGTCAACCGCGACGGGTTCCGCAACGGGGACCTGGTGGTCGGCGTCCAGCCGGGCGGCGGGGCCGGCGGCTCGACGAGCTGCGTGCTGAACGAGCTCACCGCCGTTCCGTCCGCCAACGGCAGCTGCAGCGCGCCGCTGCCGCCGGGCAGCAGCTACCTCCTGCACGGCACCTCGGTCTACAAGAACAACTCGGCGGCCTGCGCGAACACGACCCCGACGCACAACGCGGCGGGCGGCATCGTGGATCCGGGCGGGGTTCCCGTCCCGCGGCTCAACCAGGCGAACGGCGCCCAGCTCTTCGACATGGGCGGCGCCCCCGAGGTCAAGATCTACGCCATCCGCAACGGCAACCTCACGATGTGCAACGCGGTGACCGCCGACTGCACGAACGTCGCCAACTACGACGTGGTCGTGAACGACATCGTGAGCATGCACGCGATCTTCGGCGGCGACTACGTCGGCTCGCCGCCGGCCGGCTCGACCGCGCTCGGCGACGGCGTCGTGGACCAGTGGAGCCGCAACCCGCTCGCGGCCGCGAACGACGTGCTGCGCACGCTCGCCGTGGCGATCGAGATCACCGCGCGCAGCAACCTCAGGGAGAAGCCGTCGCCGGGCTCGACGACGTGCGACACGACCCCGGATCCCACGCGGCCGGACCGCGCGCAGACGACGGACTGGTACCAGCCCTTCGCGGCGCTGGCCGTGGGGTCGCTCGCGGGCGCGCAGATCGACGTCTCGCACGGCGGGGTCGTGACCGACTTCAACTGCTACCGCTACAAGCTGTTCCAGACGGTCGTCCCGCTGCGCAACCTGGTCTGGAGGCCGTGATGGTTTCGAACGCGAGGAACGCCATGGATCGCAGGTCCGCACCGGCGCGGCGCCAGGGAGGCGTCGTGCTGATGATCGCCCTCATCGTGCTGGTGGCGATGACGCTCGCCGCCCTGGGGCTCATCCGCTCGATCGACACCGGCACCATGGTCGCCGGGAACATCGGCTTCCGCGAGGCGGCCACCGCGAGCGGCGACAGCGGCGTCGAGGCGGCGCGCACGTGGCTCATCGCCAACCAGCTCGCCCTCGACAACGACCAGCCGGCCGCCGGCTATTACTCCACGCGCCAGGACAACCTGGACATCACCGGCAACCTCACCGCGGGGGGCACGGACGGCGTGGACTGGGGCGGGTCGGATCCCTCCCAGCCGGTGAAGGCCTTCGACGCGGGCACCGCCCTCGACGGCACCGGCAACCACGTGTTCTACCTCATCCAGCGGCTGTGCTCGATCCCGGGGAGCGTCAACCTGCCGCTGCAGAGCTGCACGACCGCCACGGTGAGCGGCATCGGCAGCACGCAGAACGCGCCCGACTATTCGTCGTACGGACTCTATACCCAGAACGAGGCCTACTACCGCGTCACCGCGCGGGTCAACGGACCCAAGAACACGGTGAGCTACGTGCAGGCCGTGATCGAGATGTGATGTGAATCGAGGAGCCCTCTCAAGGAGACGTTCATGAAGCACGCCATGTCCCCGTCGCCGTCGCGCGCGCGCCTTTGCATCGCGGCGCTGGTGCTTGCCAGCGGGCTGGGCACGGTCCTTCCCGCCGCCGCGGCGCTGATCGACCTCTCGCAATCTCCCCTCGCGAGCAGCTCCAGCGGGATCGTGAAGCCCAACATCAGCTTCGTGCTCGACTCCTCGGGCTCGATGGCATGGTCGCACGCGCCCGACGAGTCGCAGCCCTTCGCCAGCAAGGTGGGCTACAAGACCACGCAATGCAACAGCATCTACTACCGTCCCGACATCCAGTACGTGCCGCCGAAGCACTCGGACGGAACCGACTACCCCAACTCGAGCTTTACCGGCGCCTGGAAGAACGGCTTCACCACGGGCGCGGGAACGGTGGACCTGTCGAGCTCCTTCTACGCCTACGACAACACCAGCAGCTTCGGCGCGGGCACCGACACCGCGCAGCCCGCCTACTACTACCTCTACCTCGGCTCGCAGACGCCGAGCGGCGTCAACTACCAGAACACCAGCAGCCAGTTCTACAAGGAGTGCAACCTGAACGAGTCGCCCAAGCCCTACGCGACCGTCACGTTCTCCGGCAGCAACAGCACGGCCGTGGTGAGCATCACCGTGAACGGGCTGAACATCATGAGCGGCTCGACCTCCGCGACGACGAGCTCCAGCACGCTCGCCTCCAGCACGGCGGCGCTGATCACGGTGGCCGGCTACAGCGCGACCGCCTCCGGCAGCACGGTGACGATCAACGGCCCGGCCTCGGCCGCGGGGGTCGTTCCGGTCGTCACCACGTCGCCGCCGCAGCCGACCGCGACCGTGACGTTCTCCGCGGGCGGCAACAACTCGATCGTGCAGGGCATCAAGGTGGGCGGCACCCAGATCATGATCGGCGCCACCTCCGCGACCACGAGCACGACCACGATGGCGACCAACGTCGCCGGGAACATCAGTCTGGCGGGCTACAGCGCGACCTCCTCCGGCAGCACCGTCACGATCACCGGTCCCGCGGGGTCCGCCGGGCTCGTGCCCGTGGTCACCATCCAGCCGGTCACCGCGACGGCGACCATCACGGTCTCGGGCAGCGGCAGCACGTCGGTGTCGAGCATCAAGGTGAACGGCCTCGAGACCATGAGCGGCACTTCCACCGCGAGCAGCAGCAGCAACACCGTCGCGTCCAACGTCGCCGCGAAGATCAACCAGAACGGCTTCAGCGCGAGCGCCTCGGGCAGCACGATCACGATCAGCGGCCCGCTCTCGGCGGCGGGCTTCACGCCCGTCGTCACGAAGTCGGGCGGCAAGACGCTCACGCCTTCGGCCTTCGTGGCCGGAAGCACGATGAACTACTCGGCCTCGTCGTTCACCCTGTCGGCTCCCATATCGGCGGCGGTGCAGGCCTTCACCCCGTTCCAGAAGGTCATCGTGAGCGCGACCTCGGGCCCCGGCGGCACCGACGAGCGCCAGAACTTCGCGAACTGGTTCAGCTATTACCGGTGGCGCATCCTGATGATGAAGTCCGGCGCGGGCCGCGCTTTCGCGAGCATCGGGTCGAACTACCGCGTGGGCTTCATGACGATCTACGCCACGCCGAGCAGCAGCACGACGGACCCGAACTACCTGGCGATCAACGACTTCGACCAGACGCAGAAGGACGCCTGGTACTCGAAGTTCTACGGGGAAACCGCCGGCGGATCGACGCCCCTGAAGACCGCGTTCTCGACCGCGGGGCGCAACATCGCGGGCAAGCTCGGCCCGGATCCCATCCAGTACTCGTGCCAGCAGAACTTCCTCATCCTCACGACGGACGGCTACTGGAACGCGGGCACGGCCAACGCCGTGAAGCTCGACGGCTCGACCGCGGTGGGCAACCAGGACAACAACGCCACCGCCACACCGCGGCCGATGTACGACGGCGGCCTCTCGGGCGCGTCGAACACGCTGGCCGACGCCTCCGCGTACTACTACAACACGGACCTCCGCACCACCAACTGCAACTCGGGCGTGGGCGGCGCGGACGTCTGCCAGAACAACGTGCCGGTCTCGGGCGCCGACAGCGCCCCGTGGCAGCACATGACGACGTTCACCCTGGGCCTGGGCACGAACGGCCTGCTCGGCTTCTCGTCCGACTACCTTTCGGGCGGGTCGGCCGACTACAACGCGATCGTGTCCGGCTCGAAGAACTGGCCGGTGCCCACGGGCGACACGCTCACCACGATCGACGACCTGTGGCACGCGGCGGTCGACGGGCACGGCGAGTACTTCAGCGCGAAGAACCCGGACCTGCTCGTCTCGGGCCTGCGCCAGGCGCTCGCGGGCGTCTCGGCGCGCGAGGCGGCGGGCGCCGCGGCGGCGACCTCGAACCTCGAGCCGGTCGCCGGCGACAACTTCGCGTTCGTCGCGAGCTACACCACCGTCAAGTGGGACGGCGAGATCCAGGCGCGCCCGATCGACCTCGTGACGGGGGCCATATCCTCCACGCCGATCTGGTCGGGGCAGGCGCAGCTCGACACGCAGGTCTCTCTCAACAGCGACTCGCGGACGATCTTCACGTTCCTGGGCGGCGCGCAGGTGTCCTTCGCGCCCTCGAGCTTCACCACGGGGCAGAAATCGACGTGGTTCGATCCCACGGCCTCGCCCGCGCTGTCGCAGTTCGCGGGATGGACGCCTACCCAGGTGGCCGCGGCGACCCCCGACACGCTCATCAACTACCTGCGGGGCCAGTTCGGCTACGAGGAGCGCGGCTCGAACGCGGTGCAGCTCTACCGCGAGCGCGACCACGTGCTCGGCGACATCATCGACGGCAAGCCGGTCTACGTGAAGAGCCCGCCGTTCAACTACAGCGAGAACAGCTACCAGACGTTCAAGACGAGCCTCGCCTCGCGCCAGGGCGTCGTGTACGTGGCGGCCAACGACGGCATGCTGCACGCCTTCGATTCGCTCTCCGGAAACGAGCTGTGGGCCTACGTCCCGTCGTTCGTGATTCCCAACCTGAAGGCGCTCGCCGACGACAACTACGCGAACGCCCACGAGTACTACGTGGACGGCTCGCCCACGGTGAGCGACGTCTGGACCGGCACGGCGTGGAGGACGATCCTCGTCGGGGGCCTCAACGGCGGCGGCAAGGGCTACTACGCGCTCGACATCACCGACCCGGCGGCGCCCACCGTGATCTGGGAGTACAGCGACACGAACCTCGGCTTCAGCTACGGCAACCCGGTGATCGGCAAGCTCACCGACGGCACGTGGATCGTGGCCTTCACCTCGGGCTACAACAACACGCCGCCGGCCAACCCGAGCGCCGACGGCGTGGGGCGCCTGTACGTCCTCAACGCGTACACGGGGACGCTCAAGTTCACGGTCAGCACGAACGTGGGCACCTCGACCTCGCCCTCGGGCCTCGGCAGGATCGCCGCCTGGGTGAACGACGGCCTGAACGACAACACCATCCAGCGCATCTACGGCGGCGACATGTTCGGGAACCTCTGGCGGTTCGACATCGACAACATCATCCCGCCGGCCGGCATCGAGGCCACGCAGCTCGCGTTCTTCCAGGTGGGCACGTACCAGCAGCCGATCACGACGGCGCCCGAGCTCGGCATCGTCAACAACAAGCCCGTGATCTACGTGGCGACCGGCCGCTACCTCGGCACCTCGGACCTGACCGACACCAACCAGCAGTCGCTGTACGCGATCGTCGACCAGCTCAACGCGACGGGCCTCGGCAACGCGCGCACCGAGACGACGTGCCCGCTGGTGCAGCAGTCGCTCACCATCATCGACTCGAACACGCGCTCCACCTCCACGCTTCCCGTGGACCTCGCGTCGAAGTGCGGCTGGTTCCTGGACTTCAACCCGTCCAACGACAGCCCGGGCGAGCGCGTGAACGTCGATCCGAAGCTGCAGCTGGGCGTGCTCGCCGTCGCGACGAACGTCCCGGAGAAGAGCGTGTGCACGGTCGGCGGCACGAGCTGGCTCTACTTCTTCGACTACTCGACCGGCCAGTTCGTGAGCACGTCGTCGGGCAACGTCGCGGGACAGAAGATCGGCAACTCGATCGCCGTGGGTCTCAACACGTATCGCCTGCCGGACGGCCGCGTGGTGAGCACCATCACCACGTCGGACGACCAGCACCCGGTGTTCGGCAACCCGAGCTACCCGGGCGGCACGAACGTCGGCAAGCGCGTGCAGTGGAGGGAGCTGCTCAACTGATCCGCGGCCACTCCGAGAGCGCCCGGCCCGCGGCCGGGCGCTTTTTTTCCCGCCCGTGAAGCGGCGCTCCTGGCTCGCCGGGGCGGCGATCGCCGCGGTGGCGATCGCCGGCGCCTGCGCCTGGATGTGGGCGCCGTGGCGCTGGTTCGCCGCTTCCGAGGTGAGCCGCGTCGCCTATCCGCTGCGCGACGTCGGGCTCGCGTTCCCCCCGGGGCGCGAGGGCGTGGATTACTACGGCACGCTGCGCATGGACGTCTACATCGACGCGGAGGGCCGGGTGGACCGCGTCCGGGTGCTCGAGTCGAGCGTGCCCGCGTCCTTCCGCGACGGCGCGGTGCGCGCCTTCGAGGCGACGCGCTTCGATCCGGCGGTGCGCTTCGGCCGGCCCGTGAAGAGCGTGAAGCGGGTCGAGGTGGAATTCGCCCCGCCCTCGCCCGGGGTGCTGAAGTAGCTATCCCGCGTGCGGGCCGCCGACCCCGCGCGGCAGGGGGAAGGTCACGTGCTCGTCGATGCCCTCGAGCTCGTGCACGCGGCGCACGCCCAGGGCCTGCAGGCGCAGGATCACCTCGTGCACCAGCACCTCGGGGGCCGAGGCGCCGGCGGTGAGGCCCACACGACGCTTGCCGGCGAGCCACTCGGGCCGCAGCTCCTCGGCGCTGTCCACCAGGTAGGCCTCGCGCCCGAGGTTGCGCGCGACCTCGCGCAGCCGGTTCGAGTTCGAGCTCGCGAGCGAGCCCACGACGATCACCACGTCGCACTGCGGCGCCATGAACTTGACCGCGTCCTGCCGGTTCTGCGTCGCGTAGCAGATGTCGTCCTTCTTGGGCCCGACGATGGCGGGGAAGCGCACCCTGAGGGCGGCGATCACGCGGGCGCAGTCGTCGATGGACAGCGTCGTCTGGGTCACGTAGGCGAGGCGCCCGGGGTCGCGCACGGCGAGCTTCGCCACGTCCCCCTCGTTCTCGACGAGGTACATGCCCGATTCCGACTGTCCCATCGTCCCCTCGGCCTCGGGGTGGCCCTCGTGGCCGATCATGACCACCTCGCGCCCCTGGTCGCGCATGCGCGCGACCTCCACGTGCACCTTGGTGACGAGCGGGCAGGTGGCGTCGAAGACCTTGAGGCCGCGCGCCTCGGCCTCGCGGCGCACGTCGAGGGCCACGCCGTGGGCGGAGAAGATCACCGTGGCGCCGGCGGGCACCTCCGAGAGCTCGTCGACGAACACGGCGCCCTTGGCCCGGAGATCCTCGACGACGAAGCGGTTGTGGACGATCTCGTGGCGCACGTAGATCGGCGCGCCGTGCAGCTCCAGGGCCCGCTCGACGATGGCGATGGCGCGGTCGACGCCCGCGCAGAAGCCCCGAGGCTTCGCGAGCAGGACCTCGGCGTCCGCGGCGGGCGGCTCGGGGCGGTCGTTCATGGCTCCTCCACGGGCGCCGGGCGGGCAGGCGCGCCGCGCCGCCGCGGCCACACGCCGTCGGCGACGAGCAGCGCCACGCCCACCGTGATCGCGGAGTCGGCGACGTTGAACGCGGGGAAGGTGTGCCCCGCGGCGTGCACGACCACGAAGTCCACGACGCGCCCGATCGTCACGCGATCCCAGAGGTTGCCGAGCGCCCCGCCGAGCACGAGGGCGAGGGCGAGCGGAACGACGCGGCGCTCGTGCGGGCGGCGCAGCATCACGACGATGCCCGCGGAGATGGCCACCGCCACGGCGGTGAAGAACCAGCGTTGCCACCCGCCCGCGTCGGCGAGGAAGCTGAAGGCCGCACCCGGGTTGTAGACGAGGGCGAGCCTCAGGAACCCGGTGACGTCGAGCGCCTCCCCGCGCGCGAACGCCGCGGCGACCCACGCCTTCGTCGCGAGGTCGAGCGCCACCACGGCGGCGCTCACCAGGAGCCACCGGGCCCAGCCTCGGCCGGACGCCCGCTCAGGCATGCTCGCGTGGCTCCCCGGGCCCTTCCAGGTTCGCGACGCAGCGGCCGCAGATCGCCGGGTGGCGCGCGTCGGACCCCACGTCGGAGCGCCAGTGCCAGCAGCGCTCGCACTTGGGATGGGCGCTCGCCGCGACCTCGACGTTCACGATGCCCTCGCCGCTCGAGGCGTGCAGCGCCGTCTTCGAGGTGATGAGGACGAACCGCAGGTCGTCGCCGAGCGAGGCGAGGAGCGCGAGATCCGCGCCCCCCGCCTCGATCGTGACCTCGGCCTGGAGCGAGGAGCCGATGGCGCCGGCGGCGCGGCTGTCCTCGAGGCGCTTGGCGACCGCCGCCCGGATCTCCCGCAGCCGCGACCAGCGCGCGAGCAGCGCCTCCTCGCCGTCCTGGGGCGGAAGGACGTCGTTCCAGGTGTGGAAGAAGACGCTGTCGCCGCCGGCCGGATGCAGCACCGCCCAGGCCTCCTCCGCGGTGAAGGACAGGATCGGGGCCATGAGGCGCAGCAGCGCCTGCGTGACGTGGTGCAGCGCCGACTGGGCGCTGCGCCGGGCGCGCGAGGCGGCGGGCGCGGTGTAGAGGCGGTCCTTGAGGATGTCGAGCCAGAAGCCGCCGAGGTCCTCGGAGCAGAAGTTCTGCAGGCGCTGCGCCACGAGGTGGAACTCGAAGCGGCCGTAGTCCTCGATGCAGGCCGAGGCCATGGCGCGCGTCATGGCGAGCGCGTAGCGGTCGATCTCGAGCCAGCGGTCGGGCGCGAGCAGGTCGCGGGCGGGATCGAAGTCCGCGGTGTTGGCGAGCAGGAAGCGCAGCGTGTTGCGCATCCGCCGGTAGCTCTCCACCACGCGCTTCAGGATCTCGTCGGAGATGAAGAGCTCGCCGGAGTAGTCGGTGGAAGCGACCCACAGGCGGATGATCTCGGCGCCCAGCGTGTCGGTGACCTTCTGCGGCGCGATCACGTTGCCGAGGGACTTCGACATCTTGCGGCCCTGGCCGTCGACCGTGAAGCCGTGGGTGAGGAGCGAGTCGTAGGGCGCGCGCCCGTCCATGGCGCAGCCCGTGAGCAGGCTCGATTGGAACCACCCGCGGTGCTGGTCGCTGCCCTCGAGGTACATGTCCGCGGGCCAGCGCTGCCCGGCGAGCCCGCGCAGCACCGTGAAGTGGGTCGTGCCCGAGTCGAACCAGACGTCCACCGTGTCGGAGAGCTTGCGGTAGCGCGCGGGATCCACGCCGAAATCCTCGCAGGTCGCGGCGAACCACGCCTCGATGCCGCCCTCGCGCACCTTCGCCGCGGCCTTCTCGACGAGGGCCTCGGTGTCGGGGTGCAGCTCCTCGGTGGCGCGGTCGAGGAAGAAGGGCAGCGGCACGCCCCAGTAGCGCTGGCGCGAGAGCGTCCAGTCGGGCCGGTTGGCGATCATCGCCGCGAGGCGCGAGCGGCCCCACGACGGGTAGAACGCCGTCGCTTCGATCGCGCGCGTGGCGAGCTCGCGCAGCGTCCGTCCCCCGGTCGCCGGCGCGCCCGCGGCCGAGGGCCGGTCCATGCCGATGAACCACTGGGTCGTGGCGCGGAAGATGATGGGCGTCTTGTGCCGCCAGCAGTGGGGATAGCTGTGGCGCACCTGCACCGAATGCAGGAGCGCCCCGCTCTCGGCGAGCTTCGCGAGGATGGGCTTCTCCGCCTCGCGCACGCCGAGGCCCGCGAAGTGCGGGACCCCGGCCTTGAAGCGCCCGGCGTCGTCCACCGGCTGGTCGAGGGCGAGCCGGTACTTCACGCCCATGTCGAAGTCTTCGGCGCCGTGGGCGGGTGCGGTGTGCACGAGGCCCGTGCCGGCCTCGAGCGTCACGTGGGTGCCGATCACGACGGGGACCTCGCGCGCTTCCAGCGGATGGCGGAAGAAGAGCCCCTCGAGCGCGGCCCCCGCGGCGCGCCCGAGCACCCGCTTCGCCTGCAGGCCGTAGCGCTCGAGGCACGCCTCGCGCAGCTCCGCGGCGAGGATCAGCGCGCCGCGCTCGGTGGCCACCAGCTCGTAGACGAAGTCGGGGTGCGCCGCGATCGCGCGGTTGCCGGGCAGCGTCCAGGGCGTGGTGGTCCAGATCACCGCGAAGACGCGGGTGTTCGAGCGCTCGGCCTCGAAGGCCCTCGCCACCGCGTCCGGGTCGACCGCCTCGAAGGCGACGTCGATCGCCACCGAGGTTTTGTCCTCGTACTCGACCTCGGCCTCGGCGAGAGCGGAGCCGCACTCGATGCACCAGTTCACGGGCTTGAGGCCCCGGTAGAGCAGCCCGTTCTTCCAGATGCGGCCGAGGGCGAGGATCTCCGCCGCCTCGGTTTCGGGCCCCATGGTGCGGTACGGGTGGTCCCAGTCGCCCAGCACGCCCAGGCGCATGAAGTCCTTCTTCTGGCGCTCGATCTGCTCGGCGGCGTACGCGCGGCACAGGGCGCGCGCCCGGTTCGGCTCGAGGTCGCGGCCGTACTTCTTCTCGATCTGGTGCTCGATGGGCAGCCCGTGGCAGTCCCAGCCGGGCGTGTAGGGCGCATCGAACCCCGCCATCGTCTTCGACTTCACCACGAGGTCCTTGAGGACCTTGTTCGCCGCGTGTCCCATGTGCAGGTCGCCGTTCGCGTAGGGCGGGCCGTCGTGCAGGACGAACTTGGGCCGCCCCTTGCAGCGCGCGCGCAGGCGCTCGTAGAGCTTCGTCTCCCGCCAGCGCTCGATCCACGCGGGCTCGCGCTTGGCGAGGTCGCCCCGCATGGGGAAGGGCGTCTCCGGGAGGTTCAGCGTTCGCTTGTAGTCGGTCTTCGCGTCGTTCGGCATCGGGCTCTCATCGCGGGGCCTGCGCGCGGAAGAGCGCCCGCGCCTCGTCGCAGTCGCGGCGGATCTGCGCGGCGAGCTCTTCCGGCGAGGCGAAATGCGCCTCGTCGCGCAGCTTCTTCACGAACTCGACCGAGATGCGGCGGCCGTAGAGGTCGCCCGAGAAATCGAAGAGGAACGCTTCGAGAGTCGCCGGGCCGCCGACTTGCACGGCCGGGTTGATTCCGAGGCTCGCCACTCCCTCGAGTCCGCGAGTTGCAACGCCGTGGCATTTTACCGCAAAGATGCCGCCGAGCGGCGCGCGCTCGCGCCCGAGCCGCACGTTCGCCGTGGGAAAGCCCAGCCCGCGGCCGCGCTTCGCCCCGTGCACGACGCGCCCGCAGATGGCGTAGGGGCGGCCGAGGAGCCGCGCCGCCGTCTCGAAGTCGCCCGCCGCGAGCGCCGCGCGCACCCGCGTGCTCGAGATGCGCTCGGTTCCGTCGCGCACCGCGGCGAGCGTCTCCACCTCGAACCCGAGATCGCGGCCGGCGAGCGCGAGCGAGGCCGCGTCGCCCGCGCGCCCCGCGCCGTAGCGGAAGTCCTCGCCGACCAGCACGCGGCGGGCGCCGTAGCGGCTGCGCAGGCGCCGCGCGAAGGCTTGCGGGTCGAGCGCCGCGAAGCGGGCGTCGAACCGCTCGACGAAGGCGATGTCGACGCCGAGGCGGGCGAGCTCGACGAGGCGCTCGGCGAGCGAGGTGAGGCGCGCCGGCGCCCTCGCGGGCGCGAGGAGCTCCCTCGGCAGCGGCTCGAAGGTGAGCACCGCGGCCGCGGCGCCCAGCGCGCGGGCCTCGTCGCGCACGCGCTCGACGACTGCGGCGTGCCCGCGGTGCACGCCGTCGAAGCTGCCGATCGCGATGACGGTGCGCTCCCCGCCCGCCGATGCGTGCCTCACGATGCGCACGGCGCGGCGCCCCTCAGGCCTCGCGCGCGAAATCGCGCAGCCGGAAACCCATGACGGCGAGCGACCCGAAATAGGCGATCACGCCCGCGGAGATCACGAGCGCGAGCTTCACGGCGCGGTCGGCGGTGCCGATCTCGAACCACGACGCCTCGGTGCCCATCGAGTACCACAGGGCCCCGCCCATCACGTAGAGCGCCACGCCGAGCTTGATCAGGAACGCCGCCCACCCCGGCTCCGGGCGGTAGATCCCTGCCCGGCGCATGAGCCACCACAGCCAGCCGGCGTTGAAGCAGGCGCCCAGCGAGATCGCGAGCGCGAGGCCGGCGTGGCCCAGCCACGGCACGAAGGCGGCGTTGAAGGCCTGGGTCACGACGAGCGTGGCGAGCGCCACCTTGACGGGCGTGCGGATGTCCTGCCGCGCGTAGAAGCCCGGGGCGAGGATCTTCACGAGGATGATGCCGGTGAGACCGACCGCGTAGGCGATCAGCGCGTGCCGCGTCATGATCACGTCGTGGCGCGTGAACGCCCCGTGCCAGAAGAGCGTGGAGACGAGCGGCATGGCGAGCAGCGCGAGCGCCACCGCCGCGGGCAGCGCGAGCAGCAGCGTCACGCGCAGCCCCCAGTCGAGCAGCCGCGAGTACGCGGCCGGGTCCCCGACGCTGTGGTGGCGCACGAGCGACGGCAGCAGCACGGTGCCGAGCGCGACGCCGAGCATCGCCGACGGGAACTCCATCAGCCGGTCGGCGAAGTAGAGCCACGACATCGGCCCGTCGCCGAGGTGCGAGGCGATCTGCGTGTTGATGAGCAGGCTCACCTGCGCCACCGACACGCCGAATGCGGCCGGCCCCATGAGCCGCAGGATGCGCCGCACGCCCTCGTCGCGCGGGGCCCAGCGCGGGCGTGGCCACAGGCCGATGCGCCGCAGGAAGGGCAGCTGGAAGGCGAGCTGCGCGAGGCCGCCGAAGAACACCGCCCAGGCGAGCGCCACGATGGGCTCGGCGAGGTGCGGCGCCACGAGCGCCGCGAAGCCGATGAACGAGAGGTTCAGCAGCACCGGCGTGAACGCGGGGGCCTTGAACGCGCCGTAGGTGTTGAGGAGCGCCGCGCAGAAGGAGACGAGGGAGATGAAGAGGATGTAGGGGAAGCAGATGCGCAGCATCGCGACGGTGAGGTCGAACTTGTCGCGGTCGGCGGCGAACCCGGAGGCGCTCGCCCACACCACGGCGGGGGCGGCGATCACGCCCGCGGCGGTGGCGGCGAAGAGCACCGCGGCGAGGAGGGCGAGGACCTTGCCGGCGAGCTCGCGCGTGGCCTCCTCGCCGCGGCGCGCGCGATACTCCCCGATCACCGGAACGAACGCCTGCGAGAACGCGCCCTCGGCGAAGAGCCGCCGCAGCAGGTTCGGGATGCGGAAGGCGACCACGAAGGCGTCCATCGACGATCCCGCCCCGAACAGGATCGCGAGCAGCGCGTCGCGCACGAAGCCCAGGATCCGCGACAGCAGCGTCATGCCGCTCACCGAGGCGGCGGCGCGCAGCAGGCTCATGGCGGCGCGCTAATCTAGGGCTTTGTTTCGTATGGACAAGCGGTGTATCATATCAGGCTTCGCTTCGCGGTCCCGGGAGGGTCCGCGAGGACTTCAACCACCGGGGAACCCGCTACTCATGGCAAACACCAAGCAGGCCACCAAGCGCGCCAAGAAGTCGATCCGCCAGCGCGCGGCCAACGTGAGCCTGCGCACCGAGCTGCGCAGCGCCATCAAGAAGGTCCGCAAGGCGCTCGACGCGGGGGACGCGGCCGGAGCGCTCGCCGCGCTCCAGGCCGAGCAGTCGACCATCGACGCCGTCGCGCGCAAGGGCATCATCCACAGGAACAAGGCCGCGCGGCACAAGAGCCGCCTCGCGGCGCGCATCAAGGCGCTCGCCGCACCGCGCGCCTGATCCCGTCGGCGGCCCCGAGCGACGGCGGCTCGAGGCCGCCGTTCTCGTTTTCAGCCGTCCCCCGCCATTCCACCGAGAGGCGACCATGACCGCAGAGCACCTGATGCACACCTACGCTCCCCAGCCGGTGGCCTTCGCGCGCGGCGAGGGGGCCTGGCTCTGGGACACCGAGGGCCGCCGCTACCTCGACGCGCTCTCGGGCATCGCGGTGAACGGCCTCGGCCACGCCCATCCGGTGCTCGTCCGGGCGCTGCAGGACCAGGTCGCGAAGCTCATCCACACCTCCAACCTCTTCCGGGTCCCCGAGCAGGAGCGCGCCGGCGAGCGCGTCTGCGCGCTCGCCGGCATGGACAACGCCTTCTTCTGCAATTCCGGCGCCGAGGCGAACGAGGCGGCGATCAAGCTCGCGCGCCTCTACGGGCACCGGCGCGGCGTGGAAAGCCCGGCGATCGTCGTGATGGAGAAAGCGTGGCACGGGCGCACGCTCGCCACGCTCTCGGCCACGGGCTCGCGCAAGGCGCAGGCCGGCTTCGAGCCGCTCATGGGCGGGTTCCTGCGCGTGCCCTACAACGACCTCGCGGCCGTCGAGCGCCTCGCCGACAACGCCTCCATCGTCGCGGTGCTCCTCGAGGTGCTCCAGGGCGAGGGCGGGATCCACGTCGCCGACGCCGGGTACCTGCGCGGCCTGCGCGAGCTGTGCGACCGGCGGGAGTGGCTGCTCATGATCGACGAGGTGCAGAGCGGCATCGGGCGCACGGGCAAGTGGTTCGCCCACCAGTGGTCCGGCATCGTGCCCGACGTGATGCCGCTCGCCAAGGGACTGGGCTCGGGCGTGCCCATCGGCGCGTGCCTCGCGCGCGGGGCCGCGGCGGAAGTCTTCAAGCCGGGCAACCACGGGTCGACCTTCGGCGGCGGCCCGCTCGCGAGCGTGGCCGCGTACACGACGCTCGAGGTGATCGAGAAGGAAGGCCTCCTCGCCCACGCCTACCACATGGGCGAGATCGTGCAGGGGGGCCTCCGGCGCGAGCTCGCCGGGGTGGCCGGCGTGAAGGAGGTGCGGGGCATGGGGCTCATGATCGGCGTCGAGCTCGACCGCCCGTGCGGCGATCTCGTGCGCCGGGCGCTCGCCGAGGGGTTGGTGATCAACGTGACCGCCGAGCGCGTGGTGCGGCTGCTGCCGCCGCTCGTGATCCGGGAGCCGGAGGCGCACCGGCTCGTCTCGATCCTCGCCTCCCTGGTGAAGGCGTTCCTCGCCGAGTCGCTCTCCCCGGCCGCGTGAAGCACTTCCTGCAGCTCACCGATCTCGATCGCGGGGAGCTCGAGCACCTCTTCCGCCGCACGCGGCTCATCAAGGAGCGCTTCAAGAACTACGTCGCCTACCAGCCGCTCGCCGACCGCATGCTCGCGATGGTGTTCGAGAAGAGCTCGACGCGCACGCGGGTGTCCTTCGAGGCGGGCATCCACCAGCTGGGCGGCTCCTCGATCGTGCTCAACACCGGCGAGACCCAGCTCGGGCGCGGCGAGCCCATCGAGGACGTCGCGCGCGTGGTCTCGCGCATGGTGGACATCGTGATGATCCGCACCTTCGAGCACTCGATCATCGAGCGCTTCGCCTCGCAGTCGCGCGTGCCGGTCATCAACGGGCTCACCAACGACTACCACCCGTGCCAGGTGCTCGCCGACCTCTACACCTTCCTCGAGCATCGCGGGCCGGTCGCGGGACGGAGCGTGGCCTGGATCGGCGACGGCAACAACATGTGCAACACGTGGATCCAGGCCACGCGCCTCTTCGACTTCCGGCTGCGCATCTCGACTCCGCCGGGCTACGGCGTGGCCACCGGCATGGTGTCGCCGGCGGATCGGGGGCGCGTCGAGGTGTTCGCCGACCCCATGGAGGCCGCGCGGGGCGCGGATCTCGTGACCACCGACGTGTGGACCAGCATGGGCTGGGAGGGCGAGGAGGAGAAGCGCCGGAAGGCGTTCGCCCCGTTCGCCGTCGACGCGGAGATGATGGCCGCCGCGGACCCGAAGGCCCTCTTCATGCATTGCCTGCCCGCGCACCGCGGGGAGGAAGTCTCCGCCGAGGTGATCGACGGCCCGCGGAGCGTGGTCTGGGACGAGGCCGAGAACCGCCTCCACGTCCAGAAGGCCCTCATGGAATACCTGCTCCTCGGCAAGGTCGAGACGTAGGGAATCCCTACTCGCCCTTTTCGCCCAGCAGGGGCACGCCGCCGCTCGCCGGGCCGAGGAGGCCGGTCTCCGAATAGAGGCGCAGCTTGTCGCGCGTGTCGGCGATGTCGAGGTTGCGCAGGGTGAGCTGCCCGATTCGGTCGGCGGGGGTGAAGAACGCCTCGCCCTTCTCCATCGTGAGCCGCTCGGGCTTGTAGGTGAGGTTGGGGCTGCGGGTGTCGAGGATCGAGTAGTCGTTGCCCCGGCGCAGCTCCACCGTCACCTCGCCCGTCACGGCGCGCGCGACCCAGCGCTGCGCGGTTTCGCGCAGCATCATCGCCTGCGGGTCGAACCAGCGGCCCTGGTAGAGCAGCCGCCCCAGGCGCCGGCCGTTCCCGCGGTACTGCTCGAGGGTGTCCTCGTTGTGGATCCCGGTCACCAGCCGCTCGTAGGCGAGGTGCAGCAGCGCCATGCCGGGCGCCTCGTAGATGCCGCGGCTCTTCGCCTCGATGATGCGGTTCTCGATCTGGTCGGACATGCCCAGGCCGTGGCGCCCGCCGATGGCGTTCGCCTCCGCGAAGAGCGCCACCGCGTCCTTGAACGTCTGCCCGTCGAGGGAGACCGGCACGCCTTCCTCGAAGGCGACCGTCACCGTCTCGGGCCTCACCGCCACGTCCTCGCGCCAGAACGCGACGCCCATGATCGGGTTCACGATGCGGATGCCCTTGTCGAGGAACTCGAGGTCCTTCGCCTCGTGCGTGGCGCCGAGGATGTTGGAGTCGGTGGAGTAGGCCTTCTCCACGCTCATCCTGTAGTCGAAGCCGCGCCGGATGAGGTACTCGCTCATCTCCCTGCGGCCGCCCAGCTCGTCGATGAAGCGCTGGTCGAGCCACGGCTTGTAGATGCGCAGGTTCGGGTTCGCGAGCAGGCCGTAGCGATAGAAGCGCTCGATGTCGTTGCCCTTGAAGGTGCTGCCGTCGCCCCAGACGTGGACGCCGTCGTCCTTCATCGCCACCACGAGCATCGTGCCCGTCACCGCGCGCCCGAGCGGCGTGGTGTTGAAGTAAGTGGCGCCGGCGGTGGAGATGTGGAACGCGCCGCACTGGATCGCCGCGATC
>Ga0187776_10000151_pt1 | contig 33754 bp, 34 predicted proteins | sample 0216_BV02_MP12_2_FD_132426 | JGI IMG/M metagenome (GOLD analysis project Ga0187776, IMG submission 132426) | Tropical peat soil microbial communities from peatlands in Department of Meta, Colombia - 0216_BV02_MP12_20_MG | ecosystem: Environmental > Terrestrial > Soil > Wetlands > Peat | place...
ATAATTTCCTCAATTAATGAAATAAATACCTTACAGCTTTGATTCAAAGAGTTTTCTTATAGATTCTTCAAATGGTGGTTTTGCAATACCTGCCTCTGTAATAATACCAGCAATCAATTCGGGCGGAGTCATATCAAAGGCCGGATTTATTACGTTGATATCATCAGGCGCAGTCTTTTTACCTCCTACTCCAGTAACCTCACTTGCTTTTCGCTGTTCTATGATAACATCTTTGGGATTACTTTTCATATCAAATGTTGAAAGCGGTGCTGCGACATAGAATGGGATGTTATGTTGTTTTGCCATCGTAGCTACTTGATAAGTTCCTATTTTGTTGTAGACATGGCCAGTACGCAAGATTCTATCCGCACCAACAATAACCTTGGAAACAAGACCATTAGACATAGCATAGCCAACAGCGGTATCAGGAATCAAGCTTACATTGATTCCATCATGTTTTAGCTCAAAAGCAGTCAATCGTGAACCCTGCATCACTGGTCTTGTCTCTGTTGCAATAACCTTTATTTTTTTTCCACTATCCTTTGTTGCCCGTATCACTCCAAGAGCTGTTCCATAAGCTACAGTTGCAAGAGCTCCTGCATTACAATGAGTCATTATTGTATCATTATCATCAAACAATTGTGAGCCATTTTTTCCCATTTGCATGTTTACCTCAATATCTTCCTCTGCCATCTTCTTTGCTTCTTTCACAACACTTTCTTTAATGTCAGACATATTTTTTCCTGATCTTGCAACTTTCATTATCCTGTCAAGACCCCACCCTAAATTTACTGCAGTTGGTCTTGTTTCAAAAAGAATTTTTTTGGCTTTCTCTAGATCCTCAAGTAACTTTTCCTTTGTTTTAGCTTTACTTTGTAATGCTGCAAGAGCTAATCCAAAAGCACCAGATACTCCTATTGCAGGTGCTCCCCTTACAACCAATGCTTGTATAGCATCAGCCACATCTTTATAATCAGTAAATTTGACATAAACCAGTTTGTTTGGAAGTTTGGTTTGATCTATCATAACTACCGTATTATTCTTCCATTCAACTGTACGCAATCTAGAATGAATCTTTATTTGCTGTTTCAACACTAGTTCTCAAAATTGGCTTTTTTATAATCTTTGCAATTTGATTAAAAACATTATATTGCAATCTTTGTTCAATTCAGTAGTTGCTTAGTCTTGGTACCCTAAACAAATATGACATTTCAGGCATGTATAAGGTATATGATGCTTGGCCCCAGATTGCAGAGGAGTCATACTTTTCATCTTATGATACAGTCGATTATGATCATATTGATCACATTGTATTTGCTGGAATGGGAGGATCGGGCGCAATTGGAGATATTTTATCAGCCATCCTTTCAAAAACAAATATCCATGTAGCTGTGGTCAAGGGATATCACCTTCCAAACACAGTAGATTCAAAAACATTAGTTGTCACTACAAGTATCTCGGGAAATACAATAGAAGCTCTATCGGTGCTCGAGGCCGCAAGAAAAACCAAATGTAATTTAATAGCCTTTTCTTCTGGAGGAAAAATGCAAGATTATTGTACAAACTACAAGATAGAACATAGAGAAATTCCTCAGATTCATTCTCCTAGAGCATCTTTTCCACGGTTTTTGTATGCAATTTTAAAAGTATTAGGACCAGTACTTCCAGTAGGAGAAAAAGATATTCTTAATTCAATAAGGGATCTTGAGAGAACTGCATCCAAAAACTCTTCAAGAAATCTTAATGAAGATAATTCAGCACTTAATTTAGCTCAATGGATATCGGGAATTCCAGTTATTTATTATCCATTTGGATTACAAGCTGCCGCTGTAAGATTCAAAAATTCGCTTCAGGAAAATGCAAAAAGACATGCAATGATGGAAGATGTAATAGAGGCTTGTCATAATGACATAGTTTCCTGGGAAAAGAAAGATAAAACACAACCAATTCTACTTGAGGGAGCAGATGACTACATCAAGACTAAGGAGAGATGGAAAATTCTGAGAGAATATTTTAGGATAAACAACATAGATTACAAAGAAATTCACTCAGTTAGAGGGACCATAATATCTAAATTAATCAATTTAATTTATTTATTAGATTATTCAACTATTTACCTTGCCGTATTATCAAAAATAGATCCATCACCTACAAAATCAATTGATTTTATCAAAAAAAGATCAAAACAGCATATATTGTAATTTGTTGCAGAAAAAGGAACATTTTGTTGTAATCATTAGTATTCATTTTTTCTACAATTTGTCAATTTTTTATTTTGGTTTTTCTCTTATGTAGAATCCTCCCATAATCGGAATTTATAATTTTTATTAGATTTAGTGTGTCATCTTCAATTAGAGCTAGATTAGGTATTACGCAATGGCCTCCGATGAAACCAGGAAACATTTTTGGTCTATTTCTCAAGAATTTGTGAATCTCATCTGCGAAGGACCACATTTCATCATAGTTAACTTTGTATTTCATAGCAATCATGTTACTAAGTTGAGCATAATTGATTAGCCAACCATAATATGATGTATCAACCACAATTTTTGCTAGCTCAAGGGCAATAGGACTTGACATTTTCTTGGTTTTAATATCACATTTTTTCATTAATTTTTCATATGAGGAAGAAGCCCATTTTGAACGATTAGCATTTTGTGCTATTGCGTAGAACTTTGTGTATCGTCTTAGATCGTAAATCATTCTTCTATGAACACCTCTGGTAGCACTATAAATTACAGGAATTTTAAGTGAAGACTGGATCTTTTGTGTAGTAGTGGGGCGTATTGTACTATGAATGACCAATCCTTCAGGTTCAAATTTTTTTGCAAGCGATATCACGTGTTGTACAAATTTATTTGTATATGGAATACAAACATGAATAAAACGAGTTTGATATTTTTCATATTTTTTGAATTTAATTGTATTCATTAATTTTTCATTAATGTCATATCCTACTGCCGGATAAGATTTAGAAATTAATTGTAAAATTGGTTTTCCTATTTCACCCAATCCTATAACAATGTCTTTTTTTACCAAGCTGTCCAACCTCCATCTATTATCAAATTTGCTCCGGTCATGTAAGAGGATGCATCAGACACTAAAAATAATAATGGACCTCTATATTCTTCTTTGTTAGCCATTCGTCCAAGCATTGTTCGTTCAGAGTATTTTTTTATGAATTCCTTATTTTGATAGGTTCTATCCAACACACCCCCAAGAGAGAGTGTGTTTACGCGTATGTTTTTTCTATGCCAATATGCGGCTAAATAACGAGTTAAATTTATTATAGCTCCTTTTGTTACAGCATAAGAAACAGGAGAATTTAGATTACTTTTTCCGTAGATCCTTTGATCGGCACCAACTATTCCATATATAGATGAAATATTTACAATTACACCTTTTTTTTGCTTTGCCATTACCGCTCCAATTTTTTGAGAACATGAGAAAACTCCAGTGAGATTAACTGCAAGTGTTTGTTCCCAAATTTGGTGTGGAAATGACTCAAATGGAACCGCCACATTTTGTGAATTTACTCTAGGATTATACATTGCATTATTAATCAAGCCATCAATTTTTCCATATTCAGATAAAACATCATTTGTTAATTGGTCCACATCAGAAGGATTTGAAATGTCCACATTGCACGACATAGGTCTGGTATGATATTTTTGACATAATATTGATTCTAATTTTTTATTTCTTTTGGCATCAACGTCTACCAAAACTACGTTTGCTCCAGCCTCACTTAATGTATGTGAATATTGAGTTCCGAGTAGACCCGAGGAGCCTGTGAGTACTATAGTTCTATTTTTGAGGTTGAATATTTTAGAAATAAAATTATTTTTGTCTCTCAATTTTTCACTATTTAGAAGGATTATGTTTCAGGGTATAAATCATATTCTATTATCCCATTTAATTTTTTGAATATTTCCTACGAGTTAAAATTGAGAATAATATTTATGAACGATTTGAGGAGACCTCAATCTGTGGATTCAATTCTTCTCTTGCGTTACAGATACTACAATAGTTGTTCCATTTTTTATCATGATTCCATTGTTCTAACCCAGTCTGATCATATCTTTGATGTGCCATTTGCAACATTCTGTTCATATCATGTTTGTACATAAAGCGCTTCAATGCAAACAATTCTGGTATTGTGAAATATTGACTAACTGTAGCTGTATATTGAGTGGCATCACCACATTCTTTCATAAACTTGTCCAAAGCACTTAATTTCCATTTGTTGATAGTTTCTTTATCGATTTGCGGGTTATTCTTTGCTAACTTTAGTCTTTCATCATATTGTTCTAAAACATAATCTTTATACTGATAGTATATTCCGCTTCCGACATATGGAGTACAAATGAAAGGATCAACTTCAATACCATTTCGTATCCAAAATGTCACAGTTTCCATCAAATCATCGATATTTTCATGCGGATTTCCTATCATAAATGTTGCAATTGGATTAAGATTTACTTTTTTTATAGCATTAATCGTCTTTTGTAGATCATTTTGTGTTTGTCCCTTTCCAATATCTTGTTTCAAGACTTTATCAGATGCAGACTCGAATCCAAACGATATGTATGTGCATCCTGCTTCTACCATAGTTTGCAATAGTTCTGGTTTAGTAGCTACACTGGGCGCATCTCCCAAAGTACCCCAAGGAACAGACTTATGCAAACCTTCTTTGATATACAACTGACAGAATTCCTCCGTCCACTTTTTGTTACTGGTCATGTTTTCATCAAGGATTGTTACAAAATCAATGTCATACTTTTCTTTCAACAGTTTTACATTATTTACTGCATATGTTGGAGTTGGCCACCTAGCAGGCAATTGAAAGGTATTACTGGCTTTGTCAACCAATCTTACAAGTTGTTCTCCTTTTGCTCTATTTCCTCCTCCATAGATATTTTGTAGATCTATGCGCGACATGCCATTATGAGAACAAAAGGTACATCCTCTAGGACACCCCCTCTCCCAAACAGTTGACGCTCTTCTTATACAATTAAAAGATTCCACAGAATGTGCATAGGATGAATGTTGGAAATAGATTTCAAGTTCAAAAAGATGGTAAGCTGGATATGGAATGGTATCAAGATCTGAGATAAGTGCTCTAGGTTCTGTGAATTTTATTTCTCCCTTATTTTTTATACATAAACCCTTTACCTTACCAAAGTTTTTTGTGCCGTTGTTTATTTCATCATATACTTCAGCGAAGGTTTCTTCCCCTTCGCCAATGCATATCATATCAATTTCGGGAACCAATTGTAAAATTTCATCTGGATTATAAGTGCCCCAACCGCCTCCGCTTAAAATAATGGTATCAGGACAAAGTTTTCGTATTAACGGAACAAGTTGTTTTATACGAGCATAAGTAGTTGTTAAACCACCTATACAAACCAGATCCCATTTCTCAAGACTGATTTCTTCTTCAATTACTTTATCTGGAACTCTAATTCCTCCATAATTCATTCGTAAAGCGTTTAAATCTAAAAGTCCTACCTGACCATTTTTTTTTTCTGCAATAGCAGCCAATATTCCTGCCCAGAAGGGAAAGTGATGTGGACCACTATCTACTCTTATTTCAGGTACTACAAATAATGTCTTCAATACCAGTGTAATTCTCTATAAGCTTATTTAAGCCAAACTATACTAAAACAAGACAAACGAATCAAGACATGTGGTCTTTTAGAAAATTCTCAAAGGTAGTACATTTGATTCTGTCACCAAAAATTGATCCTCCTTCTGTTGCATTTATTGTAGTAACCCAAGAAGGTGAACGTGAAATAAATTCTTTCAAGGCATTACTATAGAATTGGAAAATTGGATCTAAAATGCAATGGCAGTTAAATTCGGGGTTGAAAATTTTTGGATATAGTTTTTTGAAAGCAATACTATTTTTGTCCATCTCTACAGGAGAATGTGTATAATTATGAGAGATGATTATATCCCAAGGATCATCCTCGTTCCAACCATGATTAATGCCAATTAGTGCAACCGTTGAGCATTTTAAAATTTGCCAACTTAGAAACCACGAAGCAGTTCCAACATTTCCTCCTGTTTGGATAGCTGGCAATCCATGTAAATGGTTTTTTGCCCTTACCATCAAGGCAGATATTTGATTAAATGACTTTTTTCCTTCACTATAGTCAAACAATGAATGTAACCAATGTATTTTAATTCCAGCCTTTCTTGCCCGATAAACAGCTTCTGGTTTGACGACTGTAGAGAAAATACCAGATATACCATTACCATAAGTATCAACAATTTTATCATCATAGAGTTTATCGATCCCTTCAAATGAGTCTATAGTGACCACAATAAATTTTGAAAATTTTTTAGGAGTTACTCCAGCTTGTAAAGTGTTTATTAGTGCACCATCAGTACATACAATTGTTCCTTGATAGTTACTATCTGCAAGTTTTTCCAAATGTTTATGTTTTTTAATTGATGGGCCCCTTCCAATCACGATCGCAGAATGTTCTTCAATTTTGTATGATGAGTTTTTGCTTGGATCAAGTTCTTTAGCAGATGGCTCATTCCAAATATCATTAAGGTTTAGAGCAAAATTTCGTACCCAGTCTTCGAAACCTTTCTCATGTATGACCTTCTCCATACTTTTTTCTAATTCTGTTTGGGTTGACTTTTCAACAGAATCAGGATTAAAAACATATTCAAACCATTCATCCCATGATTTTCCTTCAAAGCCCATCTTTGTCTTGTTATGTAATAACTGCAGAAGAGTACTCTCCTTAATGGATAATTCATCATTTGTCATTTAATATAACGTAGAAATTTAGACCTTAAATTGTTTGTTAAAATTTTAGAGTTGATCTAATCCAAGTTCATCTTCTTTTTTACTAGATCTGAATACCATAAACGAACCAATTGCTCCAGATTTGCTTAGAAATTCTTCGAACTCTGATTTTGTAAGCTTTCGTTTTTGCTCTTGTACAATTTTTGTAGTTTTTTCATTTGGATTTGATTCATTAGTTTTTGTTATTTTGAAATTTGTTTTCAATAAAATAGTTTATTGGTATTTATTTATTAAGTTTTATTCATTATTGTTTGTTTTCCACTCAATTATACATTTTATATTATTTGTAAAATCAGAAAAACTAGTTACAGTTCAATTAATTTTTAAGAATAACTATAAGACCATAGTTATTGAAATATCTGACAAATTTGATATCTTTTCGATTTTTAAAATAATCGGAAATTGCTCTGCTCACATCGTTAACAATGATATCATGCATAGCAATAATCCCACCAGAACTTAGAAATGGTTCATATTTTTCAAGTTCCTTAAGGGTGTGATCATACGTATGACTTGTGTCAATAAAAAGGAAATCTATTGGTTTATTCCATTCTAATTTTATATCATCAGATTCAACATACGTCCAAGAATCTGATAATGATTGTTTGTTATCCAAAAAGTTTCGTATTTCAGGCCATGTTTCAATATCTATACTATAAACATGTCCGCCATATTGTTGAGCTGCGAATAACATAGGTAAAGTAGTATTACCGGTCCTACAACCTAATTCTACAATAGTTTTAGGTTTCTTAATCAAACATAACAAATACAAAGTTGGCATATGTTGCCAAGTATCACTGTATGTGATCATTCTTTCTTCCACAATATTTTGGGGTTCAAATCGTCTTTCAAGATCATATTCATATAATGTCATATATCGTCCAATTCCAAGTATAGCACACAAGAATGCAGTTTTTGGATTTTTCAATGCAAATTTTATGGCCTTTATCACGTATCGCTTAGTAAGTGGAACTTTATCGAATTGTACCATCTAAGATCTTCACTTTTGTGAAAAGAGTCATATTAAAAAGTTGGCAAACTAGAAAATAGTTTAATGTTCATGATTTAGGGCAACATTCAGAAATAGACAAGCAAAGGAAATTTTACTTTGTGAAAATAACAGATGTTCTGCATGCATGAAAAGTGATGTTGCCAGGTAAAAACATAGATGATTATTTGTTGAATATTGTTTAACATCAATATGAAAGGAGTCATCATTATCTCGTAGAACCGTATATATTATTGAAAAACTGTTTTTGTATCATGAATATCAAATCAGAGTTATTCTTTCTCTTAAGAAAAATGGGCGGTCATAGGTTACCCGAACCAGTAAAAAATAAAGTTGGAAATTTTCTAATTTTAGATAAAAACAATAAAGCAACATTCTTCGAAGAGCGCAGGCATGTTGTAAGTTCGTTGATGGAGAAAACACTACATCTAGATGGAGACGTTATAGAATGTGGAGTTTTTGAAGGGGATACGACAATGGTAATGGCAGAAAAACTCAAAGAATTGGGTTCAAATAAGATTATCTTTGGGGTAGATGCATTTGACGCATTTCCATTCGATGATAATGACTATCCGTTTGAGCAGCAAGGTGTAATAAAAAAGAAATTTTCGAAAGCTAAAGGGATTCAAATACCTTCTATTGAGGAAGTACAGAAAAAACTAGATGAGAAAAAACTAGGCAATATAATACTAAAAAAGGGATTAGTCGAAAATGTTCTACCCACACTACGTGATAAAAAATTCTGCTTTGCCATTGTAGATGTTAATTCATATCTAGCAACCAAACAGTGTATAGAATTTCTCAAAGACCGAATTACTAAAGGTGGAATCATGTTTTTAGATGACTATAATCAAGTAGGATGGCCAGGTGCAACCAAAGCAGCAAATGAGATTTTGGGTAAGCAATCCATAATTACATTAGAACATGTTCAAGCCTATTGGATTAACAAATAGTTTCTTGTTAAAGATAGATTTTCGTTAAATGATGTCTCATAATTTATCATCTTTTCATTTTATATTTTTTGAAAAAATAATTGTTATGTAGTGGTTTTTACAGAAAAATCAGCCAAGTTCTTATCCCAATGTGTTTTCCAACGAACATCTAATCCTTCTGTAATTTTTAAAAGGTGTGGATGCATCTCAAATAATTTCAAAAGATCGTGTAAATGAAAATCATTACCTAACATTTTGAAAACCTGTTTTACCAGATTAAAATCCTCCTCATAGTCTAATGTCAATCTTAAATTTTCATGGAATTTCAAACTGGGTTCAGGCTCTAAGGTTTTAACTTTAAAAATATTAGCCTCAATAAAAAAATCTCTATAACCAGTTTCTGTATTATTTGTTATTTTTAATTCACATATTTTTTTTAGTGCAACTGTTTTAAATCCAACTGGAGCAAATCCTAATGGAAATCCTTTCATATTTATGTAATCAGCGTTTGTCATTTCAGATTCATCAATTATTTTATCTACATATGCTGGATCCGTGTAGACATCATCACCATCAACGTTAACAATAAAATCAGTACCAAAGTAATTTGCGGCATCTAAAAAACGAACCAAGACATCTTTTTCACTTCCCCTAAAGACGTGTATTTTTTCTTTCTTTAAGAATTCTACCAGTGGATCATCAGATTGAAGATTTGTGGTACACACTACAATGTTTCTAATTTTTTTTGCATGTTGAAGCCTTTCAATCAGATATTTTATGATAGGTTTTCCATCAATTTCCTTCATTGCTTTTTTTGGTAATCTAGTGTTGGATAATCTAACGGGAATAAAAATATCATAATTCATAATTCATAAAAATAAAATTGCTACTAATTAATTATTCTTATTTTAATCTAGACTTTATATGTTGGTAACAATCAAAGATTATGTTTTTTGTAATGATTTGATATCACTATCGACCATTAATTTTATGAGATCATGGTATGACATTTCAGGTTTCCATCCCAATTCTTTCTCAGCTTTACTATAATCACCCACTAGATTATCAATATCATATGGACGCATGTATTTTTTGTTTATTTCCACATATCGTTTCCAGTCACCCATGCCAGCATATTCAAAAGATTCTTTTAAGAAATCTTCTATAGAATGTGACTTTCCAGTTGCAACAACATAATCAGATGGTTCATCTTGTTGTAACATTAACCACATTGCTTTCACATAATCACCTGCAAAACCCCAATCACGTTTTGCCTTTATGTTACCAAGAAAAAAGTTTTCTTGTTTTTTAAATTTGATATTTGCAAGATTTTGGGTTATTTTCCGGGTGACAAATTCTAATCCACGATAAGGACTTTCGTGATTAAACAGAATACCACAGCTAATAAACATCTTGTAAGCCTCTCGATATAATTGCGCTGTTTTATGTGCGTAAACTTTTGCAACACCATATGGGCTAGCTGGAAATAACCTTGAATTTTCGTTTTTTATTTCGTCAGAATTTCCAAACATCTCGCTGGATGATGCTTGATAAATTTTACAGTGTGGATTAAATTCTTTAACGGCCTCAAATACTCTAAGAGCCCCTAGTCCAGTAATATCAGCTGTTAACAGTGGTTCTTCAAATGAAACTGCTACAAATGACTGTGCGGCAAGGTTATACACTTCATCAGGCTGAATGTTTTTTATTGCATTATTTAAAGAAATTTGATCAGCTAAATCAGCTCTTACTAATTCAACTTTGTTTAATATGTCAAAGGCTTCAAGTCTTTCAAAACATTTGTGACTGGTTCTTCTATAGCTACCATAAACTTCGTAATTTTTCTTGAGAAGGAAATCAGCTAAGTAAGCACCATCTTGTCCTGTTACACCAAAAATTAGCGCTTTTTTCAAAACTCATTAAATCTAACAGACTGGGTAGATATATGTCATCCTTTGATTTTTCACAACTTTTTTATGAAGATATTGTAATTTTGAACATCATGGTTGAAGACGATTATAATAAAATTGTTCATGATCATTATGTTGAGCAAGCCAATCAACACAAATTATCACTCACTAGCACCATGAGAGATTTGAATGTCAGAAGATTAGAAATTGAAAATGTATTAAAATATTTACAGGATGATAAAAATTGCTTAGAAGTAGGTTGTGGAAATGGAGCAGCATCCATAGAGATTCTGAAAAATAAACGCATAAAATTGTTAAGTATAGATGTGACGAAGGAAATGATTGATTTAGCAAAACAACAACCCAAAAAAAATATTATTGGATCAGTTGAATTCGTTCACAAAGATGTACTGAATCTTGACTATGAAGAAAATTTTGACATAGTTTTCACAATTCGTTGCATTATAAATTTGATGAAGTGGGAGGATCAGAGGAAGGCATTGGGAAACTTGGCAAAAGCTGTGAAACGAGGAGGTGAGTTGGTATTATTAGAAGCATTTTCAGATGGTTTGGAAGAGCTGAATCAGGCGCGTAAAGAACTTGGTTTAGAACCTCTTCCTCCAGCATACCATAATCTACATTTAAAAAAAGATCTGGTGATATCACACCTTTCAAAATTGAATCTGGAATTCCTTCATGAAAATAATTTTTTGAGTAGTTATTATTTTTGGACAAGAGGGATCTATCCTGCTTTAACCAAAGGACTAGCTCTTGAACCTGTACATAATTCCAAAATAGATAGCTATTTCAGTAATTTTCCTTCATATGGTAATTTTGCACATATTAAAATTCTTGCTTTCAGAAAAAAATGATAGTCATTTTATTTTATCATATTCCAGGAAAACTGCGTTCTTTCTGGAACATTCGTTAAAAGCCTCTTTCCTATAATTTTCTTAGTGTTACGCTGTACTGGCAAAATACCATCTTTTGTTCCACGCATAGCATCTAGAATGTCTTTAGTAATTATAGTTCCTTTTTTAGCTGGCTTGATAACCAGGATTTTCCTCATGGACAAGTTTCTTTTTTCAGATTCAGTTATTAATTTTCTATTAGTTCCTAAGGATTTTTCCATTATTCTTATTTTATTTGTCCATTCAACAACTTCTTGAGGATTAAGAGATGACGACTGATCAGGTCCGCTTAATCTCTTGTTCAATGTAAAGTGCTTTTCAACAACGCATGCCCCTAGTGCAACTGCACCAAGACTTGCAGAGTAATCTTTTGTATGGTCTGATAAGCCAACTAGTATATCATATCGTTTTGAATATTCAGTCATAACACGAAGGTTAACCTCTTCATTCTTGCAAGGATAGTCCGAAGTAGCTTGAAGTAAGACTGTTTTATTTTTCATATTAAGATCATTTAATAATTTAACAGTCTCGTCGACTTGATCAATGGTAGCTAGTCCAGTAGACAACAGTATTGGTCTTTTCTTTTTAGCGATGTATTCTAACAATATATGGTTATTAAGATCAGATGAAGCAATTTTGAATGCGGGAACTCCCAATTTGTATAGAAAATCTACACTTTTTCTATCGCTGGGAGTTGAAAGAAATATTATGTTTTTTTTCTTACAGTAATCACGAATCTTAATTTGATCGTTGAACGATGGTTCTAATTTTTTTATAAGGTCATAATAGCTTCTTTTGATCTTGTTTTGATATCTAGGTTTTATAGAATTTTTTAATTGTACGTCATCAGCTTTGAATGTTTGAAATTTTACTGCATCTGCGCCTGCCATTACAGCTAGATCTACCATTTTATATGCAAATGATAGATTGTTGTTGTAATTTACGCCTGCCTCAGCAATAACAAACACGGGTTTATTTTTACCGAGTTTTCTATTTCCTATCTTCAACACATATGACAAATCTAATCAGCATATTTCCTAGGATTGTTTTTTTGTAGATGGAATGGTGTGAGTATAAATTGTCTTTGGCATTTTACCTTCCACATATTTTTTGAAGTTATCACCTGTAACTTTTTTATTAATATCTTTACAAACAATTTCCAAGGTTTCTAACGTCTGTTTAATATCTTCAGATGAATGAGAATATGAGATAAAAGAAGCTGCAGGAGACATAAAGATACCTCTTTTTACCATTTCCTGAAGGATAAGTGCCTTCAGTGCAGGAGATTCTTCTTTCTTAGAATCTCTACATCGGAGTGTCATTCTAATTGGATATCCGATCATTTCAGCATCAAGATTATTTTTTTTGGTTATTTTATTCCATCCTTGGAATAATTGTGAACCTACCTCCCAACATTTCCTTATCGTATTTTTTGATTTCATTTCATTGATTACTGCTTTTGTGCCCGCCATGGATAAAGTTTCACTACCATTGGTGGTGGATACCCATAGTCGGTCAAAACTTTTCATAAATTCATTTGTACCAGTTATTGCTGCATGCGGTAAACCATTGGCCATCCCTTTACCAAAACAAACTAAATCACCCTTGATGTTAAAATATTTTTGTGCACCCCCCAAATCAAACCTAAAACCCGTGACTATCTCATCTAAAATTAATATAGAATTGTTTCTACTAGTAAGTTTCCTTACCTTACTTAGGAAATTATTTTCTGGTTTTTGGTAAACAGTAGGCTCTAAAACAACCGCTGCAATTTCATCTGGATTATCATCAAAGATTTGTTCCAGCCCACCTATGTTATTGTAATCAAAAATTTTTATCAGATCTTTATTGAATGTTGGAATCCCTTCATTCCTACTTATTGATATAGCGTACCAATCATGCCAAACCCCTCCACTGCCACAATATGCCACTTTTTCCCTCTTAGTAATTGCCCTGGCGGCTCTTATTGCTCCAGTAACTACATTTGAGCCAGATTTTTCAAATTTTACCATTTCAGCGTGAGGGATTGTTTTGCAAATTAATTCTGATAGTTCTACCTCCAATGGATGAGGCAGGGAAAAAAGTATTCCATCTTTTAATTGGGTAATAATTGCATCGTTTACCTTTTTATAATTATAACCTAGAGTTATAGGTCCTAAACCCAACAGATAATCGAGAAATTCGTTTCCATCGACATCAATGAATCGTGAACCTTTTCCGCGTTTTACATATACTGGATATACTCCTTCAACAAAAGCTGGAGCAGATCTGCTAAAAGTTTGGGTTAAATGGGGAATAGTTTTCTTTGCACGTTTTTTCAACATATTAGAATTTGTTAGTTTAAGTTTCACAGGGGTTCTTGTTATAATTAATAATTAATGGTTTTGTTCTTTATAACTATAATAATCAACAATATTTTGAAACGTTTCACATGTTTTGTAGATAAAAATAAATTCTGACAAAACCCGGTATCACATATTGATTTATGCATCAACAAACTGTTTAAAAAATCCTAAAAACCTGTTAAAAGTATTAAAGGAATACGAGAAGGCAGGTATTGAAAACGTAGAACTGGGTTCTGTTCACACACACTTTAACGTTAATGAACTTAAAAAATTTAATTTTAATTTTATAATTCATAATTACTTTCCCCCTCCTAAAATTTCCTTCAATTTCAATCTAGCATCATTAAGCAAATCAATTCGGAAAAAAAGCATAGGTATGGCCAAAAATGCAATTGATTTGTGCCAGCAGATAAAAAGTCCACTATACACGTTTCATGCAGGTTTTACAGTAGAACCAACCGAGTTAGGAAAACGTCTACCCCGTGATAAGATATATGAAAGAAAAAAATCTATAGAGACCTTTGTTGAATCCGTAGAAGAAATTATAGCATATGCAAAGAACTCGGGGGTGAAAATTGCAATGGAACCAAATGTAGTTCAGAAATTTAATCTTGTAAAAGGCAAAAATGAACTTTTGTTATTTGCTGATTATCCAGAGATTGAGACATTATTCAAATTAATAAAAAAAGAAGATTTGGGATTACTTTTAGACTTGGGCCATACTGCCGTAACCTCACATTGGTTACGATTCAACAAAGATGAATTCGTTAATAGTTGTAGAGACAAAGTAATTGCCATACATATCAGTAATAATAATGGTCTTCAAGATCAGCATAAAAGCCTAACAGCAGATTGCTGGCAAGTTTCAAAGATTAAGTTATTTAGAAATATTCCTATCGTCTTAGAGACAATGAACTTATCTACAGATCAGATAATAAAAAATATTCAAATCGCTCAAAATGCTTTAAGTGTAGATTAATTTTTCCATTTATTGATTTAAAGTAAACGCTAAGAAATCAAACTATGAAAGAATTTGCATACCCTTTTTGACTGATTGTACAACATACATAACTTCATTCTCTGTCAAACCATTACCCATAGGCAAATTGATAATCTTAGAATAAATTGATTCGGCTCCTGGTAGATTGTAATTTTTAAAAATTTTAAGATGACACTTCTGTTTATGTACTGGGGGCCAACATATTCGAGTCTCAATTCCTTTTCTGTTAAGATATGAATTGAGTTTGTTTCTTATGCGTGGAGAAACAAGAATAGCAAATAACATGTATGGATGACAACTCACATAATCTGGAATTTGCTGGAATTCAGAATTTTGTAGTTCATCTCTGTAAATTAATGCTAGCTTGTTTCTGTGCGAGATAAAGCGATTAATTTTTTTCATTTGTTCTAATGCTATTGCGGAATGTATATCAGATATTCGTAGATTAAGCCCAAAAACTTGTGAATCGTATTTGCCTGCATCGCCATGTGAGCGAATTAATTTTGCCACATATGCAATATCTTTACTGTTTGTAACAATGCATCCACCCTCTATACTGGTAACTAATTTAGCCATATGAAAACTAAAAACTGTCGAATGATCAAATGAACCAATTTTTTTGTGTCTATATTCAGCACCGATGGCTTCTGCAGCATCTTCAATGAGAATAATTTTTTGCTTTTCAGCAAGGTTTCTAAATTCGTTGATATCAACAGGCATGCCAGAGACATCAACAGGAAGAATGGCCCGAGTTTTGTGAGTTATTTTTCGTTTTACTAAATCCACGGTAGTATTGAATGTGTAAGGATCGCTATCTACCAAAATTGGTTTTGCACCTACAGCGATAATTGAATTTACAGAAGCGATAAAGGTGAAAGATGGTACAATTACTTCATCACCAGGACCGATTCCATTTGCCAATAAGGAACAGATCAGTGCAGATGTTCCATTATTTGTTACAACAGTATATTTAGCTCCACTTTCATCACATATTCTTTTTTCTAAAGATTCAGTAATTTTTCCTTGAGTCATCCAGCCAGATCTAATTACCTTCATCACTGCATTTTGTTCATCTCTGCCTATGGAAGGAGCAGCCCACTGTATTTTTGGTGAGTTTTTGTTCAAATATTATCAGTGTATAAAACCTGATTAAAGCAATATAAAATCATCTAACTTGCAGAGAACAATGGTCAAAATGAGTTATTTTTTTCTGAAGATTGCATTTAATTTGATACCCATTCCAAGTTCACATATTTTTTTTGGATCGAATAATTGAAACATTAATGGTGAATCTCCCATCTCGGGATTTTGGAAGTTTAACCAATTGGATATCCAATTTAGCTCAGAGACGTAAGATTCTGATTGTAATAGTTCATAGCCCTGCATTAAGAGTTTTAGTTGATTAATACCATAATGCATTGTATGATGAGGCCCCATGAATATAGGAGAATCTTTATGCATAATTCTTGTAGATAGGCTATCCCTGTTATTAATTGCGAAAAAGAAGAGACCTCCTTTTTTCAAATATTTTGTAAGATTTTTTATGACTTCACGTGGATTTAACACATGATCTATGTAATCCCAACATGTTATAACATCAAACTCTTTATCGAATTTGATATTGTCCAAATTATCATTTAAGACCATGTGACCTTTTCTCAATGCAATGTTGCGCAGAGCATCATGATATTCATGTCCTGTAATTTTATATTTTTCTTTTGCCCAATCCAAAAAAGTGCCAGCCTGGCTTCCAAAATCAAAAACACTTTTAATTTCAGTATATTTTTCTAATTCGCTAAAAACAATTTCAAATTTTTTTCTGTCCAAATCGCTTACAAGGGCATCTTCCTTATACATTCCATAAGCATCTCCTTCTTTTCCAATTTCCAGATACTTACTCTTTTCATTATCCAATATCTGTAAGGTAAATATCAAATCACAAGAATTGCAGGCCATATGATCAAACCCATGTTGAGTGAATAAGTATCTGAAATTCTTAGAGTCACACAAAGGACATTTATCCCTCACAATAGAAATATCAGATCTAACTTTTCCAGTATAAATATCCGTATATTTCATATATTGTGGCGTTACTGCTGTCACACCTTGCCAGTTTTTAATTTGTGAAATCATCTCTTTGCAGGTAAGCTTACCTGAAAGTGAATACAGGTCATCTAGTTTAGAACGTTGCACGGTAGATTTCATCGATTCTAATATATTTATATTTGCATGATTATCAAACCATTTTTTTCTGAACAACATAATTTCATGAAAATTTCATAAAATGTTTTTGCAAAAATATTTAGAATATTTTTCACATAAATATGGTTTCTTAAAAATTCAGTATTCGGCAATTTTTTTTGCCAAGTATTCAGACGCATGTCCTTGGTTTGCAAAGTAAGAATTTACATACTCAGTTTCTTTTTGGATGTATTTATCACGAATTTTAGGATCGTTTAAAACATCGATTAAGAATTTTTCAAATCTAGCAACCTCAGAAGGAGTAAATAACTCTGTATAACCTGAGCTATGTAAGCTAAGAAAATCTTGATCATCAGCAACAAGAGTTAATGTTGGTTTGCCAAAAATGTTCGAATCAAAGAGAAATGTTGTAAGTCCTATTGTTATAACAGCATCTGCCGATTTTATTAGTTCTGGCAAATATGTTGAAACTACAATTTGGATTTCAGGATTTGTTTTTTTAATTATTGGTTCGACAACAACTGTATTATGATGCATATTGCCAGGATGTAGTTTAGCAATTGATTTATGGTCTTTTATTTTTTTTACTAAAGTGCAGATGATTCGAAGTGATTCTTCGAATTTATCATATGTTTTGATCGTTTGAGCGTCCACATTTAGATTACTTAGATTTCCTATTGCTATTATTATACGCACCTCATTATTATTCTGATTTTTTTTCATTTGAAAATAAGAATCATGCCTAATGCTTCCTGATACAATAATGTTTTCTTCTTTGATTCCATTCTTTATTGCATATTCTTTCATCAAATTTCCCCACACGGCAATTTTTTTGTCATTATATAATGGAAGAGTACCTACAATTGGATTATACATTGAAAAGCTTGGTAATGAAAGATACGGTGTTCCATGTTGAATCAGAATACTTGGAATTTTTTGTTCTCTTGCCTGATTGATTAATACTTTTTCCTGTAATGTCACATCATAGAAATTTAATATGAGTGAAGGGTTTATGTGTGAAAGTAATTTCTTGGACCCTATCATTTCATAAATGGCTTCTTCAAATCTTGGTAAACAATAATCCTTGAAATATTTATTCAAATAATTCCAGAATGACAAATTATTAAATGAAAACATATTGGAAAATAAAGTGTCATGAGTTAGTAAATGATCTAATTTCTTTCTCATTTCGGCAATAAGTGCAGTAATTTCATTCTTATCATCTTTATTCAAAAAGTGCTCATATGCAACAGGTATACACCCCATTTTTTTAATGATTGAAAATGATCTAAAATTCCAGATAGAAACGCGTCGTCTATTTAACAAGAATATATTTTTATTTTTTTGACTAAGTGATCTTAAAAATTCCTCATATTGCGTAACATCAAAATCAACTAAAATAACAGAGCTTTTATTTCCAGATATTTTTGAAAATATTTTATTGTAAAAAGGGAGAAATAATTTCTCATAATAATATCGTATAGCAAAGAAGTATTTTCTTGGCATTTTAATTACTAATGGAATTGTTCCTAGATTGTATTTGACCTCAAAAACATCGAAGGCAAACACTTGATTTATCTTGATTTCTTCAAGCAACCTTATTTCGCAATTTTGAAACACTTCCCTTGCCATTTCAAAAAGGTTACTTGAGACTATGACAATTTTTGGGGATTTTTTTTCTTTTATTCGTAAAAGTGAGACAAAATTTGTAAGTACTGTAAGCAGATAAATGTAAAATTCTTGTTCTAATAACCATCCGAGATTAATGCCATTTAGTTTAAGATGTTCCTCAGCTATCTTATTTTTGTACCAATTAGCAGTTATCTGAAGGGTGGTTCGGTTAATCTCTTCTTTATCATTTTTGGTTAAATAATCATCGTAAATTTCATGCTCAAAACCAATGTCCTTTAATTGTTTGTGTGAATAATAATCTAAAGAAATTATCGAGTTCTCTTTTATTTTCAAAATTTGATTAATTTCGTTTGTCATTTTGAAATTTCCTTTAATTATCATAATTGTTTCATTCAACGTGTTTGATTTTATGTGGTGATTGTATATACTTTTCAGTTTTTTATGACACAATTTGAATCCAAAAATTTTTGATTATCCATTGTAGAAGTGAATTTTCAATTCCATATTGACAATAAAGAAGATTTGAAATTTGTTTTAGCTATAATTGTAATTAAAAAATTAAGATAACAAATACTAAAATATTAACTAGTCATAAGATAAATATGAAAATAAAAATTTGTTCTTCATGTAAATCGAAATTTGATTGCAAAGAAAATTTATCCTGTTGGTGTTATGAATTTCCACATGTTCCAATAAAAAACATACAAGACAACCAGAATGATTGCATTTGTCCCAAATGTTTAAAGATCCAAATTAATCATTAATCATATAATTAATTAATGACTTGCTAAAAATCTAAAATTTCTTTATAATAAGTTTAGTAAATTTTAACCAATTAAAAATCAAGAAGAATTCTTGGAAGATCTTTTCTTCCATTTATCCCAATCATAGTCGTCAAATGAGACATTTACCATTTCATTATCATTTGGTTTCCATGCCACACTTGCAAGAGCTAAGATAGAAGATGGCTTGTCAGAGAGATTAATATGAGCTGAGGCGTGGTTTTTAGGAATTTGTACTAAAACCGGATCTTCTTCAGCAGACTCCATCTCATGATAATTTCCTTTTAGATCCTTTGCAATAAAAACAACTTTTCCCCTCACGCATAGAAAATAACTGTCTCTTTTAGTATGCAAATGTGGACCCTTGATTTCTCCCGGATTTACTGATGATATATAGACCATCTTCGGTTCAAAAGACAGTATTTTATCCCAATCTCGCCAGATAACTGTGAGTGAACCATTAATGTGTTGATCACTGACATCTTTTGTGAGGTGTGTTTCCAACTTTATGGTTCTGATTTCACTGTTTACCATTTGTTTGGAATAAGAGAATGAATTGTTATAAGAATATTGATTGCAAGTTTCAAAAATTATTGATTGTATTGTGATTATAAAGAATATTAAATACAGTTGGGTCTGATTTAGTAGAACAATCATGGAAAAGTCGTCAAGGAAGTGGGATTGATGAAAATACTAGTAACAGGTGGCCTTGGTTTTATTGGAAGCAATTTCATTTTGCAGACTCTCAAAAAATATCCTGATTTTCGAATCATAAATGTAGATGCTGGATTCTGGGGATCCAACCAAGCAAATCTTTCAAGCTTAATTCGAAATAAAAATTATTCACATGTAAAAGGAAATATCACTAATCGAAAATTAATGGAAAAGCTTATTTCAAAAACGGATGTGGCCTTTAATTTTGCAGCAGAATCTCATGTTGATAGAAGTATTTATGATCCAAAACCATTTATCGATTCAAATATTTTTGGAGTTTACACAATTCTAGAAGCGATTAAAAAATATAAGAAGAAATTCATTCAGATATCAACAGACGAAGTTTTTGGTAGTTTAAAATCAGGAAGAGCTCATGAAAAATATCCATTCAACACCTCCAGTCCATATGCTGCATCAAAAGCATCTGCTGAATTATTGGTACAATCATATACAACAACATATGATTGTGATACGATTATAACAAGATCTACTAATAATTATGGTCCACATCAGTTTCCTGAAAAATTTATTCCAAAAACAATCATTTTGGCCGAAAAAGACAAGAAAATTCCAGTCTATGGGACTGGTAAAAATATTCGAGACTGGATATTTGTATTAGACCATTGTGATGCGATTTTAAGAGTCTTTTTCAAGGGAAAACCAGGACAATCATACAACATTGCGGCTTCAAATCAATTAGACAACATAACACTTGTGAAAAAAATCTTGGAAATTATGGGAAAATCGTCGGATCTCATAGAACTTGTAACTGATCGTCCTGGTCATGATTTTCGATACAGTCTGAATTCATCAAAAATAAGAAACGAATTGGGTTGGAAGCCATCATATAATTTTGAAAAGGGTTTGAAATATACAATAAATTGGTATCTACAAAACAAAACTTGGTGGAAAAATATTTCCCCAAAGATACTAAGCTCAACACCGTGGAAAACTAGATAAATTAAGTAAAACAATCACCAGTGAGTTTATTGAAAGGAATAATTCTGCATGGCGGACATGGAACAAGATTAAGGCCTCTAACACATACAGGTCCTAAACAGCTTTTGCCCATAGCAAACAAGCCTATGTCACAGTACTGTATTGAATCTCTAAGAGATGCAGGAATAACAGACATCGCAGTCATAGTTGGAGGTATTGGAACCAATAAAGTTCAGGAATATTACGGCAATGGAGAAAAAGTTGGCGTAAAGTTGACTTACATCTATCAGGATTATCCAAAAGGAATTGCACATGCAATAGGACTGTGCAGAGATTTCATAAAAAATGAAAAATTTGTAGTTTTTTTGGGAGATAATATTTTGAAGAAAAGTATTTCCGAGTATACAAAAAGTTTTCAGAATTCAGACTCTGCTGCAACAATACTTCTATGTGAAGTTGATAATCCCAGTAGATTCGGAATAGCTGATATAAAAGACGGAAAAATTATAAAAATAATGGAAAAACCGAAGAACCCTCCGACTAATCTTGCAGTAACAGGAATTTATTTTCTAACACCCATCATGTTTGACATAATTAACAGACTCAAACCTTCGTGGAGAGATGAATTGGAGATAACGGATGCTTTGGAAATGTTACTTGAGGAAGGCCACAAGATAACTTATCATACAGTCACAGATTATTGGAAAGACACTGGGACCCCACAGGATATTATTCATGCAAATGAGGTTATTTTGAAGGACATGGAACCTTATTTTCAAGGCAAAAAAGAAGAAGGTGTCACTATTACAGGCAATGCCATGATAGGTGAAAACACTATAATCAAATCCGGTGCCAAGATTGTTGGCCCAGTAATAATTGGAAGAAATTGTGTAATAGGTTCTGGAGCATATGTTGGTCCCAATACAAGCATTGGGGATTATTCCAATCTATCCAAATGTGACATCGAAGATTCCATTATAATGTCAGAATGTCTTATTGACTGCGATATTAAAATAAGAAAAAGCATAATTTCTCATAATTCAGAGATAATCTATAACAAAGAAAATAAAGATAACAAGATATTTCTTCTAGGAGAGGGATCTAAAATTTCACTCTAGGAAGAACTACAATTAATTACCATACATTGTGGACCTGGGAGCTCTATCAGTGAAATTTTCTTATCTTTAAAAAATTCGTTAAAGGCATTTCTTACACCTCCAGTGTGATAATCATGTGATAGAATTATCCCACCATTGATTAGCCTGGGATAAAAAAACTCCAGACAATCCAAAGTACTCTTATACAAATCAACATCTAGATGTACAAAAGAGAATTTTGAATTCAATATTGGATTTGATGTCTCAGGAAATGTTCCTTTGTAAAAGAATACATTTTCATATTTTGAAAGATATGACTTTACGGCTTCTAGACTTGTATTCCCAAATTGCTTTTCTTTCCAGAATGAAACTCCAAAATGTGTGTCTTTTTCTGAAACCTTAGGCAATCCTTGAAAGGTATCAAATAGGTGCAATCTTCTTTTCCCTTTAGCCTCACAAATCAGTTTTGCAGAACCTCCTTGGTACACTCCCACTTCGGCCATGTCTCCTTCAAATTCGCTCTGAGATTTGGCGATCGAATAAACCAAGTAAGCTTCATGAGGGAAAAAGGCAAGGTCAACCTCATTTTTTGTTGACTTGATAATATTTACTATTTTGTCATCCTTATAGAAAGATAAGGTCCTAAATTGGAATGAGTTATTAATATATGCAAACAGCTTGCCTAACAATTTAGATTTGTATACAATTGTTCTTAATAGCGAATTACTCACTTCAAGTGATGTACTTTTTGTATGGTATTATAACATTATGACGTTGAAATATTCAAAAAAGGGAGAATTTCATTAAATGGCAAAAGAAACAGAACCTTTAGTTAGCATAATTATTCTCAATTACAATGCAGGTCAATTATTGACTGATTGTGTTAATTCAATACTTCAGTCAGATTATAGCAATTATGAAATTATCGTTGTAGACAATGCTTCAAAAGATCAAAGTCACAGAAAATGTAAACAAAGTTTTTCACAGATTCATTTGATTGAAAACGCGGAGAATCTAGGATATTGTGAAGGCAACAATGTTGGAATAAGAAACTCAAAGGGTGAATTTGTGGTAATTTTAAATCCAGATACTCTTGTTGAACCAAATTGGATAAAGGAACTACTTTCTGCATATAAAAAATTTGGGGATGGTCTTTACCAGCCTAAATTTTTGACAACTACCAACCATGAAATTATCATGAGTACGGGCAATATGATACAGCTTTTCGGGTTTGGGTATTCACGTGGAAAGGGGGAACTTGACACCAAACAGTTTGAAGAACCTGAAATCATAGGATACGCTTCAGGTACATGTCTATTTACCAGTTCTAAACTCATAAGGGAGTTAGGGATGTTAGATCCATTCCTCTTTGCATATCATGACGATTTAGATCTTGGATGGAGGGCATCCATGATAGGAATAAAGTCATATTATATTCCGAGATCTATTGTTTATCATCCCCCAGAAGGATTTAGCTTCAAATGGAGTCCATTCAAATTCTACCTTTTAGAGCGAAATAGGCAATATTGTTTGCTAACTCATTATTCCAGGACAACATTGTATAAGATTCTTCCAGCCTTGTTTCTAGTGGAGATTGCAGTTATCGCATTTTACACAACAAGAGGCATGCTTAGATTGAAGATCAGAGCTAATTTAGATATCCTAAAAAATCGAAAAACAATAAAGACTCGCTATAAAGAACTACAAAAATTTCGAAAGTTAAGCGACTATGACATTATAAAGAGTTTTCAAGATCAAGTTTATGTCCCAAAAGAAGTTGCCAATAAGCTAAGTAACAAAATGTTCAATAATTTCATCAAAACATTAAGCAAGATGTCAAGGCATTTTGTGTAATTTAAGATTGCACTTCTGATATTACTACTGCAATTGCGATGTTTTTGTCATGACTTAAAGATGTTAAAAAAATATATTTATTCTTCAATTTTCCCCGTAGTTTTACCTGCGGTTTTGATTTATTGTAGGTTGTTTCTATCTCAAGTAGAGATATTGGTTCATTAATTGCTTTTTTAACAGCTTCTTTGATTGCAAACTTACCAGCGAAATGTTCGTGCTGATTCTTAAATTGTATACAGTATTTTATCTCTGAGGATAAGAACATCTTTTTGTAAAGGCTAGGTTTCTTGCTATAATGAATTTTTTTAAATCTTTCAATATCAATGATATCGATTCCTATGTTAATTTTATCAATCACTGTCATATCCCTAATAATAACAATATTCAGGATCTTCTGATATTTTATTTTGTATGTTTATTTTCTTTTTCTTCCGCAAACTCAACCAGATTCCATTTGGTATTTTTCATATTCATCCACACAAAAGCAATCAATCTTCTCTCAAACCCTTCTACAGGTTTTACAATAAGCCTTCCTCCCTTCTTTACTATTTCTTCAATCTCTTTATGAATATCTTTGACCTCAAAACAGATATGATGTATTCCTCCCCCCTCACTTGCAAATTTTGATACCGGTGAGTCTGAGTCTACAGGCTCTATTAATTCCACATACGCTTGTCCTGCTTTCAAGAAACAGACGTTGACTTTCTGTGAGCCTATGAGAGAAGGTGTTGTTATTGTATCAAATTTAAGATATTTCCCAATCTCACCCAGAGATTCTTGTATGTTTGGTACTACAATTCCAACATGATGAAATTTCATATCTAATAGTTACCGTTATAATGAATATAAAACAAATCTCATATAGCTACACCGTGTTTCTCAAGAATCTTTCTTATATCTTTCACATTCTTAATTTCTAGAGCTTCATCTAGAGAAAATCTGACACCAAATTCAGTCTCAATGTCATCCAATAATACATAGCCATTAAATGAATCCCAGCGCTCAATATTTTCAGGTCCGGATTGGTCATTTATGTCCGACTGTGGAACATTCATTACTCTTGCAACAATAGAATATAGTTTATTTGTTATCACTAGCAATCACGGTAAGATGTGGTGGGATTTTAATGGAGTTTGATATTGCATAAATCCAATGATCATTTTCTTTCGCAAATCCACAATTTGCAAAGAAATCTTCGCATGGTTTATTCTTCTTGGTTGGCACATACAATCCTTTAACCCTTGATACTCCTTCCTTTCTTGCAAGCTCCAGAATATGTCCAAGCATTCCCTCCTCTACTCCTCGCCCCATTACTCTACAGCTCAATAGAAAAGTGTCTATTGTCCATTCAGATTTACTGTCTTTTTTCACTATGACCACACCTGTAATACCATTGTCACCAAACTTGTCCTCGACCTGTACACATTTTACTAATACATTTTTGTCATTTGTAAATTTTGCAATATCTTCTTCCTGATATCTCCTTGTGGTCAAATTAAACTGGTTTGTTTTTAATGAAAGTTGTGATATCCTCGGGATGGTGAATCGATTAGCATCTTGAATCTTTAGCGTAATATTCAACTGTTTTAGAAAATCATCTAAATTTGGTGCAGTTTTTTGTAGATCTACCCTTTGACGATCTTCATAATACATTTTGCCACGGTTTAGATCTTCTTCGGTTACCTTGAGTACATTGAAATCATTAAGTTCTTCAAGCATATGGACATATTGAGATAGGTCATTTGGAAGATCTATTGTAAGAATTTCAGGTAGGTTCATCTTGATTAGTTCTCTATTTACTGGGTCATCATCAAAGTAAACCATACTGTCTATTCCTATGTTAATTTCATCTGCAATCTCTCTCATGTTTGAGATTTTATCATTCCAGTTTATCTTCATTGAAGCAAAATGTTCTTCTCGTAAAATCATACTAGGATGTTCTTTTATCACTTGTAGTGCGTCATCTGGATTATTCTTGCTATTTATTGCCAAAATTATACCACGCTGATGAAGGGCCAACAGTCTTTTCTGGAATTCGACAAAAGCGTTGCCAGGAGGTGTTAACCCAAGATGAATTCCTTCAAATCCATCTTCGCCAACAATTCCACCCCATAATGTGTTGTCAAGATCCACAACTATGCATTTTTTGTTTAGGCCAAGCAATGGTTTAACATATCCCATAAGATCGTTGGCCAAATTGGGTATGAAATCAAATGCAACATTTACGTCACCATAGAAAAATTTGCTATAATCAAAAATGTTCTTCTCACCAAATTTCATTACAAACCCATTAAAATCATAAACATATACTGAAGAATATTTCTTTACTGTTTCATTTAATTTTGAGTTTAGATCATTGACCATTTCATGAAATCCATATTCAGCTTTTGATTCGAATATACCATATGGAGAGTATACTGGAATGCTAAAATTGGATATTACTAATTTTGATTTCGAGTTTTTTGTGAATATTTCTATTAGTTCCTTAATTTCAAGTATTTTATTTTTTACAAAATCTTTTCTTTGTGATGTAGAGATTGAATAAGGAAAATAGAACAAATCTCCTAGTAGCTTTCTTGAATCAATAAACAAAAATGTTAATTCTGGAGAGGCCCCATATAGCTTACTTGTAGGATTTAGAATCTCTTGATGATACTGATTATATGCTCCAACATATGATACGCAACCTATCTTACTTTCTGCAGATTTTACTTTAATTGTTTCAGCAAGACCATTTAAGGTAAAACTAGAAAGTATTGCTATTCGTATTTTCTTGTCAAATTTTTCTGGGTCTAAATTACTAGCCTTGTTTAGATAGTAAGATAGCTTATTTTCAGTCACAAGTCTCATTGAAACACCTATGAATATTTAGTATTCGTATATCATATTGCTACTTATTGGTTGGAAAATTTATGGCGAAAGGTTATAGATGCATTTTAAGCTCATTCTATCTACTATGAGTAAAGAATTTGAAGATCCATCTTCCGTAAATGAAAAGGAACTGTTAGAGTATTTCGGTTATAGGGGTACCTTTGGCAGGTTGAAGCTTCGAATGAGAATGATTCGTTCTTTGTTACTTCACAAGTTAGCATATTCTTCATTATATTCAGGATTCGTCGTAAAAATGCAGAGGGCAAGAGGTGTAAAAATAGGTAAGCACTGTCACTTTTGCCCCTATGTTCAAATTGATTTGGTATATCCCGAGTTGGTGCAGATTGGCGATAATGTAACTGTTGGCAGTAACGTAATGATTTTTGCACATGCAAATCCAACTGCAAATTTATTTCTTAAGAGAGGACCATATCCTAGAAAAGTTGAAAGTGTCACTATAAAGAATGGTGTAGTACTAAATCCAGGATGCATAATCACAGCGGGCGTGACCATTGGTGAAAATTCAATTGTATCGGTAGGTAGTGTTGTCTCCGAGAATGTACCAGATCATTGTGTAGTTGTCGGTAATCCTGCTCGTGTTATAAAAAAATTGAATGTTGACTAGAAATGCTTTGTAAAATTTTTGCCATAATAAAATATCCAAATCTAGTAGTAGGAATTAAAAGTTGAATCTACTAGGAATTGATTTTGAGGATTGGTATCACCCAGAATTAATTCAACGACATCTCAAAACTCAGAACAATAAACCAACTGTTGTCAATGGCATAGACAAGATTCTAGATTGGTTACGAAAGAATGAGACCTTTGCAACATTTTTTATGGTTGGAGAGTTATTGGAATTTAAGCCAGAATTACTTGATAAGATACTTGCGGGTGGTCATGAGATCGGGTTTCACACCATGTACCATACCAGACTTGATTCGGCTAATTTTAGAGAAAAGTTTCCAGAAGAGATTAAAAAATTTCATACCTTAACAAGAGGTAGATCAAAGGGTTTCAGAGCTCCTACATTCTCTTTAAATGATTCTAGTTCTTGGGTTATTGATGTTCTTTCAGAAAATAACTATCAGTACGATAGCAGCATAGTTCCAGCAAAAACAAGATTATATGGAGTACCTGACGCTGATATCAGACCATATAAAATAACAAGTAGTGAAATTAGGAAAAACGATCCTGTGGGAAAGATACTGGAATTTCCACTTTTGACTACAAAATTCTTTGGTAGAGCAATACCAGCATGTGGTGGATTCTACATTAGATTTCTTCCATTAAGTATGATTGAAAATGCAATTAAAAATAATAATGAAAAAAATATTCCATCCAGCTTTTACATTCATTCTTGGGAACTCACCCCAGAATTTATGCCAAGAATACCGCTTTCATTTGTTGAGAATTTCATCACATATTACAACCTGAAAAAAACCATGATACGACTCGACAAACTAATTAAGAAATTCAAATTCACTTCTTTTGAAAGATTTATGTCAGATTCAAATCTCTGATGTACAGTCTAGAATTTAAATTACAAATATTATTTCATTGATTTAAAATATTCAAGTGTTTTTTGAATTCCATCACGTATTGGAATTTTAACTTCCCAACCCAAAGATTTTAGTTTTGAATTATCAACTAGAAAATTTCCGACATCAACTTTTTCTGTATATTGTGTGGGATTCGTGTATTTTATTTTGCATTGTGTAAATTCATGTAGCCAATCTGCTAACTGATAAAACCATGTCTTTTGTCCTGAAGCAATCCAGTACAAGTTTCCTGACTTTCCATTTTGCATTATGACTGTAAGAGCAGATATTACATCCGAGATGTAAATGAGGTCTCGAAAGAGCTTTCCTTCATTATAGATAGTTACCTCTTCTCCCTTGAATGCTTTGTATATGAGAAAATTAACTGCATTTTTAGTAGGAATTAAGTACTGTTCCCTTGGCCCAAAAGAGTTTGTTATTCTGAAAGCCACAGTGTCAAGACCATAGACATTATGATAGATTTTGCAATAACTCTCGCTTGCAAGCCTATTTGCACCATATATTGTAGTAGGATTAGTTGGCGTTTCTTCGTTTATTGGCAGCCGTTCCGGCTTACCAATTACAATGAAAGTGCTTCCTAGTATGAATCTACATTTTAAGTTCATAGTTCTGATCTTTTCTAATATGCATAGTGTTGACTTTGAGTTCACATCTACGTCATACAGTGGATTTTCAAAGGACTTTTTGTGAGATGTCTGGCCCGCTAAATGAAAGATGACATCAGGTCTGTTTGTCTCTATGTTTTTTTCTAATGATTTGAAATCTGTGACGTCTACATATTCCATCTTTATCTTATTCATATTATGTATAATATTCTGTTTCTTGTTATCGTTTCTAGTAAGTATGATTACTTCATTATTATCAACTAATGCATCAGAGAGATGACTTCCAACAAAGCCTGCGCCACCTGTAATCATGATCTTCATGAATCCAGTTAGCAACACACATTAATTAAAGACATCTTCATTAGAACCAAATATTTGACTATCGGAACAATTGAAATGAAATCTAATCTTATTGAAAAATTACGATTACTGATCAAATCAGTATTCATTATTCGAAACTGGTATCTTTATCCCTTGGTCTATTATGGATTGATAAAAAGAGAACACATTATTTTCGTCATGAGAAATGGGGTGAAGATCAAATTACGAACAAAATCAACGGATCTTATGGCTTTTACGCATGTATGGTTGATCGAAGAATATTCAAAGCCTGGTTTTGAGATTAGATCTGAAGACATAATTCTTGATGTTGGAGCACACATAGGATTATTTTCTTTGTTTGCTTCACAATTTTGTAAAACCGGTAAGATCTATTGTTTTGAACCAATTAAGGAAAACTATAACTTGCTGTTGACAAACTTACAATTGAACAATCTTCGAAATGTTATTCCCCTCAATGCGGCAGTTTCAAATAAAACATCAGCAGTAACAATCTTCCTAAACGAGGATGAATCTGGTCATAGTATGTACTCTTCTACTTCTAGAGCTGTACAGGTAGAATCAGTAACACTTCAAAAGATTTTCGAGGATAATAACATATCAAAATGTAATCTACTAAAGCTTGACTGTGAGGGAGCTGAATATGACATAATTAATACCATGTCTATTAATGATGTCAATAAAATAAACAGAATGATAATAGAGTATCACTTTGCAGACTCTAAACCGGAACTCTTAGAAAATCTTGTTAAGAGATTAACAAATTTTGCATACAGTATTTCCAAAAAGATACTTTTTTCAGATATAGGATTCCTTTATGTAACAAAACAATGATTCATAGAATTTACTCAGATAGTGGTTTTTGTAATACGCCCATGAATGATTTTGTCTCTCCCTTTTGTAATAGAAAATTGGGTTGCACTCCTGTAAGAGTATAGAAATCACGGAATGCATTATTTGTAAGTATATCATCGGACAGTAGAAAACCTCCTTTTGTGATAAATGACCATGCTGTTTTGAATTCAAAAATCATGTTCTTGTAAGTATGCAGGCTATCATGAAAGAATATATCTATACTACCTAGAGATTCTAACAACTTTTTTAATTCCTTCGAGGAGGGACCAAAAATAAGTTTCCAACGTTTTCTAAGTTCATTTGGAATTATTGCTCCTATCATCTCTTTAGATTCCCATGGTCTAAAAACATAATCTATTGAAAATAATTGTCCTTTTTTATTATCATGTAGGGCCTGCAAAATATAGGCACTACTATGACCATAGGCAACACCTGTTTCTACTATGTACTCAGGTTTGAAAATTCTACATAGTTGATAAAGAAATATTCCAGCCTCATCATATAGTGAATAGTTTATTGGATATGGTTTATTTTTAGACGGATAGTCTTGTTCTTTAAGCCTCTCGTAAAATGTTTGGATTTCGTTCCGGAGGAAAGACAAGTTAGATTCTAATTGTTGAACTGAAATTGTGGATTGTGGAAAAAGAGATTTGATAAGATCATTTGAGTCCTGAGGCACGATATCATCCGTCAAGATATTTTGCTTTTTTTCAGACAGATTCTCAGATGCAGCACGAATTATTTGAACGCCTACATTAGGATGAGTAATGCAATGTTTAAGCAAAGAGAAGTAAAATGAAATATTCTTCAATTATAGATAGCTTTGAAATTGGCTTTATTAGAATTTGCATATTGAGGTTGAGAAATATGAGATTTAATCGGAGACCAATTCATTAACATGGGTTTTCACAAGTAATAATATGGATTATTTTAAAGACTTTACTCAATAAGAAAGTCTTATTGTCTTAGATTTTTGTATGCCTGGACTAGTTTATTGCAAACAGACTGCCAATCATGATCTTCGGCAAATTCCCTTGCAGCCTTTTCATAATGAAGTTTGTTTTTTAGTGCATCTTCAATTTTAGACAAAATATCCATATCATTTAATGAAAATATAACACCAGCTTTAGATTCATCTATGATTTCCCTATGGGGTTCTATATCATACAACACAAGTGGCTTGCCACATGACATTGCCTCTAGAGTAGGTACTGGACACACCTCAAAGGTGCTTGCGGACACATACAGATCGCATGAAGCATATCGTAACCGGAGTTCGTCATCCTGGATTTTTCCTGTAAGTTCTATTTTTTCTCCGAGATTCTTATTTTGTACCATCTTCTTAAGCTCGGGAAGTTCTTCCCCATCTCCCACTATCTGCAAGTAGGCGTCTGGATATTTTTGTAAGAGTTTTGGCATAATTTCAATCAAAATATTGGCCCTCTTGTATTTACGAAGTGAGCTAACAAATAGCAATTGAGGATTTCCCTTTTTGTAAGTGGTGGGTAAACCGACATTGTAAAAATTAGTATCAACTCCATTATAGATTACCTCAGCGCTAACATTGCCTATCATTTTTTTCATTTGACTTATTCCAGTATTAGAAACAGAAATTATTTTTGATATTCTATTTTTATAAAGTGACATCATGATTTTGAAATTAATTTCTTGAATTTTACTAGATGAGCCGTGATAATGTAGAACAAACGGTTTTGTTGGCTTCACAGAAAGAAGATAATAGTTCACTCGTGATTGATGTGAATGTATTATATCAAAATCCAAATATTTGTCTCCGCGTGTTAATAACTTGATTTTACTAAGCTTTATAGTTTCTATATCAAAAGGAGGTTTTTTATCGAATGAAAATGCACCTATTGCTGCACGATATCCCATTTTGTTAAGACCGTTGCAAAGATGATTAATTACTGTGGTATGACCATATGTAGCAGGATACTTGGCAATCACCATTAAGACTGACTTAAAATTCATCTACTTGAATAACGATAAGGTATCGATGATATTAACTTAGTAATTATTATTTTTCCTACACTATACATATCAGAACAGGCATGCAGAAATTTGTATAATAATTGGATTTTTATCACAGGGTTTCAATCTGTGTAATGAGAAACTAGATGAAATCCATTCTTGTAACAGGGGGTGCTGGCTTTATTGGTAGTCACATAGTGGATGCCTTGATTTCTAGAGGAAATATGGTATTTGTTCTAGATAATTTTTCTGAGGGAAGTATGAGAAATCTTGCCTTATCCAAAAACAAAAATAATTTTCATTTAATTAGAAGCAATTTGAGGCATATCCAGAAACACAAAAACACACTAAAATCAATTAAAGTCATTTTCCACATGGGAGCTTATCCAGACGTAAGAACTGGATATGAGAACCCAGAAATTGCATTCAAAGAAAATATTCAGAATACACATACCTTACTTGAGTTTGCAAAAAAATTAGACGTAGAAAAAATCGTTTTTGCATCATCCTCAGTTGTCTATGGAGAACCCACAATAATTCCAACACCTGAAACATATGGTCCACTCTTACCTATTTCTCAATATGGGGGATCCAAATTAGCTTGTGAAGCAATGATATCTTCGTATTGTTTCAATTATGGAATAAAGGGAACTATTGTCAGATTAGCAAATGTTGTTGGTGCAAGAAGTAACCATGGAGTAATTTGGGATTTTATTCACAAATTATCCAATAACCCTTCAAAGCTCCAGATTTTAGGGGATGGTACACAAACAAAGTCATATGTTCACATAAGCGATTGTGTGGATGGATTCCTAACTTGTTTTAATAAAAATATCAATGACGTAGATATTTTCAATTTGGGTAATGATGATAAGATAGATGTATTTTCTATTGCAAAGATTGTATGCAAGAACATGAAGACTAGAAATACAAAATTGGTTCTCAAAGGAGGGACTAGAGATGGTAGAGGGTGGATAGGAGATGTTAAGGAAATGCAACTTGATAGCTCTAGGTTAAAGGGTTTAGGGTGGAAGATAAAACACAATAGTAGAGAAACCGTTGAACTTGCTTCAAAAGAGCTTATAGCTGAGAACAAATGAGTTTTCATAGGTCAGATGCAAATGCAGAATCCGATGAAGCCCTTTTATTATAGGATTTAATATCAGTGATAACACATTGAATATAGTAGTAGGCATACCAGCATTTAACGAAGAAAAAAATATTGCCAAGATAATTTTAGGACTCCAAGGAACTGCAAGCAAAATAATAGTATGCAATGATGGTTCTACTGACCTTACTGCAAAAATAGCTGAAAAGATGGGAGCAATAGTAGTCAATCATCCAAAAAATCTTGGTTATGGGGCAGCTGTAGGAAGTATA
>Ga0187776_10000153_pt1 | contig 33428 bp, 25 predicted proteins | sample 0216_BV02_MP12_2_FD_132426 | JGI IMG/M metagenome (GOLD analysis project Ga0187776, IMG submission 132426) | Tropical peat soil microbial communities from peatlands in Department of Meta, Colombia - 0216_BV02_MP12_20_MG | ecosystem: Environmental > Terrestrial > Soil > Wetlands > Peat | place...
CGAATCGAAGCCATTTACCCGAACATAGTGATTGGGATAGGCCTGGCGGCATTGATTGATCTCATACATGATGCCGGCTGCATCCTTGATGTCAAACATCGGCATTCCCCACATTTCCCAATACGTATTGCGCGGGTGCGGGTCGTCGGTAAATTCCACGCTCACCGCCCAGCGGTTTCTTAAGCAATAATCAATTTGCGCGCGGATCTCGGCGTCGGAAAAATCCGGAAGGAAAGAGAAGGTCCCTTGGGTAATTCTCATGGCGATCCTCCTATACGCTCACTGTGGGCGTAGGCACGAAGTCTGCAGTATCGGTGGAAGCATAATTGAAGGTGACGTCTTTCCAGACCTCCAACGCTGCTCTGAGAGGAGCGCAGGATTTCGCTGCCTTTTCAAGAACCTGCGGCCCCTCGCTCCAGATATCCCTGCCCTCGTTACGTGCCTGTATCATCGCTTCCAACGCCACTCGGTTGGCAGTTGCGCCCGCCTGTACGCCCATGGGATGCCCAATAGTGCCCCCGCCAAATTGTAGAACCACATCCTCACCCAAATAGTGAATCAGCTGGTGCATTTGCCCTGCGTGAATTCCGCCAGATGCCACCGGCATGACTTTGCGCAGGCCCGCCCAGTCCTGGTCAAAGAAAATGCCGCGCTGCAAATCGACGTCGTTATGCGGTTCCCGCAACACGTTATAAAAGCCCTGAACCATATTGGGATCGCCTTCCAATTTACCCACCACGGTGCCGGCGTGGATATGATCTACGCCGGCCAATCGCATCCATTTGCAAATCACCCGAAAACTGACGCCGTGAGATTTCTGACGCGTATAGGTGGCGTGTCCAGCGCGGTGCAAATGCAAGATCATGTCGTTTTTCCGCGCCCATTTGGAAATCGACTGAATCGCTGTATAGCCGATCACCAGGTCGATCATGACGATGCATGAGCCCAATTCTTTTGCAAACGCAGCGCGTTCATACATGTCCTCCATGGTCGCCGCCGTGATGTTGAGGTAATGCCCTTTGACCTCCCCGGTCTCCGCAGAAGCACGATTTACCGCCTCCATGCAATACAAGTAGCGGTCGCGCCAATGCATAAAAGGCTGAGAATTGATATTCTCGTCATCTTTGACAAAATCAAGCCCGCCTCTCAACGCTTCATACACCACGCGCCCGTAATTTTTTCCCGAAAGTCCCAACTTCGGCTTGGTTGTGGCGCCAAGCAATGGCCTGCCGAATTTATCCAGTCGTTCTCGTTCCACGACGATTCCGGTCGGAGGCCCATCGAAAGTCTTAACATAGGCGACCGGCAAGCGCATGTCCTCCAAGCGCAACGCTTTCAGCGGCTTGAAGCCAAATACATTGCCGATGATGGACGCCGTGAGATTTGCGATTGAGCCCGGCTCGAATAAATCCAGGTCATAGGCAATGTAGGCAAAGTACTGTCCGGGGCTGTTGGGAACAGCATCTACGCGGTAGGCCTTTGCGCGATAATGTTCACAGGCCGTCAAGCGATCGGTCCATACCACGGTCCAAGTAGCGGTGGAGGATTCGCCAGCTACGGCAGCCGCCGCTTCTTCAGGATCTACACCTTCTTGTGGCGTAACACGAAATAGCGCGATGAGATCGGTATCCTTGGGCGTATAGCCGGGTTCCCAATATCCCATGGTTTTGTATGGTATGACCCCCGCCTTGTAGCGCTCCTTGCCTTTGATCGTTCCTGCGCCAGGCCCGCCCATGAGTATCTCCTTGAAAAGGACGTTCAAACCAAGCAATAGTACTCCAAATAATCATAAATGATACTCACGTGTTTTGATTGTTATAATAAGATTTCTGTTATAGTATTAAAGAAACTCAATCCGCTTATCACCGATGCTGCATTTGACCTTGCGCCAGTTGCGCGTGTTCGAAGCCGTAGCGCGTCACTTGAATTTTTCGCGCGCCGCTGAAGAGCTTTATTTGTCGCAGCCGGCAGTTTCGATGCAAATCAAGCAGCTCGAGGACAACATCGGCTTGCCGCTATTCGAACAGATGGGCAAGCGCATTTACATGGCCGAAGCCGGGCGCGAACTGTTTCAATACAGCCGGGCGATTGCCGAGCAGCTTGCAGAGATGGAAGCCGTTCTGGATCAAATCAAGGGTCTGGAGCGCGGCAAGCTTAATATTTCGGTTGTGAGCACCGCCAATTACTTTGCACCGCAACTGCTGGCCAAATTTTGCCAGCAGCACAAGAAAGTCGCAGTGAGCCTGAATGTTTCCAACCGGGAAGCAGTGCTAAAGCAGTTGGCGGACAATGAAACCGACTTGGCGATCATCGGGCAACCACCTCAGGACGCGGACATCGTCGCCGAATCGTTTATGCAGAATCCACTGGTGGTGATTGCACCCGTCAATCACCGGCTGGCCAAGCAACGCAAAATTCCGCTTTCCAAGCTGCAGCAGGAGACATTTCTGTTAAGGGAAATCGGCTCGGGCACCCGCGGCGCGATGGAGCGCTTTTTCGCACAGCATCGCATCAAGCTCAACCCCGGGATGGAAATGGGCACGAATGAGGCAATTAAACAGGCGGTGCAGGCAGGGATGGGATTGGGCGTCGTTTCATTGCACACCGTAGAGCTGGAACTGGAAACAAAGCGGCTGAAGCTGCTGGACGTGGAAGGATTCCCAATCCAACGCCACTGGCATGTAGCGCACCGTAGCCACAAACGCCTCTCCAAGGTGGCGCAAGCGTTTAAGGATTATTTGCTGAAGGAAGCGCCTAGGTTAATGAGCAAAGTAGCCGCTTGAAATTTGCGGTAATGGCACCAGATACGATTGCATTGTGGTGTTGCAGTTTATTTGAAGACATCAATGGTTCAGATTCGTCCGGCTGCTGTCTCCGGCATTTTCTACCCGCGCCAGCGTGAAGCGCTGCAGCAGGAAGTGGCTGCCTTGCTGCAGGCAGCGAAGCAAAGTACGGCTAAAGTTCCCAAAGCGCTCATCGCTCCGCATGCCGGCTATATCTATTCTGGTCCGATCGCGGCAACTGCTTATGCTTTGCTGCAAGCAGCACGGGTACTCATCAAGCGGGTGGTATTACTAGGTCCGGCCCACTATGTGCCGGTGCAAGGTTTGGCCTTGCCCGATTCCAGTGCTTTCGCCACGCCGCTGGGCACGGTTCCGTTAGATGAGGAGGGCGTGGAAGCCCTTTCCCGGCTGCCGCAGGTCGTGCGAAGCAAAGCAGCCCACACTCCAGAACACTCCCTGGAAGTTCAGTTGCCTTTTTTGCAGACCATGCTGAAGAATTTTACTTTGGTTCCACTTGCGGTCGGGGACGCGACCGCCGAGGAAATTGCGGATGTCTTGGACTTGGTATGGGGTGGCGAAGAAACCTTGATCGTGGTCAGTTCCGACCTTTCGCATTACCTGCCTTATGAAACGGCGCTGCGGGTAGACCGAGCAACGGTTGAAGCGATACTGGATTTACGGGAGTTTATAAACCACCAGCAAGCATGCGGTGCGTCGCCAGTGAATGGCCTATTACTCGCGGCGCAACGCCACGGCCTCGAGCCCCGGCTTCTGGACTTGCGCAACTCCGGCGACACTGCAGGCGATAGCAGCCGAGTCGTGGGTTACGCAGCCATCGCGTTCAACGAGAGCGCCCTTGATGATGTACATTAACGCAGAGCAAACCGTTCTTCCTATTGCCCGCGCGACGATAGGCCAAGCATTGGGCAGGCAGACCACTGCGGACGAATCCGCGCCGTGGTTGCAAGAACTGAGAGCATGCTTCGTCACCCTTAAAATCCGCGGCGAGCTGCGCGGCTGCATCGGTTCACTTCAAGCGCAGCGTTCGTTGTTGGCCGACCTCAAGGCCAATGCGTTAGCGGCGGCGTTTCGGGATCCGCGCTTCGACCCGCTTACCGACGCGGAATTCAACCATACGCGAATCGAGGTATCGCTCATTTCCACGATCCAGCTGATAAATTTCACAGATGAACAGGATGCTTTAAACCAACTACGTCCAGCGATTGACGGCATCATCTTCGAACACCAGAATCGGCGCAGCACCTTTCTGCCGCAAATGTGGGAAAGCTTGCCCTCGCCCCGGGCCTTCATGGAGCTACTGAAAAAAAAGGCCGGCTTGTCCCCTTCGTTTTGGGCGGAGGACGTCAAGTTGTCGCGCTATACTGTAATCAGGTTGTGCGATTCTGAGAATACGGAAAATCTTCTCTTATGAACCACCCTGGCAAATACTGGCACAAGCTCGATGACGGCCGCATTCAATGCGATTTGTGTCCGCGTGATTGCCGGCTGCACGAAGGCCAGCGCGGCGCGTGTTTTGTACGCCAGCGTCTTAACGATGCCATGGTGCTAACCACTTACGGACGGTCTTCGGGCTTTTGCATTGACCCGATAGAGAAGAAGCCGCTCAATCATTTTTATCCCGGATCCAGCGTGCTGTCGTTCGGGACAGCCGGATGCAACTTGGCATGCAAATTTTGCCAGAATTGGGATATCAGCAAGTCCCGAGAAATGGACACGCTTGCCGCTACTGCCTCCGCTCAAGCCATCGCTGAGTCCGCAGTTGCCCATGGTTGCAAGAGTGTCGCCTTCACCTATAACGACCCGGTGATTTTTGCAGAATATGCCATGGACGTCGCAGATGCCTGCCGCGCGCGCGGCATTAAGACCGTGGCGGTGACTGCGGGTTATATGCATGATGCAGCGCGCCGGGAATTTTATGCCAAGATGGACGCCGCCAACGTGGACCTTAAAGGATTCACCGATGAATTTTATTTCAAGCTTTGCGGCGGCCAGCTACAACCGGTCTTGGACACGCTCAAATACCTCAAGCATGAAACCCGGGTTTGGTTCGAAATCACCACGCTGCTCATCCCGGGCAAGAACGATAGCGACGATGAAATCCGCAAGGAATCGCAGTGGATCGCGCGCGAGCTGGGCTTGGATGTGCCTTTGCATTTCACGGCTTTCCATCCCGATTACAAGATGACCGACTTGCCGCCGACCCCGCCAGCGACTTTAAGCCGGGCACGCGCCATCGCCCAGGAAGAAGGCTTGCAATATGTCTACACGGGCAATGTCTTCGACATGGACGGCGGCACCACTTACTGCACCGCTTGCAAAGCGCCTCTAATCGTGCGCGACTGGCACCGCATAATAAGCTACCGCGTTACGCAGGATGGAAAATGTCCCGCGTGCCACACGCCGCTTGCGGGCGAGTTTGAGCAGTTTACGCGTCAGTTCGGCAATCGACGCATACCGGTCGCCATACGCGCCACTCATTGACTGCTGCATTGCGAGCCGCGTTACGCGGCTGCTTTTTCTTGTTCCATCTGTGCGGTATAGCGGCCTAGACAAGCGGCGCTGTTCATTTTCTCGCGGTGATAAAGCGCCTTTTGGGCTGCGGCTGCGTTAGCGGCCTGCCCTTTCCACGTTTTGAGTGCCGGTTCTTGCAACGCTCGACCGTAGGAAAAGCTCAAAGGCCAGGGGTTGGGACCCATCAGGTTCATGGCATTGAGATGCGCGGTCGCTTCCTCGGGCCCCTGCCCGCCCGAGAGGAACACGATTCCCGGCACTGCGGCAGGCACTGCCCGCTTTATGCAGCGCAAGGTTTGTTTAGCCACCTCGTCGACGCCCGCTTGCTCTGGACACTCGCTTCCGGAAATCACCATGCTCGCTTTGAGGACCATATGTTCCAATACCACGCGCTGCAGGGACAAGGCACTGAAAACGCTGTGCAGCGTAACCTCGGTAACCTCGAAGGAACGCTCGATCGTGTGTTTGCCGTCCATCAATACTTCGGGTTCCACCACCGGAACCAGTCCCGCTTCCTGACACAAAGCCGCATACCGCGCCAGTGCATGCGCATTGACCTCGATGCAATACGGGCTCGGAATTGCTTCGCCTATGGTAATAACTGCGCGCCACTTGGCGAAGCTCGCGCCCATACTGCGGTACTCGGCAAGACGCTCCCGTAAGCCGTCCAAGCCCTCGGTGACTTTTTCCCCCGGCGCACCAGCCAGTTTCTTGGCTCCGGTATCTACCTTGATCCCGGTGAGAATTCCTTGGCGCTTTAGCGCGAGTGGAAATGGCGTACCATTTGCCGCAGACTGCCGAATTGTTTCGTCGAACAGTATCATGCCGCTGACGTATTGCGCGCCACCGGGCACCGTGATCAGGATTTCGCGGTAGGCGCGCCGGTTCTCCTCAGTCGATTCGACGCCAATGCTGTCAAAGCGTTTTTTGCAGGTGGAGGTGCTCTCGTCTATAGCGAGTATGCCCTTGCCTTTGGCCACCAGCGCGGCGGCTGTAGCTTCAAGTTCACGTTCGTACATATTTGCTTTACCTCCTATAAAAATTCTAGCAGCGAAATACAAAAAAATCCCGCCCGTCACGCATTTTGGTGCTCTCCTATTTTGACTATTTTCATGGTGTTCGTGCCTCCCGACTGCCCAATGGGCTCACCAATGGTCAGTACGATGAGATCGCCGTTGCGCACCACGCCGTTGGCCAGCAGTTCCTTCTCCACTTCGCGCAGCAATTGTTGCCGGTCGTGGCCGACGTATTTCAGCATCAGTGGGTAGGTGTCGCGGAACAAGCACACACGGTGGCGCGTTGCAGTCTCAGTGGTTAGCGCATAAATAGGCACGCCACAGTTGAGCCTCGAAATCCACAGTGCAGTCGAGCCTGACTGCGTGAGCGCCGCGATAGCCTTGATTTTCAGATGATAGGCGGTAAATAACGCAGCCATTGCAATCGATTGATCAATGCGGGTAAACACCCGATCCAAAAAATCGCGATCCAGCGCCACCTCAGAGGATTTCTCGGCTTCCAGACATACGCGGCTCATCGCTTCGACCGCCTCCACCGGAAATTTGCCGCTTGCCGTTTCCGCGGACAACATCACGGCGTCGGTACCGTCCAGCACCGCATTCGCTACATCCGATACTTCCGCGCGAGTGGGAATTGGGCTTTCGATCATCGATTCCATCATTTGCGTCGCGGTAATGGTGAGTTTGTTGGCGCCCCGCGCGACTCGGATCATGCGCTTTTGCAGGGCAGGTACCGCGGCATCGCCAACTTCCACCGCCAGATCCCCTCGCGCCACCATGATGCCGTCGCACGCTTCCAGTATTTCCTGCAAAGCCGGGATGGCTTCCGCTCTTTCGATCTTGGCGATCAGCAATGCATGACCTCCTGCATCGCGCAGCAGTTGTCGGGCAAATTGCATATCTGCCCCGCTTTTGGGAAAGGACACCGCCAGATAATCCGCTTTCAGCTGAACCGCGGTCTTAATGTCGCACTTGTCCTTGTCAGTAAGCGCCGGCGCCGTCAGGCCCCCACCCTGGCGATTGATCCCCTTGTTGTCCGACAACACTCCGCCATGCCTAACCTTGCACACGATCTCGTCACCGTTTACCGCTTTCACCTCGAGCACCATGCGCCCGTCATCGAGCAGCAGCACCGCGCCGGGGTCGACATCGCGCGGCAACTCCTTGTAATCCAATCCTACCCGTTGTTCATCGCCTGGCGTGTCACTGGTATCGAGGACAAATCGGTCTCCGGCATGCAGAATGACTTTCCCTTTCGCGAATTTGCCGATGCGGATTTTAGGCCCCTGCAAATCGGCTATGATGCCAACGGTCTGGCCTGCTTTACGCGCCACTTCACGCACCACCTCGGCGCGTTGCAAGTGGTCTTGGGCCGTGCCGTGGGAAAAATTCATGCGCACCACATTTACCCCGGCGCTTATCATGCGCACGAGCACCTTTTCCTCACTGGAAGCGGGCCCGAGAGTCGCAACAATTTTAGTTCTGCGTAGCATAATGGTACCAACCTGGTGCAAGGTTTATGGTCGGCTGGAATATGTCCACGGCTGGTCGCGTTTCACTGCTTTGCGCGCTGTTCGAGAATTTCCACCGCCGGAAGTTTCTTGCCCTCCAAAAACTCCAGAAATGCACCGCCGCCGGTAGAGACATAAGACATTTTGTCGGTAAGGTGGTATTTCGCGAGCGCCGCCAGCGTTTCTCCACCACCTGCCAAGGTAAATGCTTTTGAACCAGCAATAGCTTTGGCCAATGCCAGGGTGCCCGCGCTGAACTGGTCAAATTCATATACCCCGATCGGCCCGTTCCACACGATGCTTCCGGCTTTCTCGACTAGGCGCGCAATCTTTTCACTGGTTTTGGGTCCCACATCCATGATCAGATCATCGGCGCCAATTTCTTCGATGTTCTTGAAAACGGCTTTGGCGGTCTCCGAAAACTCCGTGGCACATGCTACATCCTGCGGAATCAGCACTTCGCTACCCCTGGCACGCGCGGCTTCTATGATGTAGCGGGCTTCGCCCACTAAACTCGGCTCTGCAAGCGATTTGCCGATACTGTGGCCCGCTGCGAGTATGAAGGTATTGGCGATGCTGCCACCGACGATCAATTGGTCCACCAATCGGCACAGCGATTTGAGAGCAGCGAGCTTGGTCGAGACTTTCGCTCCCCCTACTATAGCAACTAGCGGACGCCGCGGGTTTTGCAAAGCCTTTCCCAGTGCTTCCAGTTCCGCCGCAAGCAGGGGGCCGGCACAGGCAATCTTGGCATACTTGGCGGCACCATGGGTCGACGCTTCCGCACGATGCGCGGTGCCGAAGGCATCCATCACATAGATATCGCATAATTTCGCGATCATGTGCGAGAGCTCGTCGCTATCTTTTTTTTCCCCCTTGTTGAAGCGCGCGTTCTCAAACAGAACTGCATCGCCTGCGGGGATATCGACTCCATCCAGCCAGTTTTTGGCAACTGATATTTCCCTGCGCAATAACTGCGAAAGACGCCGCGCCACGGGTTTCAGCGAGTAGCGTTCATCGTATTTTCCTTCTTCGGGTCGTCCCAAGTGCGAGAGCAGCATGACTTTGGCGGGGGCTTTGAGTGCGTACTCAATGGTCGGCAACGAAGCGCGAATGCGGGTATCATCCGCCACCTCGCCGTTTGCCAGCGGCACATTGAAATCCTCACGGATAAGCACCCGCTTGCCGGCGAGATCAAGGTCGGTCATTTTCAAAATAGTCATTGCCGCATCATTTTGCGTTCGTCCAAGCAACCGTTACATCCAGCATACGGTTGCTGAATCGCGCGCGTTGTAGCTCCGGCCGCAGGCATGCGCCTGCTTAACTTCGCTTCGCGATGTAAGCCTCCGCCGCAACAAGTAGAGATTAGCAACTCGTATCATTTGGCGTTCATCCAGGCAACCGTCACATCCAGCATACGGTTACTGAATCCCCACTCGTTGTCATACCAGGATAGGACTTTCACCAGGGTCCCTCCAGCTACTTTGGTAAGAGAAGCATCAAAGATTGAAGAAGCGGGATCATGGTTGAAATCGATCGAAACCAGCGGCAGCTCGTTGTAGCTAACAATACCCTTCAATTCCCCCTCCGAGGCCTGTTTCATTGCAGCGTTGACTTCTTCTACTGTAGTAGGGCGTTTCGCGATAAAGCTCAAATCCACCAAGGAAACGTTAATCGTTGGTACGCGCACTGCAAAGCCGTCGAACTTGCCGCTGAGCTCCGGCAGGACTAAGCCGAGCGCTGCCGCGGCACCAGTCTTAGTCGGAATCATGGACATCGTGGCAGAGCGGCCACGCCGCAAATCCTTGTGATAGGTGTCGATCAGCACCTGGTCATTGGTATAGGCGTGCACTGTCGTCATGAGACCGCTCATTATCCCGATCTTCTCATGCAGTACTTTGGCAAGTGGCGCGAGACAGTTTGTAGTGCAGGATGCGTTTGAAACCACTGTGTGCGTGGTTCTCAGATCTTTATGGTTGACCCCGTAGACCACGGTCGCGTCGACGTCCTTACCCCCCGGCGCGGAAATCAGGACTTTCTTTGCACCGGCTTTTAAGTGGGCCGAAGCTTTTTCCTTGCTGCTGAACAGGCCAGTGCATTCGTGCACGACATCTACGCCCATTTGCTTCCACGGCAATGCTGCCGGGTCGCGCGCCGCAAATACATCGATGCGATCGCCGTTGACAATCAGGTTGGTCCCTTCGAATGCGACCTTGCCCGGAAACCGCCCGTGCACCGAGTCGTACCGGGTAAGATGGGCATTAGTCTCAGCGTTCCCCAGGTCATTAATGGCAACGACCGTCATTTCCCTGTTGCGCCCTGATTCATAGAGCGCGCGCAAAATGTTGCGACCGATGCGTCCGTAACCGTTAATAGCAATACGTATGGCCATTTCTTGCTCCGGGAAAAAATTAGGATTTTATACAACAACAGGCACGCGAAGCACGTCTCATGACCGCTTCAACAACCCCTTGTTCCACTCCCATCAGATCTCAGTTGCGACTTGAACCGTCTCCCACTTTGATGCCTTGCGCAGTTTACCGCGTCTGCGCCCGCGTAAATTTGACCAACATCAAAGTCTTATGACATTGCGCACAGCCTTTGCCACGTTTTCCACGGTGAAGCCGAAGTATTTGAATAAATCTGGCGCAGGCGCAGACTCGCCAAAGCGGTCTATTCCAACCACGGTGCCATCCGAACCCACATATTTGCGCCAGTAATCGGTGACACCTGCTTCGACAGCCACAATTGGTACCCCATTAGGCAGAACCCGGGATTTATAGCGGTCGTCCTGGCGATCGAATTGCGCAGTACACGGCATTGACACAACCCGTGCCGCGACACCAGCATCCGCAAGGGCTTTTTGTGCCGCTAATGCTAGTGACACTTCCGACCCGGTTGCCAAGATTACGGCACGCAGAGTTCCGGCCGAGGCTTCAGCAAGAATGTAGCCACCCTTGGCAATATTATTTTGTGCTGCAACATCGCGCTTTATAAAAGGCACGTTCTGACGCGTCAACAACAAACTTGACGGCCCGCCTTTGCGCTCGATTGCCTGCGCCCAAGCCACCACGGATTCCACGGTATCGCAGGGACGCCAAACGTCCATGTTCGGTATATACCGCAGTGTTGCTGCTTGCTCCACTGCTTGATGCGTCGGCCCATCTTCACCGAGCCCAATGGAATCATGCGTGAAGACAAAAATCGCGCGGACTTTTATCAGCGCGGCCATTCGCAAAGCATTGCGCGCGTAGTCGGAAAAAATCAGGAACGTACCGGCATACGGAATCAGGCCACCATGCAGCGCCAGGCCAGTCGTTATGGCTGTCATGGCGAATTCGCGCACGCCGTAATAAATGTAATTACCGCCGGTTTTCTTATCGACGGCTTTCGAACCCGACCACATGGTGAGATTCGAGCCAGTAAGATCTGCCGAGCCGCCGATCAATTCGGGCAACAGCGGTGCCAAGCCTTCAATCGCATTTTGTGAAGCCTTGCGGGTAGCGACGTTTTCGGCTTTGTCATTCACCCGGGAAATAAGCTGCTGCACATGGTCATGCCAAGCGGCCGGAAGTTCCCCATTCATGCGTCGCTGAAATTCGGCTGCTTCATGTGGAAACTGTTTTGCATACTCGCCAAATTTGCGCTGCCAATCCGCTTCTAGCTTGGCTCCGCGACTACGAGCATCCCACGCCTTGTATACCTCACTGGGGATTTCAAAAGGCGGATAATTCCAACCGATGCTGACACGCGTGGCGGCCACTTCGGCTTCGCCCAGTGCCGTGCCGTGTGCCTCGTGGCTGCCAGCCTTATGCGGTGCACCTTTGCCGATGATGGTCTTGCAGCATATCAACGTCGGTTGGTCGACAGCATGTTGGGCGGTACGGATCGCTGCCTCCAGCGCTGCGCTATCATAACCGTCCACCTTGGGAATCACCTGCCAGCCATAGGCTTCAAAGCGCTTGGGAGTGTCATCGGTAAACCAGCCTTTGACTTCGCCGTCAATCGATATTCCGTTGTCATCGTAAAAGGCTATCAGTTTGTTAAGACCCAATGTTCCGGCAAGGGAGCAGGCTTCGTGCGATATGCCCTCCATCAGACAGCCATCGCCAACGAATACATAGGTGCGATGATTGACAATGTCGAACCCCGGGCGGTTAAACGTGGCGGCCAGTACCTTTTCCGCAATTGCCATCCCCACTGCATTAGCAAGTCCCTGACCTAGAGGACCGGTGGTGGTTTCAATTCCGGGTGTGCACCCGTATTCGGGATGCCCCGGAGTTTTCGAATGCAGTTGCCGAAAACGCTTCAATTCGTCGATCGGCAGGTCATAGCCTGTTAAGTGCAGCAGGGCGTACTGAAGCATGCAGCCGTGACCGTTGGAAAGCACGAAGCGATCGCGATCCGGCCATTTGGGATTGGCCGGGTTATGCCGCAAATGATGGTTCCACAATACTTCGGCAATTTCGGCCATCCCCATCGGCATCCCTGGGTGGCCGGAATTCGCTTTCTGCACGGCATCCATTGCCAGCGCACGAATGGCGTTGGTCAGCTCGTTCCGTGTTGCCATTTCCGGCTTTCGAGCATAGTGGAAAGCGTGTTGTGGTAGTCGATCGTGATGGCCTTCAGACGCGTGGCGGGCTGGCGAACATTTACCAACCCGCAAGTTTCGAAATTTGAAAATTGCTCACTTACATGTAACGGACTTGTTAGCATAGTAGCGCTTCTCGGCCGACTCTCATTGTTCTTGATTGCGTCTTCCCATCTTAATGCCAAGTTGCTTGAGCTTGCGGTACAGGTGGGTGCGCTCTAGCCCTACTTTTTCAGCGATCCGGCTCATGTTGCCGCGCTCTTTGTTGATGTGGTGCCGGAAGTAGACGCGTTCAAACGCTTCACGCGCTTCACGCAGGCCGACGTCCAGCGGCAGTCCATGGTCTGCGACCTGCGGTTCAATGTCAAACTGCGAGAGCACGCGGTTGACTTCGTCGACACCAATTTCTTTTTCGAGGGAAGTGAGCGCCAAGGTCCTTACTGCATTTTCCAACTGAATTAGATTGCCGGGCCAAGAGTAATTGCGCAATGCGTTAAGCGCTGAAGTGCTAAATTCGCGCAGCGGCGCTTCGCCGGTTTCAACACATCGCGACAGCATGAGCCTTGCGAAATCGGGAATATCCTCGCGGTGTTCGCGCAAACTAGGTACTCCCAGGCTAAGCGTGCTGAGCGATTGATATAATCCGCTGTCAAATACGCCTTGGTTTACCAACTCCGGCAGCAGCCTTGCGGTGGCGCACACCAGCCGCACGTTATATCGTCCGAGCTTGTTCATGAGCAGCATTAGTCCTTTTTGTTCCGCCTTCGTAAGGTCCCCAATCTCGCCTACGAACAGCAGTCCATCGTGCGCTTGCTGCAGCAACTCTAACGGCGCCTCAATCAGCTGCGCGTGATTTTCAAGGCTAAGCCACGGCGTGTTGGGCTGGTGAAGGAAGCGCGCGCATAGCTCCGCGCCGCAGCCAACTTCGCCGACCAGCAACAGCGGCAGGTTGAGATTGGCGACCTGTTGCAAACGTTTTTTGAGCTCAAGGATTTTGAGCGACCTGCCGAGGCTCGCCAGCGAAAGCACTTGCTGGGACTGGGCCGAGCCGCGTTTGAGTGCCTGTCCGACTGTGTTTAGCAGTTTTTGCATCGCGATAGGTTTTTCGAGGAAATCAACCGCACCGATGCGCGTTGCTTCCACTGCCGTATCGATCGTGCCGTGTCCCGACATCATTACTACCGGCATGGTTAGCAGCCCGTTGCTTGCCCACTCCTTGAGCAAGGTGATTCCGTCCGTATCCGGCATCCAGATGTCCAGCAACACCAGGTCCGGACGCATTTCCATGCGCTGGGCGCGTGCTTGACTGGCATTTTCAGCAAGCTTGACCTCATAGCCTTCGTCTACGAGGATTTCGGACAGCAGCTCGCGTATGCCTACTTCATCATCTACGACCAAAATTTGGTTCATTGCCATTTGGCGACCACTCACGCCGCGCGCGCCAGCGGCAACGAAATGCTGACGCAGGCTCCGTGCGGTTTGACGTTTTCGACGCGAATAATGCCACTGTGTTCATCCACGATTTTCTTAACGATCGCAAGCCCCAGCCCGGTGCCTTTAGGCTTACTGGTAACATAAGGCTCAAACAACCGCGTCATCAGCTGTTCCGGAAATCCGCTGCCATTATCCTGAATGCTTAGTTGTATGTGGTTGCCGTGCACTTCGGTACGCACCCTGATGCTCGGCGAGGGGACTTCAGCCAGTGCATCCTGAGCATTCTGCAATAAATTGTGAATAACCTGACGGAGCTGCGTCTTGTCTCCCATAACCCGCGGGAGTCCGGATGCAAGATCAAGCTTGATCGCTAATGCCGGCGATTCGTAAAGCGCCAGCACCTCGCGCAACAAGTCGTTAAGATCTATCGGCTGCAAGCTGAATTCGGCTGCGCGCGCATAATCGCTGAATGCATTTACCATGTTTTGCATGGCCGCGACTTCACTGATAATTGTTTGCGTCGAGCGTTTCAAGATTTCCAAATCCGGCTTGTCGAGCTTGTCCGCCAACTTATGCTTGAGACGTTCAGCGGAGAGCTGGATAGGCGTAAGCGGATTTTTAATTTCGTGCGCCAAGCGTCGCGCCACTTCGCCCCAAGCGGCATCGCGCTGCGCCTGTAGCAAATGAGTGATATCGTCAAACACCACCACGTAGCCGGATTGCGCCACGCGAGATAAGTTACTGCCATGTAACAGCAGCACGCGAGTCCCCGATCTCCCCGGATATTCTATCTGTTTCTCCCATTGCTCAGAAGAAGATTGCTTAAACAAAGAAAGAATTTGCTCGCTCAGGCCGCGTAACCCACCGTTGTCCCTGCCCCATTCCCCGAGGCCGGATCCCCGCAGCTCATCAAAGTCGGTTTCCAGTATCTGGGCTGCACTGCAATTTGCCGCACGCAGCTTAAAATCTTCATCGAAGGCCAACACTCCTGCCGACAAATTGGCGAGCACGCTTTCTAGGTAAGCTTTGGCGGTTTGCAGTTGCTCCTGATGCCGTTCCGCGGCGGCTCTGGCTTCCGATAACTGACGTGTCATCACATTGAACGACTGCATCAGAATGCCTAGCTCATCGCTGCTTTTCACCGGAGGCCGTTGACTGAAATCACCTTGTGCAACGGCGCGAGTTCCCTCGGCTAAAACCGCTAGCGGGGCGCTCAGGCGTTCGCTGATGAGAAACGCCAGAGCTAGCGCGGAAAGCCACGCGAGCAGCAGCGTGAGGGTCAGCGTCAACGCGTAAAGCCGCTTCAATCCGAGACGGGAGAGTGATAGTTCTTGGTAATCACGATACACGGCGTGCACGGTTTCGGCGTCTTGCGCCAACTGCTGCGGCACAGGCTGCAATAGCTGCAACACCCGCAGGTCGTCGCTGAGGCTCAACACGCTCACCGGGACTATCACGCGCAGAACCAGGCCTTTCCCCGGAATAGTATCGATGCTCGAGTACGCCTGCTGTTGTCGAATTTGCTTTAGCACGATGGGGTTCGGTAAATTCGGCATCAAAGCGCTGCGCTCGGTTGTCGAAAAAGCGATTATATTACCGCGCTGGGTAAGCAATGTGGCTTCCTGCACGCCGAGTTGCTCGCGCAAGTTGTTAATCGCCGTGAGGTGCTCGGTCGCGGGCATCTCGGAAAGCGATAATGCCGCTATGTCCGCTTTCTTGTTCAGATCCTTGAGCATGTTATCGAGCGCCGTGCGGCCCAGACTCAAGCCTCCTTCCAGTGCTTTGTCTACGCGCACATCGAACCACGACTCAATGCTCTTCGCCAGAAACTGTACCGACACACTGTAAACCAGGGCACCAGGCAGCACTGCCATCAACGAGAAAAACAACACCAGACGCAATGTAAGCTTGGATCCGAATACCCGGGCCGCAAGTTTCTTACGCAGCACTGATAACTGATAAAACACCAAGCCCAAGAGGCACAATGCCGTTACCCCATTCAGCGCCAGCAGCAAGGGATAATTTCGGGCGAACAAAGCAGTATTGGCACTCGCCGTGGAAAGCAAAAACAACAAGACGGCCCCCAGGCCCAGACACAGGATCAGGAAATATTTCATGCCTTGCTCCCGCTCATGGCGTGACTTCCCAGCGGTACCAGTCGGAACTCAGAGTCCAATCGCTCGACGCCAGCGCATCGACCTGGAATGGCTTGGGCAGCTGGGTTAGGTCGAGTTTCATGCGCAATGCTGCCGTATATTTCTGGTCTTTTTGTAGTGCGTCTTTATCGGCAACCAAACGGTTATGCAGCTGACTCATTACGTTGACCGCTTCGTCTAAAGTAGCGTAATTCTGGAAAAGCGCGCCCACGCTCAAGCGGTACTGCCGGGTAAGCGCGTTATAGCTCAGCTTGAATTGTTGACGCAATCCTACAATCTTTTCATCGAACCAGTACCATCGCGGGCGCACCAACTCAAATTCGGTAACAAAATACAATGCCACTCCTTTGTTCAGCGCATCTTCCAAAGTATGCGTAAAACTGATATCGAAATCAGCGTTGAGGCGATAGCCGTCGGAATCCGCATCCAATTCCGCATTGCGCACCTGGATGCCCTCGGCAAACAACATTCCTGGAGCTAGAGCAAGCGCGAATATCGCCACATAGCTGATTCTGCGCCAGCGCGGCAAGATCAAAAACCGTCTAAGTCTTGCGGAGCAGGGCGTAGAAAAAACCATCATGCTGGCTATCGGGTAGTAATTGACTTTGCGTGTTGAGCGGCAGAAGCTCGGAATTGCGGTGCCGTTCAAGAAATGCGTCGACTTGCCGGCCGTTTTCTTCGGCAAAAACCGAGCACGTAACATATAGCAATTTACCACCTATATCCAGGCATTGCCACAACGAATCCAGGATGTGCCGCTGCGTAACGGCATATCTTCCGATGTCGGTTTCGCGCCTCAACCACTTGATGTCCGGGTGACGGCGCACCACCCCCGAAGCGGAGCACGGAACATCGGCGAGGATGCGCTGAAATGGCTTCCCGTCCCACCAGTCCGAGGGATTCGCCGCATCGCCGCATATGACGCGTGCTTCAAGCTTCAATCTTCGCAAGTTATCCTCTACCAGCCGCAGGCGCTCGGCATCATTATCCAGCAGCGTAAGCCGAACATCGGCCAATTCGAGAATATGCGTACTTTTCCCTCCCGGGGCAGCGCACGCGTCAAGCACTTGCATTCCTGGCCGCATATCCAGTAGCGGCGCTGCCAACTGCGCTGCGGCATCCTGAACTGAAACCATGCCCTCGTTAAAACCGGGGAGCTCACTTACCGGAACGGCGTGCTTGAGTAATAAGGCTTCGCCTCCAAGATCGTCCGATTCAATGCCGGCATTTTGCAGCAGCCCCTGATAATCCTGCTTCGCAATAACGCGGCGGTTGACTCGCAAGGTCATCGGGGGATGCTGGTTGGAGGCTGTCAAAATTGCTTCGTAGTCCCTTGGATACTGCACTTTGAGTTTGTCTATCCACCATTGTGGATGCGAGTAACGCGCCACTTCCTGAGTTTCAGTCACAGCTTGTAGGGTTTCCGGATTGCGCAAAAAGTTGCGCAAAATTGCGTTCACCAGCCCCATCGCAGGCCGCTGATTGAGCGCGGCAGCGGTTTTCACCGCGTGGTCTACCACCGCATATGGGGCGGTTTTGGTGTGCTGTAACTGGTACAAGCCGATCAAAATCAATGCCCGGAGCCGCTGATCACGTACCGGGACTTCCAAGAAGTGCTCAAGCAGCGTCTGCAACTGCCCGTAAAACCGCAGTGTTCCGCAACTCAAATCCTGGATGGCAGCGCGTTGCCGCGGGCTCAGCCTTGGATGGCGCAGCCACAAAGACGAGAGAATATGCGACAGATTCCGCCCGGCCAGAACCTGGCTCACCGCTAGGCTGGCGAGGCGCTGTACTTCGACCATCGCATCCGCCGCGGGGGCGAGTTACGCTTTCGCCATAGCCAGCAGACGGGCAACGCGTTCCGCAGTCGAAGGATGGGTACTAAACAACCCTTGTACACCCGAGCCGGAGAGCGGGTTGATGATCATCATCTGCGCAGTCTCTGGATGTAACTCTGCCGGTGCCATCGGCTGACCACGCGCGTAGCGCTCGATTTTCTCCAGGGCGGAAGCCAAGGCTTGTGGATCACCCGATACCTCGGCGCCTCCGCGGTCGGCATCGAATTCACGCGACCGGGAGATTGCCAGTTGTATCAACAGCGCTGCAAGCGGCGCCACGACTAGAATCAGCAAAGCGACCAGCGGGTGCACATTGCGCTCATTCTGGCTGCTTCCCCCAAAAATCAGACCCAGGTTTGCGATCGACGAAATGGCCCCGGCGATAGTCGCCGAGATGGTTGAGATGAGTATATCCCGGTGCTTCACATGCGACAGCTCGTGCGCCAGCACCCCGCGCAACTCGCGCGGCGTAAGCAATCGCAATATTCCGGTAGTGGCGGCTACCGCGGCATGTTCAGGGTTGCGGCCGGTGGCAAAGGCATTTGGCTGGGGCTCGTCGATCAAGTACACCTTCGGCATCGGAAGTTGCGCGCTTTGCGCGAGTTCGCGCACGATACCGTAGAGCTGCGGTGCGCTGTTCTCGTCGACTTCCTGCGCATCATACATCCTAAGCACCATCTTGTCTGAGAACCAATAAGCCCATAGATTCATGGCGCCCGCTAGGACCAGAGCGACGACCATGCCGGTGCCGCCGCCAATGAGACTGCCGACAACACCGAATAGCGCCACGACGGCTGCCATCAGCAATGAAGTTTTGACCCAGTTTGTAAACATCGATGTTTCCTCAATTCACCTCGACCGCACTTCGCGGTAAGCAATCAAATAATGGCGCTCCCTATTAAATTCAAGCGCCAAGACAAATCCCGGGCTTAAGCGGATAACCCTGCAACAATTCCCGTACCGGCAGTCGCTTGCCCCCCGCCCTTTGCGCTTCCTCGATACGTATTGCGCCGGTCCCGCAGGCTACCAGAATACCATCCTCTTCAACCCTCACGATTTCTCCCGGTTTCCCGGCTAGGTGATCCCAAGGTTTCACTTTCCAGATTTTCAAGATTTCACCATTGAACCTGGTGTATGCGCCGGGGCTGGGATTGAATGCGCGTACTGTCCGGTCGACTTGCGCCGCCTCATTTTCCCAATTGATCTGCGCGTCAGCCTTTCCCAATTTCCCGGCGTAACTTGCGCCGTGCCAGGGCTGGGGCTGAGGATGCAACTCGCCACGTTCGAGTGCCCTTAGCGCGGGTACGATAGCTTCTCCACCCTGTTGCGCGAGCTTGTCCTGCAGCGTCTGTGCAGTTTCGTCCGCCGCAATTTTCAGCCGGGTTTGCATCAAAACCGGTCCTGTGTCCAAACCCTCGTCCATTTGCATTATGCTAATACCCGTTTCCGTATCCCCCGCAAGTAAGGCATGCTGAACCGGTGCCGCGCCGCGCCATCTCGGCAGTAGTGACGCGTGAATATTGATACAACCCAGCCGTGGCAGTTCCAAGACCGCCTTCGGGAAAATCAGTCCATATGCGGCAACTATCATCACATCTGGCGAAAACTGCTTGAGTGACTCCAGCAGCCCGGGTTCTTTCAGAGTTTGCGGCTGCATCAGACTAATTCCATGTCTTAGTGCCAGCTGTTTGACCGCGCTTGCTCTGACGTTCATGCCGCGTCCGGCAGGACGGTCAGGTTGAGTGAGCACCAGCACTATTTCAAATTCAGAGTGAAGCAGCTGTTGCAACGCGCGCGCAGCAAACTCGGGAGTGCCCGCAAAGATCACTTTCATTACATTATCTTGCGCCGCATCTTTTTCAGCTTGTTGAGAATCCTTGTTTGCTTGAGGCGGGAAAGGTATTCGACAAATACCTTGCCTTTGAGGTGATCGATCTCGTGCTGAATGCAAACCGAGAGCATTCCCTCAGCATCGAGCGTGAACATTTTGCCCTCGCGATTCAGCGCCCGCACCGTGATCCTTTCTGCACGTTGTATTTTTTCAAAAATTCCGGGTACCGAAAGGCAGCCCTCCTCGCAATTGGAGACGCCGCTACGTGCAAGAATCTCAGGATTAATAAAGGTTAGCAGCTGATCGTTTGTATCCGAAACGTCGATCACGATTACCTGCTTGTGCACATCCACTTGAGTGGCAGACAAACCCACGCCGGGAGCGGCGTACATGGTTTCCGCCATGTCGGCAACCAGCTTTCGTGTCTCCTCATCCACCTTCGTAACCGGCTTGGCGACGGTGTGCAGCCTAGGGTCGGGATACTGCAATATTCTCAAAAGTGCCATAGTCGCTTGCTAATTTAACAAACCACATGCAGAATTTATACTAACTCTCGATTTCTTATGGCGTATACTAAGCCTTGAAGATCCCGGAATTTCAGGTTTGAATTACCGCGAGCGGGGATACGAATGCCTAATTTGAAAATTATATCGCTAATTCTGACTTTGGGCTTGCTCGCCGCCTCAGCGGCAGCGGACGAATCCGTGCCTGCGGCCCAGCCGCCTGCAGCCTCGGAACAGCCCGCGCAAGCAAAGGCAGCCGAACCAATCAGGTTGCAAGACAATCCGCCAGACCGCTATGTCGTTGTGAAAGGCGACACGCTGTGGGACATTTCGAAGCGCTTTCTTAAAGATCCTTGGCAGTGGCCGCAAATTTGGGGAATGAATCGGGACCAGATTAAGAACCCGCACCTCATTTACCCAGGCGATGTTATCGTGCTCGATTTGTCGCGCCAAGTTCCCGCTTTGCATTTGGTGAGGGGGGAGGAGGTCGGCGGAGGGATGGTCGGGGGGGTCGCCGGAGGTAGGCAAACCGTTAAGCTAAGCCCGCAAGTACGCGTCGAACCTCGGGAGCGAATGCCGATACCCACTATCCCGAGAGCTGCGATCGAACCCTTTCTAAGCCAGCCGCTAGTCATCGATGCTGGCGGCCTCAATGGCGCGCCGCGCATCGTTGCGGCCGAAGACGACCGTGTGGTGTTGGGCGGGGGCGCTCGTGCCTTTGTTTACAGAGTCACCAAAGACCAGGGAGTGGATTGGCAAATTTACCGCCCAGGTAAAACACTGGTTGACCCGGACACCGGGGAAATCCTCGGCTACGAAGCCATTTATCTCGGAGAAGCAAAGGTCGTGCAATTCATGGACAGGGTAGGTACGGCAAGCCCTATCGAGATCACCAAATCCGTGCAGGAGATCAACACCGGGGACCGTTTAGTCATAGCCGACAGGGAAGTGATCGATAATTTCGTACCGCATGCGCCGGAAAAGCTGATCAGGGCACGCATTATTTCCGCTTATGGAGGTATCTCTGAGGTCGGGCAAGACGCTATTGTTACCCTCAATAAAGGAACACGTGACGGTATTGAGAGAGGACATGTGCTGGCGATTTACCGCCGCTCGCCACCCGTCAAGAACCAGAGGGGCGAAGTCATCCTACGGATCCCGGATCAGCGCTACGGACTTTTGATGGTATTCCGCACGTTTCAAAAGGTCTCCTATGCCCTGACAATGCAACTCACCCGGCCGGTGCACGTGTTGGACGTGGCACAAACACCCTGAAGTAGCGAATTCCGGCTGTCAGCAATGCAGCCCGACAAGGACACTGAAAACTGGCTTGCGTTGAGCCTGGTGCCTGGGTTGGGGAATGACTCGTGCCGCAAGCTTCTTCTGACCTTTAAAGAACCCCAAAAAATTTTCTGCGCGACCCATTCCGAACTGTCGCGCGTTGTTCCCAGCAAGATTGCCCGGCAAATTGCTCAAGGCGTGGAGCGAAGTGCAATTCTCCCCGCATTGCAATGGCTCGAAGGGGAACAGAACCATTTGGTCACGCTGGCAGATGAAGACTATCCCAAAGCATTGCTGCAAATTTCCGATCCACCGCTTGTTCTCTATGTCAAAGGCAGGCGCGAACTACTCAATTCACCGGCGCTGGCGATAGTCGGCAGCCGCAATGCCACTCCGCAAGGAATTGCCAATGCCGAGAGCTTCGCGCGCAACCTAAGCGACGCCGGACTCACAGTTTTGAGCGGCCTCGCTGTGGGCATTGATGCAGCTGCGCATCGGGGTGGGCTTAAGGGCGCAGCTTCCAGCGTCGCAGTACTTGGTACCGGGCTGGACATTGTCTACCCGGCGCGAAACCGCGATTTGGCGCATATGCTTGCCGATAACGGAGCGTTGGTTTCCGAGTTTCCCTTGGGAACGCCGGCAATCGCAAGCAATTTCCCACGGCGCAACCGCGTCATCAGCGGCATGGCCCGTGGTTGCCTCGTAGTAGAAGCAGCGGTTTCCAGCGGCTCGCTCATTACCGCGCGGCTGGCTCTGGAACAGGGGCGCGAGGTGTTTGCTATTCCGGGTTCAATCCATTCCCCGCTTTCCAAAGGCTGCCATGCCTTGATCAAGCAAGGGGCAAAACTCGCCGAAAGCGCGCAGGATATTCTTGAAGAAATTGGCTGGCAAAAGGCGCCGGAGACAATCCAAGCTGCTGGGACGGATGAGGACGCCTCGCCACTCCTCGATCATCTGGGATTTGACCCTTGCAACATTGACACGCTTTGCACGCGCAGCCAGCTTTCGCCGGACGCGGTTATGGCAATACTTCTGAAACTCGAATTAGCCGGCCGAGTGGCCGCGCTTCCTGGCGGTATGTTTCAACGACTGCATTAATTCCAAGCAATCATCGCTCGAGTCGGCGTGGCGCAAATTCCTTGCTATCGGTGCAAATAGTTTTTATCATCTTGCGCTTTATTCCCGGCTTTGAGATCGCATGCCCAGCAATTTGCTAATCGTCGAATCGCCGTCTAAGGCCAAGACGCTAAAAAAATATTTGGGGCGTGATTTCGAAATCGTGGCCTCGTTCGGCCATGTGCGCGACTTAGTGCCGAAGCAAGGCGCAGTCGATCCTTCTCACGGCTTTGCCATGAAATACGAATTAATCGCGCGCAATCACAAACACGTCGATGCAATCGCCAAGGCGGTCGCCAAGGCCGGTAAAGTGTATCTCGCGACCGACCCGGATCGGGAGGGGGAAGCCATTGCCTGGCACATTGCCGAAATTCTCAAATCCAAAAAGCTACTCAACAGCAAACCGCCTCAGCGCGTAGTGTTTTACGAAATCACCGAATCAGCAGTTAAATCCGCAATCAAGGATCCGCGTGAAATTTCCATGGCGCTAGTCAATGCCCAGCAGGCGCGCCGGGCGCTCGATTATCTGGTGGGTTTTAACCTGTCCCCGTTGTTGTGGCGCAAGATTCGCCCAGGTCTGTCAGCGGGCCGCGTGCAAAGTCCAGCGTTACGGCTGATCGTGGAACGAGAACAGGAAATTGAGGCATTCCTGGCGCAGGAATACTGGACGATTCACCTTGACAGCCACAAAGAGAAACAGAAATTCTCTTCGCGGCTATTTCAGTACCAAAACGAAAAGCTCGAACAATTCAGTATCGGGAGTGAAAGCGCACAACAGAAAATTGTCCAGGAATTAAGCGTCGCCAAAGAAGCGCGCGTTGTCAAGCTCGACAAAAAACAAAAACAACGTTCGCCCGCGCCGCCGTTCACCACCTCCACGCTCCAACAAGAAGCGGTGCGGAAGCTCAATATGACGACGGGCCGGACCATGCGCGTCGCCCAGCAATTGTACGAAGGTGTCGACTTGGGTGGTACCAGCGTGGGACTGATCACTTACATGCGGACCGATTCATTTTCCTTGGCCAATGAAGCGATTGCGGAAATTCGTGACTACGTAAAAAAGAATTTCGAACCTGAGTACCTCCCCAAATCACCGGTGCACTACAAGAGCAAATCAAAAAACGTGCAGGAAGCGCACGAAGCCATTCGCCCCACATCGATTTTCCGGACGCCGGAAAGCGTGCGACGCCAACTAAGCACGGAACAGGCTAGGCTTTATGAAATGATCTGGAAGCGCACGCTGGCGTGCCAGATGAGCCCGGCAAAATTCGATATTGCCAGCCTCGATATCAGTGTCATCAGCCCGGCTAATTTGTTCCGCGCGAGCGGGCAAACCCTGGTCTTTCGGGGTTTCATAGCTGTCTATCAAGAAGAATTTGAGGAGCAGGAGGAACCTGAAGAGGCGCGGTTACCGGAACTACAGCTCGGCGAAGCAATACCGATCGACAAGCTATATGGCGAGCAGCATTTTACCCAGCCGCCGCCGCGCTACACCGAAGCAAGCCTAGTTAAGACGCTGGAAGAGCACGGGATTGGTCGGCCCTCTACCTATGCCACGATCATATCGACCTTGCTGGACCGGGAGTACGCCGTGCTCGACAAAAAGCACTTTTTGCCCACCGACGTCGGCAGGGTGGTCAACAAATTTTTGACCGAACACTTTACTCGCTACGTTGACTACGATTTCACCGCCAAGCTCGAAGACGAGCTTGATTTGGTGTCCACCGGCAAACGGAAATGGATTCCGCTGCTGGAGGATTTCTGGACAGGATTTAACCGCCTAATCGAGGACAAGAAACATTTATCTCGCAAGGAGGTGACGCAAGAAAAGCTCGACGAAGTCTGCCCAAAATGCGGCAAGCAGCTTACTGTCCGGCTGGGAAGGCGCGGCAAATTTGTCGGTTGCAGCGGTTTTCCCGCGTGCGACTATACGCGCAGCCTGAACGGGGAGCGGGAAACCTCGGAAATGGTGGAAGCGGTAAACGGGCGCAATTGCCCCAAGTGTGGGAGCGGCCTCGTGATAAAAAACGGTCCCTACGGCAAATTTGTCGGCTGTTCCGCTTACCCGAAGTGCAAGTTCATCGAGCCGCTCAGCAAGCCGCGTGACACTGGGGTGACCTGCCCCCAATGCAAGGCCGGCAATCTTATTGAACGCAAGAGCCGGTACGGCAAGGTTTTCTATTCCTGCAGCACTTATCCCAAGTGCAGGTACGCGATATGGAATCCGCCGGTAGCTCAGCCCTGCCCCAAGTGCAAATGGCCGATACTGACTCTAAAAACCACCAAGCGGCGGGGCGCCGAACTGGTATGTCCGGTAAAAGAATGCGGGTATGTTGGGAAGGCGCCGAGCTGAATCCTGCTACACGTCGAGGTTGCGGACCCGCAGCGCGTTGCTTTCTATAAAGGAGCGCCTCGGCTCCACGATATCCCCCATCAGGGTGGTAAAAATTGCATCAGCGCTGATCGCGTCTTCGATCTGAATGCGCAGCAGCCTGCGGCTTGCCGGGTTCATGGTGGTTTCCCACAATTGCTCGGGATTCATCTCTCCCAGGCCCTTGTAACGCTGAATTGAAATAGCTTTCCCAACTTGGTCCAGTAACCAATCCAGCGCTTGTTTGAATTCGGTAACCGGCCGTTGCTGGTCGCCCCGTTTCACATACGCGCCATTCCCCAACAGTCCGTGCAACGTCTGCGCGGTGCGCTTGATTTGCGCATAATCCCCGCTCCGCAAAAAGTCTTCGTCGAGCGAGGTGAAACGCAGGTTTCCATGCTGCGTCTTCTTGATAAGTAATTGGTATCTTTCGTTTTTTTCGTCATATTGTGCTTCGATCTGCAGCTCATCTTTGGGCACCAGAAGCGCCAGCGCGGCGGCACTTTTCTTTGCTGAAGGCGCGTCGGATAGGTCGATATCCGGTCCCTTGAGCAAAGCATACAGTACCGCGACATCAACGATCTGGCTCAAGCGCTCGATAATGGCCTCGGCGAGCAAATACTCCTTGGCTATTTTTTCCAGAGTCTGCTTGTTGAGCGGCTTTGCCTTGTCAGAGGTGTAGAGCTCTGCATTGCTTAACGCCAACTGAAGCAGATATTGCTTGAGTTCGTGCTCGTCTTTTATGTAGCGCTCGTCTTTGGCGTGTTTCACTCGGTACAGCGGTGGCTGGGCAATGTAGATGTGCCCGCGCTCGACGAGCTCGGGCATTTGGCGGTAGAAGAACGTCAGCAGTAAAGTGCGAATATGCGAACCGTCAACGTCGGCGTCGGTCATGAGAATCACCCTGTGATATCGCAGTTTGCCTATGTCTTTGTCATCACCGATTCCACACCCTAGCGCAGTGATGAGAGTCGCAACCTCCTGCGATGAAAGCATTTTGTCTAGTCGTGCTTTCTCGACGTTTAAAATCTTGCCTTTGAGCGGCAAAATCGCCTGAAATCTGCGGTCCCGCCCTTGCTTCGCCGAACCCCCGGCAGAATCCCCCTCGACTAGAAAGAGTTCGGACTGAGCCGGGTCCCTTTCCTGACAGTCAGCAAGCTTACCCGGCAATCCCATAGAATCGAGCACGCCCTTGCGCCGCGTCATGTCGCGCGCCTTGCGGGCGGCTTCCCGGGCTCGCGCGGCTTCGAGGATCTTACTGGTTATCACCCGCGCTTCAGCGGGTTTTTCAAGCAAGAATTCCATGAGCTTCTGACCCACGATTTCCTGCACTACCGGTTGAATCTCGGAGCTCACTAGCTTGTCTTTAGTTTGCGATGAAAATTTCGGTTCGGGCGCTTTGATTGAGAGTACGCAGCATAGACCTTCCCGCATGTCGTCACCCGTAGTCTCCACCCTGGCCTTTTTAGCAATCTCGTTTTGCTCAAGATATTGGTTCAGGGTCCGCGTCAGCGCCGCGCGTAATCCAGTAAGGTGAGTGCCACCGTCGCGCTGCGGAATGTTATTGGTGAAGCACTGCACTGACTCCTGATAGGAATCATTCCATTGCATGGCAACTTCTACAATAATTCCGTCCTTTTGCCCAAGAGCATGGAAAATAGTGCTGTGCAAGACATTCTTATTGCGATTCATGAATTCGACAAAACCCTTCACACCCCCGGTAAAGGCAAAGATTTCCTCTTTCCCGGTACGCTGATCAAGCAGCTTAATTTTTACACCGTTATTGAGGAACGAGAGCTCTCGCAACCTGCGCGCCAATATATCGTAGTGAAATTCAATTTGCCCGAAGGTCTCTTTACTCGCCAGGAAATGCACTTCGGTGCCTCGACGATCGGATTTTCCGACAACTTTGAGCGGCGCTACCGGCTCCCCGCCGCGAAACTCCATAAAATACACTTTGCCTTCGCGCCGAATGGTCAGCCTTAGCCATTCGGAGAGGGCGTTGACCACCGAGACCCCCACGCCGTGTAGACCGCCGGCAATCTTGTAGGAATTACTGTCGAATTTGCCGCCCGCGTGAAGTTCAGTCATCACGATTTCTGCCGCAGATCGCTTCTGCTCATCGTCCTTGTGAATCTCGGTCGGGATTCCACGGCCGTTGTCTATGACGCTAATCGAGTTGTCGGTATGGATCGTCACCGTAATTTCATTGCAATAGCCAGCAAGCGCCTCGTCAATGGCGTTGTCCACCACCTCGAACACCATGTGGTGCAAACCGGTACCATCAGAGGTGTCACCAATGTACATTCCGGGGCGTTTGCGTACCGCATCGAGGCCCTTTAGTACCTTGATGCTGTCGGAATCGTATTCCCTGTCGTCTTTTTCCTGCAGATTTTTCTCGGTCATCAGGTCTCTCTTGGTTTCACGTGAAACATGCTTAGATCCTCATGGGCATCACCACGTATTTGAAGTCGCTGCTGCCCGGAATTGTAAACAATGCACTGCTGCTCGCGTCGCCAAACGCGCAGTCTATCAGGTCGCAATCCAGGTAATTCAGTACATCAAGTAAGTAGCTGATATTAAAACCAATATCTAATGGCTCGCCTTTGTAATCGACGTCCAGCTCTTCCTGCGCTTCTTCCTGTTCGTTATTGGTGCAAACGATGCGTAGGTTTCCCTCGCCGAGCACCCATCGGACGCCGCGGAATTTCTCGTTTGCGAGGATCGCGATCCGCTGTAGTGCCTGCTGTAAAAGCTGCCGCGAAATGACGATGTGCTTCTGGTAGCTGGTGGGTATCACACGCGCATAGTCGGGAAATTTCCCGTCGATCACCTTTGTTGTTAGGCATACATTCGAAAATGTAAATACCACTTGGTTCTGCGAAACTTCAATCGTGACCTCATTATCGGTATTTTCGAGTAGCCGGCTTAGTTCCATTACCGCTTTTCTAGGCAAAATCACTTCCTGGTGAGGTTTTTTCTGTTTCTGCGTAAGGCTGGCGTAACCGAGTCTGTGTCCGTCGGTCGCGATTACCTTTAGCTGATCCCCGTCCATAACCAGCAGCAACCCGTTCAGGTAATAGCGAACGTCTTGCTGCGCCATCGAATACTGAACGAGACCAAATAACTGTTTGAGATTCTTTTGCGTAAGCTTTTCCTTCTGTTGTGCTGCCGTCAGTGTTTGTCTGGGGAAATCTTGCGCCGGGAGCGTTTGTAGGCTGAAGTGGCTCTTGCCTGCTTTTACCAGGATCCGGTTATCTTTTTGCTCCAGCACAACTTTTGTCTTTTCCGGTAGCGCACGCAATATCTCCTGAAGCTTCCTCGCGGAAGTCGTAACTGCAGCATCTTCTCCCTTTCCACCGCATTCGGCTTCCGTCGCAATCTGGATTTCCAGGTCGGTCGCGACCAGATGGATTTTCTTTCCTTTACGCTCGAGTAATACGTTTGACAATATGGGCAGTGTGTGACGCCGCTCTACTATGCCGGAAACAGCCTGTAGGGGTCTCAGCAAGAGATCGCGGTCAGCTTCTATTAAAACCATGGTTTATTATTCCCTGAGTTTGAGACATGTTAATAGAATTCACCTGTTGTTGTGAGTATCCCGGGCAAGGCTTGATTAAATAAGGCAAACAACGGTCGCGAATGCGGTGGACAAACGTGCTGCAAGCGGGGGATAAATTGTGGATGTATTGCCCTGAACGAAAAGAATGGAAGAAATCCACAGCTCGGTTAACCCAGTCTCCTTTTTAGCTTCTGAGCACCTGCATCAAAGCAGTATAGTCGCGGGTAAGCTCCGTATCGCGCGAGCGAAGATCTGCGATCTTGCGACAGGCGTGAAGTACCGTGGTGTGATCACGGCCGCCAAAGGCATCTCCTATGTTCGGAAGACTCAATTCAGTGAGTTCTTTGGATAGCGCCATCGCGATTTGCCGCGGTCGCGCGAGGGCGCGGGAGCGCTTTTTAGAATACATTTCCGAGACCTTAATCTTGTAATAGTCGGCGACGGTTTTTTGGATGTTTTCGATCGAAACTTGCCTTAACTGCACGGCGAGGAGATCGCGCAGCGCCTCTTTGGAAAGGTCTACGGTGATGGGGAGCCCGGCAAATCGGGAAAATGCCAGAACGCGTTTCAGCGCGCCTTCTAATTCACGCACGTTGGATTGAATGTGCGTGGCGATGAAGAACGCCACGTTTTCATCAAGGGTGATTCCGTCCAAAGCGGCCTTTTTGAGCAAAATCGCCACGCGCATCTCAAGTTCCGGCGGCTCGATGGCCACGGTGAGACCCCATCCAAAGCGGGAAATCAGGCGATCTTCCATTCCGCATATTTCCTTGGGATAGGTGTCGCAAGTTATTACAACTTGTTTGCGAGCCTCGATTAGAGCGTTGAACGCGTAGAAAAATTCCTCTTGCGTACGGTTCTTGTTGCTAAAAAATTGTATGTCGTCGATGAGCAGCAAATCCAGCGAATGGTAATAACGCTTGAATTCGTCGAAGGCCTTGTGCTGGTAAGCGCGCACCACGTCGGAGACATACCTCTCAGCGTGCGTGTAGCGAACCTTGGCATCGGAGTTCTGTTCGTGCACCCGGTTGCCAATCGCTTGGAGGAGGTGGGTTTTTCCCAAACCAACACCGCCGTAAATAAACAGCGGGTTATACGCGGCACCGGGATGATCCGCAACCTGAATCGCTGCCGCGCGCGCGAGTTCGTTGGCCTTGCCGGTTACAAAATTATCAAAAGAAAACGAGGGGTTGAGTCTTGACAGATTTTTGCTCGAAGGTTTCGCGGCTGGGGCAGCAAGTTTAGACCTATCCTCGAGCACCGGTTGTGCGGCGCTTTTGTCGGCTAGGGCCAGCTCCAAGTTGACGGACTTGGCGAAATACTGTTCAGCCATTTTTTGAATGCGCGGCAGGAACCTCTCCTTGATCCACTGCATGACGAAACGGTTCGGCGCGACCAACAGGAGGGAATCATCCTCGGGGATGAACCTTAGCGGCTTAATCCAGGTATTAAACTGCTGCGGTGTCAGTTCTTTTTCGAAGTAAGCGAGGCAAGAAAGCCAAAAAGGATCCATTTCCGACCAGCGACGCAATTGAGGGAGCAACATTTAGATAAATTTGCTTTACATTATAACGAAACAATTCCAAGCGGGGGCAAAAAATATTTGGAGTTGACAGAATTCACGCATAAAGGTTGAATAGTCCGCTTTCTGACTGACCGAAGTAAGGGCAAGAGAATGAAGCGTACCTATCAGCCATCTAACACGAGGCGCAAACGAACTCACGGATTCTTAGTGCGGATGAAAACCCGGGGCGGTGCAGCAGTGCTGCGCGCTCGCCGAGCTAAAGGACGGTCGCGCTTGGGAGTAGAGTAGCCGGGGGTTGGTTTTCATTTATTCTCTGTCGAAAGCTTCTCGTCTCACGAAAACCGGACAGTTTTACGCGGTTTCCCATGCCGATGGATCCGAAAGCAGCGCGCTTTTTCAGGTTCTGGTAAAGCTCAAAGCTCAAGGGATCACGAGGCTGGGAGTGGTGCTCAGCAAGAGGTTGACACCGCGCGCGGTGGATCGCAGCTACGTGAAGCGTCTGATACGCGAAGAGTTTCGTGTTAGAAAACACACCCTAAGCGGCATGGACGTGGTGGTAAAAGTGCGTAGGACGCTGCCAAAAGCGCAGGCAAGTCAAGCTCGAGCGGAGCTTTCGGATTTATTCTCCCGGGTGTCGCAATGGGCCGCGCAGCGCTAGTGCTTATTGCGTTATACCGGTTTTTGCTTAGCCCGCTGCTCGGCAACAATTGCCGCTTCGTGCCCTCGTGTTCCGAGTACACTCGCGAGGCGATTGTCAAACTCGGTATTTTGAAAGGCAGTTGGATCGGGCTGAAGCGGATTCTACGTTGTCATCCATGGAACCCAGGTGGATACGACCCACTGCCCTGAAAGTGCAAGTTAATTAAATCTATGGACGTACAACGACTTTTCCTGCTACTGGTTTTTTGCCTTTCGGTATTTCTGTTGGTGGACGCATGGCAACGGCAAAACAGACCGGGCCCGGCGCAGCCGGCCGTGAGTTCAGGCAAGACCGAGCAGGCAGCGCCTAGCCCGAGCGAAAAATTGACTGGGGTACAGCAAGCGCCGGCTAGCAAGCAATTGGCGGCAACTTCCGCTGGCAAAAAAATTTCTGTCAAAACCGATTATTTAATTGCGGAAATTGACACGGCGGGAGGAAATCTCAGCCGGCTGGAGTTGCTAAATCACCGCGACACCTTGGACAAGAAGAAAAATTTCGTGTTGCTCCGAGACGAGCCGGAACATATTTACATGGCTCAAAGCGGCTTAATCGGTAACGGGTTGCCGACCCATAAGACCCAATATACCGCGGATGCTACCAGTTATGTGCTCAAAAACGGGGCGGACAGCTTGGCCGTTAAGCTCGCGGCGCCTGAGGTCGACGGGATTAAAGTTACCAAGGTCTATACATTTCACAGGAGCAGCTATCTGATAGATGTTTCGTTCGAAATAAGCAATAACAGCAAAAGCCCATTGCAGCCCTACGCATATTTCCAGTTCCTGCGCGATAGCAAGCCGCCTGAAGGCGAAACTCGGATGGTTCCGACCTACACCGGCCCGGCGATTTACACCGACCAGGAAAAATTCGAGAAAATCAAGTTCGAAAGTATCGACAAGGGAAATGCGAAGTACCCGCAAAATGCAGATAATGGCTGGGTTGCGATATTACAGCATTATTTCCTCGCAGCTTGGTTGCCCAAAGACAAAATGCCGCGGGAGTACTACATGAAAAAAGTGGGCGAAAACCTGTACTCGGTCGGGGCAATCCTACCCGTCGCCAGAGCGCAACCCGGTGAGACCGTCGCCATCACCGTTCCGTTCTACGCCGGCCCGCAGGAGCAGGACAGTCTCAGCAAACTCGCCCCAGGTTTGGGGCTCACGGTAGATTACGGCTGGCTCACGGTAATTGCGGTGCCCTTATTTTGGGTCCTGTCCTGGCTGCACCGCTGGGTGCACAACTGGGGTGTAGCGATCATCCTGCTTACAGTTTTGATTAAGTCTTTATTTTATCCATTGTCCGCCGCGAGTTACCGGTCCATGGCGAAAATGCGCGTGCTGGCGCCCAAGATGCAAAAGATCAAAGAGCAATACGGCACCGACCGACAAAAGCTGCACCAGGCAATGATGGAACTTTATAAGACCGAAAAAATAAATCCGCTGGGAGGTTGTTTGCCGATAGTGGTGCAGATTCCAGTGTTCATCGCTCTCTACTGGGTGCTCTTGGCCAGCGTGGAGTTACGGCATGCTCCGTTTGCGTTTTGGATTACCGACCTTTCCGCGCCCGATCCCTATTACGTGCTGCCGGTCATCATGGGGATCACGATGGTCATACAAGCACGCTTGAGCCCGGAACCACCCGACCCGATCCAGGCCAAGGTTATGAAGATCATGCCGGTTGCCTTTAGCGTTTTTTTCCTATTCTTCCCCGCTGGCTTGGTGCTGTACTGGCTGGTAAACAATATTCTGTCTATTGCCCAACAGTGGCAAATAACGCGCTCCATCGAGCGGGCAAAGCCGGCTCATGGGAAGCGTTGACATCATCGCGGCCATCGCCACTGCAGCTGAGCGCGCCGCGATCGGCGTGGTGCGTGTAGCCGGTCCCGATCTTAAGGCACTGGCTCGAGCGCTGCTAGGCAAGGTGCCCGCTGCCAGGCATGCCGTGCTCTGTGATTTCCTGGATGAAAATAACGAGGCCATAGACCGCGGCATCGCCCTTTATTTTCCCGCACCGCATTCTTATACCGGACAAGATATGCTCGAATTGCAAGCACATGGCGGTTCCGCTGTTTTGAAATTGCTCCTGCGCAGATGCCTGAGCTTAGGGGCACGGCTGGCTGAACCGGGAGAATTCACGCAGCGCGCGTTTCTAAATGACAAGCTCGATCTGGCGCAAGCGGAAAGCGTCGCCGATCTCATTGAGGCCAGCACCGGGGAGTCAGCAAAGAGCGCCATGCGCTCGCTGCAGGGTGCGTTCTCCATTGAAGTCAATACCCTCATCAAATCACTCATTGAATTACGCATGCTGGTTGAGGCCGGTATAGATTTTCCCGAAGACGACACCGGGCGGCTCGAGGAAGCTAATAGCGCGAGGAAATTGCGAGCGATACAGGCGCAGCTTGAAAAAGTGATGCGCGCAGCGCATCAAGGCAACATTCTCCGCGAGGGGATCACTGTGGTGCTTGCCGGGCGGCCCAACGTTGGTAAATCGAGCCTGCTGAACCGCTTTGTCGGAGAAGACGTGGCGATTGTCACCAGTGTTCCCGGGACGACGCGTGATGCGATACGCCAAGCCATCGAAGTCCAAGGTGTGCCATTGCATATCGTGGACACTGCGGGTCTGCGGGACACTGGAGACGAGGTGGAAAAAATCGGGATCGCCCGCACTTGGGCCGCGATAGA
>Ga0187776_10000154_pt1 | contig 33366 bp, 25 predicted proteins | sample 0216_BV02_MP12_2_FD_132426 | JGI IMG/M metagenome (GOLD analysis project Ga0187776, IMG submission 132426) | Tropical peat soil microbial communities from peatlands in Department of Meta, Colombia - 0216_BV02_MP12_20_MG | ecosystem: Environmental > Terrestrial > Soil > Wetlands > Peat | place...
CGTCCTGCGCCGCATCGCCCGCCGCGCCATGCGCCACGGCTACAAGCTCGGGCAGAAGGAGCCGTTCTTCTACCGGCTCGTGGACGTGCTCGCCGAGGAGATGGGCGGGGCCTATCCGGAGCTCGCCGCCTCGCGCGACCGCGTGAAGGCCACGATCGGGCAGGAAGAGGAGCGCTTCGCCGAGACGCTCGAGACCGGCATGGCGATCCTCGAGACCGCGCTCGCGAAGGACCCCGGGCGCCTCGACGGGGAGACGGCGTTCCGCCTCTACGACACCTTCGGCTTCCCGGTCGACCTCACCGCCGACATCGGCCGCGAGCGCGGCTTCGCGATCGACATGCCGGCCTTCGACGCGGCCATGGCCGCGCAGCAGGAGCGCTCGCGCGCCTCGAGCAGGTTCAAGGCGGGCGCGCAGCTCGGCTACGAGGGCGTGAAGACCACGTTCCGCGGCTACGACACGCTCTCGGAGGAGGGGCGCGTGGTGGCGCTCTACAAGGGCGGGGCGCCGGTGGATTCGCTCTCGACGGGCGAGGAAGGCATCGTCGTCCTCGACAAGACGCCGTTCTACGCCGAATCGGGCGGCCAGGTGGGCGACCGCGGCGAGCTCACCCGGGGGGGCGTGTGCCTCACGCTCTTCGAAGTTGAGGACACGCAGAAGATCCAGCCCGAGGTGTTCGGCCACCACGGCGTCGTGAAGACGGGCGAGCTCGCGGTGGGCGACACGGTCGCCGCCAACGTCGACCTCGACAAGCGCATGCGCACGATGCGCCACCATTCGGTCACGCACCTCATGCACAAGGCGCTGCGCGAGGTGCTGGGTTCCCACGTGCAGCAGAAGGGCTCGCTCGTCGACGAGGACAAGACGCGCTTCGACTTCAGCCACAACGCGCCCATGACGCCGGAGCAGGTCCGCCGCGTCGAGGCGATCGTGAACGAGGAGGTCCTGAGGAACGAGCCCACGCAGGCGCGCGTGATGCCCATCGAGGAGGCGCAGAAGCTCGGCGCGATGATGCTCTTCGGCGAGAAGTACGGCGACGTCGTGCGCGTGCTCGACATCGGCAGCTCCCGGGAGCTGTGCGGCGGCACGCACGTCGCGCGCACGGGCGACATCGGGCTCTTCCGCATCGTGTCCGAGGGCGGGGTGGCGGCCGGCATCCGCCGCGTGGAGGCCGTCGCGGGCACCGTCGCCATCGCGTTCGCACGGCAGGAGTCCGAGCGCCTCGCGCACGTCGCCGAGGCGCTCAAGGCCCAGCCCCAGGAGGTGGAGGCGCGGCTCGCCCAGGCGCTCGAGAACGCCCACGCGCTCGAGAAGGAGCTCGCGCGCCTCAAGGCGAAGATGGCCACCTCCCAGGGCCAGGACCTCGCCGGGAGCGCCGTCGACGTGAAGGGCGTCAAGGTGCTCGCCGCCAGGCTCGACGGCGCCGACGTGAAGACGCTGCGCGACACGCTCGACCAGCTCAAGGGCAAGCTCAAGACCGGCGCCATCGTGCTCGCCGCGGCCGAGGGCGAGAAGGTGAGCCTCATCGCGGGCGTGACCCAGGACCTCGTCGCCAAGGTGAAGGCGGGCGAGCTCGTGAACTTCGTCGCCTCCCAGGTGGGCGGCAAGGGGGGCGGCCGGCCCGACATGGCGCAGGCGGGCGGCACCAACCCCGCGGCCCTGCCCAAGGCGCTCGCATCGGTGAGCGGCTGGGTCGCCGAGCGCCTCTGAGCACCGAACCGTTCTCCTATTGCCCGCGCTGCGGCCGGGCGCTCGCCGAACGGCGCCTCGTGGACGCGGACGGCGCGGCACGCACGCGGCGCGCGTGCGCCGAGGACTGCGGCTTCGTCCAGTGGGCCAATCCCGTGCCCTGCGTGGGCGCGCTGGTCGAGCACGAGGGCGAGATGATCCTCGCGCGCAACCGCGCCTGGCCCGAGGGCTTCTTCGCGCTCGTCACCGGCTACCTCGAGACGCTCGAGGATCCGCGCGCCGCCGTCGCGCGCGAGGTGAAGGAAGAGCTCGGCCTCGACGTCTTCGAATCGCACCTCATCGGCAACTACATCTTCGAGCGCAAGAACGAGGTGATGCTCTGCTACCACGCGCTCGCCACGGGCACGGTGAAGCTGGGCGCCGAGCTCGCCGAGTACCGCCGCGTGAAGCCCGCCGAGCTGCGGCCGTGGCGCCGCGCGACGGGCCTCGCGGTCGCCGACTGGATGCGCAGCCGCGGCCTCGCCTTCGAGTGGCTGGAGCGCCCCCCGCTCGTCCCGGAGCCGGGGCGCCCGTGAGCGCCGCCCGGGAGCGCGTCGGGGCCTACCTGCGCATGGCCGGCCTCCAGTCGCTCGCGGGACGCGAGGACGCCGTGGAGCGCGCCGTGCGCGACTTCATGGAGGCGATGGGCGAGAAGGTCGCGATCGGCGATGCGTCCTCGCTCTACACCTACGCCGTGCCCATGCTCACCGAGGACGGCACCTGCTCGATCGGCGACGAGATGGCGCCGGTGCCCTACGACCTCGCGGCCATCCTCGGCGGGCGCACGGAGCAGGCGACGCGGCGGCTCGCCCTCCTCGAGCGGCTCGTCGAGCGCGCGCAGGAGACCACGGGCGCCGACTGGGTGGGAATCTACCAGCGGCGCGTGAATCCCGCGGGCGTGCCGGTCCTCGTGAAGCTCGCGTACGTGGGGCGCCCGAGCCGCGCCGAGTTCCCGCTCACCCGCGAGTTCGCCGAGCGCAGCACGAACAGCACGGTGGGGCTCACCGGCCGCGCCACGGTGATCGAAGACGTCTCGCGGCACGTCGAGGCGGGCGGAGGCTTCTACGTCTGCGACGCCGGCGTGCAGTCGGAGGCTTGCCTGCCGATCCTCGCGGAGGGGCGCGAGGTGGCGGGCATCGTGGACGCCGAGGCGAAGCCGCGCGGCTTCTTCGGCGCCGAGCGCCTCGCGGTGGTCGCGGCGCTCGCCCTCGTCGCCGCGCCCGTCCTTCCCTAGGCGGTTCCGGCGCTTCGCGGCTTCGGCGGCATCAGGTCGGTGATCGTCCCGTCGGCGATCTCGGCGCCGAAGAAGATGGTCTCCGAAAGCGTGGGATGGGGATGGATGGTGAGCCCGATGTCCTCGGCGTCGGCGCCCATCTCGAGCGCGAGCACGGTCTCCGCGATGAGGTCGCCCGCGTTCACGCCGACGATGCCCGCGCCGAGGATGCGCTTCGAGCCTTTCTCGAACAGGACCTTCGTGAGGCCCTCCCCGCGGCCCATGCCCAGAGCCCGGCCGCTCGCGGACCAGGGAAAGACGGCCTTCTCGTAGTCGATCCCCTTCGCCTTCGCCTCGGGCTCCGAGAGCCCCATCCACGCGACCTCGGGATCGGTGTAGGCCACGCTCGGGACCGTGCGCGCCTCCCAGGCGTGGTGGTCCATGCCGGCGATCACCTCGGCGGCGAGCTTGCCCTCGTGCGTGGCCTTGTGGGCGAGCATCGGCTCGCCGACGATGTCGCCGATCGCGAAGATGTGGGGCACGTTGGTGCGCATTTGCCGGTCCACGGGGATCCAGCCGCGCTCGTTCACCTGGACGCCCGCCTTCTCGCAGCCGATCTCCGGGCCGTTCGGCCGGCGGCCCACGGCGACGAGCACCCGGTCGAAGGTCTCGGGGCCCGGGGCCGGCGCGCCCTCGGCGCCCTCGAAGGCGACGCGCAATCCTTCCTTGCGCGCCTCGATCCCGGCCACCTTCGTGCGCAGCAGGATGCGCTCGTAGCGCTTGTCGATGCGCCTGGCGAGCGGCTTCACGATCTCCGGGTCCGCGCCCGGGATGAGGCGGTCCATGAACTCCACCACCGTCACCTTCGTGCCGAGGGCGTCGTACACGGTGGCCATCTCGAGCCCGATGATCCCGCCCCCGATCACGAGGAGCCGCTTCGGCACCTCGGCGAGATCGAGGGCCGCGGTGGAGTCCATGAGGCGCGGGTCGTCGTAGGGCAGGCCGGGGATGCGCGCCGCGCGCGAGCCCGCGGCGATGATGCAGTGGTCGAAGGAGACCACCTTGCGTCCGCCCGCCCCTTCGACCTCGAGCGTGTGCGGCGAGGCGAAGCGGCCGGTGCCCTGCACCACGGTCACCTTGCGCGTCTTGGCGAGCGCGGCGAGGCCCCGGGTGAGCTTGCCCACCACGCCGTCCTTCCACGAGCGGAGCTTCGCGAGGTCCACCTTCGGCTCCCCGAAGGAAACGCCGAAGCCCGACATCTCCTCGGCGTCGGCGATGACGCGCGCGGCGTGCAGCAGCGCCTTCGAGGGGATGCAGCCCACGTTGAGGCACACGCCGCCGAGCGTCGCATGCCGCTCGACGAGCACGACCTTCCTGCCGAGGTCGGCCGCGCGGAACGCCGCCGTGTAGCCGCCGGGCCCGGCGCCGAGCACGAGCACCTCGGCATGCAGGTCCGCGTCGAGGCTCGCGAGCGTCGAGGCGAGCGCCTGGCGGACCGACTTCGCGCCTTGCTGCGCGATGGCGCCGGCGAGGGCGGACGCGTCGGACGACGGCGTCGGGGCGCTCTCCGCCGCGGAGGCCGTTTCGGCCTTCGGTGGCGCGCCCGCCGCGGCGAGCGCCCCGGCGGCTTCCAGCACCGCGACGACGCTGCCCTGCGAGACCTTGTCGCCGACCTTCAGGCGCACTTCCACGACGGTGCCCGAGTGCGTCGAGGGCACGTCCATCGTCGCCTTGTCGCTCTCCAGGGTGACGAGGGCGTCCTCCTTCCTCACCGCGTCGCCGGGCTTCACCAGGACGTCGATGACCGGGACGTCCCTGAAGTCGCCGATGTCCGGGACCCTGATCTCGAGGCGCTCCACGGCGCCGCCTACAGCAGGCCGCGCCGCAGGTCCATGAGGACCTGGGCGAGGTAGCCGGTGAAGCGCGCGGCGAGCGCCCCGTCCACCACGCGATGGTCGTAGGACAGGCACAGGGGAAGGATCTGGCGCGGGACGAACTCACGGCCGTTCCACGTGGGTTTCGTCGCCGCTCTCGCCACGCCCAGGATGGCGACCTCGGGAGCGTTGATGATCGGCGTGAACGCGGTGCCGCCGATGCCGCCCAGGGACGAGATCGAGAACGTGCCGCCCTGCATGTCGGTCGGCGTGAGCTTGCCCTCGCGCGCCTTGGCGGCGAGCTCCGCCGTCTCGCGCGCGATGTCGACGAGCCCCTTGCGGTCGGCGTCGCGGATCACCGGGACCACGAGGCCGTTGGGCGTATCGGCGGCGAAGCCGATGTGCCAGTAGCGCTTGAGAACGAGGTTGTCGCCGTCGAGGGAGCTGTTGAGCACGGGGAACTTCTGCAGCGCGGCCACAGCCGCCTTCACGAGGAAGGCGAGCGGCGTGAGCTTCACGCCCGATCTTGCGTTCTCCTCGTTCACGCGCGCGCGGAAGGCCTCGAGCTCGGTCACGTCGGCCTCGTCGAACTGCGTGACGTGGGGGATCATGACCCAGTTGCGCGCGAGCGCGGGCCCGGAGATCTTCTGGATGCGCGACCGGGGCTGCACCTCGACCGGGCCGAACTTGGCGAAGTCCACCTGCGGCCACGGGGGAAGGCCCAGGGAAACTCCCGCGCCGGGCGCCGGGGCCTGGGCGGCGCCCTCCGCGAGCGCGCCCTTCACGAAGCTCTGGATGTCCTCCTTGAGGATGCGGCCCTTGGGACCGGACCCGGGCACGCGCGCGACGTCGACGCCGAGCTCCCGGGCGAAGCGGCGCACGCCGGGGCTCGCGTGGGGCGGGTGGGCTTCCGCGCCGCGGTCCGGCGCGGGCGTGGGCGGAGCGCTCGCCGTGGCGACCGGTACGGGCGACTCCCGTGGGGCGGCGGGCGCGGGCGTCGCGACCGCCGCAGGGGCGGGAGCCCGGGCAGCGCTCGGGGCGGGAGCGGAACTCGGAGCGGATGCAGCGCGCGGAGTGGGAGCGGCCGCGGGCGCGGCCTTCGCTTCGCCTGCGCCGTCGAGCAACACGATGGGGCTGCCCTCGCTCACCTTGTCGCCCACCTTGACGCGCAGCTCCTTCACGGTGCCCGCGGCGGGGGCGGGAACCTCCATGGTCGCCTTGTCGCTCTCGAGGGTGATGAGCGAGTCGTCCTTCCTCACCGCGTCGCCGGGCTTGACCATCACCTCGATGACCGGCACGTCCTTGAAGTCCCCGATGTCGGGGACCTTCACCTCGATCGCGGCCAACGTGGCCTCCTTCTCGTTGTTCTTCGCCGTCCGCCGGGGCTACACGGTCCAGGGGGCGGGCTTCGCGGGGTCGATGCCGTACTTCTTGAGCGCCTCGGCCACCTTCGAGGGCGCCACCTCGCCTTCCTCGGCGAGCGCGCGCAGGGCGGCGAGCGCGACGTAGTGGCGATCCACCTCGAAGAAGCGCCGCAGGTTCGCGCGCGAATCGCTGCGACCGAAGCCGTCGGTGCCGAGCACCCTGTAGCGCCGCGGGACGAACTCGCGGATCTGGTCGGCGAAGGCCCGGATGTAGTCCGTGGCCGCGACGACCGGGCCCTTCGTGGGAGCGAGGCACTGCTCCACGTAGGAGGTGCGCGGCTTGTCGGTGGGATGCAGCAGATTCCAGCGCGCGGTGGCGAGCCCCTCGCGGCGCAGCTCCGTGAAGCTCGGGCAGCTCCACACGTCGGCGGCCACGCCCCAGTCCTGCTTCAGCAGCTCGGCGGCGGCGATCACCTCGCGCAGGATCGTGCCGCTGCCGAGGAGCTGCACGCGCGGGCCTTTCGCGACGCCCGCGTCGACCAGCCGGTACATGCCCCGGAGGATCCCCTCGCGCGCGCCCTCCGGCAGGGCGGGGTGGGGGTAGTTCTCGTTCATCAGGGTGATGTAGTAGTAGACGTCCTCCTGCTCCTGCACCATGCGGCGCAGGCCGTCCTGGACGATCACCGCGACCTCGTGGGCGAAGGTCGGGTCGTAGGAGACGCAGTTGGGGATCACCGAGGAAAGGACCTGGCTGTGGCCGTCCTCGTGCTGGAGTCCCTCGCCGTTGAGCGTCGTGCGCCCGGCCGTGCCGCCGAGCAGGAAGCCGCGCGCGCGGATGTCGCCCGCGGCCCAGGCGAAGTCGCCCGTGCGCTGCAGGCCGAACATCGAGTAGAAGATGTAGAAGGGGATCATCGGCACGTCGTTGTTGGAGTACGACGTGGCCGCGGCGATCCACGAGCACATCGAGCCCGCCTCGTTGATGCCTTCCTGGAGGATCTGGCCGTTCTTGTCCTCCTTGTAGAACATGAGCTGGTCGCTGTCCTCGGGCTCGTAGAGCTGGCCCACCGACGAGTAGATGCCCAGCTGGCGGAAGAGCCCCTCCATCCCGAAGGTGCGCGACTCGTCGGGGACGATGGGCACGACGTTGCGCCCCACGTGCTTGTCCCTCACCAGGATGCCGAGCAGCCGCACGAAGGCCATGGTCGTGGACACCTCGCGGCCTTCGGCCGTGGCCTCGAGCAGCGGCTTGAACGCCTCGAGCTTCGGAACCTCGAGCGAGCGGCTCCGGCGACGGCGCAGCGGCAGGGGCCCGCCCAGCGCGGCGCGCAGCTCGCGCAGGTACTTCATCTCCGGGGAGCCCTCGGGCGGGCGGTAGTACGGGATCTCCTGGAGCTTCTCGTCGGGGATGGGGATGTTGAAGCGGTCGCGGAACTGGCGCAGCGCCTCCTGGGGCATCTTCTTCTGCTGGTGGGCGATGTTCTTGCCTTCGCCGACCGCGCCCATGCCGTAGCCCTTCACGGTCTTCGCGAGGATCACCGTGGGCTGGCCGCGGTGCTTCATGGCCGCGGCGTAGGCCGCGTAGAGCTTGTGCGGGTCGTGGCCGCCGCGGTTCAGCCGCCAGATGTCCTCGTCGGACATGCTCGCCACGCGCGCCTTGAGCTCGGGGTACTTGCCGAAGAAGTGCTCGCGCACGTAGGCGCCGTCGCGGCTCTTGAACTTCTGGTACTCGCCGTCGACCGCCTCCTCCATGCGTCGCTGCAGCAGGCCGTCGGTGTCCCGGGCGAGCAGCGGGTCCCAGTACGACCCCCAGATCACCTTGATCACGTTCCAGCCGGCGCCGCGGAAATCGCTCTCGAGCTCCTGGATGATCTTGCCGTTGCCGCGCACGGGCCCGTCGAGGCGCTGGAGGTTGCAGTTCACCACGAAGACCAGGTTGTCGAGGCCCTCGCGCGCCGCCATGCCGATCGCGCCCAGCGACTCGGGCTCGTCCATCTCGCCGTCGCCCATGAAGGCCCACACGCGGCGGTCGTCCGTCTTCGCGTGGCCGCGGTGCTCGAGGTAGCGCAGGAACCGCGCCTGGTAGATCGCCTGGATCGGCCCCAGCCCCATCGAGACCGTCGGAAACTGCCAGAACTCCGGCATCAGCCACGGGTGCGGGTAGGACGAGATGCCCTTGCCGCCCACCTCCTGGCGGAAGTTGTCGAGCTGCTCCTCCGTGAGGCGCCCCTCGAGGAAGGCGCGCGCGTACACGCCGGGCGAGGAATGCCCCTGCATGTAGACGAGGTCGCCCGCGTGCGAATCGGTCGGCCCGCGCCAGAAATGGTTGAAGCCCACGTCGTAAAGCGTGGCCGCGGAAGCGAAGCTCGCGATGTGGCCTCCCAGCTCGAGGTCCTTGCGCCCGCCGCGCAGCACCATCGCCACCGCGTTCCACCGCACGATGGAGCGCAGCGTGTGCTCGAGCGCCTGGTCGCCGGGAATGCGCTCCTCGAGGTGCGGCGGGATCGTGTTGATGTAGGCCGTGTTCGCGCTGTAGGGCAGATAGGCGCCCGAGCGGCGCGCCTTGTCCACGAGCTGCTCGAGGATGAAGTGCGCGCGCTCCGGGCCTTCGACCTGCAGCACGGCGTCGAGCGAATCGACCCATTCGCGCGTCTCGAGAGGATCGACGTCTTGAAGGCGTTCCATGGGAGCCTCGGTGGATGCGGTGGGATGTGGAGAGCGGCGGGAAAGCCGCAGGACAAGCTCCGATCCCCATTAAACCCAATCGTATAATGACTGGCAACCGGCCCGGAAACGCCCGGCGGGAAAGGAATTTTGCCTTTGCGGGCGGAATCGGGCGGCGCCCCGGAGGCCAGGGCGGCCGGCCGTATATGCCCGGAAATTCATGCAGATGGGGCCGGAAGCGGGATTGTTTCTGAAAAAAGCATTTTAAGTTATTATAAATCCGTGTTTTTGCGCGGTTTTCGCCGGACCCCGCGGCGCGAAGAAGAAGTCGGGGCGAACGGCGGGATGCGTCCTGGGGCGGCGTCCGACAACAAACCGGAAACGGCATGAAACAAGTGGCGCACGGTAACGGAGGGCAGCGGGAGGAGCGCGCGGGTCGCGCCAGGCGGCGCGGCCCATGAACCTCTCGCAGGCCTTGCAGGCGGCGAGCCTCACGGACCCCGGGCGCGTGCGCGACCACAATGAGGACTGCATCGAGTCGCGTCCCGAGATCGGGCTATACGTGCTCGCCGACGGCATGGGCGGATACAACGCGGGGGAGGTGGCCAGCGGCATGGCGACGTCGCTCATCACGGACGGGCTGCAGGAGGCGTGGAACCCGCGCGCCGTGGAGCGCCTCGGCCGCGAGGAGGCGAAGGCGCTCGCCGAGCGCCTGATCCGCGAGCAGATCGCGCGCGCCAACAGCGCCATCTACACGACGTCGCAGAACAACCCCGAGTGCGCGGGGATGGGCACGACGCTCGTGATGAGCCTCTTCTACGACAACTTCGTCGCCGTGGCGCACATCGGCGACTCGCGGGCCTACCGGCTGCGCGGCGACGCGATGGAGCAGATCACCCGCGACCACTCGCTGCTGCAGGAGCAGCTCGACTCGGGCCTCATCACGCCGGAGGAGGCGAAGCTGTCGCAGAACAAGAACCTCGTCACGCGCGCGCTCGGCATCGATCCCGCGGTCGAGCCCGAGGTCCACGTGCACGAGGCCGCGCACGACGACCTGTACCTCCTCTGCTCCGACGGCCTCTCCGACATGGTGGAGGACGAGGAGATCCGCCTCACGCTCATCACCCTCAAGTCCAATCCGAGCCTTACCGTGCAGCAGCTCGTCCAGGCGGCCAACGACAACGGCGGCCGCGACAACATTTCCGCGATGCTGATCCGCGTCGCAGAGCCCTACGGGGTGCCGCGCGGCTGGCTGGCGCGACTCAAGGCACTCTTCCGGTAACACCCGAGGAAAAACGACCATGGCCAAGCTCATTCTCAGCGTCGACGGGCAGGTGCTCAAGGAGTACACGCTCTCCAAGGAGCGCACGCTCATCGGGCGCAAGCCTCATAACGACATCCAGATCGACAACCTCGCGGTGAGCGGCGAGCACGCGGCGATCATCACGATCCTCAACGACTCGTTCATCGAGGACCTGGGCTCGACCAACGGCACGATGGTCAACGGCAAGCCCATCAAGAAGCACTTCCTCCAGAACAACGACGTGGTGGAGATCGGCAAGCACAAGCTCAAGTACTTCAACGACGCGCCGACCGCGGCGACGGCGGCCGACTTCGAGAAGACGATGATCATCCGCAACCCCGCCAAGGCGGGGCCCACGCCGGCGCCCGACAAGGCGATGGGCGACACCCAGACGAACCTGAAGGCGCTCGCCCCCGAGCCGGCGAAGCCCGCCCCGGCTCCCGCCGCGCCGCCTCCCGCCGCGGCCGCCGCCCCGGCCCCCGCGAAGGCCCCCGAGCCCGCGCCCGCCGCACCGGCCCCCGCCGGCGGACCGGTGCGCGAGGCCGCGATCCAGGTCCTGTCCGGGGCCGCGGCCGGCAAGACCCTGGACCTCACCAAGAACCTCACGACGGTCGGCAAGCCCGGCGTGCAGGTCGCCGTCATCACCCGGCGGCCCAACGGCTACTTCATCACCCACGTCGAGGGCGCCACCTTCCCCACCCTCAACGGCACCTCGCTGGGCGCCCACGCGCAGATGCTCAACGACCACGACCTGATCGAGATCGCGGGGGTGAAGATGGAGTTCTTCTACAAGCCGTGATCGCCGCGGCGCGCGGACCGGGGAGCGGCGCCCGCGCGCGCGCCGTTTCCGCAGCGCCCGATCTGTGCAATGCTGCACAGTGGCCATGGTAACGTTCCCCGATAATGGACCGACGCTCCGGTCCCCGTCGCGACCGGCGACCGCGCCCGGGGGCCGCAGGAAGGCCGCCGCCGCCCGAGGACAGGAGATGAAGATCAGGGTATTGGGGTGCAGCGGAGGCATCGGCGGGGGCCTCCGCACCACCTCGCTCCTCGTGGACGACGACGTGCTGGTGGACGCCGGAACGGGGGTGGGCGACCTCTCGCTCGAGGCGCTCGCGCGCATCGACCACATCTTCGTCTCGCACTCGCACCTCGACCACGTGACGAGCATCCCGTTCCTCGTGGACTCGGTGTGCTGGATGCGCGGCGGGCCGATCCACGTGTACGGCATCAAGGAGACCCTCGACATCCTGCGCGCGCACCTCTTCAACTGGAAGATCTGGCCGGACTTCACGCAGATCCCGGATGCGGACAAGCCCTTCATGGTCTACCGCGAGGTCCGCGCGGGCGAGACCGTGAAGCTCGGCGCGCGCCGCTTCACGCCGATCCCGGCCAACCACACGGTGCCGGCGGTGGGCTACGTGCTCGAGACCTCGAGGGGCGCGCTCGTCTACAGCGGCGACACCGCGCCCAACGACGCGCTCTGGGAGGCGGTGAACCGCACCCCGAACGTGAAGTACCTCATCATCGAGACCGCGTTCTCGAACAAGGAGCGCGACGTCGCCGTGGCCTCCAAGCACCTGTGCCCCGACCTGCTCGCCGGCGAGCTCGCGAAGATGCGCGCGAGCCCCGAGGTGTTCATCACGCACCTCAAGCCGGGCGAAGGGGCCCTCACGATGAAGGAGATCGGCATGGCGGCCGGGCGCTGGCGCCCGCGCATGCTCGAGAACAACCAGGAATTCTCGCTGTAGCGACACGAACGAACCTTAGCGGGCGGAATCATGAGCGCACTCCTCGAACCCAAGATGCAGTCGCCGGCCAACGTGGCCGACATGAGCGTGAAGCTCGCTTTCTCGAAGAAGCTTCAGGCCGTCACCAACCGCATCCACTCCACCAGCAACATCGACGAGATCATCCTCGACGTCTCGCGCGACATCTGCCAGCTGTTCGAGGCGGACCGCATGACGGTGTACATCACGAGCGAGGACGGCTCCTCGATCGTCTCGAAGGTGAAGACGGGCCTGAACTCCTTCAAGGACATCAAGCTGCCGATCTCCGAGAGCTCGCTCGCGGGCTTCTGCGCGCTCAACAAGCGCCACATGAACATCAAGGACGTCTACGACGACGCCGAGCTCAAGGGCTTCTCGCCCAACCTCTCGTTCCTCAAGGCCGTCGACCAGCGCACCGGCTACCGCTCCAAGCAGATGCTGATCGCGCCCATCCTGGGCGGCGAGACGGGCAACGAGCTGATGGGCGTGGTGCAGCTCATCAACAACCTCTCCGGGCAGCCGTTCAGCGCCCTGCACGACGAGGGCATGGTGGAGCTCGCCAAGACGCTCGCCATCGCCTTCCGCGTGCGGCAGCAGATGCCGGGGTCGATCCAGTCGAAGTTCGAGTACCTGGTGATCGACAACGTGATCGCGGCCGGCGAGCTCGAGCTCGCCACCAAGGCGGCACGGCGCAAGAACAAGAACGTCGAGGACGTGCTGATCGAGGAGTTCCAGGTGAAGCAGCCGGCCATCGGCGCGGCGCTCGCCAAGTTCTTCGGCGTCGAGTACGAGCCCTTCAAGGCCGACCGCATCAAGCCGCCGGACCTGCTGAAGAACATCAAGCGCGACTACGCGGAGGCGAACCACTGGATCCCGCTCGAGGACTCCAAGAACGGCGTGATCGTGATGTCGACCGATCCCGAGCGCGTGCGCAACTCGCGCATGGTGGAGAACGTCTTCCCGCGCTCGCGCATCGCCTACAAGGTCACGACCGAGCGCGACTTCAAGGCGACGCTAGACCAGTTCTTCGGGGCCGAGGGCGCGGGCGGCGAGTCGATCGGGGAGCTGCTCTCGGGGCTCGACGAGGAAGAGGAGGGTGGCGCGAGCTCCGCCGACGACGTCTCCGCCGCGGCGGACAACGAGCTCGTGAAGCTCGTGAACAAGATCATCGTGGACGCCTTCCACCAGGGCGCTTCCGACATCCACATCGAGCCGCTGCCCGGCAAAGGCAAGACCGGCATCCGCTTCCGCAAGGACGGCTCGCTCATGAACTACATCGAGGTGCCGGCGGCCTACAGGAACCCGCTGGTGACGCGCCTGAAGATCATGTGCGACCTCGACATCTCGGAGAAGAGGAAGCCGCAGGACGGCAAGATCAAGTTCAAGAAGTTCGGGCCGCTCGACATCGAGCTGCGGGTGGCGACCATCCCCACCGCGGGCGGCGTCGAGGACGTGGTGATGCGCATCCTCGCGGCCGGCGAGCCGATCCCGCTCGACAAGCTGGGCATCCTTCCGACGAACATGGAGCGGCTGAAGTCCTGCGTCACCAAGCCCTACGGCCTGTTCTTCGTCTGCGGGCCGACGGGCTCCGGCAAGACCACCACGCTGCACTCGGTGCTCGGCTCGCTCAACACCGTGGACACGAAGATCTGGACCGCGGAAGACCCGGTCGAGATCACGCAGAGGGGGCTGCGCCAGTGCCAGGTGAACCCGAAGGCGGGATTCACCTTCGCCACGGCGATGAAGTCGTTCCTGCGCGCGGACCCCGACATCATCATGGTGGGTGAGATGCGGGACAAGGAGACCACCCACATCGGCATCGAGGCCTCGCTCACGGGCCACCTGGTGTTCGCCACCCTGCACACGAACTCCGCGCCGGAATCGATCATCCGCCTGCTCGACATGGGCATGGACCCCTTCAACTTCGCCGACGCGCTCCTCGGCATCCTCGCCCAGCGCCTCGCCAAGCGCCTGTGCAAGTGCAAGGAGGCCTACGTTCCCGACCAGACGGAGGTGAAGCACTTCCTCACCGAATACTGCCAGGAGCTGGTCAACACGCCCGAGTTCAAGGCGGACCCGAACGCCGGCTACAAGAGGGTGTTCGAGCGCTTCCAGCGCGACTACGGCTTCGGCAAGCCCGAGTTCCGCCTCTACAAGCCGAAGGGCTGCGACGCGTGCGGTGGCACCGGCTACAAGGGGCGCGTGGGCCTGCACGAGATGCTCGTCGGCACCGACGCCATCAAGAAGCTCATCCAGGAGCACGCGCGCGTGGCCGACATGCTCGCCACGGCGCTCGCCGAGGGGATGCTCACCCTCAAGATGGACGGCATGGAGAAGGTGCTCCAGGGGATCACCGACATGGCACAGGTCCGGGCGGTCTGCATCAAGTGAACGTGCGCGACGCCCGGGCGAGCGCGGTCGTCCCCGCCCAGCCGGGGATCGAGCCGAGCGCGCCCGGGGGGGCCGAGCTCGCGCGCTCCCTCGAGACGCGCTTCCTCTCCAAGCTCGAGTACCTCAACGCGATCGGCATCGCGCTCTCGCAGGAGCGCGACATCAACCGGCTGCTCGAGACCATCCTCGTCGCGGCGAAGAACCTCACGCGCGCGGACGGCGGGACGCTCTACCGCCTCGCGGGGGACAAGCTCCAGTTCGAGATCGTGCGCACCGACAGCCTCTCGATCGCGATGGGCGGCAGCTCCGGCAACGCGGTGCCGTTCTACCCGATCCCGCTGCACGACAAGGACGGGAAGCCCAACTACACGATGATCGCCGCCTACGCGGCGCTCACCCACAAGACGGTGAACATCGCCGACGCGTACACCGCCGAGGGCTTCGACTTCTCGGGGACGCGCAACTTCGACAAGCGCACGGGCTACCGGTCGACGTCGTTCCTCACCGTCCCGATGAAGAACCACGAGGGCGAGATCATCGGCGTGCTGCAGCTGCTCAACGCCATCGACCCCGCCACGGGCCTGGTCAGCATCTTCGGCGAGGAGGATCAGCGCCTCGCCGAATCCCTCGCATCCCAGGCGGCCATCGCGCTCACCAACCGGCTGCTCATCCAGCAGCTCGAGGTGCTCTTCGAGTCCCTGATCGAGCTCATCAACACGGCGATCGACGACAAGAGCCCGTACACGGGCGGGCACTGCAAGCGCGTGCCGGTGCTCACCATGATGCTCGCCGAGGCCGCGCACGAGGCGGTCGCGGGGCCGCTCACGGATTTCCGCATGTCGGAGAAGGACCGCTACGAGCTCAAGATCGCCGGGCTCCTGCACGACTGCGGCAAGATCACGACGCCCGTGCACGTCGTGGACAAGGCGACGAAGCTCCAGACCATCTTCGACCGCATCGAGCTCGTCGGCACGCGCCTCGAGGTGCTCAAGCGCGACGCCGAGATCGAGATGCTGCACGCGAAGGTGCGCGCCATCGAGGCCGGGGACGAGGCGAGCGCGCGCCGGGCCGAGGAGGCGTACGCCGCGCGCGTGCGCGAGCTGGACGCCGACCGCGAGTTCCTGCGCCGCACCAACGTGGGCAGCGAGCGCATGCGCCCCGAGGACCAGGCGCGCGTGTCGCGGATCGCGCGCTACTCGTGGCGCAACCCCGAGGGCCGGCTCGACCGGTTCCTCTCCCGCGACGAGGAAGACAACCTCAACATCGCCTACGGGACGCTCAACACCGGCGAGCGCGAGGTGATCAACCACCACATCGTGGCCACCATCAAGATGCTGGAGGCGCTGCCCTGGCCGCGCCACCTCTCCAACGTGCCGGAGTACGCGGGCGGCCACCACGAGCGCATGGACGGCAAGGGCTACCCCAGGGGCCTCACGCGCGAGCAGATGAGCGTGCAGGCGCGCGTGATGGGCATCGCCGACATCTTCGAGGCGCTCACCGCGAAGGACCGCCCCTACAAGGTCGGGAAGACCCTCTCCGAGTCGCTCGCCATCCTCGGCCGGTTCAAGGAAAGCGGCCACATCGACCCGGACCTCTTCGACATCTTCGTGCGCGAGAAGGTGTACCTGCGCTACGCGCGCGAGTTCCTCGACCCCGAGCAGATCGACGAGGTCGACGAGTCGCGCATTCCCGGATACCGCCCGTGAGGTCCGGCGCCGCGCCGGGCCGCGCCGGAGCGGGCCCGGGGGGCCTGACAATGTTCGTCACTTTTGTGCCGCATCGGGGTCAGCCGGGGGGCCTTCGGCCGTGGCGGGCGGGCGGGGCCGGGCCGAGGGCCGGCGGGCCTGCGGCAGGGGTACGCCAGCCCCTTGATCGCGCAGGAGAAATTGCGCAGGCGGCGCGGGGGACTAGGATGGTGCCCGGCCGTCCACCTTCCCGGACCGGGCACGGCAGTTGCATAGCAAGGGCCGGCCGTTGCTGGGCCGCACATTCCAACTGCAGAAGGGAGCATTCATGAATCGTTTCCAGAAGGGCTTCACGCTCATCGAGTTGATGATCGTGGTGGCGATCATCGGCATCCTGGCGGCCATCGCGATTCCGGCCTACCAGGACTACATGGTCCGTTCGAAGGTCACCGAGCTGATCAACGCCGCGGGCGTCTGCAAGACCAGCGTGGCGGAGTACTACCAGTCGAAGGGCTACATGCCGGCCGACCAGACGGCCGCCGGTTGCTCTGACTCCGGTACGGCGAACTCGAACGCCCCGGTGGTCACCAACGGCGACATCACGGTCGACGCGGGCGGCGGTCTCGCGGGCCAGCTGGGCGCGAACAAGACGCTCGGCTACAAAGCCGGTTGCGCGACGCCTCCTGCGGTCGCGACGGCTTCGGGCGGCTGCGCCACGGCCGGCGGCGGCAACGCGCCCCCGATCAGCGCGTGGTTCTGCGACGCGACGAACGGCGGCACGAACATCCTGCCGAAGTACCTCCCGGCGACCTGCCGCGGGTAATAGCAGCAACTGCATCGGGAATGGGCCGCGCAAGCGGCCCGTTCTTTTTTTCACCCCCGGAGGAGCCGCGATGGGGAAGAGGCCCATCACCCGCTGGCAGGTCGCGCCGCTGCACCTGGCGATCACCGCGGTGATCGCCGCGGTCGTGTTCGCGGTGATCTACTTCGCCTGGTATCCTGGGGCGCTGTTCGCCGCCGCGGGCGGGCGCGCGCTCTTCCTGCTCATCGTGTTCGTCGACGTGACCCTCGGGCCGCTCATCACGCTGATCATCTTCGTGCCCGGCAAGAAGGGGCTCAAGTTCGACCTCGCGACCATCGCCGTCCTTCAGATCGCCGCGCTCTGCTATGGCGCGTACGTGCTCTACGTGTCGCGCCCCGTGTGGATCGTGTTCGTGGAGGACCGCTTCGAGCTCGTGCGGGCGAACCAGGTCCTCGAGGCCGAGCGCGCCAGGGCGAAGCCGCCCTTCGACGCGCTTTCGGTCGCCGGCCCGCATCTGGCGGGCGCGCGGCTGCCCAAGAACCCGGAAGAGCAGCTGCGCATCGCGATCACCGCGGCGGCGGGCTTCGACCTGCAGACGTACCCGGAATACTTCGTTCCCTACGACGACGTGAGACGCCAGGTCACCGCCCACGCCGCTCCGCTCTCCCGCCTCGAGGCCCTCAACCCGGGCGAGGAGGCGAGCATCGGACGGCTGGGGGCGAAGGTGGACCGACCCGAGGACCGGATCGGGTTCCTGCCCATGCGCGCGGGCAAGCGCGACCTCGCCGCGCTGGTGGACCGGTCGAACGGCGATTTCCTGGGCACCTTCGCGTTCAGGCCGTGGACGTACTGAGGGGAGCGCAATGAATCGCAGGATCGAGCTGATCTTCGGGCTGTTCATGGTGTCGGGCTTCGGCGGGCTCATCTACGAGTCGGTCTGGACCCACTACCTCCAGCTCTTCCTCGGGCACTCGGCGTATGCGCAGACCGTCGTGCTCGTGGTGTTCATCGGCGGTCTCGCCCTGGGCGCGTGGATCTGCGCGCGACTCGCGCGCCGGATCGCCAACCCGCTTCGCTGGTACGCGGCCGTTGAGCTCGCGGTGGGGCTCATGGCGCTCGTGTTCCATCCCCTGTTCGTCGCCGTGACGCAGTGGGGCTACGCGAGCCTGCTTCCCGCCACGTGCTCGGCCGAGCACTCGTTCTGCGCGACCCAGTGGCTGCTCTCGGCCCTCATGCTGCTGCCGCAGTCGGTGCTGATCGGGGCGACCTTCCCGCTGGTGAGCTCGGCGGTGCTGCGCCTCGATCCGTCGGCGCCGGGGCACCACGTGGCGATGCTCTATTTCGTGAACAGCTTCGGCGCGGTGATCGGGGTGCTCGCCTCGGTCTTCGTGCTGATCCCGGCGTTCGGGCTGCCCGGCACGCTCGCCTTCGCGGGGACGGCCAACATCGCGCTCGCCGCCGGCGCGATGGCGCTCGCGCGCGTGACGCCGCCGCCCTTCGCGGTCGCTCGCATGGAGGAAGGCGCGGCCGAGGACGGGCGCGGCGCGGAGGCGGGCTCGCGGCTCCTCAGGCTGCTCCTCGCCACGGCGCTGCTCACCGGGCTTTCCTCGTTCGTCTACGAGATCGTCTGGATCCGGATGCTGAGCCTCGTGCTCGGCGCCTCGACCTATTCCTTCGAGCTCATGCTCGCGAGCTTCATCCTGGGCCTCGCGCTCGGCGGGCGCTGGATCCGGCAGCGCGTGGACGCGATCGGCGACCCCGTGAGGTTCCTCGGCGTGGTCCAGGTGGTGATGGGCGTGGCCGCCGCCGCGACGCTGCCCATCTACAACGGCTCCTTCGACTTCATGGCGTGGCTGCTCTCGTCGGTCGCGCGCAACGGCGGCGGCTTCGTGCTCTTCAACCTGGGCTCGACGGGAATCGCGCTCCTCGTGATGCTGCCGGCCACGTTCTGCGCCGGCATGACGCTGCCGCTCATCACCTATCGGCTGCTGCGCTCGAGCGCCGGCGAGCGGGCGATCGGCCTCGTCTACTCGGTCAACACGCTCGGCTCGATCGCGGGCGTCGTGCTCGCGGTGCACGTCCTCATGACCACGCTGGGCTTGCGCGGAGCGCTGCTCACGGGCGCGGCGATCGACGTCGGGCTGGGCGTGGTGCTGATCGCCTCGCGCCGCGCGGCAGCCGGCGGCCGCGGCGCATCGGCGTGGGCGATCCCGGCGGGCGTCGCGGCGCTGCTCGCGATCGCGATCGCCTTTCCCATCGACGCGCGGCGGGCCGCCTCGGGCGTGTTCCGCTCGGGAGAGGCGCGGCTCGCCGAGAGGACGCAGGTCGCGTTCCACCGGGACGGGAAGACGGCCACCGTCGACGTCCTGAGCGACGCGGGCTTCATGGCGATCCGCACCAACGGCAAGACCGACGCGGCGATCCAGGTGGACGGGCGCACGCCCACCCCGGACGAGCTCACCATGGCGATGCTCTCGCTCATGCCGCTCGCGCACGACCCGCAGGCGAAGACCGCGGCGCTCATCGGGTTCGGCTCGGGCATGTCCACCGACGTGATGCTGCGCTCCCCGAACATCGAGCGCGTGGACACCGTGGAGATCGAGCCGGCGATGGTGGAGGGCGCGCGGAAGTTCCTGCCGATCGTGCAGCGCGCATTCTCCGATCCGCGCAGCCACGTGGTGATCGACGACGCGAAGTCGTACTTCGCGCGCAGCAAGCGCCGCTACGACATCATCGTCTCGGAGCCGTCGAACCCGTGGGTGAGCGGCGTCGCCTCGCTCTTCACCGAGGAGTTCTACCGCAGGCTCTCGGCGTCCCTCAACGAGGGCGGCGTGCTCTCCCAGTGGCTGCACACCTACGAGATGGACCCCGTCGCCCTCGCCTCGATCTTCAACGCGGTGGCGAAGACGTTCCCGCACTTCGTGGTGTATTCCTCCATCGACTCGGACATCATCCTCATCGCCCGCAAGGGCGGGCCCGTCGGCGCGATCGACGACCGGGTGCTCGCCTGGCCCGCCATGGCGCCGTTGCTCGAGAGGCTCAAGATCACCGACCGGGCCGTGCTCGCGCGCCGCTCGGTGGGCTCGGCGGCGTCGGTGCTCGCGCTGTATCGCGCGATGGGGGTGCCGGCCAACTCCGACTACCGGCCGCTGCTCGAGCAGCGCACCTCGAGGACGCGCTTCACCCAGGAGCGCGTGGAGGACCTCACGAGCCTGCAGGTGGCGGCCGTGCCGCTGCTCGAGATGTTCGACGGCACGGTCCACCCTTCGGACCGGCGCGTCCCCTCGCTCTTCTGGGCCGCCTCCGACCGGGCCACGTCCGACGCGTGGTTCTTCCACGACCTCCTCGAGAATCCCGCCTTCGCTCCGGGCGCGGCCCCGGCGTCCGATGCCCGCGAGCACGCCGCGCGCCTGATCGCGCTGTGGGCCGCGAGCTGCCCGGCGCAGGTGACCTTCGAACGGCTGCTGCCCTCGCTCGTCACGATGGCCGAGGTGATCAATCCGCACCTGGGCAAGGCGGCGGCCCTCGAGGTGTGGAGCCACCTCGCGACGTCCGCTTGCGGGCGCAAGCTCCCGGAGGCGGACCGCCGCTGGCTCGACCTGTTCTCGGCGGTGGCCGCGCGCGATCCGGACGCGATGAGCGCCGCCGGGGCTGCGGTCCTGGAGGCCCGGCGCGGCACTCACGGACCCGCGACGGAATACGCGTTCATCGCCACCGTGGCGGGGCTGGTCTGCCGCGACCGGATCGCGGAGGCGAACCGCTACTTCGACCTGGGGACGCACGACTGGCTCTCGCCGGGCACCGCGCCCATCGCCCTGCGCTACCTCTACGCGGTGGCGAACACCCCGCCCGGCGCGTCCCGTCCCCACGGCGGGATCTGCGCGGCGCCGGGCTCCTCCTAGCGGAGGCTCCTCACGGCCCGCGCCAGGCGTTCGCGCGCAACTTCAGGCCGTTGGACAGGTACGTGAGGAAATACTCGAGGTCGTTCAGCTCCTCGGAACCTGCGGGAAAGGGAGCGGCGCCCATGCGCTCGAGGCACTCGCGGATCTGCGCCTGCAGCGTCACCGCCTCGCCGGCGCGGATGTAGGGCCAGCGGGCGGCCTGGCCGATCGCGGGCGCGAGCGGCGCGCCCGCGTAGCGCTTGCCCGCGCCCTGCAGGTGGCACGAGGCGCAAGCGAAGTTGCGCTGTCCCATGCGCGCGAAGTACATCCGCCGCCCCTGCTCGAAGAAGCGCTCCGCGGCCATGGGCACGCGCACGTGGATCCGATAGCCGTCGGAGAGGCTGCGCACGTAGGCGGTGATCGCGCCCATGGTCGCGGGATCGGCGTTGTCGAGCAGCGGCTCCTTGTGGGCCTTGAGGCACTGGTTCACCGCCATCTCGAGCGTGAAGACCCGCTTGAGGTGCGGGTGGTACTGGGGATAGGCCACCGCCACGCGCCGGCCCCCGTTCGGGAAGCACGAGGCGAGCGAGCGGCCGTCGCGGAACCGGCGCCTCCAGAGGGCGGCTCCGCGCGCGACGACCGCCTTCGCGCCATCGCCGTTCGCATCGGCGAGCGCGCGCAGCTCGGGGTCGAAGGCAGCCGGGCCCAGCGCGTAGTCCCCGGGCTCGAGCTCCGGGAGCTGCGAGCGCAGCCGCGCCTCGATCTCGGCCTTCACCTCCGCGGGCGAGGCGGCAGGGGCCGGCAGCGCGGCGATCGCCCAGGCGGCGATCGCCAGGCGGCACGCGTCACGGAAGCGCATAGAGGTACTCCACGATGCGGTCGATCTCCGCGCTGTCGAGGATGCGATGCCGGCCGTAGGGGGGCATCACGGTGTCGGGATTGGCCGCCGTGGGGTCGAAGAGAATGCGGCGCAGCGCCTCGCGGCCCAGGGCGCGCATGCGCGCTCCTTCGAGGCGCGGGCCGAGGTCGGAGCGGTTCGACGGCCCCGCGCCCGCCGGCACCTGGTGGCAGGCGAGGCAGTGCCCCTTGTCGGGCCGGGCGAAGAGTTCGGCGCCGCTCGGCGGCTGCGCGGCCGCGGGAAGGACCGCGGCGCACGCGATGGCGGCGAGCAGGGCGCCGCGCATCAGCTGATCTTGAGCGCCTTTTCCGCGGCGCGTTGGTTGTCGAGCAGCGCGCGCATCTCGCGCAGGCGCGCCTCCGCGCTCGACAGCCCGTAGAAATCGCTTCCCTTCGCCTTGAGGGCGATCTCGAGCTGGTCGACGGCCGCGGCGAGGTGGTCGCGCCGGTACAGCGCCTCGGCCTGGGCGCGGTGCTGCCCGAGGAAGTTGCCGACGGCCTCGCAGGCGCGCGCCTGGATCTCGTAGAGGCGCGGGTCGTCGGGCAGGGAGCGCAGGCGCTTCTCCACGTCGGCGAGGACCTCCCGGGGGTGTCCGGCCTGCTCGAGCAGGTCGAGGTAGGCGTAGATGAGCGCGCGGTAGTCGGGGTGGTCCTGGAGCGCCGCGCGGTAGATGGCGAGCGCCGCGTCGGTCTGGCCCATGTCGGCCTTGATCTCGCCCGCGAGGAGCTCGTACGCCGGGTGGGGATTGCCCCCCGCGCGAAGGGGCGCGAGCGTCTTCCACGCCGCGTCGAAGCTGCGCTCCCGGCGCAGGGCGAGCGCCAGGCCGTACACGTCGTCGCGCGGGCGCACGACCGTCTTGCCGACGAGCGCGCCGCGGAAGAAGGCGACCGCCTCGCTCGGAGAGCCCGCCTCGGCGCGCAGCTTCGCGCGCGCGATGCCGTACTCCGTCGAGTCGGACACGATGCGCGGGGGCATGCTCTCGACGCGGTCCTGCATGTCCGCGATGCGCTCGACCGTGAGCGGGTGGTTCTGCAGGTACGCGGGGGCGCCCTTGAACTCGTTCACGCGGTTCGCCTGCAGCATGCGCTGGAAGAAGGTGACCATCGCCCGCGGGGAGAAGCCCGCGCGATCGAGGAGGCCGAGTCCCACGCGGTCGGCCTCGCGCTCGTGCTCGCGGCTGTAGGAGAGCTGGGTCGACATCGTGAGCGCCCCCGCCGAGGCGACCGCGGCCTCGGTCACCTGCCCCGCCTGGCTGCTGCCGCTGCGCGCGGCGAGGAGGGCGAGCGCGAGCGCGGCGAGCGACGTGAACTGCGAGCCGCGCTGCTCCTGTATCGAGCGCGCCTGGTGGCGCTGGAGGATGTGGCCGATCTCGTGGCCCACCACGCCGGCGAGCTCGGACTCGTTCTGGGTGAGCAGGACGAGGCCGCTGTTCACGCCGATGTGGCCGCCCGGCAGGGCGAAGGCGTTGATCGTGTCGTCGCGGACCACGAAGAAGTCGATGGTGCGCCTCGGGCCGTCGGCGGCGAGCAGCAGCCGGTTGCCGAGCCAGTTGATGTAGTCGGAGATCTCCGGGTCGTCGACGTAGGCGGGATCGGACCGTATGTCGCGCATGATGCGGTCGCCGATCGTCTTCTCCTGCGCGTCCGAGAGCGCGGCGGAGGAAACGTCGCCCAGGTCGGGCAGCCCCTGCGGAAGCGCCGGCGTGGCGATGCAGGCCGCGAGGGCGAGGGCGATGACGGCGCGGAGTCTCACTCGGTCGGGCGTTCGGTGCGAACTGCTACCATGGGGTCCGGGCCCGGGGCGGCCTGCGGGGCATGGCGGAAGGATGATTATGACGGAAAAACTGACCCATTTCGACGAGCGAGGTTCCGCCCGGATGGTCGACGTGGCCGCCAAGCCCGAGACCCACCGGGTGGCCGTGGCCGCGGGGCGCATCCGCATGCTTCCGGCCACGCTCGCCCTGGTCCGGGAAGGCGGCGCGCGCAAGGGCGACGTGCTCGGCGTGGCCCGGGTGGCGGCGATCCAGGCCGCGAAGCGCACCTCGGAGCTCGTGCCGTTGTGCCACCCGGTCGCGCTCACCTCCGTCGCGGTGGATTTCGCGCTCGACGAGGCGGCGAGCGCCGTGGAATGCCGGGCCACCGTGGAGTGCACGGCGCGCACCGGCGTGGAGATGGAGGCGCTCGCCGCGGTCCAGGTGGGCCTGCTCACGATCTACGACATGTGCAAGGCCGTCGACCGGGGCATGACCATGGAGGGCATCCGGCTCGTCGAGAAGCGCGGCGGGAAGTCGGGCACCTGGACCGCGTCCTGAGGCGCGGCGGCCTGCGTCACGTCGCGGGGCCCTGCGCGGCGCGCTCGGCGTCGCGGCGGCACTCGGCGTACAGCGCGTCGTACAGCGGCATCGCGTTCTCCAGCATGGCGTGATCGTCGGCGAAGCGCTGCGCGAGCCAGAGCGAGGCGGCGAGCAGGCCCGCGCACTGCGGCGCGAGGTCGAGCCGGTCGGTGTCCGCGCCGCGAACGATCGCCGCGAGGCGTTCCAGCGCGGGATCGCTCAGCGCGAAGTCCTCGAGCACGGCGTCGAAGCTGCAGCGGTCCGCGCGATGCGCGAGCGGCGCGCCGGGCAGATCGAAGGCGATCGCTCGCCGGCGCTCGGCCTCCTCCAGCACGCGCGCGGCCGGCACGTAGTCGAAGCGGGCGAGGGGATCGATGAAGCGGCGCACGAGCCACGGGCAGGCGATGCGGTCGATCTTCGGCCGCTCCCGGGTGATCCAGCGCGACCCGCCGGGCACGCGCCACTCGGGCCGGCGGCGCAGCGTGGGCCGCCCCTCGGCGATCCACGCCTCGAGGCCGCCCGCGAGGAAGACGGCGTCGTGACCCGCGCGCGCGAGGGCGCGCGCCGCCTCCCGACTCGCCTCTTGGCCGTGGCTGCCGTAGAGCACGATGGGGCGCCCCGCGGCATGGCGTGCGGCGAAGGCGACGACGTCGGCCTCGGGCTGGAGGGCGCCGGGGATCATGCGCGGCTCGGCCGCGAACCGGGCCGGCGGGCGTACGTCGAGCACCAGCGGTGCGCCGGCCGAGCCGATGCGGGAATGCAGGGAACGGGGAGCGATCGATGCGACGGTGTCCATGGAGCCTCCGTGAAGGTTCGGAAGCAGGGCTTGGACGGACACCGTCTTCGGCAGCGGAGGCTGCCCCCGGGAGCCTGCGTCCCGGGATGGCCCATCCTAGTCCCGGGGCGGCCGCACCTCAAGGGGCCCGTGCTAGACTTTTCGGGTCACGAGAGGAACCTCCCATGAATGCCAACGCCTTCGATCGCGAGCTCGACGTGCGCGGGCTCAACTGCCCCCTTCCGATCCTGCGCGCCAAGAAGGCCCTCGGCGACCTCACGGCCGGCCAGGTGCTGAAGGTCGTCGCCACCGACCCCGGCTCCGTGAAGGACTTCGAGGCCTTCTGCAAGCAGACCGGCAACGAGCTGCTCTCCAGCTCCGGCGGCCCCGAGTTCACCTTCCTGATGAAGAAGCGGTAAATCAGTCGACGAAGAGGTCCTGGAAGAGGGGCTGGCCGGGCGTGACCGCGTAGCGCTCGAAGTCCTTCACGCCCGCGCGGCGCAGCACGTCCTCGTCGATGTAGAAGTGGCCGGTGTGGCCGCGCGCCTCCGACGTGAGGACGACGCGCGCCGCGTCGGCCATGATGGCGGGCGTGCGGCTCGCCTTGAGGATCGCCTCGGGGAAGTGCACCTCGACCGCCGCCGTCGCGATCGTCGTGCGCGGCCAGAGCGAGTTCACCGCGATGCCGTCGCCGCGCAGCTCCTCGGCCATGCCGAGCGTGCACATGCTCATCCCGTATTTCGACATCGTGTAGGCGACGTGCCCCGCGAACCAGCGCGGCTGCATGTTGAGCGGCGGCGAGAGGTTGAGGATGTGCGGGTTCGCCGCCTTCTTCAGCCACGGGATGCACGCCTGCGAGCAGAGGAACGTCGCGCGCGCGTTCACCGCCATCATCAGGTCGAAGCGCTTCGCGGGAGTCTCCAGCGTCGGCGTGAGGCTGATGGCGCTCGCGTTGTTCACGAGGATGTCGATGCCGCCGAAGGCCTCGGCGGCCGCTGCGACCGCCCGGGCGATGGCCGCCTCGTCGCGCACGTCGAGCTGCAGGGCGAGCGCCTTGCCGCCGGCGGCCTCGACCTCGGCGGCGACCGTGTGGATCGTCCCGGCGAGCTTCGGATGGGGTTCGGCGGTTTTCGCGGCCACGGCGACGCGCGCGCCGTCGCGCGCCGCGACGAGGGCGATCTCGCGCCCGATGCCGCGCGAGGCGCCGGTGATGAAGAGGGTCTTGCCCGCGAGCGTGCTCATCGGCTCCCCAAGGGGCTTTCGGTCGGGGGGATGATACCGCGGCTCACGTAGACGAGCCGCAGGTGCGAGCGGAAGGAAGGCAGCTGGACCGCGAAGGCGAGCCCGGTGGCGAGCGCGATGCTTCCTCCCACGAGGAAGGTCGCCGGCGCGCCGATGTGCGCCGCGAGCCATCCGGCGCCGAAGTGGCCGAGCGGGGCCACGCCGATGAAGAACATGGTGTAGTAGCTCATGACGCGGCTCCTCTTGTCCTCGTCCACCATGGTCTGCAGGATCGTGTTGCAGGTGGCGCCCGTCATGAACATCCCGAAGCCGGTGGCCATGAGGAGCACGATCGAGGTGCCGATGCTCCGCGACAGGCCGAATCCGATCGCGCCCATCCCCGCCACCGAGGCCGCGATCGCGATCCACTTGCCCAGGCCGCGCACGCTGGGCCTGCGCGCGAGCGAGACGGCCGAGACGACCGCGCCGAGGCCCACGGCCCCGATGAAGATGCCGACCAGGCCCGCGCCCGCGTGGAAGGTCTTCACCACCATCGCCGGCATGAGCGTCGCGTAGGGGCTGATGGAGAAGCTCACCGCCGAGAGCGTGAAGAGCATGCGCCGCACGGGCACGAGCCCCATCGCGTACTTCCAGCCCTCGGCGAGGTCGGCGAGCGGGTGGCTCGCTGCGCGGCGCGGGCGCGGATGGACGATCCGCACCCGCAGGAGCGCGGCGAGCACCGCGAGGTAGCTCAGCGCGTTCAGCCCGAAGCACACCGTCTCGCCGAAGGCCGCGATGAGGAAGCCGCCGATGGACGGCCCGACGAGGCGCGTGCCGTTCATGAGGATCGAGTTCATGGCGATCGCGTTGGGCAGGTCCTCGCGCCGCTCGAGCAGCTGCACGAAGATCGACTGGCGCGTGGGCGTCTCGAAGGCGTTGCACACGCCCGCGAAGAGCGCGAGCGCGGCGAGCTGCGGCATGGTGATGATCTTCAGCCCCGAGAGCGCGGCGAGCGCCGCCGCCTGGAGCGCGAGCAGGGCAAGCGCCGCGATGAGGAGCCGCCGGCGGCTGATGCGGTCGCCCAGCACCCCCGCCGAGGTGGCGAGGAAGAGGTGAGGGGCGTTGTTCAGGAACCCGATGATGCCGGTGAAGTAGGTGGAGTTCGACAGCCGGTAGGCGAGCCACATCATCGCCACCGACTGGATCCACGTGCCCAGCATCGACACCGCCTGGCCGACGTAGTAGCGGCGGAAGTTGGGCGACTCGAGCGCCCTCAGGCTGTGGGGGAAAGGCAAGGAAGTCGGCTCAGCCGAGCTTCACGAGCTGGGCGCGCAGGTCCACGAGCCTCGCCTCGATGTCGGCGAGGCGCTTGCGGTCCTGGTCGACCACGGCCGGCGGCGCCCGCTCGACGAACGAGGGGTTGGACAGCTTCGCCACGAGCTTCGCCGCGTCGCCCGCGAGCCGCTCGATGTCGCGCCCGAGGCGCACGCGCTCGGCCTCCCGGTCGACCTGGACGTGCAGCATGAGCTTCGCCGCGCCCGTGATCGCCACGGGGGCGTCCTCGGCGGGAAGCGAGTCCATGAAGCGCACCTCCGACACCCTGGCGAGCGCCGCGATGCCGGCCGCGTGCTCGCGCAGCTCCGGCGCCGCCTCGGCGAGGTAGAGGGGCATGCGCGCCGCGGGCGACAGGTTCATCGTGGAGCGCAGGTTGCGCGCGGCGTTGACCACCTCCTGCACGAGGGCCATCTCGCGCTCGGCGTTGGGCGCGATGCGCGAGCCGTCGGGCTGGGGATAGGGGGCCAGCATGATCGTCTCGCCCGCCTTGCCCGCGAGCGGCGCCACCTTCTGCCACAGCTCCTCGGTGATGAAGGGGATGATCGGGTGGGCGAGGCGCAGCGTCGCCTCGAGCACGCGGATGAGGGTCCTCCGGGTGGCGCGCTGCTGCGGCTCGTTCCCGGAGGCGAGCTGCACCTTCGCGAGCTCGACGTACCAGTCGCAGTACTCGTCCCAGACGAACCCGTAGACGGCGCGGGCGGCCACGTCGAAGCGGTACGCCTCCAGGGCCTCGATCGCCTCGCGCTCGGCGCGCTGCAGGCGGCTCGCGATCCAGCGGTCGACGGTCGAGAGCTCGACGGGCGCGGACTCGTCCAGGCCCGTGTCCTTACCCTCGCAGTTCATGAGCACGAAGCGCGTCGCGTTCCAGAGCTTGTTGCAGAAGCTGCGGTAGCCCTCGCAGCGCTTGAGGTCGAAGTTGAGCGTACGCCCGAGCGTGGAGAGCGCCGCGAAGGTGAAGCGCAGGGCGTCGGCGCCGTAGGAGGGGATCCCCTGGGGATAGTCGCGCCTGATGCGCTTCGCGGCCGCGTCCTTGTGGGCGGCGAGCATGAGTCCCTGGGTGGACTTCTCGAGCAGCGCCGGGAACTCGATGCCGTCGATCACGTCGAGCGGGTCGATGGTGTTGCCTTTCGACTTCGACATCTTCTGCCCCTCGGCGTCGCGCACGATGGCGTTGATGTAGACGTCGCGGAACGGCACCTCGCCCGTGAAGTGCAGGGTCGTCATGATCATGCGCGCGACCCAGAAGAAGATGATGTCGAAGCCGGTGACGAGCACGGACGAAGGCAGGTAGAAGGCGCGCTCGCGCTCGAGCTTCGCGTCGTCGGGCCAGCCGAGCGTGGAGAAGGGCACGAACGCGGACGAGAACCAGGTGTCGAGCACGTCCTCGTCGCGCGATTCGCGGCGGATCTCCTTGCCGGCCGCGCGCGCGCGCGCCTGCGCCTCCTCGAAGCTGCGGCCCACGAAGGGCGTGCCGTCGGCGGCGTACCACGCGGGGATCTGATGGCCCCACCAGAGCTGGCGCGAGATGCACCAGTCCTGGATGCTCTCGAGCCACTGGTTGTAGGTCTTCGCCCACTCCTCGGGCACGAAGCGGGTGCGCCCGTCGGCCACCGCCTTGAGCCCCGCCTGCGCGAGGCCCGCCATGCGCACGAACCACTGGTCCGAGAGCATCGGCTCGACCACGGCCTCGGAGCGCTGCGAGCGCGGCTGCATGAGCTTGTGCGGCTTCCTCGCCTCGACGAGCCCGGCGGCCTCGAGGTCCGCGAGCACGCGCTTCCTCGCCACGAAACGGTCGAGGCCGCGGTAGGCGGCGGGCGCGTTGTCGTTCACCTTCGCGTCGCCGGTGAAGATGCCGATCAGGGGCAGGCCGTGGCGCATGCCCACCTCGTAGTCGTTGAAGTCGTGGGCCGGCGTGATCTTCACGCAGCCGGTGCCGAAGGCGCGGTCCACGTACTCGTCGGCGATCACCGGGATGAGGCGCCCGGCGAGCGGCAGCCGCACCCGCTTGCCCACGAGGTGCCGGTAGCGCTCGTCGTCGGGGTGAACCGCGACGGCCGTGTCGCCCAGCATCGTCTCGGGACGCGTGGTCGCGACCACGAGGTGGCCCGAGCCGTCCTCGAGCGGGTAGCGCAGCTGCCAGAGCGTGCCACTCTCCTCCTGCGACTCCACCTCGAGGTCGGAGACCGCGGTGAGCAGCACCGGATCCCAGTTCACGAGGCGCTTTCCGCGGTAGATGAGGCCCTCGTCGAAGAGGCGCACGAAGACCTCGGTGACGGCGCGCGAGCGCGCCTCGTCCATGGTGAAGTACTCGCGCGACCAGTCGCACGAGGCCCCGAGGCGGCGCATCTGGCGCGTGATCGTCGAGCCCGACTCCTCCTTCCAGGCCCACACGCGCTTCACGAACGCCTCGCGCCCGATGGCGCGGCGCGTCTCGCCGGCCGCCTCGAGCTGGCGCTCGACCACCATCTGGGTCGCGATGCCCGCGTGGTCCGTGCCCGGCTGCCAGAGCACGTTCTCGCCCTTCATGCGGTGCCAGCGCACGAGGACGTCCATGAGCGTCTGCTGGAACGCGTGGCCCATGTGGAGCGTGCCCGTCACGTTCGGCGGCGGGAGCTGGATCGAGAACGAGGGGCGATGGGGGTCGAAGCCCGCCTTGAAGTGGCCGCGCGACTCCCACAGGGGATACCAGCGCGATTCGATGGCGTGCGGGTCGAAGCTCTTTTCGAGTTCCATGGGAAGGAGGCGGGCCTACCGGATCTGCCGGCGGGCGAGGGCGTCGGCGACCGACCGGGCCACGACCTCGGCGAGCTCGCGGCGCAGGTCGCGCAGCGTCTCGGCCACCGCGGCGTGCACTTGCGGGGCGAGGTGCAGGGCGAGGCGCTGCTCGAGGTCCGCGGCGAGCTTTCCCTCCACCTCGGCCATCACGTGCGCGAAGACGTCCTGGGCGAGCTCGCTCGAGAGCTCGACCGGCGGCGGGGGCGCCTCCGGTTTCTCCTGCGCGGCGGCGGGATCCTCGACCAGGTCGGTAAGCACGGGAACGCCGCCCGTGTCGCCGCCGCCGCGGGGCGCGGAAACCGAATGGCGCCGCAGGAGCGCGTCGGCCTGGCCGAGCACGTCCTTGTCACTGGCCAACGGGATTCTCCGTGCCTTCGATCGCGTTCACCCGGATATCGTAACCGCGCTTGCGGTAGAACGCGTAACGGCCGCGCGCCCGGGCCTTGTCGTCCTCGTCGGAGGCCACGATCTCCAGCAGGCGCTCGAAGGAGGCGAAGAACGGCGGCCACTCGTCGGCGAGGTTGAGGAGCACGTCGTGGTGCGGCAGGTTCTCGCCCGAGGAGGCGAGGATCACGGGCGTCTCGGGGGCGAGGCCCGTGCCGGCGAAGCAGTGCGGCACGAAGCGCGTGGACTGGAAAGTCCACAGCGCCTTGTCGAAGTCGCCGAGCACCTTCGGGTCCGGCGCGTAGACCACGACCCGGCTCGCCTGGTCGTAGGCCTTGGCGGCGAGCCGGCACGCGAAGCGCAGCTTGTCGTCGGCGTAGTGGTAGAAGTCGATGCGCGTCACGCGGCGGCCGCGCGGCGGGCGAGGAAGTGCGCGAGGAGCGCGACGGGCCGGCCGGTGGCGCCCTTCTCGGCGCCGCTCTTCCACGCGGTCCCCGCGATGTCCAGGTGCGCCCACGGGTACGACTTCGCGAAGCGCGACAGGAAGCAGGCGGCCGTGATCGAGCCGCCGGCGCGGGTACCGATGTTCGGGAAGTCGGCGAAGTTGCTCTTGAGCTGCTCCTGATAGTCGTCCCACATCGGCATGTGCCAGGCGCGGTCCCACGCCGCGTCGCCCGCCTGGACGAGCTCGCGCGCGAGGGGATCGCTGTTGGCGAAGAGGCCCGTGGCGACGTTGCCCAGCGCGATCACCATCGCGCCGGTGAGGGTCGCGATGTCGACCACGGCGGCCGGCTTGTACTTCCCGACGTAGGTGAGGGCGTCGCAGAGGATGAGGCGGCCCTCGGCGTCGGTGTTGAGGATCTCCACCGTCTGCCCGGACATCGTGGCGACGATGTCCCCCGGCTTGATCGCGTTGCCGCCGGGCATGTTCTCGGTCGTGGGGACCACGCCGACCACGTTGAGCGGCAGCTTCATGAGGGCGATCGCCTTCATCGTGCCGAGCACGCTCGTCGCGCCGCACTTGTCGAACTTCATCTCGTCCATCTCGGCCGCGGGCTTGATCGAGATGCCGCCCGTGTCGAAGGTGATGCCCTTGCCGACGAGCGCCACGGGGCGATCGCCGCGCCGGCCCCCGAAGTGCTCCATCACGATGAACCTGGGCGGCTCGTGGCTGCCGCGGGCGACCGCGAGGAACGCCCCCATGCCGAGCTTCTCGATCTGCCTGCGGTCGAGCACGCTCACCTTGAGGCCGCCGTGCTCCTTGCCGAGCGCGACGGCCTGCTCGGCGAGATAGGTCGGCGTGCAGATGTTGCCGGGGAGGTTGCCGAGGTCCTTCGCGAGCGCCATCCCCTCGGCGATCGCCTGGGCGCGCGCGATGGCGGCCTCGCCCTCGGCCGCCTCGCCGCGCTTCGAGACGTGCAGGGCGACCTTCCGCAGCGCGCTCTTCGGCTCGGGGGGCTTGCTCTTCATGCGGTCGAAGCGGTAGAACGCCTCGGCCACCGCGAGCACGGCCTGCTCGACCTTCCAGCCGGTGTCGCGGCGCTTGAGCGGCAGGTCCGTGAGGCAGATCGTGGCGTCGGCCGCGCCCGTCGCGCGCAGCGCCTTCGCCGCGGCCGCGAGCGCGGTGCGATACTGTCCTTCGTGGAAATCGCGCTCCTTGCCGAGGCTCACCAGCAGCACGCGCTCGGCGGGCACCCGGGGCACGTGATGGAGCATGAGCGTCGCGCCCGCCTTGGCCCCGAGGTCGCCGCGCTTGAGCACCTCGCCGAGGAAGCGGCCGGAGGCGTTGTCCAGCGCCTGCGCCGCGGCCGTGAGCTTCCCGCCCTCGAACACCCCCGCCACCACGCAGCCCGAGCGCTGCTTTTCGGGGCTGCCGCTAGTCGTGTTAAATTCCATTTGTTTTCCTCGGCTTGGAGGGTGGCGACCAAAGGGGGGAATTATAACCCTGTGTTAATTCCGCCTCCTCCGGAGATTTCCGCCCCGTGATCTTCCAGCGCAGCCTCATCCGCGAGTTCAGCCTCATCGCGCTGTCCGTGGTGGGCGTCCTCCTCGCGATCATCCTCACGCGGCTGCTGATCCTCCTGCTGGGGAAGGCCTCCTCGGGCGAGGTGCTTCCGGAAGCGGTGCTCGGGCTCATCGCCTTCGGGATCCTCACCTACCTGCCGGTGCTGCTCGGCATCGCGGTGTTCGTGGCGGTCCTGCTCGCGCTCACGCGCAGCTACCGCGACAGCGAGATGACGGTGTGGTTCGCCTCGGGGCTGTCGATCGCCGCGTGGGTGAAGCCCGTGGTGCAGTTCGCGCTTCCCGTCGCCATCGTGTGCGCGCTGCTCTCGCTCGTGGTGGCGCCCTGGTCGCAGGCCGAGAGCGCCGAGTACCAGCGCCTGCTCGAAAGCCGCGACGACGTCTCGAGCATCACTCCGGGCGTTTTCCGCGAGTCCCGCAACTCCGACCGTGTGTTCTTCGTGGACAAGCTCTCCGAGCGCGACGACGTCGTGAACAACATCTTCGTGCAGTCCTCGCAGAGCGGCCGGCTGGGCGTGATGGTGGCGCAGAAGGGCTACATCGAGACGGCGGAGAACGGCGACCGCTTCGTCGTGCTGCTCAACGGCCGCCGTTACGAAGGCACGCCCGGCACGCTCGACTACCGGACCGTGGACTTCGCCCGGTACGCCATCCGCATCGAGCCGCACGAGGCGAAGCGCCAGGCGCCCTCGTCGAAGGCGATGAGCTCGCTCGAGCTCTTGCAGTCGAACAAGCCCGAGCAGGTCGCGGAGCTGCAGTGGCGGTTCGCGCAGCCCCTCGCAGTGATCATCATGGGGCTCCTGGCGGTGCCGCTCTCGTTCGTGAACCCGCGCTCCGGGCGCTCGTGGAACCTGCTCTTCGCGGTGCTGATCTACGTGCTCTACAACAACACGCTCTCGATCTTCCAGGCGTGGACCTCCCAGGGGCGCATTCCCGAGTGGGTGGGGCTGTGGCC
>Ga0187776_10000156_pt1 | contig 33323 bp, 25 predicted proteins | sample 0216_BV02_MP12_2_FD_132426 | JGI IMG/M metagenome (GOLD analysis project Ga0187776, IMG submission 132426) | Tropical peat soil microbial communities from peatlands in Department of Meta, Colombia - 0216_BV02_MP12_20_MG | ecosystem: Environmental > Terrestrial > Soil > Wetlands > Peat | place...
CAGGCGCAGTCCCGGCGGCGGCACTTCCGAAGCTGGCTGATCGTTGCGGCGACAACATTGTTCTGATCGTAAGCGGCGCGAATATCTCGCGCGAAATATTGCGGCGCGCCCTGCAGACAGACTGACCGTCGTTGCGAAGGACCTTCATCGTCGCGCATACTCTTCCCATGGCAACGGTCTCCACGACTTCCATTCCGCAGTAAGAATTCCGCTCTGTACAACCGGATCTTCGAGAGCGATCTGACGCGCCTCGGCTTCATCCACGACCTCAAGAATCGTCATTCCGCCCGAGCTGTCATGAAATGGTCCTGCCATGACCAGCTTTCCGCTCTTGTACACCTTCGTCAGATAACGGACGTGCTCGTCTAGCGGCTGTTCGAAGATCGATTTCCCCCGAATCCAGGCCGGGCCAGGCTTAAAGAAAATTACGAACTTAGCCAAGGGGAACGCCTCCGCTTCTGGATCTCACGAAAATTTGCTCACCACCCCGCATCTTCATTATGCTCCGGATTCCGATCGATCATTCTGCCTTCAATCATTGGAACGCGCATGCGAATCGCTTATATGTTGTCAGCTCTCTGGTTCATGTTCACTGCGCTCGCTGCTCCCGGTCAAGAAACTATGCCGCCCTTGATGCCCATGCCCGCTAATGTGACCCTCGGCAGCGGGCAATTCATCATTAACCAGTCGTTCAGTGTTGCCATCAGCGGCGCTAACGATGCGAGACTCCAGCATGCGGTCGAGCACTTCCTCGAGAACCTGTCACGTCAGACCGGAATGCGATTTCCCGCCGGAATTGGCAGTGCTTCGCAGGCTGCTCTAACCATCCATGCCGAGCAGGCGAGCCACGAGATCCCGCAATTGGGTGAGGACGAATCCTATTCACTTGTGGTCACTCCTGCAGCAGCGATGCTGACTGCGCCTACCACACTCGGCGTATTGCGCGGGCTGGAGACATTTCGGCAGATGGTTGATATCGGCCCGCAAGGATTCGCACTTCCAGCGGTTACCGTCCACGATCAGCCCCGATTTCCCTGGCGCGGCTTGCTGATCGACGTCTCCCGGCACTTCATGCCTGTGGAGGTTCTGAAGCGCAACCTGGATGGCATGGCAGCGGTCAAGCTGAACGTGCTGCATTGGCACCTCTCCGATGATCAGGGCTTCCGCGTGGAGAGCAAGAAATTTCCCAAGCTGCAGGAAACCGGCTCCGACGGGCAGTACTACTCACAAAAGGAAATCCGCGAAGTGATCGAGTACGCCGCGGAGCGCGGCATCCGCGTGATCCCGGAATTCGACATGCCGGGTCACACTACCGCCTGGTTCGTCGGCTACCCCGAGCTGGCCAGTGCCCCGGGGCCATATCAGATCGAGCGCAAGTGGGGCATCTTCGATCCCACGATCGATCCTACCCGCGACGACACCTATCATTTCCTCGACAAACTGATCGGCGAAATGGCCTCCCTCTTTCCTGACGCCTACTTCCACGTCGGCGGCGACGAGGTCAATGGGAAACAGTGGAGTGCGAATCCTCAGATCCAGCACTTCCTGCGGTCGCATGGCATGAAGAACAATGATGATCTGCAGGCTTACTTTAACCAACGGATTCTCGAGATCGTCAAAAAGCACGGCAAGATCATGGTGGGCTGGGACGAAATCCTGCACCCCAATTTACCCAAGGACATCGTGGTGCAATCCTGGCGCGGCCAGAGCTCACTGGCTGCCGCCGCGCGCCAGGGCTATCGCGGAATTCTTTCGCACGGCTATTACCTAGACCTGATGCAGTCCGCGTCGTATCACTATTCGGTCGAGCCGCTGGCGAATGGTGCAGCCGACCTGAATCCGGAAGAAAAGGCCCGCATTCTGGGTGGTGAGGCCTGCATGTGGTCGGAGTATGTCTCACCTGAGACTATCGACTCGCGCATCTGGCCCCGCCTGGCGGTGATTGCGGAGCGGCTCTGGTCAGCTCAGTCTGTGCGCGATGTTGACTCCATGTACCAGCGGATGGACGCGATCAGCGAACGGCTCGACTGGCTCGGGCTTAAGCATCGCTCGAACTACGATCCCATGCTGAGCCGCTTAGTTGGGAATGAAGACACCAGAGCTTTGCGGGTTCTGGCGGACGTAGTGGAGCCGGTGAAGGAGTACGCGCGCAGTCAGATGGCGGAATACACCAGCTTTACCCCGCTGAACCATCTGGTGGACGCCGCCCGGCCGGAGAGTGAAACGGGACGTCGGTTCGCGTCAATGGTAGACGCGATTCTCTCGGGGCGCGCGGACGAGACCACAAGAATGAAAGTGCGCGCGATGCTCACCCTCTGGCGCGACAATCATGCCCGCCTGATGCCGCAAATCGAGAATTCCGCGCTGCTGAAGGAAGTGGGGCCGCTTTCTGAGGATCTCTCAATGCTGGGGAGCGCGGGCCTGCAAGCGCTCGATTCACTGCAGTCTGGAACTCGCCTGCCGGATGCCTGGAGCAGGCAGCAACTCGCCCTTATCGAACAGGCCAAAAAGCCAAAGGCGGCACTGCTATTGATGGTGGCGCCATCCGTGCAAAAACTGGTGGAAGCCAGCGCGCACGCTGCAGCTTCTTCTGCAGGACGGTGATTTTAAGAAATCTTAGCCAAACCCTGATGTCATCCTGAGCGAGGACGGGCATAAGAAACCCGTCCGAGTCGAAGGACCTGCTTGTTCATGGCATCGCCCGCAGTGGAGTCGAAGGAGTCTGTTTCCCGTTCCCAACGGCTTAAGGAACCTGCGCCCATGATGCCTAGAGCGCCGCGGCCGCTGTTCCGCGCTCCGCATGCAACTGCTGCAGCGCGTACACGGTGATCTCGCCCCGCTGTAGGGCGGCGATTCCCTCCGCCGCCGCCCGTGCCGCGCTCAGGGTGGTGATCGTCTGCACATGGGCATTCACCGCCGCCCGGCGGATGGCCTTTTCGTCAAACCAGGGCTCCGGTCCGTGGGGAGTGTTGACAATAAGCTGGATGCGGTCGCCCTTGATCAGGTCCACCACATTGGGCCGCCCTTCCTTGACCTTGTAGACGCGCTCCACCTTCAGCCCGGCGGCTTCCAGAACGGCGGCGGTGCCAGTAGTGGCAATAAGCTTGAACCCTAGTTCAACGAAACGCTTCGCCACTTCCGCCACGTTTGGCTTATCGCGATCGGTCACACTGATGAACACGCGGCCAGAGGTAGGCAGCCGCGCGCCAGAGGCGATCTGCGCCTTGGCAAAGGCTTCGCCAAAGCTCTCGGCCACCCCCATCACTTCTCCCGTAGACTTCATCTCCGGTCCCAGCACCGTATCGACGCCGGGAAACTTCGCCCAGGGAAAAACTGGCGACTTCACGTAGTAGCAACTCCCGGTATCGAGATCGCTCATGCGCTCGATGTTCTCAGGCAGGAACTCACGCAGTTTGCGGCCGGTCATAAGACGGGCGGCGATCTTGGCCAGCTGAATCCCAGTGGCCTTGGAGACGTAGGGAACGGTCCGCGAAGCGCGCGGATTCACTTCCAGCACATAGATCTGGTCGCGGCGGATGGCGAACTGGATGTTCATCACCCCGATTACCTTGAGCGAGCGCGCCAGCTTGAAAGTGTACTGGCGCATGGTGTCCAGCAAGTGGCCGGCGATATCCACCGAAGGCAGAACGCAGGAGGAATCGCCGGAATGAATGCCGGCCTCCTCGATGTGCTGCATGATGCCGCCGATAACTACGTCTTCGCCATCTGAGATGGCATCCACATCGACTTCCACCGCGTCTTCGAGAAAGTGATCGATGAGGACGGGCCGCTCCTGGGAATACTCCACCGCCTCCTTCATGTAGTGCACGACGGATTCGTCGTCGTAGACGATTTGCATGGCGCGGCCGCCAAGCACGTAAGAAGGACGGAGCAGCACGGGATAGCCAACCTGGTTCGCAGCCGCTACCGCTTCCTCGACCGATGCGGCAGTCGCGCCAGGCGGCTGTGGGATCTGCAGCTCATCGAGCAGCTTGCCAAAGCGCTTGCGGTCCTCGGCCAAATCGATGGACTCTGGCGAAGTTCCAATGATAGGCACACCCGCCGCCTTCAGGGGCAACGCCAGATTCAGCGGAGTTTGTCCGCCGAACTGCACGATCATGCCGATGGGCGCTCCGGATTGTGCTTCGTGCTCATAAACCGCAAGCACATCCTCCAGCGTGAGAGGCTCGAAATACAGCCGGTCGCTGGTGTCGTAATCCGTAGAGACCGTTTCCGGATTGCAGTTGACCATGACGGTCTCATAGCCATCCTCACGCAGCGCGAAAGCCGCGTGGCAACAGCAGTAATCGAATTCAATTCCCTGCCCTATGCGGTTGGGACCACTTCCCAGGATGATGACCTTCTTGCGATCCGTGGGTTTGGCTTCGTCTTCGTCTTCGTAGGTTGAATACAGGTACGGGGTATAGCTTTCAAATTCGGCAGCGCAGGTGTCCACGTGCTTGTACACGGGGCGAAGCCCGTGTTTGTGGCGAAAGTGTCGTACACGCTCCGCGGCTCCATGACCGTCGCGCAGCCGCCAGATCTCGGCCAGCCTGCGATCTGAAATGCCCGCACGCTTGGCGTCGCGCACGACCTCCGGTGGCGCAGATTCCATGGGATGTTTGGCGATTTCCTGCCAGGTGTCGTCGACTTCCTTGAGCTGGAAAATGAACCACGGGTCGATAGAGGTCATTTTGGCCAGCTCTTTCACCGTCATGCCCTGGCGCAAGGCGTAGCGCAGATAGGCCAGGCGCTCAGGATGCGGCGTCACCAGCCGCTGAACAAGGATCTTTGGTTCAATGCGTTCCGCGGCGAGTGATTTGCCCGTCTCAAGCGAACGCACGCCCTTAAGCAGCGCTTCCTTGAACGTGCGGCCGATGGCCATCGCTTCCCCAACCGATTTCATCTGGGGACCCAGGCTCTCGTCGGCGCCGGGAAACTTTTCGAACTGCCACTTAGGAATCTTGACGACCACGTAATCGAGCGTCGGCTCGAAGCAGGCCGGCGTTTTACGCGTAATCTCGTTGCGCAGCTCGTCCAGCGTGTATCCGACGGCCAGCCGGGCCGCGATTTTCGCGATCGGAAAGCCGGTAGCTTTCGACGCCAGTGCCGAGGAGCGCGAAACGCGCGGGTTCATCTCGATCACCACCATGCGCCCATTGGTGGGATGAACGGCGAATTGAATATTTGATCCGCCCGTTTCCACCCCGATCTCGCGGATCACTTTGATGGCCGCATCGCGCATCGCCTGGTATTCACGGTCGGTCAACGTTTGTGCGGGCGCCACCGTGATGGAATCACCGGTATGCACTCCCATGGGATCGAAGTTCTCGATCGAGCACACGATGATGACGTTGTCGTGGAAGTCGCGCACGACTTCCAGTTCGTACTCCTTCCATCCCAGCACCGATTCTTCCAGCAACACCTCGTGCACTGGCGAGAGATCGAGCCCGCGCGCCAGAAGATCCAGCAACTCTTCGCGGTTGTATGCGATGCCACCCCCGGTGCCGCCCAGAGTGAACGACGGACGGAGAATGACCGGGAAACCGATCTTGCCGCTGAAATCGAGCCCGTCTTTGAGATTGTTGATCAGCGCAGATTTGGGGACGTCCAGGCCGATGCGGGTCATGGCGTCTTTAAACATCAGCCGGTCTTCGGCTTTCTTGATGGCTTCGAGTTGCGCGCCGATAAGTTGTACACCATAACGCTCAAGCACCCCGCCATCGGCCAGTTCGACCGCCAGGTTCAGCGCAGTCTGACCGCCAACCGTGGGCAGCAGAGCGAAATTCTTGCCGCCGGAGAACTCCGATTCTCGCCGGATTACCTCTTCCAGATATTGCCGCGTGAGCGGCTCGATGTAAGTGCGATGGGCAAACTCGGGATCGGTCATGATGGTGGCCGGATTCGAGTTCACCAGTACCACTTCGAATCCTTCCGCACGCAGCGCCTTGCAAGCCTGCGCCCCGGAGTAATCAAACTCCGCCGACTGGCCGATGACGATCGGGCCAGAGCCGATGATCAGAATCTTGGAAACGTCAGTGCGTTTGGGCATGGATCAGTTTGAATTCCCAACTCCCCGTTTTGTCATCCCGACCAAGCAATGAGATTGCGGGCGATCTCATCGCGCGTGGAGGGATCTGCTGTCCTGGCTGATGCGACATGTTCAAAGGCAGGTCCCTCGACTTCGAGGATCGTTCGCAGCGCGAACGATCCTTTCCGCTCGGGATGACAGTCCTCGTGGGCCCTGCTCAACACTATGCAACGCCGATCTCCGCCTGGCTGCTTCCGACCACGCTTCATCTCCCCTTCCAATCCTCCATCATCTTCACAAAATCCTTGAACAGATAGTGGGAATCGTGTGGGCCGGGCGAAGCCTCGGGATGATATTGCACGCTAAACAACGGCAGGTTGCGGTGCCGCAGTCCCTCCAGCGTGCTGTCGTTCAGATCGATGTGCGTTAATTCGACCTCGCTGGCGGGAAGCGAGTCGGGATCGACGGCGAAGTTGTGATTATGCGCCGTGATCTCGACTTTGCCGGTCGCCAACTGCTTCACCGGATGGTTTCCCCCGTGATGTCCAAACTTGAGTTTGTAAGTCTTGCCCCCCAGCGCAAGTCCGGTAAGCTGATGGCCCAGGCAGATCCCAAAAACCGGAACCCGACCCATCAGCACGCGAATGTTCTCGACGGCATAGTTGCAAGGCTCAGGATCGCCGGGGCCATTGGAGAGGAAGATGCCATCGGGCTTCAAGGTGAGCACATCTTCGGCCATGGTTTCCGCAGGCACGACTGTGACTCGGCATCCTTCGGAGGCGAGTTTACGCAGAATGTTGTGCTTGATGCCGTAGTCGTAGGCCACAACGTGAAACTGAGGTTCGAGGTCCTTTACGCCAACAATTTCTGTTGGTTCGTGCGAGCGCTCCCCCGTCTCCCATATGTAGCGTTGCTTGGTAGAGACGACTTTCGCCAGGTCGGTACCATCCATCTTGGGAATCGAGCGCGCTTTGGCGATCAGTTTTTCGGGATCGCTCTCGATCGAAGAGATAACCCCGCGCATCACCCCGTTGTCCCGCAGGTGCCGCACCAGCGCCCGCGTATCAATGTCGCCGATGACCGGAATCTTGTAGCGTTCCAGGTATTCGTCAGTCACCTGCTGCGAGCGCCAGTTTGAGCTGATGCGAGAAAACTCGCGCACCACCAACCCTTCGATGTAGGGACGGGTGGCTTCGTTGTCGTCGGGATTGGTTCCGTAGTTGCCGATTTCGGGATTGGTCAGAACAACTATTTGCCCGGCATAGGAGGGATCAGTAAAGATTTCCTGATAGCCGGTGATGGAAGTATTGAAAACGACTTCGCCGTAGCACTCGCCGTTGGCGCCATAACCTTTGCCGCGGAAGATTCGTCCATCTTCCAGCGCAAGGACTGCTTGCATTGACTCTCCCACGAATGAATTTTTCAAATTTTATCAGGACGTTGTCAGCGGGTCCATGCTCGAAACTCGGAACTTGCGGATGGGGCGATCCTCGCCCATTACTTCGTCGGTGTCGGCTGCTCGTCGGGCGTTCCTCCATCGGCCGCAACCTTCCAACTGCCGTCGGCTTGCTTTTTCCAGATCGTAATATACGTTCCTCGCTGCCTTCCGATTTCCCCCTTCTCCGTTTTGTACGTGGCGAGAAACTTTCCTGCCGTGTAACCGAGGTCGCCGGAGGGAAAAATCTCTCCGCGAGCCGGCTCCCATTCCAGCTTGAAATCAGGATCACCGAACACCTGCTGATAAAAGTCCCTTATTCCCCGGATGCCGACGATCGGCTGCTTGCGGAGCACGACTGCATCCTCGCCAAAGAACGACATCCAGCCCTCAAGCCGCTTTTCCGCCGTCGCCTTGGCAAAATTGCGATCCGCGTTCAGCAGAGCCTGCTCCGGGCGCTGGGCAAAGGCGGTTGCGAGAAGCAAGAAACTGACAGGCAGAATGCAAATTTTGTACATGCAAGCCTCCGAGTAGAGGGCCAGGAATCCGAGTCCCGTGAATAGCGCAAAAGTAGCTCTTTCAACTGCGAAGATCGTTCGCCTTGCGAACGTTCTTGTCCTCAGGATGATTGGAGGTATCCGGTCCGGAAGAACATCCACGTTCAGCTAACCCGCCGCGGTTCTAACGAAGTATGCCCAGCTTGTCCATCGGCCAGTATACGAACACCGCCTTGCCATAGATGAATTGTCCGGGAACCGGACCGAAATCGCGGCTGTCGTTCGAACTGGTGCGATGATCACCCAGCAGGAAATAGGAATTGGCGGGAACGGTGATCTCCGGCATGGAACGGAGATCGGCATATTCGGCGGGAACGTAAGGCTCGTCCAGTGACTGGCCGTTCACGTATACCTTGCCGTCATCAATCCTCACCCGGTCCCCCGCCAGGCCGATTACGCGCTTGATATAGCGCTTCGAGAGATCCCGCGGATATTGGAAAACCACGATGTCTCCGCGTTCGATCGAGCCAAAGCGGTAAACAAATTTGTTTATGAAGATGCGTTCCTGGTCATCGAGGCCGGGCATCATGCTGGTGCCCTCAACCTTCACCGGTTGGTAAAGAAACACGATGATGAAGGTGGAGATGAGAAGCGAAATGAGAACGTCGCGCACCCACATCTCCAGGAGTGGCTTACGCCGCTGCGGAGGTGTCGCTTCTGATGTGCCCGCATCTCCCACGGCAGCAATTCTAATACGAAATTCAAATCGTTTGACGCTTAACTCCACAACTGTGCTAGCGACTTGCAGGCAGGCTACTGGTCAACGCTCCCGACGGGAAACTCGGGTTAATATATTGGGGAGGCTTGAGCATGAAAAGACCGGCCACCGTTCTGCTGCTGCTTCTGATGATCCTGGCCATGGGGATGCTTGCCGAGAGTAATAGTTCGCAAGTGCCGGCTCACCACACCGCGCCTCCAAAGAAGGGGGAGCAACTGCCACCAATTCTCCCCAAGGAACAGCTCTGGGGACCATCATTTCAGCACGCCTATCAGGTCCACGCTTATGAGCTGGCAGCCCGCATTCCCGCAATTCTCTATCAACAACCGTGCTACTGCTACTGCGAGCGAATCGGTCACAGCAGCCTGCACACCTGTTACGAGAACACGCATGCGGCGCACTGCGGCGCCTGTCTCAAAGAACTCTACTACTCCTACCTGATGCACAAGCGGGGCAAGACTGCAGCACAGATCCGCACGGGAATCATCGCGGGAGAGTGGGAAAAGGTCGATCTCGAGACTGCGGATCAGATCAATTGAATTGCGTCTAATCGCGAGGCAGATTCAGAAAATTGGTGTTGCCCGGTGGAGATTGGTCGAACTTATGCTTCTGGTGAACAAATCCCCGCGATAGGTTGACGCGTATTGGAGATTGGTTGTAACGTGCTTGCGACCCCGGCTTTTTCCACAGATCTGGATCACGAGCGCTCTTCGGCATCTCCGAGGCGGCAACCTGATGAAGAAGAAACCACCGGAAAAAGTTAAACCTTCATCATTTAAACAGCAGAAAAATAATATGGTTAAGCCTGATTCAGCAAAAGTAATAGGGATGAAACGCCCCGGCCAGCGAGAACGCTCTTTGAGTGAAGACCCGCAATTGGCACAGATCGTGCAAAACTACGAAGCTGGTCTCCGCGCCATGCAGGAGCGTAAGTTCGAGAAAGCAAAAGGGTTATTTCAGAAAGTTGTGTCCGGAACCAGCAAGGAGCTAGCGGATCGCGCACGTGTGCATCTGAATGCCTGTGACCAGCACATGGCCAAGTCCAGCATCAATTTCAAGACTCTGGAAGAGCACTACGATTACTCCATCTCCTTGATGAATATAGGAGATTACGTGACCGCGCGGGAGCACCTTGAAGAACTGGTGAAGAAACACCCCACCGCCGACTACGTCTGGTACGGACTGGCCGTCCTGGAGTGCCTGACAGGTCACGTGGAGGATTCCCTGAAGCGGCTCGGCGAAGCCATCCGGCTAAACCCAGCCAATCGCTTCCAGGCTCGCAGCGACGCCGACTTCAACAACATGGCAGACGATCCACGCTTTACTGAATTGCTTTATCCCGAACCCACCGACTCTTCGCCCTGGAACCAGAGCGGCTCCCCGCGTTAGGCCCAGCAGTGACCGGAGGAAAACAAAAATCGAGGCAGGACGACGGGGCGCTGAAAGTCGTCTCCATTGGAGGGGGCACCGGTTTATCCACGCTGCTTCGTGGGCTCAAACACTTCGTTATTCCTGCCGGGTCCCATGTTCAGGAAAGCGAACTGCATTCATCCGCGCTTAAGCCTGCCATCGCCGACCTGACAGCGGTAGTAACCGTAACCGACGATGGCGGATCCAGTGGCAAACTGCGCAAAGAGTTTAATATTCTCCCCCCTGGGGACATCCGCAACTGCATCGTGGCACTCTCCGAAGATGAGGCGCTGCTTTCGCGGTTGTTCAAATACCGCTTTCCTGCGCAGTCAGGACTGGCCGGCCACAATTTCGGCAATCTGTTTCTCACGGCGCTTACTGCCATCACCGGCGACTTCGCGGAGGCGGTTCGGCTATCCGCGGGAGTCCTGGTAAGCCGCGGCCACATCTACCCCGCGACCACTGCGAACTGCGAACTGGAAGCGCAGATGGATGATGGCACCCGGGTCCGCGGCGAGACCAGCATCACTGCCAGCAAGCGCCGCATCCGCCAACTCACTATGATCCCCGGTGACGTGAAGCCTATGCCGCAAACCCTGGACGCGATCCGCCATGCCGATCTGATCACCATCGGCCCGGGCTCGCTTTTCACCAGCCTGATCCCCAATGTCCTGGTTCGGGGTATTCCGGAGGCCATCGCCAAATCAGACGCTATTAAGGTTTTTGTCTGTAACCTGATGACCCAGGCCAATGAGAGCCTGGGGCTCTCCGCAGCGGATCACATTCGTGCCATCTACGAACATGCAGGGCTGGAAGTTTTTGACTACGCGCTGATCAATGTGAAACCGGCCTCAGCGGATATGCAGGCGAAGTACGCCTTAGAAGGCGCATCGCAGATCGTAATCCAGCCTGAAACCATCGAAGCCCTCGGTGTGCGGCCGATTTTTGGAGACTTCCTCATCGAAGATCGTGGGGTAGCTCGTCACGATACCGACCGCGTGGCTCAGGAACTGCTTCAGCTGGCGGTGAACCAAGGCGTTGGTGCCACCGTCCATTCCTAGTTCGTAGGTTCCGGCACTCTCCACTTCAGTAACACCCTGCCTCGTCCAGCTACTGGCGACCTCGTGTGCCCCTCCTTTAATATGGCCCCAATGTCACAGAGGCAAAATCCTTCTTCGAAGAAGCAGAACCCCGTCAAAGCGCCCGGTGAGCCAAAGATTGCCATCGCGATTATGGCCGCAGGCAAAGGCACTCGATTGAAGTCCAAACACCCTAAAGTGCTCCATGAAATCGGAGGCAAATCGCTGTTGCGGCACGTGATTGATGCCGCAATACAAGTAGTGCCGGCGGATGACGTTTACGCAATTATCGGGTTTGAGGCAGACCGGGTTCGCCAAGCCGTGGCTGACACCGGCGTCTGCTTCATCGAACAACCCGAGCAGCAAGGGACCGGCCACGCCATCATCGTGGGGCGGGATGCGTTGGCAAAGTACGACCATGTGCTCGTGCTTTCTGGCGATACTCCCCTGATTCGTCCCGAGATCATTGGGCGGTTGCGCGATTTCCATCTTCAGCGGCAATCCGCGATGACCTTGCTTACCGCCGAACCGCCGGATCCCACCGGTTATGGCCGCGTCATCCGCAAGGCGAAGAATGGGAAGCCGAGCGACGAAGTCAGCGCGATTGTGGAACAAAAGCAATTAAGCGATACGCAACAGAAGTTGCGCGAGATCAATTCTGGAATTTACGCCTTTGCGGCCAAACCCCTGTTCGCTAACATCGATCAGCTCTCCACCAATAATCCCCACCGTGAGTACTACCTCACAGATATGGCCCAAATCTTGAACAAAGCAGGCGCCAGAGTGCTTGCGTTCAAGGAAGGCGAGATTGCCGAGACCCTGGGCATCAATACCCGTGCGGAACTCGCCCGCCTGGATACCCAGCTGCGTTTACAAAAGTGCGCTGAGTTGATGGATGCAGGCGTAACCATCTACAAGCCTGAGACCTGCGTGATTGACAGCGACGTCACGGTCGGACCGGACACGATTATCGAGCCTTACGTGCAGCTGCTGGGCAAGACTCGTATTAGCGCCGATTGCCACATTCATTCCGGTAGCGTGATCGTGAGTTGCGAGATCGGAGAGGAGACCGTCATCCGGCCTTATTCCGTGCTCGAACGCTCGCGCATCGAGCGCAAATCGAGCATCGGTCCGTTTTCGCATCTGCGGCCGGGAAACCAGGTTGGTCCCGAAGCCCACATCGGAAACTTTGTGGAGCTGAAGAAAACCAAAATCGGCCAGGGCTCTAAGGCGAACCATCTGACCTATCTGGGAGACTCCGTAATCGGCGATAACGTGAACATCGGCGCTGGGACCATCACCTGCAACTACGATGGCGTGCAAAAGCACCAGACAGTCATCGAGGACCAGGTTTTTGTGGGCAGCGACAGCACCCTGGTAGCGCCGGTAAAACTCGGCCGCGGCGCCTACGTGGGAGCTGCCTCTTGCATCACTGCGGACGTTCCGGAAGGCGCACTCGCCATCGGCCGTGGACGCCAGGTCAACAAGGAAGGCTGGGTGAAAGAGCGCAGGTCAAAGTTGGCTGCGAAGAACGGCAATAAGTGAAGAGTGGTGTCGGGGCCAGCGCTCGAAAGACCATACCCGGCACTCGATTGTCATCACGAGTCGGCGCAGCCGACGAGGGATCTGCTTCCTTTCTTGACCGCTTCATTGACTTCACAGCGGAGCGAGGGCCCATTGACTCAGGACCACCGAATTACCGTCCCGCCGAAGCCATCGTCTTCTGCGATAGCACAATCTGCCTCAACACCGGCACTGGCAATGCCCCTTCGTCCAGAACCCGATTGTGATACTCCATCATGTTGAACTTGTCGCCCATGCGGGCCTGGTATTCTTGGCGCAGCTTGAACCACTCTCGCAGCCCCACGTAATACATCGGCAGTTGCACTGACTCGAGCTTCGCGCGGCGCAACTTACCGTCAGCTTCTGCCTGGGTTTGGAAGCACTCCTTGGTCATCAGGTCCAGAGCCTGCTGGTCGGTCATGTTCATAGTGTGCATGCGTACGTCGAGAATGGTATTGGCGAGCAGACGCAGCCGCAGCTTGCGCATCACCATGCGGAAACGCGGATCGTTATTGAGAAATCCCTCGTCCATCATGACCTGCGCGATGTACTCCGCCCACCCCTCGATGTATGGGCCGTTACCGAACTGGGCGCGCAGCACACGCCGGGTTTCCGGTTGCAGGTTGTTGGCGTGTTCCGCCTGGATGTAATGCCCGGGAAGCGCCTCATGAATGCTCAGCCACTTCAGCGTATAACTGTTGTACTCGCGCAACTTGGATTCCGCTTTTTCCGCCGGCATTTTGGGATCGATCGGCGTGACCCAGTATTGCGCCTCCGCTGTCGGCTCCAGGGGCGGCGAGCCGTGGAAACCCGCCACGGAATAAATCCCCCGCATGAATACCGGTGTGGGAATGACCTTTAGGTTTTCGCGATCGCTGAGCGCCACGATCTTCTTTTCCCGGATGAATTGCGTAATCTCGACCAGATCCGCCTTAACCGCATCCATCAGCTTGTCCCGGTCAGGATGATCATCCGAGATGCGATAGAGAACTTCGCCGATGATCGTGTTCTCTCGGTCATGCGGCGACAACTCCGCATGCTCGGAGTGATCGGGATACATCTGCTTGTGCATCGGCATCGCCAGTCGCAGCATCTCCGCGCGCACTTCCTTCAGTTCGCGCTCGGCGTCGGCAAGGATTTGCTCGGGTGTGACTGGGGTCTCCAGAACGTAACGAAACTTGTCGGGATAAAACTCTTTGCCCAAACGCCAGGTTCGCGAAGGGGGCCGCTTCCCGAGATCGTCTTTAAGCCACTGGGAAAAGTCCTGTAATGCCTGAATTGCTGATGGCGCCACGGCGGCATATTTTTCTGCCAGCGGCGACGCTGCCGGAATCTCCTCTTTCAAAGTTGTTTCAATCAGATCGACATTGCCATCGTTCTCTTCGATCGCGGTGCTGACGAAGATGGGATCGGCATCAACCAGAACCGTCTTCGCCTGCTTGACCGCAGTGGGAATCTCGCCGACGCGTGCCAGCACATGTCCCAGGCGGACCTCTTTGGATGCGTACGCCTGGGTCATCGGAAGGAAGAGGGCATTGCCAATATCTTCCACGTAGATCGTAGGGTTGTGCTTGTACTTTTCAACCCGCTGTAGGTCGAGGAGAGAGAGCGAGATGTTGTCATCTATGATCTGCCAATCAGCATCCTCTTCCGGGTTCAGCTTATTTCGATCGACGCCGTGGAAGGTGGTCTGCCACTGGCGATAGAACTGGCGCTTTTCCTCGAAGCCATGCTCGCTATAGTCATCCAGCAGAGCGTCCAGTTCGATAACCCGGCCACCCGGCAGCGCGTGTTTGTGGTAGCCGGCCTGCGAGGCATTTACCGGGGAGAGCGCCAGCGACTCCTTCATGAAGCGGTCTGCCAATTCCGAGAAATCCTTCGCCTGGGCGGTCCGCAGGACTTGCTTCTTACTTTTCGCGTCACTCACTTTTCCTTCTTGAGCGCTCGCGAGCGTGCCTATGACCAACAGCGCGAGCAGGGTGAACATACGACAGCATCTCATGCCATATCTCCAGTGACCGATGAGTATAAACAACAGCGACGGATTCAGTGACGGTTACCGGCGGAACTGGAGGTGGCGTGGGACGACTCAGTGCATTTCGTCGCCATTTGCTTGGGACATAGCGCAGCCGAAGGACCGCCGTGGCTTGGCCAGTTTCCGGTCCGCTTTATGTGCCTGCCGGCGCCTTGGCAGGCTCTTCCGGTTCATTGGCGCGCACATGTTGCAGGATCTGGCGAATCAGCGCAATCAGATCAGTTACTTCAAATGGCTTGCTGATGTAGAGAATGCCATTTTCGTCCAGGAAATTGCGGATTGTCGGATCGGTAAGATTCGACACCGTAAAGATCACCCGGTCTTTGAGTTGAGGAGCGTTGGCACGAATCCAGCGATAGACGTCCGGACCGCTCCAACCACCTGGCATGCTGCTGTCCAGCAGCACGGCATCGAAACTCTCTTCTCGCAGCCGAGCCACCGCTTCCCTGCCATTGTCGAAGACGACCACCTCTGCTCCGGCTCCCTTGAGCACTTCCTGCTCGAAATCCAGCACTGCCTCCTCGTCATCGATGATCAAAACCCTGCCGCGCAGTGGCACCACGTGTGCCGCCGCATGTGTTTCGTCGGCTTTGGGTTCCGCCGCAGCGACCGGAAGCTTCACCTCAACCACCGCACCTCCCTGGGGATGGTTGTACGCACGGATGTCTCCGCCATGTTCCTTCACGATGCCATAGCAGATACTCAGCCCCAGACCGGTGCCTTTGCCTATGCTCTTAGTGGTGTAGAAGGGGTCAAAAATGCGGTTGACCTCGCGAATGCCTGGGCCGCTGTCGCGAAATTCCGCCGACACCTGTGCCCCTTCGCGATGCACGCGCACCTCAAGATGTCCGCCCTTGCATTTTTCCAGAATCGCATCCACGGCGTTGTTGATGATATTCAGAAAGACCTGCTCCATCTGGTGCGCGTCCGCGACCACCGGCGGCAAATCCGCGTCGAGGTTCCTTATCACGACGATGTTGTTGACGTTGAGGTCATATTCCCGCAGCGCCAGCGTGTCCTCCAGCACCCGGCAGAGATCAACCGGCATCTTCGCCGGCTTACGCTGGCGCGCGAACGAAAGCAAGTTATGCACGATGCGCTGGGTGCGCTGCGCCTGCTTGTGCATCTTCTCGATGTAGTCGCGGATGCGAGGCTCCAGCGCTTCCCCTTCCAGCAGCTGGGCGTATCCCAGGATGGCGGTCAGGGGATTGTTCAGTTCATGTGCCACGCCGGAAATCAATTGCCCGACGGCAGACATCTTTTCGCTTTGCAGCAGTTGTTCCTGCGTGCGCCGCAGGTTGTCGTAGGCGTGCACGGTTTCGTCGTACAGCCGCACTTTCTCAGTCGTGTTGGCCAGTTGCCGGCTGATCGCGACCATGAGTTTTTCGTCAAAGGGCGAAAAGTGCTGTGGCTCGCGGCTGCTCACCCCTAGTACGCCTACCATCTTGTCGCCAGCCCACATCACCACCCACAGCCACGATTGGAGCCCTTCCTCGATGATGAATTGGCGGGGCACCGCGCACAGTTCCAGGTTCTGCCGCTCGGTCACCACCTCCAGGTGGGTACGCATAACTGTGTCCAGCAGCTCTTGCGAAAGCTCGATATTCGGGAGCTTCTGCCCCAGTTCCGATGTATGCCCAAATGCCGCACAGCGTCGCAAAGTGCAGCTTTCGTGATCAAGAAGAAAAACGGAGCCCGTGTCCGCCGCAAATAGGTCTACCACCTGCCGAAGAGCAATGTTAAGGATCTCATCCAGATCAAAAGACTGGTTGGCCGCCACGGCAATGGTATTCAGTGCGTGCAGCTCCCGGTTGCGGCGGCTCATCTCCTCTTCCGCCCGCTTCTTCTCAGTGATATCCAGCAGCACACCCTGATAGCGGACGATGCGCCCAGAGGCATCGCGCGTGGCAAAACTGTTCTCCAGCACCGTCATCTTGGAACCGTCTTTACGCCGTAGTGGGACTTCGAGGTTCTTAACGTAGCCTTGCTCCGCGGTCTTACGGAGAAACGCGTCTCGGTCCTCGGGATGCAGATAGAACGTAGGCGCTATATTTAGCGACAACACCTCTTCGCGTCGGTCATATCCCATCATGCGGACAAAGGCATCGTTGCAATCCATTAAGCGTCCGTCGGGGGTCGAAACGAACACACCCTCCTGAACCTGCTCGAAGAGGGTGCGATAGCGCTGTTCGGCAACGCGCCGCTCGGTGATATCGCGGATGATGTGAATGGTGCCGGCGGCGGCGTCTTCTTCGGTATACACCGATGTAGAAACACTCGAGAAGCCTCCGAAGCAGGGATCGGGAGCATCGCCGCTGGCGGCCTTGGCAGTGAAACAATAAGGGCACTTCTTCCATCCCGCGAAATTTTGCGGCAACACCGCTTCACAGGGCTGGTAAATCACCTCGTTGATAGGCTTGCCTACCCGCTCCAGAAGCGCGCGGTTGGTGCGAATCACCTTGAACTCGGCATCGTGAACCAGAATTGGATCGGAAATGGAATCGAAGGTGTTCACCCACTGCCGCTGCGATCGCTTGATCTGATCGAGCAGCTGCAGATTTTCCATGGCGATGCCCAGCTGGTTGGCAGTGGCTGCCAGGAATTCCATTTCTTCCGGGCGGTACGTACGGGCGTAGGAGCAACCCAGCGATAAGGTTCCGATCACTGAGCTCTTGCCTTTCACGGGCAGCACAATGATGTGATTCAGGTGTTCTTCCTGCAATCCCCGCCGCACCATGGGGTCAGGATAGTTGTGCTGCAACACCAAAGGCTCACCTGCGCGGATCAGCATAGCTCCGTGGTCCGACGAAATATCGGTATCGCGGTAGTTGGCGGTGAATTGATTCGACAGCCCGGTCTGATGCTTGATGACCAACTGATCGTGCTCCAGCAGCCGAAACCAGGCTGCCCGCGCTCGCATCAGTTGCTTGAGTTCTTCCAAAGCCACCACCACCACCGGCTCATAGTTCTGCGCGTGGGCAATGGCAGTCGTGATCTGGTTTACTACCTCCAGGCGCTGGGTGCGCTTGTTGGAGTTGTCCAGTACCACCACCAGCATGCTCAGCCCGAGCAGAACTTCGACCGCCACCTCCGTCCCTGCCAACGCGTGGGGCACCCCAGGAGAAGGGTCCATCTGCAACAGCGCCAGCATGATGGCCATCAGCCACAGACCGGGCTCGCTTCGCGCCCAGCTGAAGCGCAGAATGCATAACGCGGTACCGATGGTGAGGCCGTGATAAATGCACTCTACGGCCATGGTTAGAGCCGCGGAGTGAGGCCATATCCATGAGTTCAGCAGGGTCAGCAGAAGTGCCAGCGCGCCAAGGGAGAGCACCAGCGTCAGTTTGCGGCGCTGCTGGATGTACAGCATCACCGCTACTGCGAGGAAGACAACACAGAGAATAAAGGACGCGCGGATGACAGCCACCAGATTTGCCGCCGGCAGGGCGTCGCCGGGCTGCTCTAGCAGCAACTGGTACGCCAGGTAAGTCGACCAGCCCAGAATCCAGAAGAAAAGATAGCGCTCGCGGAAGGCGCGCAGGATAAGCACTGCAGCCGCCAGCAGGATCAGTGCGCTGGCCCCGCCGGTCAATGCTTGCAAGCCCAGACGCCCGCCGGCCCAACCTAACCATTCGGCAGTGCAGGGGATAACGATGGCCATTGAGTCCCGTAAATTCTACGGAGTACTCACTCAACGTCTCTCTATATCATGCATGCTAATGGTAACTTTGGTAATTACAAGGGGCAGGGTTAACAAATTGGGAACTGAGGTACAATGCCCGTTCACCACAGGATCGGGGAATGCCTTCGGATCGAATTCTCGTCGTTGATGACGAGGAAGCAATTCGCGAAATCGTTGCTTCGATGCTCACGATGGCGGGATACCAGACCCGCCAGGCCGGTTCGGGTATGGAAGCCCTCGCCATCCTGGACTCGGGCGAGCAATTTGAGCTCATCCTCTCCGATCTGATGATGGCCGAGTTGGACGGCATCGGCCTCCTGGAACGCACCAAGGAAAAATATCCCGACATGCCGGTGGTGATGGTCACCGCCGTGCACGACATCTCGGTAGCTCTGGCGGCGATCCGCAATGGCGCCTACGACTATCTGCTGAAACCCTTCGAGCGTGAGCAACTGCTGGCCACCGTCCGCCGGGCGATGGAAAACCGCCGGCTCAAGCTGGAAAACCGTGCCTACCAGACGAATCTGGAATCCCTGGTGGCGGCGCGCACCGACCAACTCCGCCAGGCAATGACCGATCTGGAGCGCTCTTACGACATCACTCTGGAAGCGCTGGGAGACGCGCTCGATCTGAAGGATGCCGAGACCGAAGGCCACTCCAAACGGGTAACCGCTTTCACCATCGCCGTGGCCCGTGCCATGGGACTAAGCGCGGAGAAAATTCGCGTGATCGCCCGTGGTGCCTTCCTCCACGACATTGGAAAAATGGCCATCCCTGATGCCATTCTGCGCAAACCGGGTGCGCTCACTCCGGAAGAGATTGAGATCATGCGTGAGCACTGCTGGCATGGTTTTCAGATTCTGCGCAAGATCCCCTTCCTGGCCGAAGCGGCTGACATCGTTTACGCCCACCAGGAGCGCTATGATGGCTCCGGCTATCCCCGAAAGCTCAAGGGAGACGAAATCCCCTTAGGGGCGCGCATTTTCGCCCTCGCCGATACCATGGACGCCATCATGTCGGACCGCCCCTATCGTCCGGCACAACCTTTTTCCGCAGCACGCGACGAAATCGTGCGCTGGTCGGGCCGGCAATTCGATCCGCAGATCGTGAAAGTCTTTCTGCAGATGCCGGAAACCATCTGGATGGACCTGCGCAAGGAAATCAATTCCAAAATCTACCGCTTCACAGAAACCCCTCCGCCCAAACCTGGCAAATTTGTGTCGGTGTGAAAAGCAGTCAGTAATCAGGAACACGTAGGAACGGACGTCTCGTCCGTTCAGTCGAGCGGAGCTCGACAGCAGCCGGGATCCGCTCCTATCCCGCTGAATACACTCTTCGATGATCTGTCAAAGGAAAACTTCTGAAGGATGGACTGCCACCTCGCCCCCTTCGGCGGAGGCTGGGACCTGCTTGTCGAATGCTCACTACTGCTTGCTGACTCTGATTGCTGGTTTTCAGCGCATCGCCAGTTGCATCGATTCGGCCATGCGGTCCAGGGTGGCCTGAATGCGTTCCAATTGCTCTTGCGCCGATTCGTTCCACCCCAGCAGCTCTTGCGGAGTGCTGGGCACTTCTTGCCCCAGCCAGTTGAGGAACCGCTGACCGCGTTCCGTAAGAAACAGCGCACCCAGCCCGCCAATTCCCAGCAGCGTAACCGGCACGTACCATTTGCGCATCGTGATCTCCCCGGGCCGATTGTGGCCTGCGTACCTCCAGATGCTACCCAGCACCGGGGACGGGTAGCCACCCATCTTTGGTAACTTTCATTACTTTCGCGTGTTTTATATATCCGAAATGATGCGGCCCCAAAGCAGCACTTTGCGCTGGGGGACACATCCAACTTATAGACCCTGAAATCAAGAACTTCGAGGTTGAAGCCATGAGCCCAACTCGGCCTGCGGTCATAGCGTTGTCGATGTTGCTTTTAGCGGCGCTGCCGGTTACCGCGCAGTTCAGCACCCGGGAACCCAGCACCTCCCCGGGACCCAACTGGATTCCCGATGGAACCCATTTCATCGTGCGCCTGGACAATTCCTTAGACACCGCCAAGATCGACCGTGGCAAGCACTTCAACGTCAAGCTTGCCGAAGATCTCACGGCTCCAAACGGAGCCATCATTCCGCGTGGGGCAAAAATTAAGGGGCACGTCAGCGACGTCGAGCGCGGACTCCATGGGCGCATATTGCTCAGCTTCGACGAGATCAACACTCCCCATGGCTGGATGCCGCTCGCAGCTACGGTTACCGATGTCCCTGGCGAGCACGCCATGAAGACCGAAGATGAGGAAGGCCAGATCGAGCGCAAGGGACGCGACAAGGTCCATGTTGCCGAGGCCGCTGCCGTCGGCGCAGGTGTCGGTGCGATTGCCGGCGCGGCTGCGGGTGGTGGAAAGGGAGCCGCCATCGGTGCCGCAGCGGGAGCCGGGCTGGGAGCTGGCACCGGTATTCTGACTGATCGCAATCTTAAGCTCGAAAAAGGTCAGCAGTTGGAACTCAGGCTCGATCGGCCGCTCGAAGTGCCCTTTCGCTAGACTCTTCGCGCCAGTAAGTCCCAATGCACGGAGCCGCGCATTGGGACTTCGTCCTTCCCGTTAACTTGAGGTTGTCATCCTGAGCGACGCGCCCGACTGTCTTTCCCGACCCGCGTTTGTTGCGGGTCGCGGGCGCGGAGTCGAAGGATCTTGCGTTTTCTCACCCCTTGCTTCCACAGCACAGCGCACGCGTGAGAGTCTGTGTGAGAACTCTCGGAGCTGAATCGTCTGAAATCGCGACACTCTACCCCGGTTCTCCATCACGTCCTCCCGTGCCCGCGCTCACTGCCCCGATGTACGTGCAGGGTGAATCCTAGAATTGGTGAATTCCGAGTCCACGCGTCTGCGCGATCCGCGCTACTACTGGCGTGTCTGGCTGGCCAGCACCGTCATGGTGGGGGCTATTTTCCTCATTCCATTCGCTTTGTTCTTCCTGATCTTCAACACCCAACCGGCCCTCAAGCGCACTATTCTGCTCAACGCCCTGCCTTGTGCTGGTATCGGTCTGGTGCTGACCGCGCTGGCCAGCACTCATGCCGTACGCTATCTGCACAATCTGATCCGCCAGACCGCCAAAGCCCTGGAACTGGCCGAAATTCGCGAACATGAGCGCGACCTGGCCCAGCAGGAGCTGATCCGCAAACTGCAGCAGGAGCGCGAACTCGAGCGCAAGAAGGTCCAGTTCGAGGCCCAGCTTGCGGAATACGAAAAATACGCTGCCTTGGCGCAACTGGCTTTGGGTGCCGCCCACGAGATCAATAATCCATTGCTGGGCATCCTCTCCCACCTCGAACTGGAACTCCGCGATGCCCGCAATCCCGAGCAACGTCTCGAGATCGAGCAGTGCATCCAGGGCACCAAGCGCATCTCCTCCACCGTGCACGGACTGCTCAACTACACGCGTCCCACGCCGCTGTGGCTGAGCCAGCTAAATGTGCAGCGCCTGATTGATGAAACCCTCGCTTTCCTCTGTCATCAGCCGCTGTTCCGCGTCATTCGTCTGGAGAAACAGATTCCGGCTGACCTTCCCGACATCAGCGCCGATGCTAACCAGCTCTCGCAGATCTTCATGAACTTGCTGCTGAACGCTGCGGAAGCAATCTCGGAAGGCGGCTCCATCACCATTTCCGCCGAGAAGAAAGGCGACGATTCGATCCAAATTCACATACGCGACACCGGCTGTGGTATTCCCGCCGACATCCTGCCGCACGTTTTCGAGCCGTTCTTCACCACCAAGCGCGGCAAGGGGACAGGGCTCGGCCTCAGCATCAGCCAGGCTTACGCGCGCAGCCACGGAGGCGATATCCACATCAAAAACTCCCCTCCCCACGGGACCGAGGTCACGCTGGATCTGCCTGTTCGACCGCAGGATGCCCCCGTGCTGGAAGACGAGGAAGTCGTCGTATGAACGCATCGCCGCAGTTACCGTCCTCAATTGCTGAAAGTGACACGCAACGCCTTCGCCTTCTGCCGGCGGAGGGCAGGATCCAGAACCAGAGAGCCATTCTGGCCAAAAGCGAGAATTGGAAGCCATGCCCCATTCCATCCTGGTAATCGACGACGAAGCGCTGACCGTGCGTACCATCAGCCGAGCCTTGCGCGAGGAAGAGTTCGACGTCTTTGTTGCCATGTCAGGGGAAGAGGGGATTGAGGTCTTCAATCAGGAAAAACCGGAGATCGCCCTGGTGGATGTCGTGCTCCCCGGCATTGACGGCATCGAAGTCTTGCGCCAGATCAAGCGTCTTGCGCCGGACACCGTGGTGGTGATGATGAGCGCATACCGCATGGTGGATCGGGCTGTGGAATCCATGAAGCTGGGCGCCTACGACTACCTGATCAAGCCCTTCCATCTCGCCGATATGGTCAACACCATTCGCCGGGCCACGGAAATGCTTTCCCTCCGGGTACGTGTCCACGAGACGGTGGAGACGGCCAGGGGCCGTTACGATTTTGGCCGCGTCGTGACTCGCAATCCCAAAGTCGCCGAGATGCTGGAAATCGCTCACAAAGCTGCTGAATCGGATCGCACTACCATCCTGATTCAGGGTGAGAGTGGCACGGGCAAGGGTGTACTGGCCAAGGCCATTCACTACAACAGTCCCCGCGCGCAAATGCCGCTTCTGGAGCTGAATTGCGCTTCCCTCCCCGACACCCTGCTGGAAAGCGAACTTTTCGGCTTCGAGCCAGGTGCCTTCACCGACGCCCGCCGCCGCAAGGAGGGCCTGCTCGAGCGCGCTAGTGGCGGTACGGTCTTTCTCGACGAGATCGGCAACATGTCCTCAAGCGTTCAGGCCAAGCTACTCCGCGTGTTGGAGGAAGGAACCTTCATGCGCCTGGGCGGCACCAAGCCCATTCGCGTCGATGTTCGTATCGTGGCCGCCACCAATGCTCGCCTCAAAGAATCCATCGCCCAGGGCAAGTTTCGGGAAGATCTTTTTTATCGACTGAACGTTGTCCCCCTCTACATTCCGCCGCTCCGCGACCGCAAAGAAGATATCCTTCCGCTCGCCCTCGACATGGTTCAACGCTTCAACCGCGAGCTCAAGAAGAACTTCACCGGCTTCACTCCCGCCGCCGGCGATCTGCTGGTGCGCTATCCCTGGCCGGGAAACATCCGCGAATTGAAGAATGTCATCGAGCGGACGATGATTCTCGCTCCCGAAGGCGAGATCGACGCCGCTTATCTCCCCGAGGAAATCCGCGATCACCAACCCGAGCCGGAGCCGCTCGAACCGCTCTCCTCTCTCGACCTGTCTCCCACCGGCCACCAGTTCGTCAGTCTGCGCGAACTCGAGGAACGCTACATCCACGAGGTACTCTCGCTGACCGGCAACAATAAGGCCCAGGCCGCCCGCATTCTGGGAATTCATCCCACTTCCCTGCTCCGGCGGCTGCGCAAGGAACAGGTGGAGGATTGACAGAGCGCGATGGTTTCGACGCGGGACTACCGGGCACCCCTGAGGCGTTGAAAAGCGGACCAAATGCGCACTGACGTCGCTGTGCCCCACAACAAAAACGGCGACCTTTCGGCTGCCGTTTCGTTTAATTCACGTTTGTGCTGTTAGTCCACTCGCTGCCGCCCCGCATTCGGATTCTTCGCGGGAAACACGCTCAGCGCGGACGCAAGCCGGAAGTTCAGCTGGGTTTCGGGTGGCAATTTGATCTGCTGTCCCTTGGTGACTCCCTGCACCGTGGTCCCCGCGCCAGCTCCAACCCCAGCTCCGATAGCAGCGCCTTTACCTCCACCAGCCAGACCACCGATCAGAGCACCGAGGGCTGCGCCGCCACCGACTTTAGCTGCGGTGTTCTTGCCGCGGCCAGCTCCTTCCTTTTTCCAAGAATCAGTGTGCAGATCGTAGTTCTTCCCGCCTACAGTGATTTGCGTCAACTCCACTGCCAGTTCCGAACTGCCGGCGAAGTGGGCAGCATCTTTTGCCGCTACCACACGGCCGGTGATATCCGCTCCAGCAGGCACCACGACCTGTTCCCCGTTTGTGAGTGGCTGGTCCAAGGTAGCGCGGAAGGTGTCACCGACCTTGTTCTTGTCGCTATCCAGGCTGTCAATCAGGCGGACCTGTATCGGCGTACCCTCAGAAATCGTAACCGGCTGCGGTGGAGGCGGAGGGGGTGGCGGAGGCGGCGCTGCCGAAGTCGCGGGTGGTTGCTCGGCAGCCTGCGTACCGTTGTCGGTATTGTTGTGCGCAACCTGGGATGTCGGCTTGGGGCGAGCCCTTCCAGCAGCAGGCTTGGCCGGTGCCTTCTTCACCTCGGGCGCAGGAGCAGGAGTCTCTTGCGGAGGCGGCGTCTGGGCTACTGGTGGCGCCACTTGCAGGCTGTTCACCACTGTCCGTACGCCCGGAATCTGGCCAGCGTCATTCGCCGCCAGTTCACGCTCTGCATCGTTAGCTACCGTGCCGGTCAGCGTAACCACTCCGTTGGCTGCCTGAACCGCAATCTGTTGCTTGCTCTGTATCCCGGCGTCAGACTGAATCTTGTTTTGCACGTCGCCAATGAGTTGCGCGTCTGTACGTGTCTTCGAACAGCCCACTGCCGCGGTCAGAGCCAGCAATAGCGACAGCATGATCACGGCTACGGGGAATCTCGCCTTCATAACGTCACCTCTTTTTGTTTGGGCAGACACCGAATTAGATGCACCGAGAACATGGAATACTGCCTTAGTTTGGGGTTGCCAGCAAGGCACCGCCTTGAGGCCTGTACTGTTGTGCCCTACTGAGTGCAAGTAGTCTGCCGTGCTCTTCAACCAGATTGCAAGACGCTTCATCCCATAGAAACAAAAGGGGAAAAAATCGCAGCTTAGCCGTGAGTTTTTGCCTGTCCGATGACCCCGGCTTGTGGTAAAAAGTTCGCTTCGCTCCCTGGTTTTTGCTTTCCAAGGAGGCCCAAAATGCGTCGAAAGATGGTGGGTACACGAACCGGCAGAACAAGCGAAATGCCGATCCAGGTTGAGCGCAGCGAATTCGATCCCAGCGTGGGTTTTCAGTACTACGTTTACTTCAAGCCCCACATGGAAGAAGAAGGTGGGCACGTCCATACACGCATGCCCATCGAAACCGCTGTCTCCGTAAGTGAAAGCGGCGAACTGGCTGATTTCACCTTTGAAGTTCCTAAGTCTTGTCGCAGCGATCACGCCCTCAGCTTCGTCCGCAAGCATGAAGGAGTCAACTATGTCGCCCCTCGCCTCTTTGTTGACTTCCCCGGAAACAACGGTGACGCGGTGATCCGCGCCTCCGCCCACCTTGACCTTGATCTGATTGGTCGAATTGTGGGCATGGAAATTCTGTGGTCGCCGCCGGAACGGAGCAACTAGCCATCATCAGTTGTCGAGCGAGCCGCTTTGAAAGGGCTCGGCCTTAGCCGAGCCGTAATAGCGAGGTCGTTCCGGCTTTTGCCCTGTGGGGTTTCCCCAACAAGGAGGTTCTTTCACAATTAGTCCGGATGAACAGCAAAACCTTGAGGAACGGTCTTTGTAAATCGGGGTCTTTTTCAGGCGGCGAAGGGTCCGCTCCTGCCGTGATGATTCTTGTGGTAGTCGCACAGCCACTCTGAAATCAACTCCCAGCCGCGCTGGTAATCCGCCTGAGCCTCCGGCCGCCCTTGCAGACCGGTATGTCGAATCTCGAGCCGGGTCCCGCTGACTTCCGCTTCCAGCAAAAACTCAACTTCTTCCGCGTGACTCTTCTCGTGCGATCCCACCCAGGTTGAGCACAGCCGGGTCGGCGCCTCAATCTCCAAATACACGCCATGCATACTTCCCAACTTGCCCTGGGTGTCACGCCAATCAAGATGGAATCGCCCACCCACCCGCAGATCGACATTTGCAGAGGTAAGCCACCAGCGTTCGCGATGGCCCCACCATTCCAACATCTTTTCGGGACGAGTCAGGCTGGCGAAAACTCCCGGCGGAGAGTCCGGGATGTGACGTACAACAACGATCGTGTGATCCAAACTTGGCATGAAGGCAAATTATAAGCTCAAGGCTAGTCCAAAGACACAAGTTCGGCAAACGGAATCGATTTCAGTTTCATCCCAACTCGGTCTTCTTCTTGTACAAGTGAGAGATCTGACGCGCTCATGAGTGTGGGCACCTTCTGTAAGTAAGACTGGGACAAGAGACCTTTTGAGGCAGTGACAGACGGCTCTCTTGCATCGAAATCCCTAATACGCCCAGCGCAGCAGAGTAGCGCCTACGGTGAAGCCTGCCCCCACTGCAGCCAGCAGAACCAGGTCGCCTTTCTTGAGTCGGCCTTCGTCGAGTGCGGTCTGCATGCCCAGCGGGATGGTGCCGGAAGTCGTATTACCGTAGCGCTCGATGTTGATCACGACTTTGCCCAGATCCATTCCCAACCGCTCAGCCGTGGCGGTGATAATGCGCCGATTTGCCTGATGAGGAATAAAGATATCGATATCGTGACCGGTCAGGCCGTTGCGTTTGAGCAGGTTGTCGCAGAGCTCCGACATCTTGCGGACAGCATACTTAAACACCGCCTGACCATCCTGGTGAACGTAGTGCATCTTCTTATCGACTGTCTCATGGGTCGGCGGATTCAGGCTTCCGCCACCTGGCATGTAGAGCGAGCAGGCTCCGGAGCCGTCGATCTCGTGGAGAAAGTCAATGAACCCGAGCCCTTCATCCGCCGCTTCCAGAACTACCGCTCCCGCACCATCACCGAAGATTACACAGGTAGCCCGGTCGGTGTAGTCGATGATGGAAGACATCACGTCCGCTCCCACCACCAGCACATGTTTGTGTACGCCAGTAGCTATAAACTGGCTCCCCGTTTGCAATGCAAACAGGAAGGAAGAACAAGCGGCGCTCAGATCGAATCCCCACATCCCGCTGGCGCCTATTTTGTGCTGAATCAGACAAGCAGATGCGGGAAACATCATGTCGGGTGTGACCGTCGCCACGATCAGCGCTTCGACGTCGGAGGGCTTAAGACCTCGCTTTGCCAGGGCTTTGGCCGTTGCCGCCGCACCCAGATCGCTGGTAGCCACACCTTTATCCACTATGTGCCGTTCACGAATGCCGGTCCGCTCCATGATCCATTCGTTGCTGGTGTCCACCATTTTTTCCAGATCGAAATTGGTAAGCAGGCGGGGCGGTACGTAGGTTCCCAGAGCCGAAATCTTTACTCGCACACCATCGTTCAATGTCTGTCTCCAGTTTCGAATCGTTTATTTTGCAGGATGGGCAATAGAAAGTCTATGCGCGTGGGAGTTGACTCGTTCCAATTGGGGCAAGAGTAAACCGGTTAAGCCGGACACCGGCGCCCCCGCTGCACACGCACGAGCCCGTTGCCGTTGCTTCCTTCCGGACCTGGCGGGGTTGGCGGGATTGCGTCGCGCGGGACCGATGTCCGACCCTTGCAATTTTAACAAAACGGATTTTCGCCCCCTTGCTCTCACCTGCTGCGCTTCCAGCGAAAATTTCAGTCGCACCGCGCTCGCTGATTTTCTGGGCCACCCACCGCCGGCACTTCCCTTCTTTCTCCAAATAGCCAACAATAAACAGGTGCCGGATTCCTCCCATATCGGCGGCTTCCGCCGGCTTCGCGCCCATCCTGAAAGGTCTTCGCCAGCCGATGCTCCCATAGCGATCGAACGCTATTTTGATATCTCACTCTTTTTGCTCCTGGTGACCGGATTCATCACCCTGGCCTCTACTGGCCGGCTGGACCTGGGCTCCATCGTGTTTGTCTCAGCAGCTTTGCTGTTGCGCGCTTACATGCTGCTGCGTAACCTCACCTGGAAAATTCCGGACCGCTGGACTACCTATCTCACGCTCGCCTACGTAGCCGTATACGTGGCGGATCTTTTCCTGTTATCGGCAAACTTTGTGGCTGCCACCGTCCACCTTGTGCTGTTCAGCATGGTGGTGAAGGTTTTCTCCGTCCACCGTGAGCGCGACAACGTTTATCTCGCCATCCTGGCTTTCCTGGCTGTCCTGGCGGCCTCGGTGTTAACGGTGGACACAACTTTTCTCGTCTCCTTCTGCATTTTCCTGTTGCTCGCTGTCAGCACGTTTATAAGCATGGAGATGAAGCGCTCGCTCAAAAAGTCCACTGCCCAGGCACAATCCACCTGGCCTCGTCCCGGACGCCGGCTTCCTCTGCTGCTTTCGACCGCCACGATCATTCTCGTCTTCGCCATTACCGCTGTCGCGCTCCTGCTCTTCTTTATCCTGCCGCGATTTTCGGCCGGTTATCTCAGCGCCTATTCACCCAAGAACGAATTTGTGAGCGGCTTCAGCGACCACGTGCGCCTGGGTGAGATCGGACAAATCAAGCAGTTGGACACGGTGGTGATGCACATCCAGCAATTGGAAGGTAACGCTCAGCCCCAGGACCTGAGATGGCGCGGCGTCGCCCTTAGCCGATTTGAGAATAATGTCTGGTCCAACGAAGTCCCCGAATATGAAGAGATCGCTACTACGGGTCGCTTCTTGTTGCGTGATGTCCAGATCCGCAAAGGGAATCTTCCGGAGGATTCTTACACGCTGCGCGGTTCGCGCCTGCTGCGTTACCGGGTAGTGATGGAGCCCATCGGCACCACCGTCATTTTCGCGGCTTCGGTCCCCGTGGAAATCATGGGGAACTTCCAGAAAATCGGCGTGGATGGCGCGGGATCGCTCACCAACATCGATCACAATCGCATGACAGAAAGCTATCTGGCCCTCTCGCAGATCCCTCTGCCCTCCGCCGAGATGCTGCGAAATTCCGGGGACCATTACCCCAGCCGATTTCCTATCCAACTGCCATCGATTGACCCCCGCATTGCCCCGCTGGCGGAGCGTATCACGGCCCAGGCTTCGACTCCCTACGCCAAAGCTCTCGCCCTCGAGAGATATCTGAAGACCAACTTCACCTACACCCTGCAGCTTCCTTCGCAGCGCGTTGCCGATCCCCTGGCCTACTTCCTCTTCGAGCGCAAGGCTGGGCACTGCGAGTACTTTGCCTCATCTATGGCAGTAATGCTGCGCACTTTGGGAATTCCGTCCCGCATCGTGAATGGGTTCCACATGGGCGAGTACAACGATCTCACCGGAAACTACATCGTGCGCGCGCGTGACGCCCACTCCTGGGTGGAAGCCTATATTCCCAATGTCGGCTGGATGAGCTTCGATCCCACCCCTCCTGATCCCAGGGTTGTCCCCAATCGTTGGAATCGCATGTTGCTCTATCTTGACGCTCTGCAGGAATTCTGGCGGGAATGGGTGATCAACTACGATTTCGGTCATCAGCGGCAATTGGGAACGCGGGCAGTCACCGAATCGCAGCGCGTCACGCGCGCGGCTCGGCTTTCACTGGCCCGCTATTATGATGCCTTCCTCCGTTGGGCAAGAGACACCTATTTCCGTATTGCAAGCTCTCCGCGGCGTTGGATTGCGCTGGCGGTCGGATGTCTGTGCATGCTGCTGCTTACAGTGAATGTCACCCGCATCTGGCGTGCCATGGTGCATTCGCGGGCAGCCCGGCATCCTCAGAATTCGCCGCAATTAGCGGCCAGCATCTGGTACCAGCGAATGACAAAATCCCTGGCTCGCCAGGGCTATTCCAAAACTCCTGCACAAACCCCTGCCGAATTTGTTTCCCAGATTCCGGAATCGCAGCTTCGCGAGTCGGTGGCTCAGTTTACTCGACACTATTCTCGCGCACGCTTCGGTCAATCCGCCGACGATGCGCGCCGCCTTCCTGAACTGTACGAAGAAATCCGCTCCAGATAAGTCGCTTAGTCGTTGCCTCAATCCCCTGGACTTGCCTAAACATCCTGGTGGGTCATCCGGAGCGAAGCCAAGGATCTATGCATCCCTTCCCAACCGTAGGCCACCTCCTGGACTGATAAAATGAAAGTACCGCATGCCCGATAACTCGCTCACCCTGGAAGCTCCCGCTGAGAATCCTTCCGGCGCCAACGACACCGCCGGAAGACCTGACCCTGCGCCCACCAAGGTAGGATTCGTCAGCCTCGGATGCCCGAAGAACCTGGTCGATAGCGAGGTCATGATGGGCATGCTGGTTGAAGCGGGGGCGGTGCTCACCAATCGGGCCGATCAGGCAGACATCATCGTCGTCAACACCTGCTCGTTTATCGATTCGGCGCAACAGGAGTCTGTCAACACCATCCTGGAAATGGCCCAGCACAAGACGAACGGCAAGGCCAGGAAGCTTGTGGTCGCCGGCTGTCTCGTGGAGCGCTACCGCAATCAAATTCAGCAGCAGATACCCGAAGTTGATGCCGTCGTAGGCACGGGCGAGTTGGAGCATATCCTGCAAGCGGCGGGCATCGAATTGCCATCGCGTCCAGCCACCAGCCCTTCGCCTTTCCGTATTCTCTCCAGCCGCGCGGAAGGCGACTCCCGCGAATCTCGAGGCCGCTTTTCGCGCGAGGACTGGGACGGCGCCATCGCCGACCTGCCAGACTATCTCTACACCGACGCCACTCCGCGGATTCTCGCCACTCCCGGCTACAGTGCGTATATCAAGATCGCGGAAGGCTGCGATCATCCCTGCACCTTCTGCATCATTCCGCAATTGCGCGGAAAATTTCGCTCGCGCCGCTTCGAGTCGGTAATCGCCGAAGCTGAACGCTTGGCGCGCCGTGGGGTGCGCGAGATTACTCTCATCGGCCAGGACACCACCTGTTATGGGGAAGACTTCGGACTGCAGGATGGCCTGGCCCTTTTGCTGGACAAACTCGCCCAGATTTCCGACCTCCGCTGGATCCGGTTTCTGTACGCCTATCCCAATAAGATCACTCCACGGCTCCTGGATACGATCGCGGGCCATGACAAGATCTGCTCCTACATCGATGTGCCGCTGCAGCACGCGTCACCCGGCGCCCTGAAACGCATGAAGCGCGGCGCGGGAGCTGAGATTTTCCTGCGCTCGATCGAGAAGATGCGGCGCATCATTCCCAACCTGACCCTGCGCAGCTCATTCATCGTAGGATTTCCTGGCGAGACCGAAAAAGAGTTCGCAGAACTCTGCGACTTCGTGCGCGAGGCCGAGTTCGATTGGCTGGGGACCTTCACGTATTCCGATCAGGAGGGCGCCCACGCCCATTCCCTGCATGACAAAGTCCCGTCTCGTGAAATTGAGCAGCGTCGCCGCAAGCTGATGCAGATGCAGAAGCGGATCAGCCGCCGTAAGAAAAAGACATTGCTAGGAAAAGAGTTTGATCTGCTTCTGGAAGGCCCATCCAGCGAAACCGAACTCCTCTGGGAGGGCCGCACCGAGATGCATGCTCCCGAAATTGACGGCAAGGTTTTCGTCAACGATTTCGGCCCGCACGAGAATACCGCCCACCCGGGCGAGTTCTATCGCTGTGAAGTAACTGAAGCCAAGGACTACGACCTGGTAGTGAAGCTCCTGTAAGCAAAGCAAGTACGAAGTTAGATCGGGTGAAGTAAGAATTACTTCGACCTTCTTCTTCTACCCCAACCACTCAGGGTTGTGGGTGGTGCCATCGAACTGTGTCGAGGTCTTGTATTTTTCAAATTCGCCATTCTTTGCTGCTGGCGCGGTCTTTGCCAGAATTCCCGCGACCTGTTGCTCGCTCATGGGACGGAAGCTTCGCGCGGCATTGACCGCCTGGTCCAGAACCTGCATGGAATCGATTCCCGTGATCACCACGCTGGTCGGCAGGTTCATCGCATAATGCAGGCACTCCACCGGAGTCGCAGTCTGGCTCCGGAGAATCAGCTTGTCGCCCATCGGCTTCATCCCCAGCACCCCAATGTTGTGCTTCACCAGCACGGGAAGAACTTTTTTCTCAAAGCTGTCATAGTGCGCGTCCATCACATTGAGAGGCATCTGCACGGTGTCGGGCGTGAAATTGTGAGCCAAGCAAGTTTCTAGCATTTTCAAATGAATATCCGGACTCTTGTGACCGGTAAACCCGATATAGCGGATCTTGCCTGCTTTTTTCGCCGCCAAAAGCGCCTCCATAGCTCCATCGGGCGCAAAAACCCGATCCGGATCGCTCATGCGGATGACCTCATGCACCTGCAGCAGATCGATCACGTCTGTCTGTAAGCGTTTCAGCGACTCATCAATCTGTTTCGCGGCGGTGGCGCGGTCTCGTCCATCGAGTTTTGTCATCAGAAAGACGCGCTTGCGATATCCGTCTCGCAACGCCTTGCCCATACGAACTTCACTCTCGCCGCCGTTATAGTCCCAGCAGTTGTCCAGAAAATGGATGCCCTGATCAATCGCGCTGCGAATGATGCGAATGCTCTCCTGTTCGTCCGCCTGCACGCCGATGTGATAACCGCCCAGGCCGACCATGGAGACTTTCTCTCCGGTGCGACCCAGGGTTCGGGTTGGAATCCCTCCCGCAACATCCGCTGCACCGGCGAACCGCGAAACACCCGCCACCCCAGCGGCCGTTACCGCCAGATTCAAAAATTGACGGCGGTTCAAACTTGAACTTGTCTCTTCGCTACGCTCCGCGCCTGATTGCATGCTTTCCGGCACCTTGCACCTCGCTGTCGCACGATTATCCGACTTTCATGGCCATGCCGCCATTCACGTCCTCCGATTCATCTCATACAATTGGAGTTGCCGCATGGCGAAGAAACGTATTTCCGCTCTCCACTGTCCCACGTGCCGCAAGATTGTGCTGCGCTCGGATCCTGAATTTCCCTTTTGCAGCGAACGTTGCCGGCTGATCGACTTAGGCAAATGGGCGAGCGGTGGTTATGTTGTTTCCACTCCCATCAATGACCCCGAGGAGGGCGAAGCGCCCGCGAAACGTTCGTTCC
>Ga0187776_10000157_pt1 | contig 33321 bp, 33 predicted proteins | sample 0216_BV02_MP12_2_FD_132426 | JGI IMG/M metagenome (GOLD analysis project Ga0187776, IMG submission 132426) | Tropical peat soil microbial communities from peatlands in Department of Meta, Colombia - 0216_BV02_MP12_20_MG | ecosystem: Environmental > Terrestrial > Soil > Wetlands > Peat | place...
GCCTGGGTGGCCGCGCTCTTCCTCGTCTTCGGCATGCTCGGGTTCTGGGGCCGCGGCGGCTCCAGCCCCCCGTCCCTGAGCGCGGTCGGCTGGCCGGGTGGCGCGCTGCTCGCGTTCGTCGCGCTTGCGGGAGCGGGCTGGATCGTCGCGCGGAGCCGGATCTTGCCGCGGGGCCCGATCCGGCCCGAGGAGCGGCTGGCCGGCTACAGCGCCGCGCTGCTGGCGCTCGGCGTGGTCGGCCTGCTCGTCGCGGCAGTGAACCCGTTCGCGCTCATCTTCGTGCTGCCGTCGGTCCACGCGTGGCTCTGGCTGCCGCAGGTGCAGGACCGCCATCCGGCGGCGCGCGCCGGTGTCCTGCTGGCCGGATTCGCCGGCCCCGCCTATCTCGTCTGGTCGTATGCGACGCATTACCGGCTCGGCTGGGACGCGCCCTGGTACATCGCAAAGCTCTTCGCAATCGGCTTCGCGCCGCTGCCGCTGCTCGTGATCGGGGTCGGCTGGCTCGCGGTCGCGGGCCAGGTCGGTGCGCTCGCGGCCGACCGGTACGCGCCGTACCCCGCTCCGGAGGAGCGCCCGCGGCGTGGACCACTCCGCGAGCTGTTCCGCACCGTGTTCCTCGCCCAGCGGCGCCGCGCGGCCGACGCCGAATCGCGCCGCGCGGTCAACGAATAGTCGCCGTCAGGCGCCGAGTGGAAGCCAGCGCACGATCGCGCCCTCGGCGAGCTCGCCATTTCCACGTGGAACGTGGACGAGAGCGTCCGCCACGCTCGAGCGGACGATCATGTGCGACTCCTGGCCCATGACCGGCTCGAGGATCACGGCGTCGCCGTCGACCTGCGTCCTGGCACGAACGAACTCGTCCCGCTCCGCATCACGGCGCAGCCCGACAGAGAGGCGTCCGGGCTCGAATCGGGGCGCTGGATCCGCAAGCCCCTGAAGCGCGCGCAGCGCCGGCTTGACGAAGAGCTCGCAGCCCACGAGCGCAGAGACCGGGTTACCGGGGAGACCGAAGACCAGCGTCTCGCCGCGTGTGCCGAACGAGATCGGCTTGCCCGGCTTCATCGACACCCGCCAGAACGCCTCCTCGACGCCGAGCTCGCGCTCGACCGCGCGCACGAGGTCGTGCTCGCCGACCGAGACACCGCCGGAGGTGACGAGAACGTCGGCCGCGAGCCCTCGCTCCAGCACCTCCCTCAGCGCCACCTCGTCGTCAGCGCTGGGCGCCTGGGCCTCGACCTCCGCGCCGGCCTCGGCGAGCGCAGCTGCCAGCATCACGGTGTTCGACTCGTAGATCTGTCCATCGCGGAGCCCGTCCCCGGGAGCGACGAGCTCACTGCCGGTCGCAAGCACGGCGACGCGCGGGCGCCGTCTGCATTGCAGCTCGGCGATCCCGACGGCGGCAGCAGCAGCGATGCGCGCAGGCGTGAGCCTCACTCCCGGAGGGACCGCAACCTCGCCCGCGGCGATGTCGCCGCCGCGGGGGCGGACGTTCGTTCCCGGGTCGACTTCGATCGAAAACTCGACGCTGTTGTCCATGACGACAACACGCTCGATCGGGACGACGCAGTCAGCACCCTCCGGAACGACGGCACCGGTCGAGATCGCCGCAGTGCTGCCGGGCTCGAGCCGGCCGTCGAACGGCCTGCCGGCGGCAGACTCGCCAACGATCGGAAGCGTCGCCGGCAGATCGACGGCCCGCACGGCGAAGCCGTCCATCGCAGAGCTCGGGAACGGTGGGAGGTCGACGCGCGCGCGCGCATCCTCCGCGCTGACGCGTCCGCCGGCCCTGCCGATCGGGACGGTCTCGGCCGAAAGCGGCCGCGCGGCTGCGAGCACCCGTCGCTGCGCCTGCTCGAACGTGAGTAACGAAGCCACGCTGGGTGCATACCGTAGTCGTGAGGACCGGAGACGGAGATCGCCGGTCGCTACCGGCTACGGCGACGTCGTGACCGGCCGCGACGCTACTCGGTAGGCGTGGCTGCCCGGCCACCGTGCGAACAGCGAGGGCGACACCGCTGCCGGAAAGGCGAGACTGGGCGTTCCCGCGAGCGCTTGTCCCATGAACATTCGCCATGCGGTCGCGGGGAGACTTGGCCCCGAGACAGCCGCTCCGTGCACGTCGAGCATCGGGATCTCCCCCCGCGGATAGCCCATCCAGACCGTCGTCTCGAGCGACGGCGTGTAACCGCAGAACCACGCGTCGGCGTAGTCGTCGGTGGTGCCGGTCTTGCCGGCGTCCACGCGGCCGGCAAGATGAGCACCGGCTCCGGTCCCGCGGAGCATGTTCTCCTCGAGCACGCGGGTCACCGTCGCCGCAACCCAGTCCGGGACGACGCGCTGCCGCTGGATGCCGCTCCAGGTAGGGTCGGCCTTGCCGCCCGGGAAGACGACGTTTCGGATGGCGAAAGGCTTCGCATAGATGCCGCCCGAGGCGAAGGTCGCGTAGACCGAGGCCATGTCGAGCGGCGTCACGGCCCCCGAGCCGAGAGCGAGTGACGGCGTCGGCCGGAGCTGCGTACGGACGCCGAGCTTCTGCGCCATGGCGACGATCTCGTCGGAGCCGAGGTCGAGCGCAAGCCGTGCGTAGACGGTGTTGTCCGAGTGGATGGTTGCGGCCGCCACCGTCTCGGGGCCTGCGTACGTCCCGTCGTAGGTGCGGACGCGCCAGTCGAGCGACGGGTCATAGAACGGCGCGGAGAGGTAGCGCGTCGCCCAGGGGTTCATCCCGTCCTCGACCGCCGCGGCGAGCGCGATCGGCTTGAAGGTCGATCCCGCCTGCCGCTCGCCCGAGGTGGCCAGGTCGAACTCGTTCCCGGGCCTGCCGGGCGTCACGCCCGCGAGCGCACGGATCGCTCCGGTCGCCGGGTCGATCGAGACGATCGCGCCGGCCGGGTCGCCGCGCGCGTAGAGGACGCTCGACAGCGCCCGCACGGCGGCGCGCTGGAGAAGCGGCCGGACCGTCGTGTAGATCCGCAGCCCGCCGGCCCGAACCGTCGCCGCTCCGTATGCCTGCTGCAGGAGGTTCTCGACGTAGCCGACGAGATACGGCTCGCGACTCGCATACGCCGCGCTCGGCCGGAGGCGGAGGCTGCGGTCACGAACAGCGGCCGCATACCGGGCTTCGCCGATGTCGCCGCTTCGCCACAGAGCGCGCAAGACCTCGTCCCGCCGCGCAAGCGCGGCCGCCGGGTCGTGGAGGGGGTCGTAGTAGGACGGCGCCTGCGGCAGCCCGGCGATCAGCGCCGCCTGCTCGAGCGTCAGCCGGCTCGCCGGCACGGAGAAGTACGTCTCCGCGGCTGCCTGGATCCCGTAGGCGTGGTTGCCGTAGTAGACGTCGTTGAGGTAGGCGGTGAGAATCGAGTGCTTGGGCCAGGCCCGCGCCAGCTTGACGGCGAGGCAGGCCTCGACGACCTTCCGCTGCAGCGTCCGCTCGCTGCTGAGGTAGAGGTTGCGGACGAGCTCCTGCGTGATCGTCGAGCCGCCCTGGACGATCCGGCCTGCACTGGCGTCGGCGACCAACGCGCGAAGGATCCCCACGGGGTCGACGCCGCCGTGCGAATAGAAGCGCCGGTCCTCAATCGCCACGGTTGCCTTGGGCATCCACGGGCTGATCGCGTCGCGCGTGACCGCGGTCCTGTTCTCGACGGCCGGCAGGACGCCGATCAGACTGCCGTTCGCGCCGTAGACGAGCGAGCTGTTCCCTTGGCGCACCGGTCGCAGCGCACTCAGGTCGCAGCTCGAGCCGAAGTAGACGGCCCCGCCGGCCGCTGTGAGCGCAAGCAGGGCGAGAAAGATCGCGATTCCAAGGACGACGACCGTCCGGCGCCCGCGCCGCTTCGCCTTCGGCTGTCGCGTGCGGCTCACGCCCAGACGCCGAGCGCCCGGAGGCGCTTGTGGGCGCGCAACCGGAGGTCGTGCTCGAGCCGCTCGGCCGCTCCCTCGTCGGCGGCGGCCGCACGCACCGTCAGGCTCGCCGTTCCATCCAACGAGCCGACGTAGACGTCCGCATCGCGTTCATCCGAGACGGCCTCGCGCAGAGCGTCGATCGCTGCCTCGAGGTCGGCGGTGAGCGGCAACTGCACCGACACCTCGGCAAACGTCTCGCGGCTGCGGATCGAGGCGTTGACGATGGAGTCGGAGGCGAGCTTGTTGTTCGGGACGACGAGCCGACGGCGGTCGACGGTGCGGATGAAGGTGTACGTCAGGCCGATCTCCTCTACCACCCCGGACTCGCCGTCGTAGATGACGCGGTCACCGATCCGGACGGGCTGCGTCGTCGCGATCAGGAGACCAGCGATGAAGTTCCCGAGCGTCTGCTGAGAGGCAAGGCCGATGATCACGCCGAGCACGGCCGACGAGGCGAGTAGGCCGGCCGCCAGCCCGCGCACCTGGGGAATCACGAGCAGAGCCGAGAAGATGCCGACGGCGATGATCGTCGTCGTGACTGCCCGCCGGAGGACGCGATAGCGCGTCTCCGCCTCAGGCGGCAATGTTCGACGAGCGAGCCACCAGTCGACCGCGCGCGCAATGAGCACGACGAGGATGACCACGCTGCCGGCGATGACGATCCGGTGCCAGAGGGGCATCGTCGCCCGATTCGCCGTGGGTGCTGCGTTTCCTCAGTCCAGAGGCAAGGGGCGACGGCCGGCGAAGCCGTCCTCGACGCTGTGCCACCACGCGATCTCGTCCTCGCCGAGCTGCCAGCACAGCAGCACCGTCTCGCCGTGACGGAGCGCGGGGAAGTCGATCAGCCCGGTGTCGAGATCCTTGACCTCGGCACCGTGACTCCCGATCTCGTCGACCAGGCGCGCCAGCCGGCGCGCGAGGGCGTCGACCTCCGCCGTCGCGGATGCGAGCTCGGCGGGCGGGATGCCGCCGCCGTTGCCACGGATCTTTCGCTCGAGCTCCTCCTGCCGCTCGAGCGCGAGTGCATGGTCTGCCCGTGACGCAACCAGCTGCTCGACGAGCGGACGCACGTGCTCGAGCTCGGCGTTCGCCTCCTCCGGCGTGAAGTGCCGCATCGGCCGAAGCCTATGCTGGAGCCGTCGTGGAGGTCGAAGCCGCCCAGCCGCGTCCCCGCACGAGTCACACCCGGCTGATCTGCTGGACCGTCTTCGTCGGACTGATCGCCGCAATCAACTATGCGGCGCGCTTTGCCGGCAGCGGGAGCACGAACCGCACGAGCACCCACGACGCGGTCTACTCGTACTCGACGTTCGTGGGTGGGACAGTGCTCTACGCGGTCTGGCTCGGAATCGTGCTGCTGATCGCGATCGACCGCTTCGACCTGCTCGCGCTGCGCCGTCCGACGAGCTGGAGCAAAGCGTCCGGTTCCGCCCTCGCCGTCATCGTCGCGGTCTTCGTGTGGGAGGGGGTCGTCTCCAAGCTGCCGCTGCCGGAAAGCCCCGGCAAGGAGCAGGGACTCACGCCGACCGGCTGGGAACCGGCGCACGCCGGCGCTTTCGCAGCCAACCTCGTCCTCTTCGCGATGATCGCGCCGTTCGTCGAGGAGTTGACGTTCCGGGGCGTCGGCCAGTCGCTGCTCCGCTTCCTCGGCCGCGTACCGTCGATCCTGCTCGTCGGGATCGCATTCGGCCTGGCGCACGGGCTCCTTGAGGCGCTGATCGTGCTCGTCCCCTTCGGCATCGCGCTCGCGTGGCTCCGCGACCGCACGGACAGCGCGGTGCCGGGCATGTTCGTGCACGGCCTGTTCAACGCCGCGGCGCTTGCCGCCGCCGTGCTGGTGAGCTAATCCTCCTCGTCGCCGTTCTCGACGACGAACTGGTCGGGCGTCACGTCCTCGAGGAAGCTGCGGAACTTCAGCACCTCGGCCTCGAGCTGCTCCTCGTCGACCTCCTCGCCCTCGAACTCGATCGCGGACTCGGCGATCACGTCGTCGGCGGCGTAGATCGGCGCCTCAGCGCGAATGGCGAGCGCGATGGCGTCGGAGGGGCGCGAGTCGACGTCGATCTCCTGGCCGTCCTGGACGACGGTGATCTGGGCGTAGAAGGTGTTCTCGCGGAGCTCGGTCACCGTGATCCGCTTGATCGACGCCCCGAGCTGCTCGAGCATGTCGCTCACGAGGTCGTGCGTCATCGGTCTCGCCGAGGCCTGGCTCTGGAGCTTCATGAGGATGGCCGCTGCCTCGGGGTGGCCGATCCAGATCGGCAGGAACTTGTTGCCTTCCGCCGTCTTGAGGAGGACGATCGGCTGTTTGCCGACCAGATCGAAGCTGACTCCGTAGATGAGCATCTCCTGCATCGGCAGACCTTGCCTCGAATATAGCTCAGGCCGCCGAGGCGGAAACCTCGCCCAACCGCCACGAAGCTGCAGGCATTGGACCGGTCCATCCGCTCTCATTGAACGAACTCGTGCGGGCGCACGCGAGCGAAGCGAGCCTGCGCCAGCGAAGCGGGCGGACGAATAAAGTGGGCGATCCTGGATTCGAACCAGGGACCTCCGCCTTATCAGAGCGGCGCTCTAACCAGCTGAGCTAATCGCCCGCGCGAGGGGAGATTGTAGCCGCGACGTTCTCGAGGGCCTCGGCCAGCTCCGCGAGGTCGTGCTCGTCGCCGAACGGCAGCTCCACCCGTCCGGGAGCGACCCGGGCATGCCGGCCGGTGAGTTGCGCGAACGCTTCACGTACCCGCTCCGCCAGCGCCGGATCGATGCGCGCCGCACGGGTGCGCGGCCGCTGCCGGGCCCCAGCCCATTTCGCCCGCTGCTCCGCCGCCCTCACCGACAGGCCGCGCCGGACGATCTCGCGGGCGAGCCGGCGGCGACGGTCGTGGTCGGGCACGGCGAGGACTGCCCGTGCATGCCCCTCGGTCAGCTGGCCGCGCTCGACCATCCCGAGCACGTCGTCGGGCAGCTCGAGCAGCCGGATCCGGTTCGAGACCGAGGGCTTCGAGCGCCCCACCCGCTCGGCCACCTCGCCGAGAGAGAGCGAGAACTCGTCGATGAGGACGGCGTAGGCACGCGCCTCTTCGATCGGCGTCAGCTGCTCGCGGGCGACGTTCTCGACGAGACCGAGGAGGAGGGTCTCGCGGTCGTCGGCGGCGCGGACGACCGCCGGAACCGTGGCGCGGCCCGCCTCGCGCGCCGCCCGCCAACGCCGCTCGCCGGCCACGATCTCGTACCCGCCGACGCCGCGCGGCCGTACGAGCAGCGGCTGGATCACACCCTGCCGCCGCACGGACTCGGCCAGCCCCGAGGCAGCCTCGGGCTCGAAGCGGCGGCGCGGCTGGCGCGGGTTCGGATGGATCGCGTCGACGGGGAGCTCGAGCAGCTCCGAGGGGACCGGATGGCCTCCGATCAGAACCTCGAGCCCGCGGCCGAGGCCGCGACGCTGCGGGGATGAGTCAGGCGCGCTCGACAAGCTCCATCGCCACCTTCCAGTACGCGTCTGCTCCGGCGGAGCGACGGTCGTAGGCAATTGCGGGCAGTCCGTGACTCGGGGCCTCGGCGAGGCGCACGGAGCGCGGAACCGAGGCACGGAAGACGAGCGGTCCGAGGTGCCTGCGCACCTCGTCCTCGACCTGCTGCGCGAGGCGCGTGCGGCGGTCCACCATCGTGAGCAGGATGCCGCCGATCCCCAGGCTCGGATTGAGCCGGCGCCGGATCAGCTCGACCGAGTGCAGAAGCTGGGTCAGGCCCTCGAGCGCGTAGTACTCGGCCTGCACCGGCACGAGCACTCGGTCGGCCGCGGCGAGCGCGTTCACGGTCAGCGGTCCGAGCGAGGGCGGGCAGTCGAGGAAGACGAAGTCGTAGCGGTCGCTTCCGGAGGCGAGCGCCTGCGCGAGGTAGCCCTCGCCGTCGGAGCGACCCGAGAGCTCGACCACCGCGCCGGCGAGGTCGGGCTTGGCAGGGACGAGATCGAGGTTCGCGAAGGCGGTGGGGTGGACGAGCTCGGCGAGCGGCGCGCCGTCGAGGAGGTCGTAGCTCGAGGTGCCGTTCGCCCGCATTCCGAGCCCGGAGGTCGCGTTCGCCTGCGGATCGAGGTCGATCACGAGGGCGCGCTCGCCGGCCTCGGCGAGACACGCGGCGAGGTTCACGGCGGTGGTCGTCTTGCCGACGCCGCCCTTCTGGTTCGCGAGGGCGTAGATGCGGCTCATTGCCGACGTCATTGTCGCTAGGCCAGCGGACGCTTCCTCGCCATGCCCACGCGGCGCGGGAAGCGTGGCGGCGTCGGCGCCACCTTCGGAAGAACCGCGAGGCCCTCGTGGAGCTCCGGGATTCCGCCGCCGAGCTGCTCCGACGCAGAGGCGAGACGCACGAGGTCGGCACCCTCACCGAGCCAGAGGATCGCAGCGCCGCCGGCACGGACGAGCGGCAGGCACCACTCCGCCGCCACCGGCGGCTGCGCGAGCGCCTTCGCGACCGCGACGCCCCAGCGCTCGAGCGGCTGCTCCTCGGCTCTTCCCCAGACGACCTCCGCGTTCGGCGGAGCCCAACTGCGCAGGAAGTCGCACTTGCGCTGCTCGGCGTCGAGCAGCGTGACCTCCCACTCGGGGAGCGATGTCGCCAGCGGGATCCCCGGCGAGCCACCGCCCGAGCCGACGTCGATCACCGGCCCGTCGAATCGTCCGAGCAACGGGAGGGCGCGCAGGGCGTCCTCGAGCAACATCTCGCGGGCAGAGCCGATGTCGCGGAGCGCCGTCAGCCCCGGCGTTGCCAGAACCGCGGCGAGCCAGTCACTCAGGAAGGACGACGACGTAGCGGTTCGGCTCCGTGCCCTCGGACGTGGTTCCGACACCCGCGACCTCCTTCAAGCGCAGATGAACCACCTTCCGCTCGACCGCCGTCATCGGCTCGAGCTCCTCGGGCTCGCCCGAGTCCCGCACGCGGTCGGCCACGCGAAGCGCAAGTGCCTCGAGCGTGGCCCTCCGGCGAGCGCGATAGCCCTCCGCGTCGACCACGACCTCCTTCCGCTCGTCCCCGTACGCGCGCCAGCCGATCGCGTTCAGGAGGTACTGGATCGAGTCGATGGTCTGCCCGTGGCGGCCGATCAGGAGCCCGACGTCCGGTCCCGAGCAGGTGACGACGATCGCCTCCGGCTCCTCATGGGCTTCGACGTCCGCATCCACCCCGAGCGCCGTGACGATCCGCCCCACGAGCGTACGCGCCTCGGTGCCCTGGCCGCTCTCGTCGCCGGCGGCGGCGGCCTCCGCCGCCTCGGCCGACAGATGCGCGATGACGCGGGCCGGCTCGTAGCCGACTCCGAGGATGCCGCGCTCACCCTCGGCGACGACCTCGAACTGCACCGCCGACTTGTCGAGCCCGGGATGGCGCCGTTCGAGCTCGCGCAGCGCCGCCCACTTCGCCTCGCCGACCGTCTCGCCCGTCGCCTCGGCGGTGAGGTCCGCGAGGCCGCTCATCTCCGGCTCGTGCGCTTCTTCTTCCGCCGCACCTGGCGCGGCTGCTGCGACGCCGCTGGTGCGGGCTTGGGCTCAGGCGCTTCGGGCTGGGCGCCGTTGCCGCTCGAGCCGTCGTCCTTCGGCGGTGTCCGCGAGCTGCGCCTCTCCACGGTCGGAGCCGGTGCTTTCTGAACGAGGCGTCGCGTGATCAGTCCCTGTCCGACCGTCCAGAGGTTGGTCGTCACCCAGTAGAGGACGAGACCCGCCGGGAAGCGGGCGATGATGAAGACGAAGACGAGCGGCATGAGCATGAACAGCACGCGCTGCGTCTTGTCGGCCGTCGCGGCCATGAACAGCGTCGAGGCCATCTGGCTCACGACGTAGACGACGAGGAGTATGTAGCCGCCCCACTGCGCTGTCGTCCCCGCCGAGATGTCGTGGATGAAATGGAGCCACGAGAGGTCGGAGCCCGGCGGGAAGTGCTCGTGCTTGAGTGTGTAGTACAGCGCGATGAAGACCGGAAGCTGCAGCAGCATCGGCAGGCACGACGCGGCCGGGTTGATGTTGTTCTCCCGGTAGAACTTCATCAGCTCCTCGTTCTGCTTCTGCCGGTCGTTCTTGTACTTCTTCTGGATCTCCTTCATCTGCGGCGCGAAGCGCTGCAGGTTCTGCATCGAGTGGATCTGCCGGATCGTGAGCGGCACGAGGAGCATCCGCACGACGACCGTGATCGCCACGATCGACCAGGCCCACGTGAACCCGACGTTGTAGTGGAACCAGTTGAGAACGTGACGCATCACGTCCTCGAGCTGGCTGATGATCGGGATGCTGTAGAGGATCATCGAACCGGGTCGAAGCCGCCGCGGCTCCACGGATTGCAACGAAGCAACCGCCAGCCGGCGAGAAGGCTGCCGCGCACGAGGCCGTGCCGGCGAAGCGCCTGGAGGGCGTACTCGGAGCAGGACGGATGGTATTTGCAGGTGGTCGGGAAGAGCGCCCCGATCGTCAGCCGATAGGCCCACACGAGGGCGATCCCCAGCTTGCTCGGCAGGCGAAGCACGGCACTCATGCGGCGAGCAGCCCCGTTTGGCCGAGCAGCTCGTCGATCCGCTCGCCGAGCCAGGCGAAGCCGTTCGTCTCGGCGGCCTCGACGAGCCCGGGCCGCACGATCAGAACGTAGTCGTGTCCCTCGGGAACGCGCTCGATCCGCTCGCGCCACGCCTCGCGCAGGCGCCGCTTGATCCGGTTTCGCTCGACCGCACCGCCCGCGGCGCGCGGCACCGCGAACCCGACGCGCGGGTCCGCCGGCTCCTCCTGCGGCAGCCAGTAAAGGACGAGAAAGCGAGACGAGACCGAGCGGCCGCGACGGTGCACCGCGTCGAAGTCCCTGGAACGGGACAGGCGGCTGGCGTGCTTCACGGATGCAGCTTAGTGGCTCGGTCCTGCCGGACCGTCTACGCCGATAGGCGGGCGCGGCCCTTGCCGCGGCGGCGCTTCAGGATCGCGCGGCCGGCCTTCGTAGACATCCGTGCGCGAAAACCGTGCTTGCGCTTGCGGCGGCGGACGTTTGGTTGATAGGTGCGCTTCACGGAAGGCGGAAAGGCTCGTCTTTGCCAGAAAAATCCCCGCGGTCGGCGGGGGTGCGCGGGCCAGTATAGACGAGCGTCATCCACCGTCTTGTCCACAACCGCAGAACGCGGAGCGGTGCGGCTCAGGGGAGTTTCCCCCACGCCTGTCCACACCTGTGGAGGACGGAGGTGGCGAAGAAAATGCCTGCAAAGGAGCCTGTTTTGTGCCGATGGAGACCGCTGTTATGCTGGCCGCCGGGTCGGGCGACGGGAGGAGCAGGGCGGCGGTGGAGCACCAAACCGAGCTGTCTACGGAGGACCTCTGGGAGGAAATCTCGGGGCGGCTCAGGGAGGCGCTGAGCGACGGGACGTATGGGAAGTGGTTCGGCGACCTTCACGGCCTGGACCTCGAGGGCGAGACGCTCATCCTCACCGTCCCGAGTGAGCTCACACGCGACTGGATCGAGGGGCATTTCCTCGGACTGATCGGCGCGGCCGTCCGCGACATCACCGGCGTCGAGCGTTCCCTTGAGCTCCGGGTCGCAGGCGACGACGAGCCTCCGACGGAGGACCGCGGGGGGGGAGAGGCCTACGTTCCCATGGTCCAACCCCTGCCTGGACGGCCAGAGAGCGGCGGCTTCAACGCGAAGTACACCTTCGACTCGTTCGTGATCGGATCGTCGAATCGGTTTGCGCACGCGGCCGCCCTCGCGGTCGCGGAGGCGCCGGCCCAGGCCTACAACCCGCTCTTCATCTACGGCAGCACCGGGCTCGGCAAGACCCATCTCCTCCAGGCCGTCGCGCAATACGTCGACGAGCACTCGCCCGAGCTCTCGGTGCGCTACATGACGAGCGAGGCTTTCGTGAACGACTTCATCAACTCGCTGCGCGACAAGCGGATCGAGGGATTCAAGCAGCGCTACCGCGCGTACGACGTGCTCCTCATCGACGACGTCCAGTTCTTCGAGGGCAAGGAGCGATTCCAGGAGGAGTTCTTCCACACGTTCAACTCGCTGTACGAGGCCGGCTCGCAGATCGTGCTCTCGTCGGACCGGCCGCCGCGCGATATCGCGACGCTCGAAGAGCGGCTACGCAGCCGCTTCGAGTGGGGGCTGATCACCGACATCCAGCCGCCGGATCTCGAGACGCGAATCGCGATTCTCCGCAAGAAGGTCAAGGTCGACGGGATTCACGTGCAGGACGAGCAGGTGCTGACGTTCATCGCCGGCCGGGTCTCGTCGAACATTCGCGAACTCGAGGGAGCGCTCACGCGCGTCGTCGCCTTCTCCTCGCTGACGGGCCGGCCGATGACGGTCGAGTTGGCCCAGGACGTGCTGCGCGACGTCTTCCCACAGGGCGAGGCCGCCGAGGTCTCCATCAAGCGGATCCAGGATCTCGTCGCCGAGCGGTTCGACCTCACACACGACGAGCTCTGCGGCGACAAACGCTCGCAGAACATCGTCTATCCGCGCCAGGTCGCGATGTACCTCTCGCGCGAGCTCACCGACTCCTCGCTGCCGAAGATCGGCAAGGAGTTCGGCGGGCGCGACCATACGACGGTCATCCACGCAACCTCCAAGATCGCCCGCCTGATCCGTGAGGACAGGTCTGTGTACAACCTCGTGCAAGAGCTCACCGCACGTGTGAAGCAGGTGCGCTGACGCTTGTCCTGTGTGGGACCGGCCGGATCGTCCACAATGAGGCCCCACACTCCGCACTCAGGAACCATGCGGCCGCGAGCACGTCTTCCCCGTTGTCCACACTCCCTATGACTTCTACGAGGAACTGAACATGATCGAGAGTGACATTGCAGTGGGTGCCGGGCTGAGGATCACCTGCTCGAAGGACGAGCTCGTCGAGGGGCTGTCGCTCGTCGGGCGGGCCGTCTCGAGCCGCACCGCGATCCAGATCCTGTCCGGGATCCTGCTCGAGGCCCGGGAGGGTGAGTTGCGGCTAGCCGCGACCGACATGGAGCTCTCACTGCGTGCGTCTGTGCCGGCGCGGGTGGAGGGAGACGGCGCGGTCGTTCTCCCGGGGAGGACGCTCGTCGACGTGGCGAGGCTGCTTCCAGCCGACGACGTCACCATCGAGCATCGCGCCTCGGAGTCGGTCGTCCACGTCGCCTCGGGCAGCGCGAGCTACACGCTGCACACGTACAACGCCGAGGACTTCCCGCGACTCCCCGAGCTTGCCGACACCCAGACGTTCGCAGTCGACCGCGAAGCTCTGCTCGCGACCATCGCGCGGGTTGCGCGTGCTGCTTCTCGGGACGAGGCGCGGCCCGTCCTCACCGGCGTCCTCGTCCAGTTCGCCGGCGACAAGCTCGTCATGGCGGCGACCGACTCGTATCGCCTCGCGGTGAAGGAGACGACGCTCACAACGCCGGCGCCGGAGCTCGAGGCGATCGTTCCGAGCCGCGCGCTTCAGGAGCTCTCGCGCATCGGCGGCGACTCAGAGGAGATCGCAGTCGGCGTCCAGGAGAACCAGGTGCTCTTCTCCGCCGGTGACGTCTGGCTCACGACGCGCCGCATCGACGGACAGTTCCCGAACTACAGGCAGCTCCTGCCGGAGACGTTCGAGCACGAACTCGTCGTGCCGAGAGGCGAGCTCCTCGACGTGGTGCGGCGCGCGGCCGTGATGATTCAGCGTGCGACGCCGCTCCAGCTGCGTTTCGCCGAAGGCGAGGTCACGGTCGTCGCGCGGACGCACGAGGTCGGCGAGTCGCAGGAGTCGATGCCCGTCGCCTACGCCGGCGAGCCGCTCGAGATCGGTTTCAACGCGGAGTTCCTGCGCGAGGGCCTCGAGTCGGTCGAGGGCGACGACGTGCGGATGAAGCTCATCAGCTCGCTTCGGCCGGCCGTGCTCACGGACGAGGGGGAGGACTTCACCTACCTCGTCATGCCGATTCGCCTCCCTGGCTGACCGGCACTGGTCGTCGAGACGGTCTCGCTCCGCAACTTTCGCTCCTACGAGCGGCTGGAACTCACGCTTCGACCCGGGCTCGCGCTCGTCGTCGGGCCGAACGGAGTCGGCAAGACGAACCTGCTCGAGGGAGCGCACTTCGCGACGCAGGGGTTTTCGCCGCGGACCCGCACCGAGTCGCAGGTCGTCCGTTTCGGCGAGGAAGGGGCGCGGGCTGCGGTCTCGGGTCGACGGGGCGACGCGCCGATCGAGCTCGAGGTGACGGTGCGTCGCGGTGAGGGCAAGCGGGCTCGGCTGAACGGCTCTCCGCTCCGCGCGGCCGAGCAGCTCAGGACGCTTGTCTCCACGCTCGTTTTCACGCCCGATCGGCTAGGTGTCGTCAAGGGCCCTCCGGCCTCCCGCCGTGCCTACTTCGACCGGGCCCTCGCGCGGCTCGCGCCGCCTCGCGCGGCGCTGCCGGCCGAGTACGGCGCAGCCGTTGCGCAACGCAATGCGGCCTTGCGGCGGGCGGCCGGCGGATACGCTGGCCGGGACGCGATCGAGCCGTGGAGCGAGCGCGTCGCCGAGCTCGGCGCACAGCTCGTGCGCGCCCGGCTGGAGACGCTCGTCCAGCTCGGACCTGCCTTCGCCGCACGAGCCGAGGAGCTGGGCCTCGAGGGCGCTTCGCTTTGCTACGAAGGCGAGCCCCCGACCCGGGAGGCGCTCGCCGCGGCGCTCGAACGCGATGTCGAACGCGGCGCGACCTCGCTCGGCCCGCATCTCGACGACGTCGTGCTCATGGCCCGCCACCGGGATCTCCGCAGCTTCGGCTCGCAGGGCGAGCAGCGGCTTGCCCTGCTCGCGCTGCTGCTTGCCGAGGCCGAGGCGATCGCCGGGCGAACCGGCGTTCCCCCACTCCTCCTGCTCGACGACGTCCTCTCCGAGCTCGACCCGGACCGGCGCCGGATCCTCGCGGCCCGCGTCGGCAGTGTGGGGCAGGCGCTCGTCACCGCAACAGACGCGGCCATGCTGCCGGCCGTCCCCGACCACCTGCTCGAAGTGAGGCCTGGATCGGTGCTGGAGATCGCCGCGTAATGGAACGGCTCGGAGACGAGGTTCGCTCGCAGCTGCGCCGCCTCGGCGCGGACAGCGGCGCGGGAGACGTCGTCACGGCCTGGCCCGCGGCCGTGGGCGACGAGATCGCGCGCAACGCCTGGCCGGCGCGCACCCAACCCGACGGGACGCTCGTCGTCCATGTTCGTGACTCGGTGTGGGGCTTCGAGCTCACTCAGCGCGCCGGTGAGATCTCGCACCGTCTGCCCGGCCGGCCGCGGCTCCGTTTCATTCCCGGACCGCTGCCCGAGCCGACGCGCGAGCCGGTGTCTCCGCAGGTACTGGAGGCGACTCCGGAGCAGGCGCGAGAGGCGGCCGCGCTCGCCTCGGGGATCGAGGATCCGCAGCTGCGTGAATCTGTCGCGAAAGTCATAAAAGCGGCTCTCGCACGGGCGCCGGCCGACCGCTCCGTCTGATACACTTAGTCGCGCCCGCAAATGCGGAATTTGCAGGGCTTTTTTTATGACTGAAACAGACTACACCGCCAAGGACATCACCGTGCTCGAGGGCCTCGAGCCGGTCCGGCTCCGGCCGGGCATGTACATCGGCTCGACCGGCATCCGCGGCCTCCACCAGCTGATCTACGAGGTCGTCGACAACTCGGTCGACGAGGCCCTCGCCGGGCGCAACGAGCGGATCGAGGTGACCCTCCATCCCGACCATTCGGTCACCGTCCAGGACTGGGGCTCCGGCATCCCGGTGGACGTGATGCCGGAGCAGGGACAGCCGGCGCTGACCGTCGTCCTCACGAAGCTCCACGCCGGCGGCAAGTTCGGCGGCGAGGGGTACAAGGTCTCGGGCGGGCTGCACGGCGTCGGTGTCTCGGTCGTGAACGCCCTCTCGGAACGGCTCGTCGCCGAGGTGCGGCGCGACGGCAAGGTCTACCGCCAGGAGTTCGAGCGGGGCGAACCGCTCGGCGACATGGAAATCGCCGGGAACATGGCCAAGGACGACCCGAACGGGACGACGATCAGCTTCCTGCCCGACGCGGAGATCTTCGACGAGCTGAACGCAGACGCGGCGACGATCACGCAGCGGCTCCGCGAGACCGCTTTCCTGACAAAGGGCCTGCACATCAAGCTCGTCGACGAGCGCGCCGACGGGAAGACGGTCGAGTTCCACTACGAGGGCGGCATCCGCGACTTCGTCTCGTTCGTCAACGAGGCAAAGGACGCGATCCACAAGCACATCGTCTACTTCGAGGGCGATACCGAGCAGGGCGCCGTCGAGGTGGCGATGCAGTGGAACTCCTCGTATCAGGAGTCGGTCTTCACCTTCGCCAACAACATCAACACGGTCGAGGGCGGCTCGCACCTCTCGGGCTTCCGCAGCGCCCTCACGCGCACCCTCAATGCGAAGGCGCAGGAATTGAAGCTGCTGAAGAAGGAGGAGAGCCTCGACGGCGAGGACGTTCGCGAGGGTCTTGCGGCAGTCGTCTCCGTCAAGCTGCGCAACCCCCAGTTCGAAGGGCAGACGAAGACGAAGCTCGGCAACCCGGGCATCGAAGGCCTCGTCCAGACAACCGTCAACTCGAGCCTCGCCCAGTTCCTCGAGGAGAACCCCCAGGACGCGCGGGCGATTTGCAACAAGGCGATCGCGGCGATGCGCGCGCGGCTCGCGGCACGCAAGGCGCGCGAGCTCACGCGGCGCAAGTCGGCACTGGACAGCTCGTCTCTCCCGGGCAAGCTCGCCGACTGCACGATCCGCGACCCGGCTTCGGCCGAGCTGTTCATCGTCGAGGGCGACTCCGCCGGAGGCCCGGCGAAGCAAGGGCGAGACCGCACCTACCAGGCGATCCTGCCGCTGCGCGGCAAGATCATCAACAGCGAGAAGAACCGGATCAACAAGGTGCTCTCGAACGGCGAGATCCAGGCGATGATCACCGCGATCGGCACCGGGATCGGCGACGAGTTCGACATCTCCGGCCTTCGCTACCACCGGATCATCGTGATGACGGACGCCGATGTCGACGGCGCGCACATCCGCACGCTGGTCCTCACGTTCCTCTACCGGCACATGCGCGAGCTGTTCGAGTACGGCCACGTCCACATCGCCGTGCCGCCGCTCTACAAGGTCAAGCTGGGCGGCCGGGAGTTCTACTTCGAGAAGGACTCGCAGCTCGAAGAATTGCTCGTGCGCGAGCGGTTCGGCGATCTCGACGTACGCGACCGCGACGGCAAGGCGGTGAAGCTGACCGAGGCGCGGTGGAAGCGCTTTGCCGGTGCGCTCGCCGAGCTCGAGGGCTGGAGCGCGCGTCTGCGCGCCGATTTCGGCCATGCGGCGGCCGATCTCGCCATCTCGCACCGGCTCGTCGAGCTCGACGTGGCTACACCGGCCGAGCTGGAGAAGGCCATCGCGGCGCTGCCGCCGAACGGCTACAAGCTCTCGGTACTCGAGCGCGACGAGCAGGGCGTTCGTGTGAAGGTCGTCGAGGAGGAGACCTCGGCCGCGCAGACGATCGGCGTCTCGGCGGAGCTGCTCGCTTCTCCGATCTACGACCACCTTCGTCGCGCCTACCAGAAGCTCGTCGAGGTGGTCGGCCCGCCGCCGTTCGCGCTCGCGCTCGGGAAGAACCAGGCCGAGGCGGAGGGCTTCTCGGACCTGCGGCAAGAAGCTCTCGACCTTGCGAAGGCCGGGATCCAGCTGTCCCGGTTCAAGGGCCTCGGCGAGATGAACCACGAGCAGCTCTGGGAGACGACGATGGATCCTGCGAAGCGGCTGCTTGTCCGGGTCGACGTCGACGACGCGAGCGCCGCTGACCAGCTCTTCTCGATGCTGATGGGCGACCAGGTCGAGCCGCGCCGGGTCTTCATCGAGGAGAACGCACGGGACGTGAAGTTCCTCGATGTCTGAGGTCGAGACCGGAGCACTCGGTCCGGGCCGCATCGAGCCGCGCGAGCTCGAGCAGGAGATGCGCGCGAGCTACCTCGACTACGCGATGTCGGTCATCGTGGGTCGTGCGCTGCCCGACGTCCGTGACGGCCTGAAGCCCGTGCACCGCCGCGTCCTCTTCGGGATGCACGAGGCAGGTCTGCAGCCGAACAGGCCCCACAAGAAGTCGGCGACGACCGTCGGCGACGTGATGGGGAAGTACCACCCGCACGGCGACTCGGCGATCTACGACACGCTCGTGCGGATGGGACAGCCGTTCTCGCTGCGCTACCCGCTCGTCGACGCGCAGGGGAACTTCGGTTCGGTCGACGACGACCCGCCGGCAGCGATGCGCTACACCGAGGCCCGTCTCTCGCGGATCGCGACGGAGTTGCTGCGCGACATCGACGCGAACACCGTCGACTTCGAGCCGAACTACGACGAGTCGCGACGCCAGCCGAGCGTCCTCCCCTCGCGCTTCCCGAACCTTCTCGTCAACGGCTCGACCGGGATCGCCGTCGGCATGGCGACGAACATGCCGCCGCACCATCTCGGCGAGACGATCGACGCGGTCCTTGCGATGATCGACGACCCGGAGATCTCGGTCGAGGGCCTGATGAAGCACGTCAAGGGTCCCGACTTCCCGACCGGCGCGTTCGTCGTCGGCCGCAGCGGCGTTCGCGACGCGTATCGCACCGGCCGCGGCCGGATCATCATGCGCGCCCGCGCGCACATCGAGGAGCTGCGCGGCGGCAAGTCGGCGATCGTAGTCACCGAGCTTCCGTACGGAGTGAAGAAGGGCGGCGATGCCGGCGTGATCGTGAAGATCGCCGACCTCGTTCGCGACAAGGTGCTGACCGAGGTTGCGGATCTCGCCGACCACTCCGACCGCGCGGGGATGCGGATCCAGATCGAGCTCAAGCGCGACGCCGTGCCGCAGGTCGCGCTCAACAAGCTCTTCAAGCACACGCCGCTCCAGACGACCTTCGGCTACAACGCGGTCGCGCTCGTCGACGGCGTCCCGAAGACGCTGTCGCTGCTCGAGCTCGTCCGGCACTACCTCGAGTTCCAGCGCGAGGTCGTCACCCGCCGCTCGAAGGACGAGCTGCGCAAGGCCGAGGCCCGTGCGCACGTCCTCGAGGGCTACCTCATCGCGCTCGACAACATCGACGCGATCGTCGCGCTCATTCGTGCCGCCGCCGACAGGGATGAGGCGCGGGAGCAGCTGATCGCCCGGTTCTCGCTCTCGGAGACGCAGGCGGAGGCGATCCTCGAGATGCGGCTGGCTCGCCTGACCGGGCTTGCGCGCAAGGAGGTCGAGGACGAGCACGGCGACCTGATGGAGCGGATCACCGAGCTCCGCGACATCCTCGGCGATCCGGCCAAGGTCGACGCCTTGATCCGCGACGAGCTGCTCGAGATCAAGCAGATCTACGGCCGCAACGACGACCGCCGCACCGAGATCGTCGCCGCCGAGGAGGAGCTTGAGCTCGAGGATCTGATCGCGGAGGAAGACATGGTCATCGCGATCACGCGCTCGGGCTACATCAAGCGCCTACCGGTGACGACCTATCGCGAGCAGCGCCGCGGCGGCATCGGCGTGATGGGGATGGAGCTGAAGGAGGACGACTACATCGAGCACCTTTTTGTCGCCTCGACGCACGACTACATCCTCTTCTTCACGAACGTCGGCAAGGTCTACCGGCTCAAGGTGCACGAGCTGCCGCTTGGCTCCCGCCAGTCGAAGGGCCGCGCGATCGTCAACCTGCTCCCGTTCCGCCAGGACGAGCAGGTGCGCGCCGTGATCCAGACCCGCGACTTCGAGGAGGCGAAGTATCTCGTCTTCGCGACGAAGAACGGCGTCGTCAAGAAGACCGAGCTCGCCGCCTACAACACGCCGCTCAAGGCCGACGGGATCATCGCGATCAAGATGCGCGAGAGGGACGAGCTTGTCGGCGTTCGTCACTCCTCGGGCAAGGACGACATCCTCATCGTCTCGCGGAAGGGACAGGCGATCCGCTTCCACGAGACCGATGCCCGGCCGATGGGCCGTGACACCTCCGGCGTCGCCGGCATGAAGCTGCGCCAGGGCGACGAGGTGATCTCGATCAACATCGCCGAGGACGACGCCGACCTGCTCGTCGTGACCGAGAACGGGTACGGCAAGCGGACGCGCGTCTCGGAGTACCCGGTCAAGGGTCGCGGCGGCATGGGAGTCAAGACCGTTCAGCTGACCGAGTCGCGCGGCTACCTCGTCGGCTCTCGAGTCGTCCGCGACGGCTACCAGGTCATGCTCATCTCGACGGCGGGGACCGTGATCCGGATCCCGGTCGAAGAGGTCAAGCGGCTCGGCCGCTCGACGCAGGGAGTGATCGTGATGCGGCTCCGCGGTGATGACGAGCGCGTCTCGGCGCTGGCGCCCGTCGTCGAGTCGGACGACGAACCGAACGGCGAAGACGAGCCGGGCGAGCCCGTCGAGACGTAGCCTTCTGCTGCGTTACCGCAGCGACCCCTTTAAAAAGAGGCGCCTGAGCTTTATAACTCTGCAACTGGGTCAGCACCGACGCGGTGAGGGAACATGGCGGTCAGCCGGCAGGTCGATCTTCTCGAACCCATCAATCTTGCCGAGCATCTCGACAAGGTCGAGCTCTACCTCGGCCAGGTCTGCCAGATCGCGGGGATCTCGAAGATGCAGCTCGACTACTGGACGAACAAGGCCCAGATCCCGACGAAGGGCAACAAGCAGCGGATCTACGACATCGACGCCCTCGAGACCGTGATGTTGATCAAGCAGGCCAAGGACAAGGGCCTGAACCTCGGCGCGGCGATCGACGCCGCGCACAGCTTTCGCGAGCAGCGGACGAACGGCAACGGGTAGCGGACCGGCTAACGGTTCGTGTGGAGGCGCTGCCACTCGTCGTAGCGGCGCTCGAGCTCGAGCAGGACCGCGCTGAGCAGCGGCGCCCGGAGCCACTCCCGGCCGGTCTCGAGCCGAAGCGAGGTGGGCGGCTTCGCGGTGTCCGCCGGCAGCTCGCCGGCGGCCTGGTTGACGTTGATCCCGATCCCCAGCACGACGCGGCCGCCACCTGCCTCGGGCAGGACCCCCGCGAGCTTGCGACCATCGACGAGAACGTCGTTCGGGTGACCGAGCTCGGCCGGGACCTCCGATTCCGCACGGAGAGCCTCTGCAACGGCCTCACCGGCGACCAGCGAAAGCTCCGGCCAGAGGACCATCGGAGGCGTCGGGCGGAGCAGCAGCGAGAAGAGCAGTGCTCGTCCCGCGGGCGCCTCCCACCTGCGGCCGAGCCGGCCGCGGCCATGCGTCTGGAGATCGGAGGCGACCGTCGTTCCCTCGGCCCCGTCCGGATCGATGAGCCGCTGTGTCGACTCGCACTCCGCGACGAACCGGTACGGCAGGCCGAAACGCCCACGCAGCAACGGCTCGACCGAGCCCGGAGAAAGGTCCGACACCCGCATTTAGACTACTGCCGCTGTGAAGGGGATCCGGCAGCCGCTTCGTCCGCGCCATCCGCTCGAGTACGAGAAGCTGAGCGACGCGATCCTCGTGACGCGCGCCAAGGCCGGCGACCGCCAGGCGCTCGACTTCCTTTGCGGCCGCCATGCGCCGCGGGTCGAACGGCTGGCCCGGCACTTGCTGCGTGATCCCGAGGACGCGCGCGACGCGGCGCAGGAGGCGCTGGCGAAGCTCTGCGTCCGCCTGCGGCAGTTCCGAGGCGAGGCGCAGTTCTCGACCTGGCTCCACCGGCTCGTCGTCAATACGTGCCGCGACGTCGCGGAACGGCAGCGGACGCGAGCGCACGAGCCGCTGCCGGAGGAGCTCGGCGCCGATCTCGAGCACGATCCCGCGCGCGGCGTCCGCATCTCCGAGCTGCGAAGGGAGCTCTGCGACTCGCTCGCGGGGATCTCGCCCGAGCAGGCACAGGTGATCGTCCTCAAGGACGCGCTCGGCTACACGTTCGAGGAGATCGCGGCCGCTGCCGACATGCCCGTCGGGACGGCCAAGTGTCATGCGCATCGGGGACGCAACCGGCTCCGGGAACAGCTCGAAGACCGCGACGTCGCGTGAGTCTCCCGCCGACTCCGTTCGGCCGGGAGACGATCGAGTCGATCATCCCGCACCGGCCGCCCTTCCTGCTCGTCGACGAGGTCACAGAGCTCGAGCCGGGTAGGCGCGTGCGGGGGCGATTCCGCGTGCCCGAGGACGGCTGGTGGTTCCAGGGCCACTTTCCAGACCGGCCCGTGATGCCGGGAGTCCTGACCGTCGAGGCGATCGCCCAGTGCGGCGCGGTCGCGATCCTCGCCGATGAGGCGAACCGAGGCAAGATCCCCTTCTTCGCGGGGATCGACGACTGCCGCTTCAAGCGCGTCGTCGAGCCCGGCGACCTCCTCGACCTCGAGTGCGCGTTCGTACGCGTCCGCGGGCCGATCGCCAGGGGGCAGGGCCGTGCGGACGTCGCGGGCGAGGTCGCCGTGGAGGCGACGCTTACCGTCTTTGTCGGAAGCGAGGACCAGGGAGCACGTTGATCGGGACCGGCCGCAGCGACGTCCACGTCACGATCACCGGCCTGGGGGCGCACGTGCCCGAGCGGGTGGTCACGAACGACGAGCTATCGCAGCTCGTCGACACGTCCGACGAGTGGATCGTCGAGCGCACGGGGATTCGCGAGCGGCGGATCGCCGCGGATTCGGAGGCGCTCTCCGATCTGGCGCTCCCCGCGGCCCGCAAGGCGCTCGAGCAGGCCGGCCTCGACGGGAAGGACGTCGACCTCCTGATCGTCGCGACCGTCACGCCGGACATGATGTTCCCCTCGACCGCGGCGATCCTCGCCGACCGGCTGGACGCGTCGGAGGCGGCGGCGTACGACCTCTCCGCCGGCTGCACGGGCTTCATGTATGGGCTCGCCCAGGCATACGGGATGGTTGCGGGCGGCCTGTCGCGGCACGCCCTCGTCGTCGGCGGGGACGTCCTCTCCCGCATTCTCGACTGGACGGATCGGTCCACGGTCGTCCTGTTCGGGGACGGCGCAGGAGCGGTCGTGATCGAACCTGCGGAGGAGGCGGGCTTCCTCGCCTTCGAGCTCGGCGCCGACGGGGCGGGCGGCGAGCACCTTTGGCTACCCGGGAGCGGCTCGCGCAAGTTCGAGGATCCGGACCAGTTCGTGAAGATGAACGGCCGCGAGGTGTTCAAGTTCGCGACCCGCGTTCTCGTCCAGTCCGGCGAGGCCGTGTTGGACCGCTGTGGGACGCGGATCGAGGACGTGGACGTCTACGTTCCCCACCAGGCAAACGTGCGCATCATCGATCACGCAACCAAGAAGCTGGGCATCCCGTCGGAGCGGGTGGTGGTCAACGTCGACCGTTACGGCAACACCTCGTCCGGCTCGATCCCGCTCGCGCTCGCGGAAGCGCAGAAGGACGGGAGGCTCCCGGCGGGAAGCCTCGTGCTCATGACCGGGATGGGTGCCGGGCTCACGTGGGGCAGCGCGCTGATGCACTGGACGGCGGCATGAGCAAGGTCGCCTTCTGCTTCCCGGGCCAGGGCTCGTTCGAGGCGGGGATGGGGCGCGACATCGCCGAGGCGGTGCCCGCCGCGATGGCGGTCTTCGAGCGCGGCAGTAAGGCCAGCGGCCTCGACCTCGAGCGCCTCTGCTTCCATGCAGACGCCGACGAGCTGCTCGACACCTCGGTGCAGCAGCCGGCCCTCGTCGCGACCTCGCTTGCGGTGCTCGCCGCGTTGCGGGAGCGCGGCGTGAAGGCGGACTTCGTGATCGGGCACTCGGTCGGGGAGTTCGCGGCGCTCGCCGCGGCCGAGGCGATGACGCTCGAGGAGGCGATGGCCCTCGTCCGCGAGCGCGGCCTGGCGATGGCCGAGGCGGCGGCCCGCAACCCGGGCTCGATGGCGGCGATCCTCGGGCTTGCCGACGAGGTGGTGGAAGGCCTTTGCCGTCGGATCCTCGGGGTCTGGCCGGCGAACTACAACTGCCCCGGGCAGATCGTCGTCTCGGGCGAGAATCCGGCCGTGGACGAGTGCATCGAGCTCGCGCAGAGCCACGGCGCTCGGCGCGCCGTCAAGCTCAAGGTCTCGGGTGCCTTCCATTCTCCGCTCGTCGCCCGCGCCGCGGATCGCCTGCGGCCGGCGATCGAAAAGGTGCGGTTCCAGGAGCCCGTGGCGCCGTTCATGTCGACCGTGACGGCGCGCGTCGAGTCGGCGCAGCGCATGGGGCCGCTCCTCGTCGACCAGCTCACGGCGCCCGTCCGCTTCACCCAGTCGGCGACGGAGCTGATGCGCGACGGCGTGCGGACCTTCGTCGAGGTCGGGCCCGGAAACGTCCTCACGGGGCTCGTGAAGCGGATCGATCGCAGCGTCAAGGCCGTCTCGGTGAACAGCCTCGAGGCGCTCGAGCGGCTCCCCGAGCTGCTCGCAGAAAGCCCGTGAGCTTCTGCTCGCTCGAGGGCAAGCGGGCTCTCGTCACCGGCGCGTCGAAGGGAATCGGCCGCGCGATCGCGGAGGAGCTCGGCCGCGGCGGCGCGGAGGTAGTCGTCGGTTACCGCACGGGAGCCGAGGAGGCGGAGGCACTCGCACGCGAGATCGAGGGCCGCGCCGTTCAGGCCGACGTCGCGAACCCGGAGGATGCGGCGCGGCTCGTGGAGGAGGCGGGCGACCTCGACATCCTCGTCAACAACGCCGGGCTCACCCGCGACGGGCTCCTGGCCCGGATGCCCGACGACGACTGGCGCACGGTGATCGAGACGAATCTCTCGTCGGTCTTCTACACGTGCCGCGCCGTCTGCCGTCCCATGATGAAGAAGCGCGCCGGCACCATCGTCAACGTCTCGTCGATCGTGGGCGTGCACGGCAACTGGGGGCAGACGAACTACGCCGCGTCGAAGGCGGGAATCATCGGCTTCACGAAGTCCCTCGCAAGGGAGCTGGGCAGTCGCGGTGTCCGGGCGAATGTCGTCGCGCCCGGCTACGTGCGGACCCAGCTCACCGACGTCCTGCCCGAGGGGGCGACGACCGCGATGCTCGAGAACACGCCGCTCGGCCGACTGGGAGAGCCGGGCGACGTCGCGGGCGCTGTACGCTTCCTCTGCTCCGACGAGGCGGCCTTCATAACGGGGGACGTGCTGCTCGTCGACGGCGGGCTGGGGATGTAGTGACTTCGGGGAACGGCTCTCTCAACGGACATAGACGCGTAGTCATCACCGGGCTCGGTGCGGTGACGCCCCTCGGGCTCGACGTCGAGTCCACCTGGTCGAGCCTGCTTGCCGGCCACTCCGGCGCGGCGGAGATCACGCAGTTCGACCACAGCGACTATCCCGTTCACTTCGCGTGCGAGGTGAAGGGCTTCGATGCGACCGAGTGGATCGACCGCAAGGCGGCGCGGCGGATGGATCGCTTCACGCACCTGATCCTCGCCGCGGCCCGGCAGGCGGAGGCGGATTCCGGGATCGACATCGCGAAAGAGGCCGATCGGATCGGGGCCTCGATCGCGACCGGCATCGGCGGCCTGCAATCGTTCCAGGACTGCTACGACGTGCTCATCGAAAGGGGTCCGGACCGGGTCAATCCATTCTCGATTCCGGCGATCATCCCGAATCTGGGCGCCGGCTGGGTCTCGATCGAGCTCGGCACGCGTGGGCCGCTCCTCTCGGAGTGCACGGCGTGTGCCGCCTCGAACATGGCGATCGGCGATGGCAGGGACGAGATCCAGCTGGGCCGCGCGGACGTGATGCTCTGCGGCGGCACCGAGGCCGCCGTGACCCAGGTCGGGATCGCGGGCTTCGGCGCGATGCGCGCGCTGTCGCGGCGAAACGACGACCCCGCCCACGCGTCCCGGCCGTTCGACGCCGAGCGAGACGGCTTCGTGATGGGTGAGGCCGGAGCGCTGCTCGTGCTCGAGGAGCTCGAGCATGCGAAGGCTCGCGGCGCGAAGATCTATGCGGAGGTTGCAGGCTACGGCCTCTCCTCCGATGCCAAACACATCACCGACCCCGATCCGACCGGACCCGTGACGGCGTTCAAGATGGCGCTCGGGGAGGCGGACGTGAACGAGGACGAGGTCGACTACATCAACGCCCACGCGACTTCCACGCCGATCGGGGACGCATCCGAGACGCAGATGCTCAAGTACGCGCTCGGCGAGGAGAACGCCTACAAGACCCCGGTCTCCGGGACGAAGGGCGCAACCGGCCACTGCCTCGGCGCAGCCGGCGCGGTCGAGGCGATGTTCACGGTGCTGTCGATCCGTGACGGAAAGCTGCCGCCCACGATCAACTACGAGGTCGAGGATCCCTCCTGCGACCTCGACTACGTGCCCAACGAGGCCCGCGAGGCCGACGTCAAGGTCGCGATGTCGAACAGCTTCGGCTTCGGCGGCCACAACGCCTGCGTCGTCTTCAAGCGGTTCGAGGAGTAATCACACGCCGCGTATAGGCTCGCGGCATGGCTGCGGGCGGCCACGTGCGTAGGCTCGACGGAGCACGAAATGAGCGGAGGCGCCGGCCTTGACGGCGCCGGAGCGGAGCCATTCGCGCTGGGCGACGTTCGACTGCTACGGGACGCTGATCGACTGGAACGCCGGGATAGGGCGTGAGCTCGAGCGGTTGTTCGGCGCCGCCCGTGCCGGTGAGCTTCTCCACGCCTACCACGAGCTCGAGCCCCAGATTCAGCGCGAGGATCCTGCACGGAGCTACCGCGAGGTGATGGCGATCGCCCTCGCGCGCCTCGGTGCGCCGAGCGACGAGCAGGACGCGCTGGCGCGCTCGCTGCCGGCGTGGAAACCGTTCGCCGAGGTGCCTGCGGCGCTCGCAGAGGCACGGCTGCACGGCTGGCGGCTGGCCGTTCTCTCGAACACCGACCGCGATCTCCTCGATGCTTCGCTGGCGCGGATCGGCATCGAGTTCGATCTGACGGTCGTCGCCTCCGAGATCGGCTCGTACAAGCCGGGGCCGGCCCACTGGCAGGAGTTCTTCGCGCGCAGCGGAGCATCCCGCGAGAGCCACGTCCACGTGGGCGCGAGCCTCTTTCACGACATCGCGCCGGCCGCGAGGCTCGGGCTGCGGACGGTCTGGATCAACCGTCTCGGCGAGGCGCCGGAGCCGCAGCCCGACGTCGAGCTGCATGGCCTCGACGGGCTCGCAGACACTCTCGACTCCCTCGCGGCGTGAGCTTTCGTCCGGCGACGAGAGACGACCTGGCAGCGATCGCCGAGCTGTTCGGCTCCGTCGAGGAGGCGGTGACGGGCAGGCCCTCTGACGTCGACGCGATGATGGTCGACGGCTGGCTGCACACGATCTCCTTCGAGACGAACACGTGGCTGCTCGAGGAGGACGGACAGCTCGTCGCCGGCGCCTTCGGCCAGCGGTTCGGCCAGCGCGGGAACTCTGCCGGCGCGGTTCGTCCCTCCGCCTGTGGACGCGGCCTCGGCACGAGACTCCTGGAGACGGTCGAGAGACGGCTCGGCGACGAGGGGGCGGAGCGCCTCCATTCCTGGGCCGTCGCGGGAGATGAGGCCGCCGACGACCTCTTCACGGGGCGCAGCTACGGCGAGGCTCGCCGCTTCTGGGAGATGGCGATCGAGCTGGACGCGGACCAGCCCGAGCCGTCGGTGAGCATAGAGCCGTTTAGGCCGGAGGATGCGAAAGCGTTCCACGCAGCCCTCGAGGAGGCGTTCGCCGACCACTGGGAGCACGACCCGGAATCGTTCGACGAGTGGTGGAGGCGGCAGCGCCACCGGGAGAACTACGATCCCTCGCTCTGGTTCGTGATCCGGGACGGCGGCGAGATCGCCGGAGTCGCGCGCTGCGAGCCCCGTCCGCCGACCGGCTGGGTCGGGGCCCTCGGCGTGCGGACCACCTGGCGTGGCCGAGGGTACGGGCGCGCCCTGCTCCGGCACTGTTTCCGCGAGTTCCGGGGCCGCGGGTTCACACGGGCGGCGCTCGGCGTCGATGCCGCCAACGCGACCGGCGCCACGCAGCTGTACGAGAGCGTAGGCATGCACGTGGAGCAGGAGATGGTCGTCTGGGAGAAGGTGCTCGCGTGAGCCTGCTGCGCGCCCGCTGTCCGACCTGCCGGACGCTCACTGCCGTGGCGGTCGACGATGGCTACGAGTGCCATGCCTGCGGCCGCACCTTTGCCGCCGGCCTGGTGCGCGTTCCGCGTGCGTGGGGCGACGGCGGCGAGGCGATGGTCGAGGCGGCCGCGTTGGCGCTCGACTACCCGGAGGTCGCGGTCGTCGAGGAGGAGACGCTCGCGATGCAGACGCTCGCGGTCGCGTCCGACCTGCCGGCGCGCCCGATCGTGCTCGGCGGCTGCTGCTGCTCGCACGTCGGCGCCGTCGAGGGGCTCGGTGCGAGGCACGGCCACGTCGGCGTTCTCTGGCTTGACGCGCACGGCGATCTGAACACGCCCGAGACGAGCCCTTCCGGCAACGAATGGGGGATGCCGCTGCGAATGCTGCTCGACCGCGGCACGATCGGGCCGGGCGACGTCGTGCTCTGGGGTGCACGCAACCTCGACCCGCCCGAAGAGGAGTTCATCGCCGCAACGGGGATCGGCGACGATCCGGGGACACTGCTCGAGCGCGCCGATGCGGTCTACGTAGCCCTCGACTGCGACGTCCTCGCTCCCGACGAGTTCGCAGTCTTCATGCCCGAGCCCGCCGGTCCGACGCTCGACGAGGTCGAACGGCTCCTGACCGAGGTGCGCGAGAGCGGCAAGCTCGTCGGCGTCGGGTTCACCGGTCTTGCTCCCGATCCGGCGAACGTCGCCACGGTCGAGCGGCTCGCCAAGGCCCTCGGCTACTAGCCGCGGAAGGCTCGCAACCCGCGCCTCGAGACCGAGGTCTAAGCTGGCGACCAATGAGCGTAGGCTGGACGGAGCTCATCGAGAGCAAAGGCGCCGGCTTTGCCGGCGCCGGGAGCGGGCATGGCCAAGGTTGACGTTTCCGTCCAGACGGACGACCAGCCGAGCCCCCCGCCAAGCCACCCGAACACCTGCCCGAGCTGCCACTCGCACTACCGCGACGACGAGCTCGAGCGCAGCCTCTGGGTGTGCGAGCAGTGTGGCCATCACTTCCCGATGCCTGCGCCGGCCCGGATCGCCTCTCTCGCCGACCCGGGGTCGTTCTCCGAGCAGGCGACCGAGCTTCATTCGGAGGATCCGCTCGGCTTCTTCGACTTGCGCCCCTACACCGAGCGACTCGCCGAGGCCGAGATGACGACCGGGCTTGCCGACGCGATGGTCATCGGCCGTGCTGCGATCGACGGTCGCCAGTGCGAGCTCGCGGTCATGGACTTCGCCTTCATGGGCGGTTCGATGGGCAGCGTCGTCGGCGAGAAGCTCTCGCGCGCCTGCGACTCGGCGGCCGAGGCGGGGATGCCCCTCGTCACGGTCACGAGCTCCGGCGGCGCCCGCATGCAGGAGGGCATCCTCGCGCTCATGCAGCTGCCGAAGACCGTGGCCGCGGTCGAGGATCTTCACGACTCCGGCCAGGCGTTGCTCTGCGTGATGGCGCATCCGACGACCGGCGGCGTGCTCGCGAGCTTCGCCACGCTCGGGGACGTCTTGCTCGCGGAGCCGAACGCGCTCATGTCCTTCGCCGGCCCGCGCGTCGTGCAGGAGATCACACGTGAGAAGCTGCCCGACGACTTCGGCCGGGCCGAGCAGAACCTCCGTTACGGCCACATCGACGCGATCGTGCCGCGGCCGGAACTGCGCTCGACCCTCTCCCGCCTTCTGAGGCTGTTCGATGCCCCCGACTGAGCACGAGCTGCGGCTGCGGCAGCGCCTCGGGCGGCTGAAGAACCTGCCGCTGCTCGGAGGAGCGCGGCTCTCGGGGGAGCTCGAGCGGCTCGAGCGGCAGCTGTCGCGGATCGGGGAGGAGGCGACCGACGAGGAGATCTGGCGCAAGGTCGAGCTCGCCCGCCACGACGACCGGCCGTACACGCTCGACTACGTCGAGCGCCTGCTCGACGACTGGTTCGAGCTGCACGGCGACCGCTCGCTGAGCGACGACGGCGCGATGATCGCCGGCCTCGGCAAGCTCGGCGGCCGCACGATCGTCCTCATCGGCCAGCAGAAGGGCCGCGACATCCACGAACGCGCGAGCCGGCGATTCGGCATGCCGAACCCGGAGGGTTACCGTAAGGCGATGCACGCGATGGGGCTCGCCGACCGTCTCGGCTTTCCGGTGGTCACCCTCGTCGACACGCCGGGCGCCTACCCGGGCGTCGTCGCGGAGCAGCACGGCCAGGGTGCGGCGATCGCCGCCTCGCAGGCGACCATGGCGCGGCTGAGAGTTCCCACCGTGGCGTGCGTGATCGGCGAAGGAGGCTCGGGCGGGGCGATCGCGATCGCCCTCACCGACCGCGTCCTCATGCAGGAGAACGCGATCTACTCCGTGATCTCGCCCGAAGGATGCGCAGCCATTCTCTGGCGTGACGCGGGCCAGGCCAAAAAGGCGGCGGCCGCGTTCCGCCCCGACGCGATGCACTGCCTCGAGCTCGGCGTTGTCGACGAGGTCGTGCCCGAGCCGGTGGGCGGCGCGCATATCGACCCGGACCTGGCAGCGCGTCTCCTCGGCGAGGCGATCGGTGGCGCCCTAGCGGATCTCGACGGAGTGCCCGGCGACGACCTGCGCCGGCGCCGGCGCGCACGTTTTCGCTCTCTCGGCGTCTACGCCTAGGACAATTTGGAGTAGGTTTATACAGATTCGGAGGCGATCTCGAGCGGCGCTGTCCACACCGTCCACAGGCTTATCCCCGCTATGTATGCGTTGTGTGAACCGTAGGAATACGACTCGAGGCCGGCAAAACTGAGCAAGAAGCTCTCGGAATACGAGCGCAAGCGTGACCGGAAACGCACCCCCGAACCGTTCGGGGATCGGGCCCGCAACAAGCAGCCGATCTTCGTGGTGCAGCGTCACGACGCCCGCCGGTTGCATTACGACTTTCGGCTCGAGCGTGAGGGCGTCCTCGCCTCGTGGGCGGTGCCGAAGGGCGTCCCGCTCGAGCCCGGCGAGCAGCACCTCGCGGTCCATGTCGAGGACCACCCGCTCGAGTACGGGAGCTTCGAGGGTGAGATCCCGAAGGGCAACTACGGCGCGGGCACCGTCGAGATCTGGGACCGCGGCACCTACGAGTTGCTCGAGGAGAAGAAGGACGGCGGGCTCACCGTACGGCTGCACGGCAGGCGGCTCGAGGGGACCTGGGCGCTCGTCCCGGCCCACCTCTCCGGCGACGAGAAGAACTGGCTCATCCTCCGCAAGCGCGAGGACGGCGTGGCTTCGGTGAAGCCACGCCTATACCGGCCGATGCTCGCGACGCTGACCGAGCAGCTGCCGCGTGGCGACGAGTGGGAGTTCGAGCCGAAGTGGGACGGCTACCGCGTCGTCGGCTATGTCCGGGGCGGCGAGGCGAAGCTCCTCTCGCGGAACGGCAACGACCTGACGCAGCGGTTCGAGTCGGTGGCGAAGGAGCTCGTGAAGGCGCTTCGCACGCCGGACGCGGTCGTCGACGGCGAGGTCGTCGCGCTCGACGCGGCCGGCAGGTCGAGCTTCTCGGCGATGCAGCAAGGAAGCAGGCAGCTCGCATACGAGGTGTTCGATGTGCTCGAGGCTGACGGCGAGCCCCTGCTCGACAGGCCGTTGACGGAGCGGAGGGCTCGGCTCGAGAAGCTCCTCGCTCGCAACCCCGTCGTCCAGCTCTCCGGCTCGTTCGCGGACGGCGATGCGCTGTTCGAGGCGGCGCAGGAGCAGGGCCTCGAGGGAGTGGTGGCGAAGCACACGTCGTCGCGCTACGTCGAGGGAGGGCGCGGCCGCGACTGGCTGAAGATCAAGACGCACGGACGGCAGGAGTTCGTGATCTGCGGCTACACGAAGGGCCAGGGCCGGCGAAGCGGCGGCTTCGGCGCGCTCGTCATGGGCGTCCACCGTGGCACGGAATGGGAGTGGGTCGGAAACGTCGGCACGGGATTCAAGGAGCGCGACATCGACGAGCTGCTCGCGAAGCTCGAGCCGCTCCGGCGTGACGAATCGCCCTTCCCGGTCGTACCGAAGATGCCCAAGGTGAGGACGGGTGACGTCGTGTGGGTCGAGCCGAAGCTCGTCGCCGAGGTCGAATTCGCGGAGTGGACGCACGACGGGCACCTGCGTGCCCCGTCCTTCCAGGGGCTGCGGGACGACAAGGCTGCGGCGGACGTGCACCGCGAGCGGCCCGCGGCGGCGCAGGAGGGGAAGGTCAAGCTGTCCAACCTCGAGAAGCCGTTCTGGCCGGACCTCGGGATCACGAAGGGCGACCTGCTCGACTACTACCGCGCCGTGGCCGGGGTTCTCGTGCCGCACCTGCGAGAGCGGCCCTTCACGATGCGCCGCTATCCGGACGGCGCTTATGGCAAGGCGTTCTTCCAGAAGGACGCGCCGAAAGGGATGCCGGAGTGGATCCCGCGCTTCCATGTGCAGGTGTCGACCCGCGAGCGGCCGCCGAGGAAGCGCTGGATCGACGCGCCGATCGTGAACGACGAGGACGCGCTCCTGTGGATGGCCAACATGGGCTGTATCGACATGAACGCGTGGTACTCGCGCGTCGACCGGCCGGAGCGGCCCGACTTCGTCCTCTTCGACCTCGACCCCTCGCCCGACGTCGGGTTCCGCGAGGTGGCGCAGGTCGCGCTCCTCGTCAAGCAGGCGCTCGACGCGCTCGGGCTTGCCTCGTTTCCGAAGACGAGCAGCGCCGAGGGCATGCACGTGCTCGTGCCGGTGGAGCGGCGGTACACGTACGCACAGACGCGCGAGCTCTGCGAGATCGTGGCCGGTGCCCTCGCGCGGACCAATCGCGGGCTCGTGACGACCGAGTGGTCGAAGACGAAGCGGCGGGGCGTGCTGATCGACGCGAACCAGAACGGAGAGGGCAAGACGATCGCCTCCGTCTATTCGGTCCGGCCGCGTCCCGGGGCCCCGGTCTCGACACCGTTGCGCTGGGAGGAGGTCGACGAGTCGCTCGACCCGACCGGGTTCACGATGGACGTCGTGCTCGAGCGGGTCCGGCGCCACGGTGACATCTTCGAGGGGGTCCTGGCGACACGGCAGCGGCTCGAGCCGGCGCTGCGCGCGCTCGGCTGAGTACAGGTCCTCTACAGTCGTTGCGTGGGCGGGACGATCCTCTGGGACGTCGATACGCAGGTCGACTTCATCGAGCCGGGCGGCAAGCTGTACTTCGCCGGCGCCGAAGCGGCGAAGCCGGCCATGGCCGGGCTGGTGGAGGCTGCCCGCTCCGCCGGCATCGTCCACGTCGCATCGACGGACCAGCATGAGCTCAGCGACCCCGAGATCTCCGAACAGCCGGACTTTCACAGCACGTGGCCGCCGCACTGCCTCCTCGGTACGCGCGGGGCGGAGAAGATCCCGGAGACGAAGCAGCTCGACCCGCTGCCGCTGCCGCTCATTCCCGTGCCCCGCGAGATACTTCGCCGCCTCGTTGGCGGCCGGCGC
>Ga0187776_10000158_pt1 | contig 33262 bp, 27 predicted proteins | sample 0216_BV02_MP12_2_FD_132426 | JGI IMG/M metagenome (GOLD analysis project Ga0187776, IMG submission 132426) | Tropical peat soil microbial communities from peatlands in Department of Meta, Colombia - 0216_BV02_MP12_20_MG | ecosystem: Environmental > Terrestrial > Soil > Wetlands > Peat | place...
CACTTGCATCTACATATGACATCGGATTGTTCAACACATAAGCATATCGATTCCAGCTCTGGGGAATGCCGGGATCGACCGCTGCCATGCCCGCCGGGTCAGGCGTCATCCAGCGGCCGTCCTCTTCCAAACGAACCGTAGAAGCAGCAGGCCTTCAATAAAACCTGCCGGGATCAATATTATCGCAGGGATGTCAGTCCAGCCTTTCGGCAGCAGTAACAGAGCAACTGTCAACAGAAGCGCATGGACCGAAAATGCGAGCGCAAGATTACGCCAAACCTGCCGTCGCTTCCACAGTGATCGAAGGGCAATCGCCAACGCAGCAAACAGGATTACCGTATAAACAAATGCGTCTGTGGATTTACCATTTAACCCGAATTTTCCCGCCACTACGACCGCAGCAGCTATCGTTGCGCCAAGGGCTAGCCATTCAAGGAACGTGAGCGATTTTTTCTCCGCGAGGTGCATCTCAATTCGTCATGCAGTACTTGTATTCGGACTGCATTGCTTTCATCCCCTTGTATAGTGTGTACGCACTTGAGCCGTACCCGTATGCGGCCAAGAACCTAGAAGTGATGGACATGGGAACTCGGAACCAGGAGCGCACTGCTAACAGAAATCCCGTGCTCTTCGCTGCTGTATCAATCGCGTGATCCTTGATACTGTCAACCGCGATATCAATCCCTGCTGCCGCGGCAGCTTCTGACGTAAAGTTGTGGCCGAAGAGGTCCTCTCCTCCAGGCAACACCTTCGCCCAGAAGGCGATATCTGACTGAGAATTACAAAACTCCTGTCTATATCCGGATGTTGAGGAAACGGCATCGGAAGTCGGTGGCCTTGGAATTTGCTTGGCCCCTATTCCTGCACCGGCCCCGCCCTCGCCAACGGGAAAGGGTGAAAAGCCTCCACCCGCGTACCAGAGGTTGCCGAACCGGCTGGGGAAGTTGACGATCTCCTTCTGGTGATTCTGGTCCCACGGTATATACCCCCATGCGTTGGTCTGGATTCTGTTGGGTAGATCACCAGGAACACCAGGGCAGTTTCCATTCGCATCTGGTTGGGCATGATTCTCACAGTCGAGTCCCAGCGGATCAACATAGTTGATGGGGCTATTCATCACATACGCGTATCTATTCCAGGACTGGGGAATGCCGGGATCGACCGCTGCCATGCCCGCCGGGTCAGGCGTCATCCAGCGACCCTGCGTGGGAGTGAACTGCCGGAACCAGAAGTGGTCCGTATTGGACTCCCAATCGTGCCACTGCCCGGTGAAGTGGAGCAGGCTGGGATCGGTGGTTGGCCCCCAGGTGTAGCCGTCGCCGAATGGCAGGTTCTGGATGCTCTCGTAGCTTGATCCCGCCAGCGTGGTGCGCACCCGCTCGGTTCCCAGCCAATCGCTGTGCACAAAGTAGGTAGTGCCGTCAGCGTAAATCGCCAGATGCTTGTTGCCCACATAAATCTCGGTTCGCACCCACTGCAGCGGAGATGGCTGAATCGCAGTGATTACGCGGCCCGCCAAGTCATACAGCAGATCGAGAGTTCCGCTGGAATTGGTAACTCGGACGCGGCGGCTCTCCGCATCGTACAAATAGGTCGCGGTGCTGCCATTATCGACCTTGGTAAGGCGGCTCTCGGCATCATAGGTGTAGGTGTGGCCGACTCCGTCGCTGGTCACATTTCCCGCCGCATCATAGACCACACCACTCCCACTGATGTGGTTGTTGGCATCGAAGTTGTAGGTGGGGTTGGGACCTGAGCCTGAAGTAACATTCTGCTGCCAACGGTTGCCGAACCGGTCGTAGACATACGCAAAACTCTGCCCACTCTTTCCAGCGGTCTTGAGGCGATTGAAGTCGTCATAGGTGTACGTCCAATAACCCATGATGTTGTTGTCATTTGAACTACCGACCAAACCGTTCGGGTAATATCCCATGGCAGTGATCTGATAGGGACCTTCATTGGCGGCGTAGAGCCAGCCGCGCGGAAAGTAGCTGTACGAAACGTTAATTCCATTGCCCAAGGTCGCGCTGCTCAGTTCTGACATAGCGTTGTAATGTGCATTGGAGAATAGGGTGCCCGGATGGGTTGAATTGACATAATTCGTGGTGAGCGACGTCAGCCGGGCTGCGGTGTTGTAGTTCGGATAGAAGGTGACTCCCTCTCCGTTCGTATAAGAGACCATGTTTCCCATCAGGTCATAAGAATACTGCGTGGCATAGGCATTCCCAGCGCAATTAGCGGGTGTGCATTCCTCGTAAAGAGTCCTTCGCCCCATCGCGTCATAATAGAAGAGATTCGCCGCCAGCGTGCCGCCGCCATTGCTCACATACTCGGAGGTGAGATGCCCTTTGGGATTGGGGACGGGCGACCCCCAAGCCGATGTCTGGTCGTAATAATAGTTGACGGTCGGCGTTGTGCCGTCGGAATAGGCGATCTGGGTGAGCCGGTGCAGAGCATCGTAATTGTAGTTTGCGTACACCTTTGTCCCTGCGTTGGATTGATTGGGCATTGGCGTTTCACGCTGTATCAGGTCTCCACTGCTGTTGTAGGTGTAAGCTGCGCAACACGATTCGGGATTAGTTTCGCTTGTTAGCCGAGAAAGACCGTCGTAAGTGTAGGTTCTGGCGTTGAGGTTCGGCTGCGTGACCTGCTTGAGATTGTTCAATGTATCGTATTGGTAATCCGTCCGATAACCACTGCCTGCAACATCCAGCTGACAGTCTGCAGGTGAAGGCGAGCCCATTAATGCGGTGGCCGTGACTTCACATACGTAAATCAAACGGCCCAGCCCATCAAAATGTGAAATCCGTTGAACACGGGAGGTTCCGTTGCCTTCATCCTGCACAGAAACGGCAGCGGCATTGTATGTATAAAGAACGGTGCTGGTGGTGTCGGGCTGTAGCACTTGCGTAACCCGGTTCAGGGCATCGTAAGTGTAGGTGGTGATGCCATAGGTCTGGTCGTTCGTTGTGCGATAGGGATTAGAAACCGAATGGACTCGGCCCATGTTGTCGTAAGTCGTATCGGTGTAGACCGTCCCTTCGGGATCGGATGTCAATTGCTGCTGGTAAGACCGCCCCAGACCATCGTAGATTTCTGTGGTGGTTAGGTAACGAGGGGTGCTGTCGATCTTGCGGTTCGTGGTCACCGACCAAGGTGTCGAACTGCCGGTGCTGTAAGTGTAGGAAGTCTGACCACCGTCGGGGTACGTCGCTGTTGTCACGCGCCAATAAGCGGAATCGCCATAGGTCAAGGTGGTTTGTTGGTTGTTCTCGTCGGTGGTTGACGTTACCACGCCACCGTTACAATTCCACGCTGTGGATCTGGTCAGGCTGAGCGGCAGGTTGACAGACGTGGGAAGGGAGTTAGGGCAGTTACTGCTGTTGTAGTAGTAGCTCGTCACAGCACCGTTTACGTCGGTCGAGGAATTTACCAGTCCAGTGTCGTAATAGGAGAAGCCCTGACTGAGCCAGGTTGAGCCCTGTACCCATCGTGCCACCGTTGTTAGGTTTCCCCGAGAACCACTGACAGAGATGTGCTGCGGGGTAGTTCCCCACTGTGGTGCCGTCACTCCCGCCTGGTCATAGCTGTAGGCGGTGCGGGCTTTGAAATTGCTCTGGCCATCGTAGACATCCACCTCAGACGGATGATCGACAATGGCACCCAGGCTCGCGTAGCTCGTGATCGTTTTGCGCAGAGGTGATGAACTGGGATTTCCGCTACCCCACGTGCCAAAGTCGTATTCATCAACTTCTGTGGGTAGGCCGTAGCTGTTGTACTGCGTGTCCACTTCCGAAACTCTCCCGCTGGTATCCGGCAGCTGCGGATAGACGCGCTTGCGAAGTATGGGACTGCTCACGGTTGCCGTTGGGCAGTTACTCATCGCGGTGGTCCCGTCGTAGCAGGTCACGATGGTCTGAAGCAGCGGACCGGAAGTGGTCTGATAAATTCGCCGTTTGGTTTCGTAGTAGTTGCTGGAGTTGGTGTCTTTCTGGAACTGGTAGACGGTTTGTGCTCCCTGCGGATCGGTGAGGTAGGTGGACCAGGACGGATCAGACCCGCTGCGAGTATAAGTCCACGCACCTCCGGGATTGACCGTCCGAGTCAGGCCAGCGACGCTGCCATCGGCGCATATGGTTCCGTTGCTTCCTCCAGTGTAGGAATAGGAAACCGTTCCACCCGTTGGGAGCGTGACGGATGCGATTCGTCCGGTAACATTGCCCGCTCCATAGCCCGGCGTTTGCTCGTAGGCAAAGCTGTATTGACCGCCGCCCGGAAGGTTAATGCTGCTGACTAAAGCCACGGTGCCAAAGTTGCCTTCGTTTACTCCGGAGCAGCCGAAGTTGGTCCGCACCGTGTAATTCGTGTAGTTAACGGTGAAGGACACCTGCTGGCTGTTGGGAGCCGTGTACTGGTAGGAAATGGTGGGCAAAGTCCCCGACACTGTCAACGCGGTAAAACCAAGCGTGTCAGTGAAGGTGGTCGTGCTGCCGTTGTTAGAAGCCGTGATTTGGTTGCCATTGGAATCTGTGATGGTGGCGTTGCCAGTCGGCTGATTGCGCGGTGGATTTCTCACCACACCCGAGCGCGACGTTACTGTATAAGGTGTGCCGCTTTCGTAGGCGACATTCAATGTGTAGCCGCTGTCGTCGTTAGCGGTTGAGGTCAGATCGATCCAGTTGCTATTGCAATCGCTCTGAACGGCAGTCCCGGAAAACGCATGCACCGCTCCAAACGGGTCGTGGTACGCGACCTATCTCCTGCCGGGAACCTGTCTTGTTCTCGGCTCAACCAACTGTCTACAAATCGCTTTACCTTGCTCTCCGTCTTGCGACGGCGAAGATTCGATTGGAACCACGCCTTTATTTCTTTGAGCTGTTGCGGTACGTCAACGCTTGGATAAGCCTCATGCCAGATCTTCACATCTGCCTTTGTGATTGGGAAATCGGTCCCATCGACCAGTGGCAGTGTGTCGCCTGCTGCGGAATCGACCGGTGTAGAGCTCAACCCTGCACGAGGGGGCTCAGTGACCCGCGGTCGCTCAGGCGTTGCCTCGTACCCGAAACGCGCAAAGCCTCGACTGAACCTTCTGCTTAACATTGGCTCACACCTCTCCTTCGCGGGCAGTTTCAAACTCTTTAGTTATCGGGAGATAAATTAAGGGGCGAGATTCAGTTACGAAGTAATCCGCAGGGACAGGGATTCATGGCGGCAGCCAACATGAAGCGCGAGGGGAAGGTGAGCGACATGGCGGCGCGCGCAATGGTGACATTGCCATCCTCGAGCGGCTGGCGCATCACCTCCAGAACGTTGCGGGGAAATTCCGGCAGCTCGTCCAGAAACAGCACGCCGTTGTGCGCCAGCGATACCTCGCCTGGGCGTGGCATCACCCCGCCGCCGATCAGGCCGGCGTCGGAGATGGTGTGGTGGGGAGCACGATAGGGGCGAACTCCCACCAGGCCGGCGCCCGAATCGAGGACCCCGGCGACGCTGTGAATCTTGGTGGTTTCCAGAGCCTCCTCGAAGGTAAGCGGTGGCAGGATAGTGGGCATGCGCTTGGCCAGCAAGGTCTTGCCGGACCCCGGCGGGCCGATCATGAGGATGTTGTGGCCACCGGCGCAAGCAACCTCAAGCGCGCGCTTGGCGGTGTGCTGCCCTCGCACATCTTTGAAATCGACAGGGAAATGTTGCGCCTGGTGCAACAGCTCGTCGGCATTGACTTCCAGCGGCTTTACTGTATTTCCGGTGTTAATGAGTCGCACCACTTCCATCAGCGAGCGCACGGGATAGACCTTTACGCCGCCGACTACCGCCGCCTCCTTGGCGTTCACTTCAGGGACGATAAGGTTTCTGATCCGGTTAGTGCATGCGGCAACCGCGATAGGCAGCGTTCCTCGCACCCCGCGGATGCCGCCATCGAGGGAGAGCTCCCCGACCAAGACGAAGTCGGGCACCTCTTTGCGGGTCAGGCCGCCGTAGGCGCCGAGAATGCCCAGCGCCATGGGCAGGTCAAAACCGGAGCCTTCCTTCTTGAGGTCAGCGGGGGCCAGGTTTATGGTGATAGAGGTAGGAGGAATATCGTACCCGCAGTTCCTCAGGGCGGAGCGTATGCGCTCGCGGCTTTCGCGCACGGCGGCGTCCGGCAGGCCCACGGTCATGAAGTGATCTTCCGCCTGCCGGATTCCCGAGACATCCACTTCCACTTCAATGATGCTGGCGTCGATGCCGTAAACGGCCGCGCTCAGTGTCTTGTAAAGCACTTTTCAACCCGCGTCAAAGCGCTCGGACCTGGGACGAGGGCGGAGTATAGCAACCGGTAGGAACTTTCCACTGTGATGGGAGCAGGGGGTGGATGTGACGAAAGTCGCAGAGGGCACAGACTCATATGGAACATAAGAGGCTGGGACCAAGGGGCGGTCACGCCTAATATCCACGCTGCATGCACTCCCGTGACCTTTACCTGCGGGTTTCCCCGGCTTGATTCTGGTGTTTGCCGTACATACCATCGTTAATCAGGGTGGAACCCCGCCTCAGACATTGATGGACGCCAACCGGCAGACTGCTCCGGATGCCTCTTCCCAACTCCAGCGGTTGGAGCGGGAAGAGGGCAAGCTCTGGCGCATCGCTCTGCTGTTTCTCGCCCTGCTGGCGCTGGGCCTGGGCGTCGCTTCCTGGCAGAACTTCTCCAGCATTCCCCACGGGCTGAAAGCAGTGCCGGTGGGGACGGTGCTGACCGTCGTGCTGCTGGCGCTCTATACGGCGCGCAAGCGCTGGGAGATCGCGGAGTTGCGCGGCCAACTGCGCGGCATGCAGGAGGCGGCGGCTGCCCCCCCATCCGAACAACAGATTGAACAACTGCTGGCCATCTTGCAGAAATCCCAGCGCGGCTTTCGTGACATGGTGGACAGCTTCGACGACGTGGTGGTGGCCGTCGACCTGGACGGTACTATCCGCACCGCCAACCGGGCGTGGGCCGATCTGCTAGGGCTGCCCTTCCCGGATGTCATCGGGCACAAGCTCTCCGAATTCGTGGAGCGCCCGACGGCGCAGGAGGCTGCGGATGCGCTGCCCCGATTCCGCCAGCAGCGCCAGTGGTCCGGAGTGTTGGAGCTGCGCCTCAAGAGCGCGCTTCAGGCTCACTTCTTCGATTGCACGGCGCAAGCCATCGTTCACGACGGCGAACTGGTGGGCGCGAGCCTCTGGGGACGTGACATTACCCGGCAGCGGGAGCGCGAGGCGCGCTTCACCGAATTGTTTGAAACCGTACACGATGGGGTTTACTTCAGCACGCCGGAGGGCAAGTTACAGGACTGCAACATGGCGCTGGTTCGAATGCTGGGCTTTGATGACAAGCCACAACTCCTGGCCAAGCCCATTGACGAGTTGTACGCCGACGGCAACGAGCGCAGCAAGGTGCTGAGGGAACTGGATCAGAAGATTGCGGTGCGAGACCGGGAGATCCGCCTGCGCCGACGCGACGGCAGGGTGGTGATCTGCCTGGATTCGTCACGCGCGATCTTCGACAATCAAGGCAAGGTGATCCGCTACCAGGGAACGTTGGTAGACATCACTGAGCGACGCGAAATTGAAGCACGGCTGCACCAGCAGGAAGAATTTGGGCGACGCCTGGTGGAATGTTTCCCCGATGCCATCCTCGTGCTGGACAACACCCTGCGCTACACCTACGCCAGCCCGCGCGTGCGCGAAGTCCTGGGATGCACGCCGGAGGAAATTATCGGCAAGACGGTTACTGCCGATCCTAACACGCACGAGCCCTTCCGGTTGTTCAACGATGTGCTTGCCGGCAAGGAAGGTATTGGGCAGACCGACTATGCTCTCCGCCAGCGCGATGGCGCCTGGCGCACGCTGCGCACGATCGCCAGCCCGCTATTCGACTCCCAGGGAGACCTGGTCGGAGTGGTGGCGTCGGTGAGCGACATCACCCAGGCAAAGCAGATGGAGCAACAATTGATCCAGTCAGAACGGCTGGCAGCCATGGGGCAAATGATCGACAGCTTTGCTCACGAACTGAACAATCCCCTGACCGCGATCATGGGCGCCATCGATCTGCTGGACACGCAGGCGGGTGCGGAGGAAACGCGCAAGCATCTGCGGCTGTTGAAGGAGCAATCTCGTCGCGCGGCAGAGGTAGTGCAAAACCTGCTGTTCTTCTCGCGACCGCCGGTGCCGGGCCGCAACCGGCTCAACCTCAATGACCTGATCCAACGCACCCTGCTGCTGCATGAACACTCGTTGCGGCTGAACAACATCGCAGTGGATTTCATGCCGGAGCCCAATCTGCCGCCGTTTGAAGGCGATGGCAGCCAGATCATGCAGGTGTTTTTGAACCTGATCATCAACGCGGAGCAGGCAATTCGGGAACTACGCCAGCGCGGAACCCTGCGCATCCGCATTTTCAAGCAGGAAGGCGAGCTGCAGGTGAGCTTCCAGGACGATGGCCCGGGCCTTCCGCCGGAGCTGACCGGCAAGGTCTTCGATCCCTTCTACACCACGAAGCGCACAGGAGGGGTGAATGCGCTCGGGCTGAGCATTGCGATGGGAATCCTGAAGACCTTCGGAGGACGCCTGGAGGGCCTGGCTGCTCCCGGCGGAGGGGCCGTGTTCATCGTGCACCTGCCGCTACCGGTAGCGGCGATGGCCGGCGTGGGACGGTAGTCAGCAGTCCCTTGACAGCACCAGCGGTGCAATGATGCTTGGTGGCGCTCGCCACGACTCGAGGTTGGGTGTGAGGCGTGGGCGCTAGCGCTCCACTGCCATGGCAACAGCGTTGCCGCCGCCGAGGCACAGCGCAGCGATGCCCTTGTTTACGTCGCGGCGAATCATCTCGTAGAGCAGCGTCACCAACACGCGCGCGCCGCTGGCCCCGATAGGATGACCGAGCGCGACCGCTCCTCCGTTCACGTTCACCTTCTGCGGATCCAGACCCAGTTCGCGAATGACGGCGATTGCCTGAACGGAAAACGCCTCATTCAATTCGTAGAGGTCCACGTCCTCATTCTTCCACCCGGTCTTTTTCCAGATCTGGCGGACGGCATCCACAGGCGCCATCATCACCCACTTGGGATCCACGCCGGAAGTGGCCTGTGCCACAATACGTGCCATCGGCTTCGCGCCCAGGGCTTCGGCCCGTCGCCGGCTGGTCACTACAACCGCGGCGGCGCCGTCGTTCACGCCCGGGGCGTTTCCGGCGGTTACCGAACCGTCCTTCTTAAAAGCCGGCTTGAGGGCCCGCAGGGCTTCGGAGGTAGTGTCCTCGCGGGGAGATTCGTCCTTATCGAAAAGAATGGCCTCCCCTTTCTTCTTGCCGGGCACTTGGACGGGAACGATCTGCGATTTGAAGCGGCACTCCTTGATGGCGCTCACCGCCTTGCGATGGGAAGCGAGGGCAAATTCGTCCTGCTCCTCGCGCGTGATGCCGTACTTTTCCGCCACATTCTCGCCAGTGTTACCCATGTGATAGTTGTTGTAGATGTCCCACAAGCCGTCGTGCACCATGGAGTCAACGATCTGGCCGTTGCCCAGGCGATATCCCTTACGCGCCTGGGGTAGCAGGTAAGGCGCGTTCGTCATGGACTCCATGCCGCCTGCGACGACGATCTCGCTGTTGGCGGTTTGAATAGCTTGCGACGCCAGGGCGACGGCCTTCAGACCTGAGCCGCAAACCTTGTTGATGGTCATGGCGCCCACCGAGGGTGGAAGCCCGCCGAAGATTGCGGCCTGCCGTGCCGGGTTCTGGCCCAGTCCGGCGGAGACCACGTTGCCCATAATGCATTCATCGACCTGGCTGAGATCTTCGATCCCAGCACGCTTCACCGCCTCACGCACCACGATCGCTCCCAGTTGCGGGGCGGTAAGATCGGACAGAGAACCCTGGAACCTCCCGATGGCGGTGCGGACAGCAGAGATAATGACGATATCGTCGGGGCTGAGCATAAGACGAACTCCTCACGAACTGGCGACGGCCATTATAAGATGATCGGCAGACCGGGACATTGACCTGCTCCGGTCGGCAAACGATTAGATGATGGATTTCCGATTCCGCTTCTTCGGCAGGAGGTCGATTGTCCACAACAGCGCCGGTCACTGATTCCGCTGGTACTCCTCCCAAGTCTCTCGCTCCGGCACTGCATACCGTCGCCCTGATTGCGATTCTGCTCGTGTTCTCCTTTGGCGGCGCCGATTCCCAGCAGGGCTTCGCGGAGAGGACCGGCCGCATCGGCTTCTACCTGATCACCATGGCTGTGGAGCTGGCGATGGTGGGCTACGTGGCGTGGGGCATTCGCCGCAGCGGCACCTCGCTGCGCGAGCTGATCGGCGGACACTGGAGCACGGCGGAGGACGTTCTGCTTGACCTGGTGATCGCCATCGGATTTTGGGTAGTCTCGGCTCTGGTGCTCGCAGGCCTGGCGTGGATGATGGGCCTGACCCACCCCGGGCAGCTCACGGAGATGAAGAAGAAAGTCGACTTCCTGCTGCCGCATGACGCGCGGGAGATGGTGGTGTGGGTGGTGTTGAGCGCCAGCGCGGGGTTCTGCGAGGAAGTCATCTTTCGCGGCTATCTGCAGAAGCAGTTTGCCGCATGGACACAACACGCCTGGCTGGGCGTGGTTCTACAAGGGGTGTGCTTTGGAGCCTCTCACGCATACGAGGGGCACGCGCGCATGCTGATCATAGCGGTCTACGGCATGATGTTCGGTGCGCTAGCGATGGCACGAAAGAGCCTGCGTCCGGGGATGATCGCGCACGCATGGCAGGACAGCATCGCAGGCCTGGCGTTTCGCCTGCTGCGATGAGAGAAGCGATGAAACGCACTCTGCGCAGCGAACGCGATGATCCGATCGCGCCAGAAATTTTTGTGAGTGACCTTAGTAATGGGTGTGAGGGTCTTGATACTACTGATTTTTCTCTTGACTTGGTTTTGGAATAACTCTATACAATCAAGCAATTGCAACGGCAACAGTGTTGCGAACTATAGAAAGGGAGAATAGATCCATGGCAACCAAGAAGGGTGGCAAGAAGTCGGCGAAGAAGTCGAGCAAGAAGAAGTAGTCAGACTTCAGCCGAAGATGCTACAGGGGACGCGATTCGCGTCCCCTGAAGTTTTTTGCGCGGAACTCTCCTGTTGTCCCTGGCCCCCGACCGAAGCCGCGCCCAGCTGCTATTGCAGCGGGCTGACGGCGGTGACGACGGAGTGCAGGTTCTCTTCCGTTTCCGGACAGAGCGAATAGTAGGGGCACCAGCGACAGTTACGCCCCGGGTTGGCTTGGAATTTCCCGTCACGGATTCCCGCGGCCACGTCGAGAATATTGTTGCGCTCGCGCGCCAGTTGCTTCTCGTCGCGCTCAGTTTCGGCCAGGCGGTTGGTGGTCAGGTTGTGGAAAGCGATACGTTCCGGGACCTTACCCCAGCATTCCTGAGCGGCCAGCGCATAAATAGAGAGTTGCAGACTCTTGTCGGCATCGTCTTCGTCGCGCGGTGAGCCCGTCTTGTAGTCAATCAATACGATCGCCCCTTGCGGAGTTCGGTCCACACGATCGATTCGCCCCCGCACGCGGACACCGCTGACGTCGAGTGTGAATACATGCTCGGAAGCCAGCACCTCGGTGGATGGCCGCGTCTGCTCTGAATCAAAGAATCGCCCTAACTGTTCCAGCCCCTGGGAGCGGTAGAGATGAGCCTGCAATTCATTTTCGAAGTACAAGGCCGCGTAGGTATCGAGGAAACACTGCAGAAAGGCTTCGCGGGTCAGCGGCCGGTGTTGCTTCAGCGAGTCGGAGTAGGCCTTGAGGGCTGTGTGCACGGCATTGCCATACTGCATGGCGGGAGCGGGCTCTTCGGGAATCCTCCAATCGTTCTCAATCTTGAATCTCAGCGGACAGCGCTGGTAGCTCTCGATGCGCGTGGCACTCAGGGTCATGTGCTCGAGCGAGGAGCGCGGGGGCATCGCCAGCCAGGAGGAGAGTTTGGAATCAGTCTTCGAAACGCCGGCTGGTCCGGTCGCTGGAGCAGCGTCTCGAACACGAACGACGCCAGCGAGCGATCTTTGGTTGGCGAGCACGCGCATCAGGCCCGGCGGATCCACTTCCCTTCCCCGGCCGCGAGGACCGTAAAGTGCCAGCGTGTCGCAGGCGCGAGTCATCGCCACGTAGGCCAATCTGCGCTCCTCCTGCTCATAGCTTTGCTTGGGATCGTCGTCCCACTGCAAGGCGGACTCGCGCAGAACTTGGGGAAATTCGAACAGCACCTCACGGTAAGAGGCAGGGAACGAACCGGTACGCACGCGGATGATGAAGACGTGGGCGAATTCCAAGCCCTTGGCAGCGTGCGCGGTCATGAGTTGCACGGCGTCGGTTGCATCCCTTTCGAGGGCCGGAACGCTGCCGCCAGCCTCAGCGTTGAATTCGAGATATTCGAGGAATTCCACAAGCGATCCGGTAACCGTAATCGCCTTCTTGTGCCACTCGGAGACAAAGCGGCACAACGCCAGAATGGCCTCGGAATCGGGGATCGAGAACACGTGAAGTGCGATCTTGAGCACTTCCGCGGTCCGCATGTTGTGCATGCGCGCAAGATTGGTGGCCTCATTCAGGCGAGCCAGCACCTCTTTCCCGCCCGGAACCTTCTCCAATATTTTGGCTAGATTTGCCGCCTCTGGCGCGGCCGCGAGTACGTTTCGCAAGCGTTCACCGTCGATGCGGAATTGGCGCAGAGCGGCAAGACGGAACAGACTGATGCCATCGCTGGGGTTGGCAATCACACGGAACGCGGCCATCACGTCACGCACCTCGGCCACTTCCAACACACTCGCGCCCCGGACGGCAAACGGAATACCCTCTGCTCCCAGCTGGCGAATCAGCGCTTCGCGATGCTTGTGGTTACGATAGAGGACGGCAAAATCGCGCCACTGGCAGGGACGGAATTCCGGTTCTCCGCTCGCATTGCGAACCTCATGGCCGCGGCAGCTGGAATGCGCGTGTCGGATGGCCTCGGTGACGGCTGCAGCCTCTACGGCGGCACCCTCAATCAGCGGAACCCGCACCAGATTCACAGGTTCAGCCTGCAGAGCGCGCTTATGTCGCGCGACTACGTGTTCGCGGGCAGAGGTCAGGGGCTGGCGGGTTTGCCCCGCGCCCACCGGGGGGTTCAGGTTGATCACATCAAACGCAGCCCTCAGGATAGGAGAGAGGGAGCGGCGATTCTCCACCAGAGTCACGTGCTTCACACCGGTGAAGCAATGCGCAAAGATGTCGAAGACGCCGTTGGTGGCTCCGCGGAAGCGGTAGACGGCCTGGTCGGGATCGCCCACTGCAAACACATTCTGCTCTGCTCCCGCCAGAAGCCGCGCCAGACGGATCTGCGCGGGATTGGAGTCCTGAAATTCGTCAATCAGAAGAAAGCGCGCCTTGCGCCGCTCCTCCGCCAGGATGTGCGGCGCGGCCTCCAGCACGGACACAGCGCGGCTGATCATTTGCCCGAAGGTCCCCAGGCCGGAGGCAGCCAGCATCTCCCGAACCTTGCGGTAGACCTGGGCGATCTCCTGGCAGCGCGCGATGACTTCCTGGGTTGAGAGAGCAGCGGCGTCCTTGGATCTGGAGACGCGTGGCAGGGGAAGCCGGCCGCCACAGAGGTCCGCAACATACTGCTCGTAACGCTCTACACTGACTAGCTCGTCGTCGCAGCGCTCGAAGAACTTCAACAAATCAGAGAGAAACTCTGCGGGGCTAGCGGCGCGGATGAAATGTTTGAGGGGAAGCTCAGAAAGCCGGTGGCGCAGGTAAACATACAGGTCTTCCTTGGTGACCACTTCGAAGTCGTTGCTGGTGCGTCGCAGCAGGCCGAAACAGTAAGCATGGAAGGTGGAGGCGCGAAGCGGGAATTCGCAGTCCGTCTGCCATAGGCCCAGGCTTCCCGTCTCGCTTAGCACACGCTGCTTCAGTTCCTTGGCTGCATTGTCGGTATAGGTAACGGCCAGGATCTCGTCAGGTGCGGCATGCCCGCTCTGGATGAGCCGCACGATGCGCTGAACGAGGACGGTAGTCTTGCCGGTTCCAGCGCCCGCAACCACCAGCATCGGCCCGTGAGCGTGCTCGATGGCCTGGAACTGCTTCTCATCAAAGACGGTCGGCACCGATCCCTCGTTGTTTCTGGAACGTTTGATTGTGCGTGAGCCGGGCGAATCCCGCTAGGCCCGGGCAAGCTCGGAGGATACGACGGCGAGGGCGACCATCGCCGCGGTCTCCGATCGCAGGATGCCGGGGCCAAGGCCCGCCGGAATCCAGCCTGAATTCTGGTAGAGCGCAATCTCATCGCTTGTCCAGCCTCCCTCCGGGCCCACGGCCAGAGCTAAAGATTCCTTTTGCGGCGAGGCTGCCAGCACCGCTTTCAACGTCTGTGCAACACCCTCGGTGAGAACGATCCTGACCGTAGCGGGCGTGGCAAGGGCGTCCTTCAGCTTGAGGGGATCAGTGACAACCGGAGAACTGACGCGCCGCGATTGCTGAGACGCCTCGTGCGCGATCCTTCGCCAGCGCTCCACCCGCTTGCGAGCAGCCTGCGCCAGGTGGACATCGGTGCGCCGCGCGATTACCGGGACGATCTCCGCCGCTCCCAACTCCGTAGCCTTTTCGATTGCCCACTCCAGGCGGTCAAACCTGAAAATCGCCAGCAGGAGCGTGAGATCCGGAATGGCAGGAGAGGGCAGCACCTCTCCAAGCAAGAGTTCAACCCGATCCTTGCCGATCTTGCTGATCCTTCCCAGGCGCAGTGCCACGCCCGTAGAAACTTCCAGTTCCTGGCCTACTTCGGCGCGCAGCACCTGTGCCAGGTGAGCGGCGTTTTGCCCGCGGAGATACGCAAGATCGCCGGATACTTCATCGGCAATCCAACGGCGACGAGTCATAGCGGGTCTGCTAACCGAAAATGTCTTTGACTTTGCTCAAGAGCGTGCGCCGCTCTGGTTTGTTCTCGACTCTGAGGTTCTCCCCCAGTTCCTGGAGAATCTCGCGTTGGCGCTTGGTGAGCTTGGTGGGGGTCTGGACCTTGACGGCGATCATCAGGTCGCCCTTGCCGTGTCCGTTCAGCACCGGAACTCCCTTCCCCTTGATGCGGAAGACAGTCCCTGACTGGGTAGCCTCAGGGATCTTGAGTTTGTGGACACCATCGAGGGTGGGAATCTCGATTTCTGTGCCCAGGGCTGCCTGCGTGAAGGAGATCGGGACCACACAGTGCAGGTCCTTGCCTTCGCGCTCGAAGAAGGCGTGCTCTTTCACGTGCAACACGACGTAAAGGTCGCCGCCAGGGCCGCCATAGAGACCGGGTTCGCCATGTCCTGCGTAGCGAATGCGAGTGCCGTCCTCGACGCCCGCCGGCACCTTGACCTCCATGCTGCGTTGGCGAAGCACAATGCCGCGGCCGTTGCACTTGGTGCAGGGGTCGGCGATCACCTGGCCGGTGCCGCCGCACGCGCTGCAGGTGCGGGAAATGCTGAAGAAGCCCTGCTGATAACGGAGTTGTCCGCGGCCGCCGCAGTTGCGGCACGTCTGGGCGGACTTTCCGGGGGCGATGCCGGAGCCTTTGCAATTCTCGCAGGATTCGTGCCGCTGCAAGCTGATCTGCGTGGAGGCGCCAAACACGGCTTCTTCGAATTCCAGATTGAGGTCCTCGCGCAGATCGGCACCGCGCTGGGCGCGGCTGCGGCGGCCACCGCCGAACAAGTCACCGAAGCCGAACAAGTCTCCGAAGATGTCGCTAAAATCCTGGAAGATGACATTGCCGAAGTCCACTCCGCCGGCTCCTCCGATGCCGCCCAATCCGGCGTGACCGAAACGGTCGTAGCGGGCCCGCTTATCGCTGTCCGCGAGGATGGCATAAGCCTCGGAAGCTTCCTTGAACTTGTCCTCAGCCAAGGGATCGTTGGGATTGCGATCGGGATGGTACTGCATCGCCAGCTTGCGATAGGCGCTCTTGATTTCCTGATCGCTGGCGTTGCGGCTGATTCCCAGCACTTCGTAATAGTCGCGTTTAACGTTGGTGGTCAGAACCATTCCCCACTTCGTATCGTGCGAAGCAAGCACATATCCACCCATCCACGCGAAAGGTCGGGATGAGGTGCCCAGGCACTATTTCGGATGCTTAGCGACGCGCACCACGGCCGGCCTTATCAGGCGATCCCGCAGCTTATAACCCTTCTGCAACTCATCCAGCACGTGATTGTCAGGCACTTCGCTGGTCTCTACCATCTGTACCGCTTCGTGGAAATTGGGATCGAAGGGCTGGCCCTCGGCGGAGATGGGTTCCACCCCCAGCTTCGCCAGGGCGTCATGGAGCTGGCGATTGATCAGTTCCACACCGGAACGGAACTCCGGACCCAAAGGCGCCTTGAGGGCTCGATCAAAGCTGTCCAGGATCGGCACCAGGGCTTTGATGGCATTTTCCACCGCGTATTCGCGGTATTCCTGCTGCTCTCGCTGCAGGCGCTTGCGCGAGTTTTCGAAATCCGCCTGCTGGCGCGCCAGTCGTTCCAGCAACGCGTCGCGCTCCGCCTTCAGCTTCTCCACTTCACCTTCCGGGGAAGGAACAACGGAGGGACGGATGCCGCCCTCCGAGCCGGACGATTCCGGCCCGCTTATTTCCTCGGCCGAGGGCAGCTCGTGGTCAACGTCGAGTTCGGCTCTGCCATTGCCTCGCTTCACTGCTGTCATAGCTTATTAGGACTCTTTCAGAATTTTCTCCAACAACTTCGAAACGTACGAAACGGCTGAGATGGCGTCCTGATAATCGATGCGCAAGGGTCCGATCACCGCCAAAGATCCCACGACTTCACCCTCGATCCTCGCGGGCGCCCCGATCAGGACGAAATCCTTCAGATGCGGCTCCAAGTCCTCGAGCCCGAACACCACGCGCACACTCTGCTGCTGGGAATCGAGGTAGGCGCTGAGCAGTTCCGCCACCCTTTGCTTTTCTTCCAGCGTGCGGAGCAACTCGCGCAGGCGCTCCTGATTGCTGCCGCTGCCGAGAAGGTTGGCAGCGCCCTCCAGGTAGACATCGTGGCCCGGGGCGTCGGCCGCCAGCGCCCCTTCGCGATAAAGAGCTTCGATAGAATTCATCAGGCGATCATATTCACTGCGCGCCTGCTCCACCCGCTTCTCGATCTCCGCCCGCAGCGCTTCCAGCGTCCAGCCGCGAAAGTTCTCGTTGAGATAGGCGGCCGCGACTTCCAGATCCGCCTGCGTCAGTTCCGACTTCAACCGCAGCACGCGATCCCGCACCACTCCGGCCTTGGTGATCAACACCGCGAGAACCCGGTTCTCGCCGAGGCGCGAAAAGTGGATGTGCTCCAGCGCCTCCTTGGGTCCACCCGCTACGGCGACCCCGATGTTTTGCGAAATCACCGACAGTACATGGGATGTGCGCTCCAGAAAGTCCTGCAGGTCGTTGACCCCGCTCAGCTGGGTCTCAATAGCCGCCTGGTTGCGATCCGAGATCCGAGCACCCGAGGCAATCCGGTCAACGTAATAGCGAAAGGCCACTGCGGTCGGAATCCGGCCCGCGGAAGTATGCGGTTGTTCGAGAAAGCCAGCCTCTGTCAGGTCGGACATCACGTTGCGGATCGTGGCCGGACTCAAGCCTTCGCTGTTCCCGCGCGAGAGGGTTCGCGACCCTACGGGCTCCCCGCTGAGAATGTAGGCCTCGATGATCTGGGTAAGGACCTCGCGCTCTCTGGTGTCGATGTTGGGGTCGTTCGCCATTTGAGTTAGTTCAACTAAAGTATTTCCAAGTCTAATAGATGCAAAAACTTAGCCACGGGATTCGCGTGCATCCCACATCTGAATTCTAGGAAGGAGTTAGAGGCGTGTCAAGGTTAGCACTCAGCTATCGAGAGTGCTAAGCAATGGCTGGATGGGAACGATTCCAGAAAGGCACTTGCAGCCTTGCGCCTCCAGAGCCTTGATCGGTTACTGAATCTGAATCACGCTATTCGGACTGGCGGCCTTGATCTCCCTGACCCGCTCTACCACTCGGCGAGTGAACTCGTAGAGCGACTTGGCGTGGGGGGAATTCTCGCCCTCGAGTGCAACCGGGTTGCCTGTGTCGCCCCCTTTGCGGATATCGGGGTCGAGCTCGATGTTGCCCAGAAAGTCGATGCCGAACTGATCGGCCGTGCGCTTGCCTCCGCCTTTGGAAAAGATGTCGATCTCGTGCTGGCAGTGGGGACAGACAAAGAAGCTCATGTTCTCTACCAGGCCAACGATGTCGACCTTTACCTGGCGGAACATCTCGATCGCCTTGCGTCCGTCCTGCAGAGAAACGTCGGAGGGCGTAGTGACCACGATTGCGCCCGTGACCGGTACCGTCTGGATCAAAGAGATGGCCACATCGCCGGTTCCCGGAGGCAGATCAACAACCAGGTAATCCAGCTGGCCCCATTCCACCCGCTGGATGAACTCCCGGATCATCTGATGAAGCATAGGGCCACGCCAGATCAGGGGCTTGTCACCTGGATTCAGAAAGCCAACGGAAATCACTTTCAGGCCAAACCGCACCGGCGGCTCGATTGTGTTCTTCGGAGTGACCGCAGGTTGCGTCGTTGAGCCCAGCATCAGGGGTACGTTGGGGCCATAGACATCGGCATCCAGCAGGCCAACCTTGTAGCCGAGCTTGGCGAGTGCGAGAGCCAGGTTCACAGACAGAGTCGTCTTTCCAACGCCTCCCTTGCCAGATCCGACAGTGATGATCGCATCAACACCCGGGATCGGTTGCGGTCCCGACGGCTGGGACATATGGGCCAAGAGGGTCCTCCTTAGATCTTGAGGAAATCAGGCAGAACTCTCCGATTATAGATGGTGGCGGGAGGGAGGCCGATTCGGGCGGTTCGTCGCGACGCCAACGCGGGTCTCACCAAGGACCCCGGCGGGACCCGATAATACATCCGCCTTGTTCGCGATCACGAGCGGCCCAGCCCGCAAGGGATCCTGCCGCTACCTTTGACGCGACCAACGTCCCATCGTGCGCGTCAGTGGCCGTAGCCGCCGCTCTCAGCAGTGACCTTGCCGCGAAACATGCGGTAGAGGAAGACAAAGTAGCCAACGGCAATCATCATCCCCACTGTCCACCACGCCAAGGCCACGCGGTATCCGTACTCGCCGGTGGCAGTGTTGTGAATCGTCAGGGTGTAGGCGGGATTAGTGCTCGCTGGCAACACGTTGGGATAGAGTCCAAAGGCAGCGCCGCCCAGCATGCCGGTGAGGTAGAGACAGGAGCAGAGAAACGCCGGCTTCTCCTTGCCTTGCCGGTGGAAATAGAAGATACCGGCCAGGGAAGCAACGACCAAGAGCGGGATGGCGTAACCGATGGGATACTCCCGGAAATTTGCGGTCACCTGCGGGCGAATGTCAATCGTGGCGATGAGGCTGAGCAGCGTCACCGCCAGCAGGGCCGGCCACAGCACGATAATGATCTGCCGCGAACGCCGATTTACGTCATTTCCAGTCTTGAGCGCGATGTAGAGGGCGCCGTGCAGGGTGAGGGCAATCAGCGCGACAACGCCGCACAGAACCGTGTACCAGTCGAGGATTCCGGGGTCGGGACCTACCCTCCAGTGTGTCCATAGGGCAGCGAAGAAATAGCCGTCGGCGTTGAGGGGCACGCCCCGCACCACATTGCCCAACGCCGCGCCGTAGAAGATTGCCAGCAGGGCGCTGGCCACCGAAAAGATGGTGTCGAAGAACGCCCGCCAGACCGGACTGGTGCTGTGCACGCGGAACTCGATTCCAATGGCCCTGAGAATGAGCAACCACAGCACCATCATCAGGGGAAGGTAGAAGCCGCTGAATGCAGAGGCATAGAGCTGGGGAAAGGCGAAGTAGAGCGTACCGCCGGCCGCCAGCAGCCAGACTTCGTTGCCGTCCCACACCGGGCCGATAGCGCGAATGATGGTCGCACGCTCAGCGTCCTTTCGTCCCGCGATCAGGTGAATGACGCCGGCGCCCAAGTCAAAGCCATCGAGGACAACGTAAGCGACCAGCATCAAGGCTACGAGCAGGAACCAGAGTGTAGGCATATCAGTCCCCAAGCGGCGCGCGGGCCGTCTTTGTTTGGCTCGGCATCTGCAGCGGCTCGGACACGATCACGGGCTCGGGTCCGGCATCGATCTCACGGTAAACCAGGAACAGGAACAGAATGGAGAGCACAGTGTACATGCCCATGAAGCCCAGCAGGGTAAACAGTCCGTTTCCCGCGGAGACCATCCTGGAGTAGCCCTGCGAGGTGCGCAGCAGCCCATAGACCAGCCAGGGTTGCCGCCCGATTTCCGCCGTCATCCATCCCGCGGTGTTGGCAATGTAGGGGAATGGCGCTGCCAGCATGAGGATCCACAGTATCCAGCGTGAGTCGTAGAGCTTCCGCCGCCAGAGCAAAAACACAGCCACGACCATCACCGCAATAAACACAGTGCCCAGTCCCACCATGATGTGATAGCTGAAGTAGAGCAACGGAATACTGTCTGGCCAGTCTTCCATGGGAAAGGCATTCAGCCCCTTCACCTCCGCTCCCCACCTGCGGTAGCTCAGGAAGCTGAGCATCTTGGGAACAAGAATTGGATTATCGATCTTGCGCTGGACCACATCGGGCTGACCGATGATCACCAGTGGCGCCTCGGGCTGACTTTCAAACAGCGCCTCCATGGCCGCCAGGGTGACGGGTTGATGCAGCACCAACATCTTCCCCTGGCCGTCGCCGGTGGGGAACAACTGGAGGATGCTGAAGATCACTCCTGCGATCACGCCGGTGCGCACGTAAATCTTACCCTGCTCGAAAAACTTCTGGCTGAGCAGGTAATAGGCGCCGACCGCACTCATTACAAAGGCACCGGTAATGACTGCACCACTGATATTGTGGGCGTATTGCCAGAGCGCCCAGGGATTGAGCAAGAGGCCCCAGAAGCTGCTGACGTACACCGATCCATCCGGCCCGTGGGTGTAGGCGACGGGGTTCTGCATCCAGGCATCGGTGGCGATAATGAAATATCCGGACAGCCAGGATCCCAGGAACACCATGAAGCCGGAAAACCAGTGGAGCTTGGGACTGAGCCGCTTTTCGCCGTAGAGAAAGAGGCCGAGAAACGCCGACTCCAAGAAGAAGGCGAAGGTGCCTTCCATGGCTAGCGTTTGGCCGATTACGCCACCGGCAAAGCGCGAGAAATGCGACCAGTTGGTCCCGAATTGAAACTCCATGGGAATGCCGGTCACGACGCCCACAACAAAGTTGATGCCGAAAATTTTGGCCCAGAAGCGGGCTGCGCGGTTGTAGGCTTCGTCCTGCTTCCACAGCGCCAGCGTCTTGAGCATCACGATCAACGGCGCCAGTCCCATCGTCAACTGTGGAAACAGGTAGTGATACGTAACGGTGAATGCGAAATGCAGCCGGTGCACCAGAAGAGCGTTGTCCATAGAGACTACCCGCCGGTATTCAAGTTTCCTCGCGCGGTTCACAGCTTGGTCGTGCCATCTGGAGGCGCGTCTCCCCCGCCAGCCTGGCCCATAAGTATCGTTGATTCCGCTGCAAGAGTGGAAGATTATCGGAAGAAGCGGAAAAGACAAGATGTGATGGGCGTCACAACGTAGGTCCCGCGTTGGAGTATTTCTCAAGTACGCCGGATCGCCTGACCGACTTCCTTCACACCTGTACCGAACTCTGGTCCTGCTTGCGCGCGCACTCCGCCTCGCGCAACTGGCGGCGACGGCCAGCGTCTTCGTAGCGGCGCTTCTCGGCGTCGGTTTCCGGTATCACCGGCGGGACAGGCAAGCGGCGGCCGTGGCGGTCGACGGCAACGAAGGTCAGATAGGCGGAGCTGACGTGGCGGCGCGTGCCGGTTATGTAGTTTTCCACCAGTACTCTAACCCCAACCTCCATGGAAGTATGAAAGGCGCGATTCACCTGGGATTGAAGAACCACGAGATCACCGACCTGCACCGGCGTCAGAAAATCCAGGTGGTCGATAGAGGCGGTGACCACGTAGCTGCGGGAGTGACGATGAGCCGCCAGCGCTCCCGCCAGATCGATCCAGTGCATCAGCCTTCCTCCGAGAAGGGCGCCCAGAGGATTGGCGTCGTTGGGCAGGACGATCTCGATCATCTCCGAGGCGGATTCGCGGACTGGCCGCGGTTGCAGCAAAATGTCGCCAGAAGAACTCATTGCTCGCGTCTATCCCCTTCCATTGTCCGAAACCTCTTCGTTCATACCGCGGCGCTCCAGGTAGGTCTTGAGGAAGCATTCCGCCAGACGCTGAATCTGTGGATTGGGATGGCGCACCGCCCATGATCCCGTGCCAGCATCGTATCGCAAGGAGCCGCACTCGGCGGGTAGATAGCTCCTCTCGCATACGTAGCAGATCACAATCTGCTGCTCACGGTCCTGGGCGGTGGAGAAGCGCACAGCATCGGCGGTGCGATCGGCCGGTAACCAGGCACAGCCCCGCGCATAGCCAAGATTGCACTGCGTGCGGAGTGCTTCGTCGCTTGGGACCACGCCGGCGTGCGACTGCGCACAGCATTGACCTCGAAACCCGGCGCCCAAGGGCAGCCGCCGGGGATGGGTCCAGCCGGCGTTGTCAAAGCGCTCCAAGGGAACGAAGTAGGGACAGGCCAACGCTTTCCTCTTTGGCGCTCAAGCATACCGTTGAGCGCGCCCGGTGCCAATGCCCGGCTGAGGAAAAGGAAGAACCCTTGAAAAACCGTCACGGGAACGCCTGCGGGCGAGCGCAGCAGGCACACAAGGATCATTTCATGGTGAGCACGGCACGGAAGCGAACGTCTCCCTTCATCATGCGGGAGAACGCCTCACCCGCGCGGTCCAGGGGGAACTGCTCGATCATAGGGCGAACTCCGCTCATAACGGAAAACCGCAGCGTGTCCTCCGAGTCCATGGCGGTTCCTGAGGGCCAGCCCTGGAACGACCGCCTGCCGATGACCAAGGGCAGGACACTCAAAGTCACGGCCTCGTTGGGGACAGCCACGATCAGAAGTTTGCCGCTGGGAGCGAGGCCTTCCGCCAAGGCAGCAATCGATTTGCTGTCGGGTGCGGTGGCCAAGATCACTTTAGCACCTCCGAGTTGCTTCAGCTGGCCGGCAGGGTCGACCGCACCATCCACGTAGAGGTGCGCGCCCAGCTTTCTCGCCAGCGGGTCCTTGTCCTTGCCCCTGCCAATGGCGACGGTACGAAATCCCATTCTGTTGGCGAACTGGATGGCAAGATGACCGAGCCCGCCAATGCCCTGAATCGCCACCGTGTCACCGGGCCTTGCACCTGCATTGCGCAAGGCATTGAAGGTCGTGATGCCGGCGCAGAGCAGGGGAGCCGCCTCCGCCGCCCTCAGATCGTCGGGCATGGCGGCCAAGGACTCTGCCGGGGCGATCATGTATTCCGCGTAGCCGCCATCGTGGGAGACACCCGTAATCCTTTCGAACTGGCAGAGAATGAAGTCGCCGCGGCGGCAGGGCTCGCAGCGGAAACACTGGCCGCCGTGCCATCCCACACCTACGCGTTGTCCTTTTTGCCAATTCCCGGCGTTCGGACTGAGAGCGTCAACGCAGCCAGCAACCTCGTGCCCGGGGATGCGGGGGTATTGGAGGCCGGGGAAGAGGCCCTCCTTGACCACCACGTCGCTGTGGCAAACTCCGCAGGCCTCAACTTTGACGCGAACCTGCCCAGCACCGGGCTCAGGAATCTCGCGTTCCACCACCTGCCAGTCGCCTCCTGGTGCTGCTACTTGAACTGCTCTCATACGCGGCATTGGCTTCTCCTGGGTAAGGGTTGGTTGAGTAGACTGGCGACGCCCAAAAGCAGGCTCCGGCGACGCCAACGAGCTATAGAGGAGTCACTCGCCTGAAAGATGACCAACTAGTGATGAATGCAGGATGGAAAAGACTTCAATTTTCTTCCGGCGATATTAGCTGCAGACTAGGGCAGGGGATTGCGCTTTGATACGATGCACCATCCCATGCTGCCCTGCGTCCTGCTATGGCACTCTATCTCCTTCCTGGCGGCTCGATTCCTGCCAGCTGCTGGCCCGACCGCCTCGCGCTGCCTTCCTGGAATTCTGCTGAGCGCGGCGTTCGCAACCTCCGCTTATGGGCTGCGGGGCGTCACGGGTAGGGGAGCCGCCGCCGGCGCGTTGGTTTCCTTCATTCTCTATATGGGCGCAGGCAGGGGCGGTTTCCTGGGCCTGATCACAGTGTTTCTCATCGCCTATGTTTCTTCACGCATAGGCTACGCGCGCAAGCACGAACTGGGTGTTGCCGAGAGCCAAAGAGGCCGAGGCGCAGGTCAGGTGCTGGCTAACCTGGGAGTTGCTGCAGCGTGCTCGGCAATGGCGCTGGTTTATTCCGCTTCGCCGTGGCTGATCGCGGCAGTCTCCGCATTGGCCGAAGCCGCGGCGGACACGGCCTCCAGCGAATGGGGCGAAGCCTTGAGCGCCCGAGCTTACCTGATCACCAGCTTACGGGCGGCGCCGGTCGGAACCGACGGTGCGATCAGTGGCATTGGCTCGCTGGCCGGACTGCTCGCCGCTGTGCTGGTTGCTGGAGTCTGCGGCGCCGGGCGAGCGATTGCACCTGGTGCCGTGGTCCTGGCGGTTGCGGCTGCTATGATCGGCACGGTTGCCGACAGTTGTCTGGGGGCCACGCTCGAGCGCCGCGGAATCATGGGCAACAACGCGGTGAATCTCTCCGGCACAACCGTCGCGGCCACGGCCGGATACGTGATGGCAAGACTGTATCGCTGAAACCTCGAAAATCGCGCATGCACAGATCGATTCTGGCAGTTCTCCTGTTCGCGCTGGCGCTTCGTGGCCACGCACAGCAATACGACACGCTCATCCGCAACGGTCGCGTGGTGGATGGCAGCGGCAATCCCTGGGTCCATGCCGACGTGGGGATCAAGGGAGACCGCATCACCCTGATCGGGCGGGCGCCGGCAAGCGCCAGCGCTCGGCGCACCATCGACGCGAAGGGGTTGATCGTTGCTCCTGGCTTCATCGACATGCTAGGCCAATCGGAAGTTAACCTGCTCATCGACCGCGGTGCCTTCAGCAAGCTGACCCAGGGCATCACGACGGAGATTACCGGCGAAGGCGAGTCGATCGCGCCGCAGAACGAAGCCACCATCGCCGCAGCGCGCGACTTTCTCGATCACTTCAAGCTGAAGGTGGACTGGCGCGACCTTGACGGTTACTTCCGCCGCCTGGCGAGTCAGGGCTCGGGGATCAACCTGGGAACCTACGTGGGCGCAGCGCAGGTGCGCGAGGTCGTCGTCGGCCGTGATAACCGCGCCCCCACGCCGCAAGAATTGAAGCAGATGCAGCAACTGGTGGAAACCGCTATGCGGCAGGGTGCGATGGGCCTCTCCAGCGCGCTGATCTACGCTCCAGGGAACTACGCCAGCACCGAGGAATTGATCACCCTGGCACAGGTCGCTGCGAGCTACGGCGGGATCTACGCTTCGCATATTCGCAGCGAAAGCAATCTCGAGCCAGAGGCTTTGGACGAAGCCTTCCGCATCGGGCGGGAGGGGCACATTCCGGTGGAGATCTTTCACCTGAAGGTTTCCGGCAAACAGAACTGGGGCAAGATGCGGGAAGTGACCGAGGCGATCGAGAAAGCCCGCGCCGAGGGAATTGATGTGACGGCGGATCAATACCCCTATCTGGCGGGAGCTACCACGCTGGGCGCCACAATACCGCCCAAGTATCATGCCGGTGGGACGGATGCCTTGCTGGTGCGGTTGCGCGATACAAACCAACGGACCGCCATCCGCAATGACTTATCCACCCCCCAGACAGCATTCGAGAACTGGTGGTTGCTGACCGGCCCCGATCGGATTCTGGTGAACTCGGTGCTTGACCAATCGCTGGCGCGGTATCAGGGAAAGACGGTGGCGCAGATCGCTCAGATGGATCACAAGGACCCGCTCGACGCGCTGATGGACTTGGTCATCGCCGATCGCGACAACACCGGCGCAATCTACTTCTCCATGAACGAAGACGACCTTCGCCTGGCCTTGGGGCGGCCATGGGTCAGTGTGGGAACCGACTACGGAGAAGTCAGCCCTACCGGGCCGCTTTCCGAGGGGAACGCACATCCGCGCGCCTATGGCAGCTTTCCACGTATCCTGGGTAGCTATGTTCGCCAGCAACAAGTGCTAAGACTTGAGGAAGCGATCCGCAAATTCACTTCCCTGCCCGCCCAGCGCGTGAAACTTGCCGATCGCGGGCTATTGCGCGTGGGGTACTTTGCCGACATCACGGTTTTCGATCCGGAGAAGATCAGCGATGTCGCGACCTATGAAGATCCGAACCGTGCCTCCCTGGGCGTGCGCTATGTGTGGGTGAATGGAGTGCTTTCGCTGATCGACGGCAAGCCCACGGGAGCAGTCGGCGGGCGGCCGCTGCGCGGACCGGGATACACGCCATTGGCGTTGGCTGAGCAGTCGGGGACGCGGCCTTCAGAGCGTGGATCGAACTGGGACCCCAAGGCTAGGTGATGTGCAGCTTCCACAAGTAGTAGCTGAGCATCTCGCGCACAAGGCCTTCGGCGCGGCTCCACAGGGAGCGGGGGCGGGAGTCAGGGCGAGGCGCGCCGTAAGCTGTGATGCCCTCTCTCGCCATCATCGCCTTAATACGGAATATGTGGTAGGCATCGCTGACCACCACGGCGCTGTGCATGCCGTTGGCGCGCATGATCACCGCGACGCGCGCGGCAGACTCGGCGGTATTGCCGCCTTGCGTCTCGGCAATCAGGTTCACGTCAGGAATGCCGCGCCGGGCCAGGAAATCGCGACCCACGCCACCCTCACTGAAGGTGGGATCGTCGGCAGCGCCTCCCGTGGTGATGACCACCGGCGCAATCCCCTTCTCGAACAGCATGAAGGCATGCTCCAGTCGCGCGCGATAGACGGGCGAAGGATGGCCGGAATATTCCGCGGCGCCGAAGACCACGATGGCGTCAGCGGGGCGGATCTCGTTGAGCTGGGCCTGCTGGGAGATGCGTGACGCGATCCTGAGCAGCCCGGCTGCAACCAGAAACAACAGCAGCCCAAGCGCGACCAGAAGAAACGAGGCCGCACGCCGCCAGGGAGGGGGAGGAACTGCTGTCATCCTGCGCTAAAGGCCTGTCCCAGCGCGTTGACGATCTCCTGGGTGGGAATTGCGCCCTCGCGCTGAATTCGCCACTCGCCGTCCTCGCTGAGGTCCACGATGGTGGAGGGCACGTGGCGCGGTGAAGGGCCGCCATCAAGGATGATGGACAGCCGGTCTTTGAGCTGGTCGCGCACTGCTTCGGCGGTGGTGCACTCGGCGGCCCCGCTAAGGTTTGCGGAGGTGGCGGTGATGGGCAGTCCAGAAATGCGGATGACTTCCACCGGAATCAACGCCGCTGGCACCCGCAAAGCCACGTTCCCAGTGTTGGCGGTAACCTTGAGGGGCAGTCGCGACGATGCCTTGACGATCAGAGTCAGCGGCCCCGGCCAGAATTTGCGTGCCAGGGCATAGAATTCCTCCGGCAGAGGACGCGTAAGTTCCTCGGCTTGCTCGATGCTTTCGATCAGCAGCGAGAGTGGCTTGTGGCGGCCACGCGACTTGATTTCGTAGATGCGATCGACCGCCCGCAGGTTCAGGGGGTCGGCCGCCAGGCCGTAAAACGTGTCCGTGGGCATCCCTAGCACCTCGCCCTGCCGGATTTTCTCGGCGGCGTAGGCAATGAGCGAGGGTTCCGGAGCGGTCTGGTGGATCTTGATGATTTCCGCGCGCAAACCCGGGTCCTTTCCAACCTTGTCCAGAAACCGCGAAAGCTAACATATCACTATGGTTTGCCGCAAGGGAGGTGAAGGGTGGAAGCGTATGATGGTCATGCGCTGCCGTTAAACCAGCGCGAACCGCATACCCTTCATGCCCAGCGCCGAGCTAGACCGCTTGCGGACCGTCACCAGCCGCCAGAATTCCCAGGTCAAAGAGTTGCGGCACGCATTTCAGCAGGCGGAACCGACCGCGGACGGCTATTGCGCCATTGAAGGCATCCGGCTGGTCGAGGAGGCTATTCGCAGCGGCTTGCGCTTCAAGGCGGTTTTCTTTCGCGACTCGGCGGAGAAACATGCGGAGCGGCTGTTGCCACAGCTGTCAGCGCATCTGGAGACGCTGCGGTTGCCCGACGAGGTCTTCGACAGCGCAGTCGACACCGAGACCCCGCAGGGGGTAGCGGCGTTCGTGCGCTTGCCGGAGCACAAGCTGGAGCAGGTGCTGGCGCGGCCGGCACCCTTCCTGGTGGCTGCTGTTGGAGTCCAGGACCCCGGCAACCTGGGCACCATTATCCGTTCGGCGGAGGCATTTGGCGCGGATGCCGTGCTTGTGGCGGAGAAAACCGTGAAGCGCTTCAATCCCAAGGTGATTCGCGCATCTGCCGGATCGCTGTTTCGCCTGCCGGTGCTGGATTGGTCGGAGAAAGAGCTGGACCGGCTCCAGGATAAGTCGGTGAAGCTGGTGGCCACCTCCTCGCACAAGGGAGACGAGATTGATGCCGCCGATCTTACCGGGCCGCTTGCCATCTTCATCGGTGGTGAGGGAGCCGGGCTGCCGCGTGGCTATCTGGCGCAAATGGGGCAACTGGTGCGGATCCCACAATCGGAGCGCGTAGAATCCTTGAATGCAGGCGTGGCGGCGTCCATTGTGCTGTACGAAGCGGCGCGACAGCGAAGAAGCGCAAGGACAGGCGCACGACTGGCGTGAGTGTAAGCGAGGCGCGGGGCTGGACGACTCGGAAATAGATAGGGTTTTCCACCGTCGCTCAAAATGGCGCGCTTGGGAATCTCCAGCGGACGCGCCATGACGTTGACCAGAGCACACGCATGAGCTTGTTTCAACCAATTCCCAGTGGCCCCAAGGCGGGGGACAAGACGCGTCCCCTGGCGGATCGCATGCGCCCGCGCACGCTGGACGAGTTCGTCGGCCAGGAGCACCTGCTGGCGCCGGGGAAGCCGCTGCGAGTGCAGATCGAGCGGGATGACCCGGGCTCGATCATCTTCTGGGGTCCGCCCGGCGTCGGCAAGACCACGCTGGCGCACATCATTGCCGGGGTCACGCACGCCGAGTTCATTGAGTTTTCGGCGGTGCTGGCAGGCATCAAAGAGATCAAACAGGTCATGGCCGACGCTGAGAAGGCGCGCCAGTATGGCACGCGCACCATCGTCTTCATCGACGAAATTCATCGCTTCAACAAGGCCCAGCAAGACGCGTTTCTGCCGCACGTCGAGAAGGGCAATATCCGGTTGATCGGCGCTACCACCGAGAACCCGTCATTCGAGATCATTGCCGCCCTGCTGTCGCGCTGCCGGGTATACGTGCTGCAGCCGCTGACGGAAGCAGAAATTGTGTTCCTGCTGCGGCGGGCGCTGGAAGACCGCGAGCGCGGCCTGGGAGATCTGAGCGTTGAAGCATCGGACAAGGTTCTGGAACGCATCGCCGCCTACTCGAGCGGCGACGCCCGTGCTGCTTACAACGTCCTGGAAGTGGCTTCCACGCTCGCCCGTAATGGCGCCGGCGGAAAACAGCCCACAATCACCGACGCGATCGTTCAAGATGCCCTGCAGAAGCGGGTTTTGCTCTACGACAAGGCGGGAGAAGAGCACTACAACCTGATTTCCGCACTGCACAAGTCGGTGCGCAACAGCGACCCCGATGCCTCGCTGTACTGGCTAGGTCGGATGTTGCAAGCGGGAGAAGACCCCCTCTACATCGCCCGCCGCGTAGTTCGCATGGCAGTAGAGGACATCGGCATGGCCGATCCGGGAGCGCTGCCTATTACGATTGCCGCGCGCGATGCGGTTGACTTCATCGGCATGCCGGAAGGAGATCTGGCGCTGGCACAAGCGGTGGTGTACCTGGCACTAGCCCCGAAGTCGAACTCTCTGTATGAAGCTTATGCCCGGGTCCACGAAGACGTGGAGCAAACAACGGCGCAGCCGGTTCCCTTGCACCTGCGCAACGCTCCCACGCCGTTGATGAAGCAGATCGGTTACGGCAAGGACTACCAGTACGCGCACGATCTGGAGGGGAAGGTCGCGGATATGCAGTGCCTGCCCGATAACCTGCGCGACCGCCGCTACTATCAACCCACGGATCAGGGACTGGAAAAGCGGATTCGCGAGCGCATGGAGGAAATCCGGCGTCTGCGCATGGCCGCGCGGCCGTGGGGAACCCAGGGCCGCCCGAACACGGAAGATCCCAAGAAACCACAATAGCCATGGATCGCATTACCAGCCTGAAGGACATTCTCGCGCAGGATCCGAACAACGCCTTCGCCCGCTACTCGCTGGGAATGGAGTATTCCAGCCGCGGAGAGATTGATACCGCGCTCCAGGAATTCTCTACTCTGCTCAGCGCCCATCCTGATTACACCAACGGCTACTTCATGGCGGCGCAGACACTGGCCAGGGTTGATCGCAACGAGGAAGCCCGCAAGATGCTCCAAGATGGCCTCGAGAGCGCGCGGCGGACGGGCAATCGCCACGCCGAGTCGGAGATGCAGGCGATGCTCGACGAGTTGGGCTAAGAAGCGGCATAAGCCGCTTGTCGTAAACCCAGGTAACTCCAAGGGCGCCAACACGTATTTTCCGCTCCCGAATCCCTGCAATATTTGCGGCCTTCGCTCGTCTACAGGATTGGATGGATGAGGCCTCGAGCATCCTCTCGATGACCGAGCAAGACCAGCGTATCTCGGAGATCGTCGCCGAAGAACGATCGCGGCTGCGTAGCTTCATCCGCCGGCGAGTACCCGATCCCTCCGATGTTGAAGACATCCTGCAGGATGCCTTCTACAAGCTGGTAGAGGCCAATCGCCTGCTGATGCCGATCGAGCACGTGACCGGCTGGCTGTTTCAGGTCGCGCGCAATGGCATCATCGACCTCTTGCGCAAGAAGAGGCCAGAGCGCTTCAGCGATGCGGCGGTGGAGGGCGAGGATGGCGAGTTGCTGCGGATCGAAGATCTGCTGCCATCGCCTGAGGCCGGACCGGAGGCGATCTACCTCCGCAGCCTGCTGCTCGATGAGCTGGAGCTTGCGCTCGACGAACTGCCCAGCCAGCAGCGGGAGGTATTCGTCGCTCACGAGCTGGAGGGACGCAGCTTCAAAGAGTTGTCGCAGGAAAGCGGGGTAAACGTCAACACTCTGCTCTCGCGCAAGCGCTACGCGGTGCTGCATCTGCGGGAACGATTGCAGAGCATTCATGACGAGTTCACGAAGAAGTGAGGAACGCAACATGAACCGGAGACTGATGTGGATAGGACCGCTGGCGATCATGGGGATTGCACTGTTCATCGTGATCGGCGCGGGAGTGGTGATGTACTTGTGGAACTGGCTGCTGCCGATGTTGTTCGGATGGCGACAGCTTACATTCTGGCAGGCGCTGGGACTGCTGGCCCTGTGCCGGATCCTGTTCGGAGGCTTTCGCCTCGCCGGCGGCCCTCGCTCCAACGTTCGACGACGATTGGCCGAGCGCTGGGAGCAGATGACGCCGGAAGAACGGGAGCAATGCCGCCAAAGGTTCTATGGACGGTGGGGGCATGTGGCGCCGCCGGATTCAAAGCCGACAGCGTGATCGCATGCCGGCGGACCCAGGTCGCACGCTCGACTTCACGGGAGTTATGCCGCAGGATGCGGAACTTCCCAGCGTTGTCCGCCGTATCTGCGGCTAAACCTTAGCAGGAGAGGGCATGTGAACTTGACCAACAACCCTGGGAGAGCCGCGGGTTTGCTGTATTTGCTCCTCGTGCTGGCCGGCCCCGTCCGCATCCTCTACATCCCCAGCAAGCTGTTCGTTCATGGCAATGCGACCGCGACTGCCAGCAACATTGTGGCGCACGAGTCGCTCTTTCGTCTTGGTATGCTCAGCGACCTGTTCGTCGGAACCATCGTAATTTTCCTCGCGCTGGCGCTTTACCGGTTGTTCAAGGTTGTGGACCAGAACCTCGCTGTGCTGATTGTGCTCCTGGGCGGTGTAATGCCGGCCGCCATCTACTTTTTTAACGTCTTGAACGACGCGGCTGCCCTAGCTCTGGCGCGCGGCGCGAATTTTCTGGCCGCGCTGGAGAAGCCTCAGCGGGACGCCTTGGCCATGCTGTTTCTCCACCTTCATGGTCAGGGATTCGTTGCGGGCGAAGTCTTTTATGGTTTGTGGCTCTTTCCCTTGGGAATCCTGACGTACAGGTCGCGGTTCCTGCCACGCTTTTTGGGCGTCTGGCTGATCATCAACGGCGTTGCCTATCTGGTGCTTAGCTTCACTGGTCTCCTGATGCCGCAATACGAAGACAAGGTCTCAAACATCCTCTTCCCCGCTCTCACCGGCGAGGTAGCGTTCATGCTGTGGCTGGTTATCAGGGGCGCAATTCCGAAGCCGGCAGTTGTTCCCGCGCCCTCCGTGGCGGGCAGTTAGGGTGCGGATGCATTGCGGGCGTTTGACCAATCCGGCGAAGGCTTCAGACAAGCTGCACGCCGTTATGGGAGGTCCCATGCTGGACCGGCTCCTTCCCCGCCAGGCGGACAACGCCTATCGCGGTTTCAAGCTCGCAATCTGGCTCTTTGCCATCGTCGTGCTCCTGAAGGGCATGATTAGCCTCAACAGCATCTTCAATGGCCGCGCGGTGGCCAGCCGCGCAGACGGAATCCCGCTGGACACCTTCACGCCCGCCTGCGCGCAGATGGTGGTCTCCAATTTCGCGCTCTGGGGACTCGCACAACTCATGATCTGCCTGTTGTGCGCAGTGGTCCTGATTCGATATCGCGCCCTGATTCCATTGATGTTTACCGTACTCCTACTGGAACAACTCACGCGCAGACTGATTCTTCAGGTCATGCCCATTGTCAGGACCGGAAGACCGCCCGGCTTCTTCGTAAACTTCGCACTTCTGGCTACCATGATCGTTGGCCTAGCACTGTCACTGTGGAGCCGGGGCAGTCAGACAACAGAGTGAGTAGGCCGAAGCTAAAGGCGCACTCTGTGGAGAAGCCGTCCTCAACTCCGCGACGCAGCCCGGGCAGGATCGGAGGCGGCGCTTCCCGGCTGCAGCATGCGGATCATCGTCCGCTCCACCAGCCTCGGGATGAGTTGGTAAATCAGGACGAACAGACTGTTACTGCGCGGCACGACTACTTCGCACTTACGTTTGAGATATCCATCGAGCGTGGCCTTGGCTACCAGTTCGG
>Ga0187776_10000159_pt1 | contig 33154 bp, 34 predicted proteins | sample 0216_BV02_MP12_2_FD_132426 | JGI IMG/M metagenome (GOLD analysis project Ga0187776, IMG submission 132426) | Tropical peat soil microbial communities from peatlands in Department of Meta, Colombia - 0216_BV02_MP12_20_MG | ecosystem: Environmental > Terrestrial > Soil > Wetlands > Peat | place...
AGCGCGGTGTCGGCGGCGGGGTCGCCGGCGAGCTCGAGCGACGCGACCTTCGGGCGGCCGAACGTCGCGGCGAAGTCGACCGTCACGTCCGCGAACACCTGCCGGGCGCGGTCGTGGGCCTCGGCGACGTTCCTCTGGTACGTCGCGTAGTCACGCGGCTCCGGCAGGCCGCTGAACGAACGAGGCCGAAGCGGGTCGAGCACCCACTCCCGCGGCGGCCGGAACGGCGGCAGGAAGGCGTCGACCACCTCCTGCGTCGGCACGTCGACGACCTCGGCCGTGTGCGAGACGAGGAAGCCCTCGGCGCACACGAGCACCGGCAGCATCGTCTCCTCGGCGAGCCGGTACGCGCAGAGGACGCTGTCGAGCAGCTCCTGAGCCGACGAGCAGTAGAGCTGGATCCAGCCCGTGTCGCGCTGGCCCATGCTGTCGGCGAGGTCCGGTTCGAGGCTCCACGGCGCGACGATCGAGCGGTTGACGTTCACGCCGACGAGCGGCACGCGTTCGCGGGACGCCCGGTGGAGCTGCTCGTGCGCATAGAGGAGGCCCTGCGACGAGGTGGCGGTGAACGCCCGGACCCCGGCGCGCGATGCGGCGAGGGCGTAGCCGAACATCGAGTGCTCGCTCTCGAGATTCGTGAACTTGACGTCGTCCCGGCCCGCGACGAGCTCGGCGAGCCGCTCGACGATCAGCGTCTGCGGCGTGATCGGGTAGCAGGCGATCGCCTGCACGCGGGCGAGCACGGCGGCGAGCGCGGCCGCCTCGTTGCCGGTCAGGACGTTGCGCCCGCTCGGCAGCTGCTGGCTCACGCCACGACCTCCTCCATCTCGATCGCGTCGCGGATGGGGCAGACGACCTCGCAGATCCCGCAGCCCTTGCAGTAGAGGTAGTCGATCTCCATCGTCCCATCGGGGAGACGGCGCATCGCACCCTCCGGGCAGAAGAGCGCGCACACGCCGCAGGCGGAGCACGCGACGCCGAGCACCGGCCGCTCGAGCGACCACGTGCCGGTGTGGTTCCCGCGCGAGTCCGTCAGGCTGACGGCGTACGGCGGGAGCGGCGGCCGCGGGACCGGCGCCTCCACCGGCTCGTAGGAAGTGTCCGAGGCGACGGTGTGCTGCCGCATGCAGAGGCGGTAGCCCTCGCGCGCCGCGACGAGGTTGGGCTCTGCGAGCGCCCCCATCCGGGCATGAATCGCCTGCTCGAGGAAGCCGAGCCCGTCGGGGAGCAGCAGGCGCACCGCGGCGCCGAGCACCGCGACGTTTCCCATCGGCCGTCCCTCGGCCGACAGGATCCGGTTCGCGCGTGCGATCCGGGAGCCGGGGACCCGGGCGATGCGGTAGTCGCCGCGGTGGGGGAAGCGCGCCTCACGGTTGAGGAGGAGGAGGCCGCCGGGGCGCAGCGTCGCCACGGCCTCGGCCGGCGGCGCCGAGGCAGAGATGGCGACCAGCACGTCGCACTCCCGCACCTTGAACCGCCGCCGAATCGGCGCCTCGTCATCCCAGCGGAGAAAGGCCGAGATCGGCGCGCCGCGCCGCTCTGCCTTGAACTCGGGGAAGCTCTGAACCCAGTAGCCGGCGCGGGCGAAGGTGTCCGCGAGGAGCTGTGACGCGAGCACGACTCCTTCGCCGCCGCGGCCGGTGAGAAGCATCTCTTGCACACTCCAATCGTCGGCCCGGAGGCGGCCGTCCGCATCGGGGGTTTACGCCGTCCGGGCGGCGGTTTTTCGCGGATGCGCGGTCAGCGCCGCGCGAAGGCGACTGCCGTGCCGGCGGCGCCGATCGCCGCGGCCGCGCCGAGCGCCGTCCAGAAGAGGCCGTGGCCGGCGGGCACGGCCGAAAGAGCGAGGATCAGGGCCGACACGACGAGGCCCGCGAGCGCCAGCCCGCCGAGCGCCGCACCGCGTCGCCACTCGAGGAGATCGTCCGCACGGATCCGCAGGCGCTCGTCGAGCGACCATGCGGCCAGCTCGCCGCAGAGCAGGAGCAGCACCGCGACGACCGGCGCGGTCGCATCGACGGCGCGTCCCGCGGCGACGATCCCCGCGATGTAGGTCGCGCCAGCTAGCCAGAGCGCGAGCCCGAGAAGCGCGCCACCGCGGACGAGCGCGAAGAGGAGCAACAGCGTCCCGACTGCGGCGCCGGGTGCCAGGTCGGCCGCGATCGAGCCGTCGCGGGTCAGCGCGTCCGCGAGGACGCCGCCGTACGCGGCCGTGGCGAGAGCGGCGGCCGTCAGGCGGGCCGGGCGAGGTGCCTGAATGCGTTCACCTCCTCGAGCGGGGCTGCGAGGGGCTCCTCGTCGCGCCAGAGGACGACCGGGACTCCCACCTGCTCGTAGCGCCACCGCAGCGCCTCCCGCGACAGCCGCCAGAGGCGGTGGGGGAACTCGAGGCGCGAGCCCGGCTCGGGCGCCACGATCTCGACGGGCGAGACCTCGACCACGATCAGGTCGTAACCGCGGCCGCGCAGGTCGAGCAGCGCGGCGGCGGCGCGGTCGTCGAGGAGCGGCGTGAGCGCGAGCACGAGCGCCTTCGGCGGCAACGTCCGCGGCGGCAGCACGTCGACCCCGCGGAGGGCGAAGCTGTGCACGATGTCGCTGGTGAGCAGCGTGTCGGCGATCGCGTAGAGCTGGCGCGCGCCGGACGCCGGCAGGATCCAGGACAGGTAGCCGCCGAAGCCGACGAGTCCGACCCGGTCCTTCCGCTGGAGATAGACGTGCGCGAGGGTCGCGGCCGCGCGGACCGCGCGGTCGTGCGTGCTCCGCCCCTGCGCACGCACCTCGGCGAACGTGTCGAGGAAGAGGACGACGTCGGTGTTCCGCTCTGGATGCTGCTCGTTCACCCAGAGCGACCCGCGCTGTGCGCTGGCGCGCCAGTTGATGCGCCGGATGCGGTCGCCCGGCTGCCAGGCGCGGAGATCCGCGAACTCGATCCCTTCGCCACGCACACGCGAGACCTGGTTGCCGGCGAAGACCTGCGTCTCGAGCGGCGGCACGAGCGAGCGAAGCGTCTCCTCGCTCGGGTAGACGCGCAGGAGGCTCGGCTCTCCCACGGCAGCCTCCCACGAGCGGAATGCGAGAAGGTCGCGAGCCCGGACGAGCAGCGGCCCGACCGTGAGCGCTCCCCAGCGCTCGCAGCGGAGCGACAGCTCGATCGTCCGCTCCTCGTTGGGGCGGAGGTGGATCGCGCGCGCTGCGCCGTCCTCTGTCGCCAGCTCCTCCGACAGCACGGGTAGCAGCTCGAGCCGTGCCGCATCCGCCGACACCTCGATCGTCGCCGTGACCTCGTCCCCCTCGATCGCACGCTCGCGGTCGAGCGACAGGCGCGCCGAGAGACGGGGCTCCCGCCGGGCCATCGCCGCGGCGACGAGCGCCAGCGCGAACGGCGCGGCGAGCGCCACCGGCTCGACGCGGCCGAGCGCTAGGCCCGCGACGAGCCCGCTCGCGGCGAGAGCCGCATACGCTGAGACGCGCGGAGAGGTGAAGCGGGTCACGCGCTCGCGCTGCGCACGGCGTCCTCCGCGGGCGGCGTCGGCACCGTTTCGAGCACCTCGGCGACGACGTCCTCGCCGCGGAGCCGCTGCACCCAGAGCTCCGGCCGCACGGTCAGCCGGTGCGCGAGCGCGGGAACGGCGACGGCCTTGACGTCCTCAGGAATGACGAAGTCCCGGCCGGCGAGCGCGGCCTTGGCCCGCGAGAGTTTCAGCACCGCGAGGCTGCCGCGCGGGCTCGCGCCGACCGCCAGCCGCCGCGAGTCGCGCGTCGCGGCCACGATGTCGACGACGTAGCCCTCGATCGCCTCCGAGACGTGAACCTGCTCGAGCGCCCGCTGCAGGGAGACGAGCGTGGGCCCGTCGACGACCGGCTCCAGCTCGACGTCGTCGACGCCGCGCTCGAGCCGCCGCTGCAGCATCTCGATCTCGTCGCCGCGCGCCGGGTAGCCCACGGAGATACGCACGAGGAACCGGTCGAGCTGCGCCTCGGGCAGCGGATACGTCCCCTCGTACTCGATCGGGTTCTGTGTCGCGAGCACGAGGAACGGCGGCTCGAGCCGGTGCGTCGCGTTCTCGATCGTCACCTGGCGCTCCTGCATCGCCTCGAGCAGCGCGGCCTGAGTTTTCGGCGGGGCGCGGTTGATCTCGTCGGCGAGCAGGAGGTTGGCGAAGACTGGACCGGGGCGGAAGACGAAGTCGGTCGTCCGCTGGTCGAAGATCTGCGAGCCCGTCACGTCGCCGGGCATCAGGTCCGGAGTGAACTGGATCCGCGCGAAGCGGAGCGAGGTCGCCTGCGCGAAGGAGCGCGCGATCAGCGTTTTCGCCAGTCCGGGGAAGTCCTCGAGCAGGACGTGGCCGTCGCTCAGCAGCGCGAGCAGGACCAGCTCGAGCGGCTCGCGCTTGCCCACGACGGCCTTCTCGACCTCGGCGAGGATCCGCTCGGCGCGCTCGCGCAGCTCGGCGAGCGCGGTCATAGGGACTCCACCCGCTCGATCAATGCCGTGACGCGGTCGCGCGGCACGCCGGGGTCGAACCGGTCGGCGGGCTCGGGCCGGTCGGGTCGCAGCAGCTCCCATGCGTCCTCACCGAGCAGCGCCGCGGCCGCATCGGGCCGGCGGTCGAGCTCGATTCCGTGCCGGGTCGCCAGACGCGCTGCCGCAGCCGAGCGCAGAAGCGGCAGGAGACGGTGATGCGCATTCCCCGCGCCGGCGATGCCGAGCTCGAGCTCCCTCTCCATCCGCAGCAGCTCGACCGGCACCGGCGTCGCGGCCGGTTTTCCACGGAGGGCCGCCTCGAACCGGCTTCGCCTCTTCCCGCCGTCAGCAGGCGAATGCCGGACGAGCAGCACGAGCACGATCCCTGCGACGAGCACGATCCAGATCGCGAGAGCACGCGACGTCGAAAGCGGCCGCAGTGCGAGCAGGAGAACCAGAGCCGCGGTCGCCGCCAGCACAGGCACCGTCAGCTGCCGCGCGAGCTTCACGCTGGAACCAGCTCCGAGGCTCGCAGCTCGTCGCGCACGGCGACGAGCGCGTCGATCGCCTCGTCTCTCATCGGCGGATCCGGCTCATGCTGGCTGAACCTAGCCAAAGCGAAGAGATCGGTGAGCCTGCGCACGGCTGGGGCGCTCGTGTCGAGGGCGAGCAGGGCACGCTCCATGTACTCGAGCGGAGCCTCGGCCTGGTCCCGCGGGATCCCTGCTGCAGCGAGCGCGGTCTCCATCCGGGCGTACGCGGCGACGATCGCCCGGCGCAGGTCGGGCTCGATGCGGAGGTCGTCGATCGACTCGTCGAGCGCGGCTGCCAGCTCCTCGGGCGCTCCGCGCCGGGACGCCGGCAAGAGACGCGAACGAGTCATGTAGGCCGCCGCGCCGAGCGCGATCAGTACTGCGAGGACGATGGCGAGCTCGTCCCAGCGAAAGCGGACGTGCCGCGCCGCTGGTGACAGGCGGCGGTGCGCGTTCTTCCCGCCCGCCGCCGGGTTTGTGAGCGTGGTGGTGGTCCTGGACCCGTTCGGATGGAGCAGGCGCTGCAGGTCGACGTGACGGCCCACGTAGGCGATGAGCGCCGCCAACAGGAGGACGAACGCCAGCGAGCGGGCGGTGCTCCGGTTGTACCTGCCCATCGCCATCCGCTCCCGCCGCAAGAGGAAGAATGCGACGAGCCCCAGAACCATCAGAAGGATCACGAAGATGAGAAAGGTCGTGAAGACGTAGTCCCAGAACGCCAGAGGGAGCCCGCTGCCGGTGCCGGAGCTTGAGCCGAGCGGGCGTCCACGGGCCACGACCGCGACGACGGCGAGCAATGCGGTGATCGCGACAGCGACCGTGACGAGACGGCGCCGACTCACGGCAGCAAGTCTGCCTCTAGCTCAGCCCGTACGCTACGACCGCCGTGACGGTCGAATCGCTCCGGCTCCGGCTGCTGCTCGTCGCGCCGCTGCGACTCGTGCTGAGCGCTGCCTTGCTTGTCGCTGCAAACGTCGTGGCTGCCGGCTCCCGCGCTGCGCTGCTGGTCTTCGTGGGCGGAGCCTTCGGGGTCGCGTTTCTCGCCTGGACCGACCCACGGGCGCGCTTTCTCCCGGCCTCCGGTGAGCCGGCGGCCCTCCCCGCCGACGCAAGCGTTGCGCCCGCGTGGCTCCATGCCGTCCATGCCTCGTTCCCGAGCACTGTCGGGGTCTCGATCCTCGCGGCCGTCGCGCTCGCCGTCCAGCCGACGTTGACCGCCCTGCTCGCGGGCGTGCTCGCGGGGCTCGGGATCGCCGCCCTGGTTGCTGCATACGGGATCGACCCCCGGCTCTACCTCGAGCCGCGGACGCGGGCTCTCTTCAGGCGCTGAGGGCGTCTAGTGGCGTGCGATCGCGGCATCGAGTTGCGCCAGCCCGGCCCTGTTGCCCTTTGCCTCGGCGACCCGGCGCGCTTCGGCGATCAGCCGCTCGGCCTCGGCGCCCTCGTCCGCCGTGGTGGCCGCCTCGGCGGCGGCGGTGAGCGTGGCGATCGTGAGCTCGGGGAACTCGGCGCCCACGACGAGCCGCCGCGCCTCGGTTGCGAGCTCCACAGCATCGCGTGCGGAGCCTTCCTGGGCCCGCACGCGCGCGAGAGCGCAGCGCCAGAGCGCGGAAGTGAGCAGATCCTCGGAGCTCGCCTCAGAGGCAACCCGCTGGGCGAGCTCCTCCGCCTCGTCGATGCGGCCGCGGCGCGCCACGACCTCGGCGAGGAGCGCCCGGTGCGTGGTGGCCGAGGACGAGGCACCGAACTCGTCCAACGCGGCGGAGGAGGCCCGCAACTCGCGCTCTGCGCCGGCGGAGTCCCCGGCGAGCAGCTCGATCTGCGCTCCGACGAACGACTGCGTCGCGCGGCGAAAACGCAGGCCGAACTCCTCGTAGGTCGCCGCCGCGTCCCGGAACAGGCGCCGGGCGTCCTCGAGATCGCCTCGCATGGCGAGCAGCCCGGCGAGGCTCGTGTGCACGCTGCCCCGCAGCGGCGCGTCGAGACCGAGCGCCTCGGGCAGCTGCTCGAGCCGGGCGATCGCCTCGTCGACCCGAGTCGGTCCGTGAAGGAGAGCCTGTGCCAACAGGCCGGCGAGGGTGCCGACCATCTCCACTCCGGCCTTCGCGCACCGAGCGTGCTCGAGCGCGCACTCGATCGCCTCGCCCCGCGCGCGCCAACGGCACGCGGCAAGGTCGCCGCTGCTCCTCAGCCACCAGGCGCGGGCGAGCGCGAGCTCGTCTCCGAGCGGCTCGAGCTCCGGGATCGCTTCACGTGCGAGCTCGACGCTCTCCTCCACGGTGCCCCGGCCGGCGAAGGCGCGGACAAACTGGAGTTCGATCCGGGCGTGCAGCTCCCCTGCGCGCAGCCCGAGGGTCTCGGCGCTTTCGACTGCTTCGACGAGGGCGGACTCGGCGCCGGGGACGTCTCCGCCATTGACACGGGCGGCGCCAAGAGCGATCAACACCGTCGGCAGCTCCCGGTCGTCGGTGGGGAGGAGCGCCCGCGCCCGCTCGAGCAGGGCGATCGTCGCCGGCGCATCGGTGCGGCTCAGTGTCTCCTCTGCGGCGAGGCGCAAGAGGTGCCCGGCCCGCTTCTGGAGCGTCTCGTCCCACCGGCCGAGCTCCTGGCGCAGCAGGCAGGCGCGTTCGAGATGGAAGCCGATCGCGGCCGGCGCTGCGCCCGCACCGGCGAGTCGGGCGGCCACCGTCTCGTGCAGATCTGCGCGGAGCGCCTTCGGCATCGCCTCGTACACGGCCTCGCGGATGAGCGCATGCTGGAAGCGGAAGGCATCCTCGGCAGCGGCGACGTCCGGTTGGATGAGCCCTCGCCGCACGAGATCGAACACGCGCGACTGCGCCTGCTCCTGCTCGACGGACGGGATCAGGCGAAGGACGGTCTCGAGCGAGAAGTCGCGACCGACGACCGCGGCCCGCTCGAGCACTGCACGCTCCCCGGGGCCGAGCCGGTCGAGGCGGGCGTGGAGGACGCCGCGGATCGAGCCGCTCAGCGCGACATCGGCGCCCTCCTCGCCGGCGAAGGCGGCGAGCTGCTCGAGGAAGAGCGGGTTCCCCTCGGCAAGCTCCGCGATTCGATCACGTGCCGCAGCCGGCGCACCGAGCGCGTGGAGCAGATCGTGAGAATCCGTCTCCGAGAGGGTGCCCAGCGTCAGCGTGGCCTCGGCTCCGGAGAGCCAGTGCGGCCGGCGCTCCGCCAGCTCGCCGCGGGCGAGGCAGAGAAGGAGCACCGGCTCCGCTCCGAGCCGGACCGAGAGATGTTCGATCAGGTCGAGGAGGGTCTCCTCGGCCCAGTGGACGTCGTCGAAGACCGCGACGACCGGCCGCTCGCGCGCGAGCTCCTCGAACAGCCTGCGCGTCGCCGCGAACACCTCGTAGCTGGAGCCTTCGAACGCCCTGCCGTCCACGCCGGCCTCCTGGAACGCCTCCCTGATCGGCGAGAACGTCGTCCCCTCCCCGTGCGGCGGGCACCGAGCGACGAGCACCGTGGCCTCGTCGGCGAGCGAGTGGGCCAGCTCGCGGGCGAGTCGCGACTTGCCGATCCCCGGCTCGCCGACGACGGTCACGAGCCGGGCGCCGGAGGATGCGGCGTCCCGGTAGGCGGTGCGCAACCGCTCGAGCTCGCGCTCGTGACCGACGAGCGGGGTGTCATGGCGGCGCGGGATCGCAGTAGCGGCGGAATCCACGGACTCGAGCCGGAACGCGACGGCTTCCCCGGTCTTGCCCTTCAGCGTCAGCGGCTCGAGCTGCGTCGCGGTCACGCCGTGCGCCACGAGCCTGTGGGTCGCCTCGCCGAGGACGATCTCGCCGGGGGCGGCCGCCTGCTCGAGCCTCTTGCCGACGGCGACCGCGTCGCCGCTGACGAAGCCATGGCCGGCCGTGGGGTCCCCGGTCACGACCTCGCCCGTGTTGATGCCGATGCGCACCTCGAGGCGCACGTCGCCCTCACGGTCGAGCTTGGCGACGCACTCGTGTACGGCGACGGCCGCCCGCACCGCGCGGAGCACGTCGTCCTCGTGGACGACCGGCACCCCGAACACGGCCATTATCTCGTCGCCGACGAACTTCTCGACGGTTCCGCCGTGCGCTTCGATTACCGCCCCGGCCCGCTCGAAGAAGCGGAGCATCACGTCGCGGAGCGCCTCGGGGTCGAGCCGGCCCGCGAGCTCGGTGTACGCGACCAGGTCGCAGAAGAGCACCGTGACGGTCTTGCGGCCCTCGGCCGCGCGAGTCGAGGGCGCGTCCACGTGCCGAACGTACACCTACGGTCGTACGATTTCGAGGTGTCGGGCACACTCGAGTCCGCAAGCCCCGCGGTCGAGGTCCTGGATCTCGTCAAGCGGTATCCGAAGGCGCCGGTCAACGCCGTCGACGGCGTCTCGTTCGCGGCGACCGGCGGTGAGGTGTTCGGCCTGCTCGGCCCGAACGGCGCCGGGAAGACGACGACGGTCGGCATGCTCACGACCCGCGTGCGGCCGACGGCCGGGATTGCCCGGACAGGCGGCGTGGACGTCGTGCGGGATCCGGTGGCCGCCCGGCAGCAGCTGGCGGTGGTGCCGCAGCGGAGCAACCTCGACCGGTCGATCTCGATCCGCGACAACCTCATCTTCCACGCCGCCTACCACGGCGTGCCGGCGCGAGAGCGCGAGCTGCGCGCGGACGAGCTGCTCGACCAGTTCGGCCTGCTCGACCGCGCGGGGGACAAGCCGGATTTCTTCTCCGGCGGCCAGTCGCAACGCGTGATGATCGCCCGCGCGCTCATGCACGCGCCGCGGGTGCTTTTCCTCGACGAGCCGACGACGGGCCTCGACCCCGCGGCGCGGCTCTTTGTCTGGGACCGCCTGCGCGAGCTGCGCGATTCGGACGTGACCCTCGTCCTCACGACGCACGACATGGACGAGGCAGCCTTGCTCGCCGACCGGGTCGGGATCATGGATCACGGCAAGCTGCTCGCCCTGGACACGCCCGAGGCGCTGATCGACTCGCTCGAGGGCGAGGGGACGCTCGAGCTCGCTGCCGATCTACCGGCCGACGGCACCGTCGTCGAGGCGCTCGCGGCGCTCGACGGCGTCGACCGGGTCGAGCCCGTCCACGCTGCCTCGGATGACGGCGTGTCCGGCGAGGCGCTGGCGCTCGACCCGGAGAGCCAGCCGTTTCGCGTGCGCCTCTACCTCAGCGGCGACGCGGCGCTGCTCGTCGCTCCGGCGGCGGACGTCCTGGCCCGGCACGGTCTCACACTGCAGGACGTGAAGCTCGGCACGCCCACGCTGGAGGACGTCTTCATCAACCTGACGGGGCGGACACTCCGCTGAGCGCGATCGCCGTCCGGGTGCCCGAGCGGGCGACGGCGTGGCGCGCGTTCCGCGCCGTGCTCTATCGCGACCTGTACGTCACCGGAAAGGAGCTGCCCGCGTTCCTCGCGCAGGTCATCCTGCAACCGCTCTTCCTGCTGTTCGTGTTCGGGAAAGTGCTCGGCAGCCTCGGCTACACGCAGCACGGCTACTCGGACCTGCTCTTTCCCGGCCTGCTCGCGCTCACCTCGGTGATCACCGCGATGCAGACGCTCGCCTTCCCGCTCGTCGCGGAGTTCGGCTGGACGAAGGAGATCGAAGACCGGCTGCTGGCGCCGATGCCGACGTCCTTCGTCGCGGGCGAGAAGGTGCTGTTCGCCGTGCTGCGCTCACTCGCCGCGACGCTGATCATGATCCCGGTCGGGATCGTCATCCTCGGCTCGATCCCCTGGCGCTGGGAGGGCCTCGGGCTCTTCGTCGCCGGCCTGCTGCTCGGAGCGCTCGTCGGAGCAGGCTTCGGCCTGCTGCTCGGGACGCTCGTCCAGCCACAGCGGATCAACCTGCTCTTCTCCCTCGTCTTCACGCCGCTGCTGTTCACGGGCTGCAGCCAGTACCCGTGGCCGTCGCTCTCCAGCATCCGCTGGTTCCAGGTCGTAACTGCGGCGAACCCGATGACCTACGTCAGCGAGCTCATGCGCGGCGCGATGGTGCCGACGGTGCCGCACATCCAGCCCTGGATCTGCCTGATCGTGCTCGTCTTCGCGGTCAACCTCCTCATCGCGGTCGGCCTGCGCGGCTTCTACCGGCGCGCGATCGACTGAGGAACGAGAGAGGGCGGCTCTCGCCGCCCTCTCGGAGAAGCCGTCCGGCCCGGCTCAGCGGACGGTCAGCTTGAGGTAGTTGTCGTCGACCGCCTGGCCGACCATCATGATCACGTAGCTTCCGCGGCCCACGACGAGCGACTTGCCCACCGCGATGTGCTGCATCCCGTGGCGGGACGCGACCTTGAGCGCCCCCTCGTCGAGGTCGACGAGCCGGACGCGGCCGCTCACCGTGGCCTCTGTCGTGTACTTGCCGCCGACCTTGAACCAGTGGCAGCCGGGGTCGCGCATGTAGACGTTCAGGGTCTTGGGCATGGCCTGATGAGTGGTCGCCGCCGGCGCGCGACCGGCACCGAGACCTGCGGCGCAAAGCGCTGCGGTGACCGCGAGGACGAGTAGCGAGATCTTCATGGGGCGCTCCTTTGGGAATCTGTCCGTGGCATGCGCGCATCCTCGGCGCCGGAGCGTGCTCCGGAATCCGTGGAGCGCGCGGAACGCCGTCGGTAGTTGCCCGCAGACCTCAAGCCGCGGATGCCCGGATCAGCGCGCCGCGCGTTCGAAGACGACGAGCACCGCGAGGTGCTCGTAGCCGACGAAGCGGTGGTCCGCGCCGGCCGGCACGAACACCGCTTGGCCTTCGCGTAGGTCCACCCACTCGCCCTCGACTTCGAGGGTGCCGCTGCCCTCGAGCACGACGTAGACCTCGTCGTCTTCGTGAGGCTGCTGGCGGTCGGGCTCGGGAGCGACGAGGACGTAGACGCCGAGCTCGAGGCCCGGTGAGGTGTGCACGATCTCGTAGCCGCCGCCCGCCGCCCGCAGGCGCTCGACCGCGCTGCCGGTATCGAAGGAGCGCATGGTCCGACGCTAGCCGGTCACCAGCTCTTCGTGCGGTGCGTACGGGCTGGATCGGCGACGCGTACCCGCGCGTCGACGGCGAAGCAGCCGTCCGGCAGTGCGAGCACGGGGTTGAGGTCGAGCTCGGCCACCTCCGGCAGGTCGTCGGCAAGAAGCGAGAGCCGGAGCAGAAGGTCCACGAGCGCCGCCTCGTCGGCGGGAGGCGCCCCGCGGAAGCCGGCGACGAGCCGTCCCGCCTTGCCGGCGTGCACGAGTTCCTTCGCGTCGAGGTCGGTGAGCGGGGCGAGCCGGAAGCGGGCCTCGCCGATCAGCTCGGCGAGCACCCCGCCGGGGCCGAAGGCGACGAGCGGGCCGAAGACCGGATCCTCCAGCGCGCCGGCAAGAAGCTCGGTGCCGCCGCGCACGAACGGTTGGACGAGCAGCGGTGGACCGATCCGGACCGCGGCATCGCGGACGGCCGCGTCGTCACCGAGGTCAAGGGCGATCCCGCCCTGCTCCGTCTTGTGCACCCCCGGCGTGGCGGTCTTGAGGACGACCGGATAGCCGAGCTCGCGGGCCGCGTCGACCGCCTCGTCGGGCGTGTCGGCGAGCCGTTCAGGCACGAGCGGGATGCCGTATGCCTCGAGCAGCCGGCGTGTCGTCGCCGGGTCGAGCCACTCAGCGCCCGCGGCGATCGCCTCTCGCACGACCGCGCGTGCGTCATCGCGATCGCGCTCGAGCTGCGCGGCCTCGCCCGTCGGCTGCCGCAGCCACTCGCCGCGCTCGGCAGCTCTCGCGAGCGCCCGCGCGGCCGCTTCCGGATAGTCGAAGCCCGGGACGCTCGCGGCGCTCCGCAAACTCGGGGGTGCACCCTTCGCGCTGACGAAGACGCACAGGACGGACTTGTCCGGCGCGCCCGCCGCGGCGCGGCTGATCGCGGCTCCCACCTCCGTCTCGTTGCTCCCGACCGTCGGGACGAAGAGGACGATCGCGGAGTCGAATGCGGGATCGGCGAGCACCGGGGGTAGCGCCGCGGCGAAGCTCTCCGCCGTCGCGCCCCCCAGGAGGTCGATCGGGTTCGCACTGCTTCCCTCGGCCGGCATCACCTCCGCGAGCGCCGCCCGGGTGGCGTCGCTCGGCTGCGGCAGCTCGAGACCCGCAGCCTCGCAGGCGTCGGCAGCAAGGATGCCGAGGCCGCCGGCGTTGGTGATGAGCGCCACGCGCCGTCCGCGCGGCACGGGCTGGGCGGACAGCAGCTCCGCCACGTCGATGAGCTCGTCGAGCGTCCGTGCGCGGATCACACCCGCCTGGTGGAAGAGCGCGTCGACGGCGACCTCCGAGCCGGCGAGCGCCGCGGTGTGCGAGCCCGCAGCGCGGCTGCCGGCACGCGTCGTGCCGCCCTTCAGCGCGAGGATCGGCTTGCGGCGCGCGAGTTGCCTGGCGATGCGGGCGAACGCGCGCGGATTGCCGAACGACTCGAGGTAGAGGATGACCATCTCGGTCTCCTCGTCGTCCTCCCACCACTCGAGCAGGTCGTTCGAGGACACGTCGGCCTTGTTGCCGATCGAGACGAAGGACGTGACGCCGAGGCCCTTCGCCTCGGCCCGTTCGAGCAGCGCGAGCCCGAGGGCGCCGCTCTGAGACGAGAAGCCGATCTTGCCCGTTGGGAAACTGCGCGGCGCAAACGTCGCATTGAGGTGGACCGGGGAGGAGGCGATGCCGAGGCAGTTCGGTCCCAGCAGGCGGGCGCCGTGGTCGCGGACGAGCGCGAGGAGCTGCTCCTGGCGCTCCGCGCCGGCGCTGCCGGTCTCGGCGAAACCCGCGGAGATGACGACGAGCGCTCGCACGCCTGCGGCGAGGGCCTCCTCCGCGGCGGGGAGCACCAGCTCGCCGGGAAGGCAGACCACCGCGAGGTCGATCTCCTCCCCTATCTCGGCCACCGAGCGGTAGCCGCGGACGCCGGCGACGGCGTCGGCGTTCCGGTTGACGGGGTAGACGGCGCCGTCGAAGTCGGCCGCGAGGACGTTGCGAAACAGTTCGCCGCCGATCGAGCCGCGGCGCCGCGAGGCCCCGATGATGGCCACCGACTGCGGGTGGAAGAACGGCTCGAGCGAGGCCCGCACCGCGATGTGGTCGCGGGCCGCCACGTGCTCGCGATAGCCGCCGGTGGGAGCGATCGCGAAGCGGATCTCCACCTCCCCCGCCTCGCCGGCGCGCGTCACCGCGAAGCCGGCGTTGCGGAAGACGTCGAGCATGGCGGAGTTCTCGAGCAGCACCTCCGCCACGAACTCCTCGATCCCGGCCTCCGCAGCCCGTTCGACGAGCTGCTCGAGCAGGCGTGTCCCGATTCCGTGCCCCTGGAAGTCGTCGCCGACCGTGAACGCGACCTCGGCCGCCTTCGGGTCGCGCAGCCGCACCCAGTTCGCGAGCGCCACGATGCGGCCGTCGAGCGATCCGATCAGTGCGCCGCGCTCGTGCCAGTCGGGCTCCAGGACAGGTTCGACGAGCTTCGGTCCGAGCGCAGGAAAGCCATGGAAGCGGAGGTAGCGGCTGTGATCCGAGAGGCCGGAGAAGAAGTCGAGCAGTGCGTCGGCATCCTCCGCGGCGGGCGCTCTCAGACGGAGCGTCGACCCGTCGCGGAGGATGACGTCGATCGCTTCGGTTGCAGCCACGGCAGGGCTCATGCTGCCACTGCTTGCTCGGCCGTTCCAGCGTGCGGTCGCACGACGAGCACGGGGCACGGGGCGGAGTGGACGAGCCCCGTGGAGACACTGCCGGAGAACAGGCGCCTCGCGGCGCCCCAGCCGTGCGAGCCTACGACGATCAGGCTCGCGTTGCGCTCGGCCGCCACCCGGCAGATCTCCTCGACGGTGAAGCCGTCGGCGGCAACGGTCGTGCACGAGATCCCGGCCGCCCGGGCGGCGTCTCCGATCGCGGCGAGCAGGTCTTCGATCCGGTGCCTCTCGGCCCCCGTCAACTCTGCGACGACGTTCGAGTAGCCGTAGCCGACATAGCCGACCGCCGGGAGCACGGCGTGCTCGACGGCGACGACGAGCAGCGGCGCGTCGAGGCTCTTAGCGAGCTCGAACGCCTCGCGCTGCGCCTCTGCTGCCGACGGCGAGCCGTCGGTCGCGAACAGGATGGGTCTCGTATCGCTCATCGTCTTCTCCTTTCCGAGTTCCATGACCACAGTGTTCGGCCGGCCTCCGGGTCTCGGCATCGGGGCGAAGCCGTTTGGCGATGCGGAAAACCACGGAAGGGCCGGCCGCGCGCGAGCGGGCTTTTCCTCGGGGCCGGTCACGGGTTACGCTGGTCTTGTGGACGCGCTGTCCGTCACCGAAGGGCGGCTGCGCGCGCTGCTCGCCGCCGGCGTCGCCGTCAGCTCGGAGCTCTCGCTCGACGGGCTGCTGCACCGGCTCGTGGAGTTGGCGGCGGAGCTCACGGGCGCCCGTTACGCGGCGCTCGGCGTGATCGACGCGAGCGGCTCGGAGCTGGAGCAGTTCGTCACGCACGGCGTCGACGTCGAGACGCGCAGGGAGATCGGCTCCCTGCCGCGCGGGCGAGGCATCCTCGGCGTGCTGATCCGGGATGCGAAGCCGCTGCGGCTCCACAACCTCTCCGAGGATCCCCGCTCGGTCGGCTTCCCCCCGGCGCATCCGCCGATGCGGAGCTTCCTCGGCGTCCCGATCCTGCTGCGCGGCGTGGCGTACGGGAACCTCTACCTGACCGAGAAGGAGGGTGGAGAGGACTTCACGCAGGAGGACGAGGACCTTCTCACGCTGCTCGCGGGCCAGGCGGCGGTCGCGATCGAGAACGCGCGCCTCTACGAGGCCTCGATGCGCTGGTCGCGCCAGTTGCAGTCGCTGGAGGAGGTCGGAAACGCGCTCGCCACCGAGACCGATCTCGAGCGCCTGCTCGATCTGGTCGTGCGCCGCCTGCGCGACCTGGTCAGGGCCCGGGTCGTCGCGGTCGCGCTGCCGAGCGGCGAGGACGACCTGAGGTTCGCTGCAGTTGCCGGGACGGACGCGGAGGAGCTGATAGGCGAGACGATCTCCCGCTCGGGCTCGAAGAGCGGCAAGGTGTTCGAGCGCCGGCGCAGCGAGCGTAGCGACTCCCTGATCGACGATCCGGAGGTGCACCAGGAGGTGACGAGGCGGCTTGGCGTGCGCACCGGCATGTGGGTGCCGCTCATCGTCCGCGAGCGGGCGATCGGCGTGCTCGAGATCCACGACAAGGAAGGCGGCGACGGCCGGTTCTCCGACGACGACCTCAGGCTGGCCGAGACGTTCGCCGCCCGCGCCGCCGTTGCCGTCGAGCTCTCGCAGCGAGTCGCGAGCGATGCGCTCCGCCGCGTCGTTCGGGCGCAGGAGCTCGAGCGCGGGAGGCTTGCGCGCGAGCTCCACGACGAGACCGGGCAGGCGCTGACGTCGATTTTGCTCGGGCTGAAGCCGCTCGAGGATGCGCTGGCCGAGCATCCGGCCCGCGCTGCGCTCGCCGAGCTGCGCGAGCACGTCGTCCTGGCGCTGCAGGACGTCCGCCGGCTCGCTGTCGAGCTTCGTCCGGCCGTGCTCGACGATTTCGGGCTCGTCGCCGCGCTCGAGCGGCTGACCGAGGAGTTCGCCGAGCAGACGGGCATCCGCGTCGACTTTCACTCCGCGCTCGGAGAGGCGCGGCTGCCCGAAGAGGTGGAGTCCGCCCTCTACCGCGTCGTGCAGGAGTCGCTCACGAACATCGTCAAGCACGCGAACGCCCGCAGCGTCAGCATCTCCCTCGCGCGCAGGGACTCGACCGTCGCAGCGGTGATCGAGGACGACGGCGGCGGGTTCGACCAGCGGGTCGTGCGCGAGGGAGGCGTCGGGCTGCTCGGGATGCGCGAGCGGCTCGCCCTCCTAGACGGCCGGCTGGAGATCGAGTCGCGGCCCGGTGCCGGGACTACGCTCGTAGCCGAGGTGCCTCTCCGGTGAGCATCCGCGTCCTCATCGTCGACGACCACGCCGTCGTCCGCAGCGGCCTACGGCTGCTGCTCGACGCCGAGAAGGACATCCAGCCGGTCGGCGAGGCGGGCAGCGCGCGCGACGCCGTGTTCCAGGCGCGGGCGCTGAAACCGGACGTGATCCTGCTCGACCTCGTCATGCCCGAGCAGACCGGGCTCGACGCGTTGCCGCAGCTCAAACACGAGAATCCGGACACGAAGGTGCTGGTCCTCTCGATGCAGGACGAGCCGCGCTACGTACGCGAGGCGTTCGCGGCGGGCGCGAGCGGCTACGTCCTCAAGGAAGCCGCCGACAACGAGGTCGTGGCGGCGGTGCGTGAGGTCGCCGCGGGCGGACGGTACGTCAACCCGGAGCTCGGCGCGCGGCTGGTCGCGGCCGACGCGGAGGCGGCGCGGCTGGCGGAGGAGGATCCGCTCTCCGACCGCGAGCGGGAGGTGCTGCGGCTGCTCGCGCTCGGCCACACCAACCAGGAGATTGCGAAGCGCCTCTACATCTCGGTCCGCACTGCCGAGACGCACCGGGCGCACATCATGCAGAAGCTCCGGCTGCAGACCAGGGCCGACCTCGTCGCCTACGCGCTCGAGCGCGGCCTGCTCGACGACGACTGAGCCGCTCCCGGCCCCCGTCTACTCGTCCGAGTCGCTGAGCAGGTGACCGAACAGTCGGCGCACCTCGTCCGCCTCTGCGGTCGAGCCTGCCGACTGCAGCCGTGCGCGGATCTCGAGCAGCCACGACGCAAGCGCTTCGTCCGCCGTGATGCCGAGCTGCTCGAACGCGCAGCACCCGTCGAGTGCCGCGCCGCCGGGCTCCCAGAACGGGCACGCACCTTCCGGACAGGCCTCGGCCCTGCCGACCGTCGCCTCGAGCGTGCAGAGCCTCGTGGTGTTCGTGTCTGCCATGTTGCGGATCGTCGCCGCCATCCAGTCCCGGGTCGTCGTGGCCGGCGCGGATCCTCTGTGCGGCCTATCCCGTAGCTGTCCCGGCATGTGAAGAGGGCCGCCTTTCAGCGGCCCTCTTCTGTCCTGCGGTGGAGTCGGGCGCTTATGCCACGGGCACCGCGGGAGTCTTGGGCTCCGACCGCCGCAGGAACTTCACTGCGGTCTCGGGGTTCCGGAGCGCCCCGCCGACCGCGAGGATCCCGAAGCCGAGCCCGGTGAGGAGGAGTGCGATCCCGACCACGACCCCGAACAGGCTGAGCTGGCTCGCCATGTAGCTCATGTTCAGCGCGTCCGTTAGCGCGGTCTCGCTGATCCAGACCTGGCGGGCGCCGTTCTGCACCGGCTGCTTGGTCGTGGGATCGATTGCGGCGTACTGGGTGTTGTCGGTACCGCCGCCCGGCATCAGCTGGGACTTCGGCGTCCCGGGCTTCGCCGTGTAGATGCCCATCTGGGCGTAGGTGTAGCCACCCGTCGCCTCGAGCGCGTGGATGTGCATGTACTGCGCCATCGCCCGCGCCTTCGGGCCGGTGTCGATCTTCTGTCCGGCGATGCTCATCGTCGGCCACTGCTTGACCGCTGCCGCGATGCCCGCCTTCTGTGCCTCGGCCTTGATCGCCGACGGCGTCATATCGGATCCCGCGACGATGTACTCGTGCGAGAGGCTGCTGTTGACCGTGCTGCGGCCGTTGACGCCCATCGCGATGGCGATCGCGCCGAACACGACGAGGACGACCGCGGTGATCATCCCTCCGATCTCCAATGCCTTGCGCATGTCCCGACTCCTTTCGAAACCCTGGTGCATTTCGCGCAGTGTCGGGTGTCGCGTCCCACGCGCCATCCGTGGGGTTGCGGAACTTGAGGCGGGGCTTCTCTCACGCCTCCTGCGGGAAATCCCCTAGTGCGGGGCACGCCCACCGCGGAAGCGAGATTCGACGCTCGGCTCGCGGGTGGTCGGCGTGCTAGGCGGGTACAACGAGGCGTTCGAGCGCCTCTTCGAGCGTCTTCTCGTGCTCGCGCTCGTCCTCGGCCATCTCCTCGAAGCGCTCTGCGGCTGCGAGCTGGCCCGCGACCCGGGCCTGCTCGGCAAACTGCGGGTAGGTGACCTCGACCTCGACGTTCTCGTCCTGAATCGCTGCGCGGATGTTGTCCTCGTCCGCGCCGACGAGCCCGGCGAGCTCTGCGAGCTCGGCGAAGTGCTCCTGCAGCTCGACGGCTGCGATCCCCTCGAACATCGAGGCGAGCCGCGCGTCACCTCGCTTCCGCGCCGCAGCGGCGAAGAGCAGATACCGCGCATGCGCGAAGGCCTCGCCGCGTAGCGCGGCGACAACGTTCTCGTGCGTCTGGGCGTGCATGATGTCCTCCAATCGTCTTGGTTTTCATCCTCGTGATTGCGAGCGACCGGGGCATCCGGAAAAGCGCTGAGAGTAGAGACCGTGTCTCCGCGGATGCGCAGCCGGCGCGCCGGAGGCAACCTGACGGCATGAAGAGAGAAGCGCAGCGCGCCGAGCTCGATTCCCTCCGGTCGGAGTGGCGGGCCGCATTGCTCGCGGCTCGGGAGGCGCTGCGCGCAGAGGAAGGAGTCCTCCCCGCAGACGAGCTCGAAGCGCACGAGCGCCACCTCGAGGGCGAGTACAAAGACGCGGCGGACGGGTTGCGTCGGTTCGCGCTGGACCAGGGCCTTCCGCCCGAGCTCGCCGAGCCGTTCCTGCCTCGCAGTCTCGCGCGGCGGGCGCTCGGCCTGCCGGACACGGTGCGCTCGTGCGTGTTCGAGCTGGATGACGTGCTCGTCGGCAGCGCCTTCCTGCACCGCGAGGCGTGGGCGCACACGATGAACGAGCTCGTCGAGTCTCGTTCCGGCACGGCGTACGGACAACTGATCGCGCCGTTCGACCCCCGCACGGACTATCCGAGGTACATCGCAGACCGCCCGCGGCTCGAAGGCGTCCGCAACTTCCTGGCCAGTCGCGGCATCCGCCTCCCGGAGGGACGCTCCGACGACCCGCCCGGGGCCGAGACCGTACACGGCCTCGCAAACCGCAAAAACGAGGTCCTGGGCCGGCTGCTCGTGCAGCGCGGTGTCGACGCGTTCGACGGTGTGCGTCACTACCTCGAGCTCGCCCGTGACGCCGGGATCACCTGCGCCGTGGTCTCCGCCAGCGCCCATACCGAGGAGATGCTCGAGAAGAGCCGCCTCGCAGAGCTGGTGGACGGGAGCGTCGACGCCGAGACCATCGCGGCCGAGCATCTGCGCAACCGCCCGGCCCCCGACCGGCTGCTCGCCGCGTGCCGGCGGCTCCAGGTCGACCCAGAGAGAGCGGCGGCGTTCGAGACGAGCGAAGCCGGCGTAGCAGCTGCAAGGGCAGCCGGATTCGCCTGGGTCGTCGCCGTCGATCCTGCCGGCGATCCCGTCCGGCTCAGGCGGCTCCGCCGGGCAGGCGCCGACCTCGCCGTCCGCGCGCTGGCTGACGTGCTCGAGCCCAAGCCGGCCTAGCGGATCGGTGATTTCCACGATGCCGTGGGCCGGGTCCGGGGCGACCATGGAGGGTGGAAGGAGGTGAGCCCTCAATGACGATCGTCAGGTGGGCACCCTTCACGGAGCTCGACTCGATGGAGCGCCGCATGCGGCGCATGTTCGAAGAGATCGGCTTCGCACCTGGCCTCGCACCGCCCGCGGACGTCTACGAAACCGACGACGAGTTCGTCGTCGAGCTCGAGGCCCCCGGCTACGAGGAGAGGGAACTTTCGATCGAGGTCTCCGACCACACCCTTGCGATCAAGGGCGCGCGCGCGGAGGCGAAGAAGGAGAAGACGAAGGAGTACGCGCTCCACGAGCGCTTCGAGCGCGAGTTCGAGCGTCGCTTCGTCCTCCCGATCGAGGCCGACACCGAGCACCTCACTGCGGACTTCAGCAGCGGCGTGCTCAATGTGCATGCCCCGAAGCTCGAGGCGGCGAAGCCGAAGAGGGTCGAGATCGCGAAGGCGTGATCTCTGTGCGCAGACGGAGGCGCATTCGCGCCTCCGTCTGCCGGCGCGCTTCCGCGCACCTCCTCCAGCGGGCTGATCCATTTTGGTGTCGGGGCTTTCCCTGAGCGCCCGCGCGGACAAGTTCCGATGCGCCCGACGTGGAGCGAGAGGAAGCTGGGGCCAGAACCTCGAGGAGGTGGTTCGCGATGAGAATTCGCTCGAAAGCGACCACGGCTTCGGCGATTGCCCTTGCCTCGTTGGTCGCGCTTCTCGTGTTCACGGTGGGGGGCGCAGGCGCATCACAGGCCTCGTATCCGCGCTCGCAGACCCTGATCACGAGCGGAACCCAGTGGGGCAACATCACCGGGTTCAACCCGTACGGCGGCAACTACGCCGCCGGGATGATCGGGCTGAACCTCGAGACGCTGCTCCGCTACAACCCGGTGAGCGACCACTACATCAACTGGCTCGCGAAGTCGGCGACGTGGACTGGCGGGAGGCAGTACACGATCGTGGTCCGGCCCGGAGTCAAGTGGTCGAACGGGAAGCCATTCACGACCTCGGACGTGCTGTTCAACCTGAGGCTGCTGCGCTTCAACACGTCGCAGTGGAACAACCTCTATCTGAACGTCAAGTCGATGACGGCCAAGCAAGGCAAGGTCGTCGTCAACTTCAAGGGCACGCCCAACTACGTGCAGTGGCAGAACGCCATGTACAACATCCCGATGATCAGCCCTGACCAGGGCAAGGTCATCACGTCGGCAAAGCTGCTGACGACGTACAACCCCAGCAAGCCGATCGGCACCGGTCCGTACGTGCTCGATCGGCCAGGCTTCGACCCGACCACGCGAGTGGTCTGGATGAAGCGGGCGCACTGGTGGGCGGCTGACCAGAAGCTGTCGCCGGCGCCGAAGCCGAAGTACATCATCGACCTCGTCAACACCTCCAACACGAACAGTCTCTCGGCCGTGCTGGCGGGCGTCGAGGACCTGAACAACAACTACCTCCCGGGCGTCGAGCAGCTCGTGGCCCAGGGCAAGGTGCTGACCTTCTACAAGAAGGCTCCGTACCACCTGTCGGCGAACCTGGCGATGCTCGAGCCGAACACGACGGTGAAGCCGCTGAACGACCCGGCCTTCCGGCGGGCGCTGGCTGCGGCGATCAACGTCAATCAGATCGTCAAGCAGGACTACCACAGCCTCGTCCTGCCGGCCAGCCCGACCGGCCTGCTTCCCACCTGGTTCAAGTACCAGGACAAGGCGGCCGTGAAGAAGTACTCGCAGAAGACCGGCACCGCCGTGGCCGTTGCCCTGCTGAAGAAGGCGGGCTACACGAAGGACAGCTCGGGCTACTTCCGCAACAAGGACGGAACGTCGATCAACCTCGACATCTCCGTCCCGCAGGGCTGGTCGGACTGGGAGACCGCCCGTGACATGATCATCTCGTCCGCGAAGGCGGCCGGGATCCGGATGCACGCCGTGGTGAAGGACTTCAACACCTGGCAGGCCGACCGAAACACGGGCAAGTTCGACCTCGTCGTAGACAACCACTACCAGATCAGCGACAACCCCTGGTCGTACTGGAACGGCATCTATCACCTGCCGATCCTGAACACGGGGGCCGGGCAGCAGAACTTCAACTTCGAGCGCTACTCGAACCTGAAGGCCTGGAAGCTCGTCGAGAAGCTGGACAAGACGTCGCCGACCAAGACGGCGACGATCATGAGCATCAACTCCCAGCTCCAGACGACGCTGATGAAGGACCTCCCGGTCATCCCGCTCTGGTACAACGGCCAGTGGGCGCAGTTCACGTCCAAGTACTGGACGCACTGGCCGGCCGCGGGTACGGACAGGCAGTTCACCCCGATCATGTGGGGCGGCTACCTGAACATGACCGGCATCGACATGATCACGCACCTCGCGTACAACAGGGGGACGTGACGGTCGGCTGACATCACATGCCGACGTCCGGGCCGCCTCTGCGGCGGCCCGGGCGACGGCCTTCGACGAGGAGCCGTCATGGGGCGCTACTTCCTCCGCAAGCTCGGCATCTATTCCCTCACCTTCTTCGTCGCGGTGACTGTCGACTGGGCGATCCCGCACCTGATGCCGGGCAACCCGGTGCTGACGCTGATGAACCGGCTCCAGATCCAGGATCCCCGCGTCGCGCAGCACGTCTACCACCACTACATGCGCGCGTTCAACCTCGATCTGCCGCTCTGGAAGCAGTACTGGTACTTCTGGGTCTCGCTCGTCCACGGCGACCTCGGCACGAGCATCCTCCAGTTCCCGAGCCCGGTCACCTCGATCATCCTGCACGCGGCGCCGTACACGCTCGGGCTCCTGATCCCGGCGATCCTGCTCAGCTGGTACTTCGGCAACAAGGTCGGGGCGCTGGCTGCTCGCCGGAAGGTGCTCGACAACTCCGCTCTTCCCCTCAGCTATGCGCTGACCGCGACCCCCTACATGTGGCTCGCGATTCTCCTGTCGTGGACGCTCGCGGTCACCTGGCACGTCTTCCCGGTCGGCTTTGCCTACGACCCCACCGCCATCCGCGGCCTTTCATGGGCGTTCGTCGGGAGCCTGGCCTACCACTGGTTCCTTCCGTTCATGTCGCTCTTCCTCGTCACCTTCGGCGGCTGGGCGATCGGGATGCGCAACATGATCATCTACGAGCTCGAGTCCGACTATGCGCATTACCTCGAGGCGCTCGGAGCCCCGCAGCGACTCGTCCGCAAGTACGCCTTTCGCAATGCGCTGCTGCCGCAGATCACCGGCCTCGCGCTCGTGCTCGGCGCGGTTCTCGCCGGCTCGCTCGTGACAGAGATCGTCTTCTCGTATCCGGGCCTGGGCTATCAGATCTACCGCGCGATCACGAACGAGGACTACTTCGTGATCCAGGGGATCTTCCTCTTCATCATCGTCGGCGTCCTGATCGCGAACTTCGTCGTCGACATCGTCTACGTGATCGTCGACCCGCGCACGCGGATCGGGATGGAAGGCGGGCGATCGTGAGCGCGGTCGCCGCACCAGCCGCCGCGCCGGCGAAGCCGGTGGGCGCTGTCCGCGAGTCGCTCTACTTCGCGCTCCGCAATCGCAAGCTCGTCTTCGGAGCCTCGGTGACGGGCGCAATGCTGCTGTTCGCGATCTTCGGGCCGCTGTTCGCCCGTCACGGCCCGCTCGCCTACGGCGGCGACCTCTCGCTTGCGCCGACCAGGCACGGCGGGTACTGGTTCGGTACGACGCTTCAGGGCCAGGACGTGTTCGCCCAGTTCGTCACGGGCCTGCGGCTCGCTTTCATCGTCGGCGCGCTGGGCGGAGGCATCGCCTCGGCGATCGCGATGGTGGTCGGGTTCACCGCCGGCTACCGCGGCGGGATCGTGGACGAGGTGCTGAACATGCTCACGAACGTCGTGCTCGTGATCCCGACGTTCGCGCTCCTGCTCGTGATCGCCGCCTACCTCAGCGTGCGCGGCATCCTGACCGAAGCGGTGTTCATCGGCCTCACCTCCTGGCCATGGGCGGCGCGGGCGCTGCGGGCACAGACCTTCTCGCTCGTCTCGCGCGATTTCGTCGACCTCGCGCGCCTGTCGGGGCGCTCGAGCTGGCAGATCATCTTCAAGGAGATCGCGCCGAACATGTCGAGCTACCTGTTCATGATGTTCATCCTCCTCTTCGGGGGCGCGATCCTGATCGCGGCGACCCTCGACTTCATCGGCCTCGGGCCTTCGAACACGATCTCGCTCGGGATGATGATGCAGCTGTCGGTGCAGAACGCCGCACTGCAGCTCCACCTCTGGTGGTGGTTCCTGCCGCCTGGCCTCGCGCTCATGACGATCGTCGGCTCGCTCTACGTCATGAACGTCGGGCTCGACGAGGTCTTCAACCCGAAGCTGCGGGAGATGTGAGATGTCCCTCCACGTCGACGACCTGCGCGTCTACTACCGGACACTCGCCGGCGACGTGAAGGCGCTCGACGGTGCCACGTTCGACGTCGCCGACGGCGAGATCATGGGACTGGCCGGCGAGTCCGGCTGCGGCAAGTCCACGCTCGGCAAGAGCCTCATCCGGCTCGACGGTCGCATGCGCTACGCGGGCGGTCACGTCGTGCTCGACGGCAAGGAGCTGCCGATCTGGGACGACGAGGCGATGAACCCGTTCCGGTTTCACAATGTCTCGATCGTGCCGCAGTACGCGATGAGCGCGCTCAACCCGACGCGCAAGATCGGTCGGATGATCGGCGAGCTCTTGCGCGCGAGAGGCGCAGACCCGCGCACGGTCGAGAGCGAGCTGGCGCGGCGGCTCGACCTCGTCGGCCTCGAGCAAGGCGTGCTCGGCCTCTATCCGATCGAGCTCTCGGGCGGGATGAAGCAGCGAGTCGTGATGGTCATCTCGACGCTCCTCGACCCATCGCTCCTGATCGCCGACGAGATCACCTCGGCGCTCGATGTCTCGACCCAGAAGGCCGTCGCGCGGATGCTCGTCGAGTTTCGCGACCGCGGCTTCGTGAAGAGCATGATCGTCATCACCCACGACATTGCGGTGCTGTACCAGGTCGCGGACACGATCCTCGTCATGTACGCGGGCAAGCTCGCCGAGAAGGCGTCCGCGGAAGAGATCGTCTCGAGCCCGAAGCATCCGTACACGCGGCTCCTGGTCTCCTCGCTGCCCGAGGTTGGGGTGCGCTACGAAGAGAAGGAGCTGCACGGCATTCCGGGCCGGCCCCCGTCGCTGCTCACACCGCCGACGGGGTGCCGCTTCCGTGACCGCTGTCCGCTCGCCACGGCGCGCTGCGCGCAGGAGCCTCCGTGGGTTGAGGAGAACGGCCGCGGCGTCGCGTGCTGGGAGGCCGCCTCCTCGCAGGCGGCGAGGCCGTCACTCGTTGCGGGGGCCCGCTGATGCTGAGCCTCGACCACGTCTCGAAGACGTACCACGTCGGTGCGTTCGGCCGCGGCAGGCTCACGGCGGTCCGCGACGTCAGCTTCGAGCTGCGCCCCGGCGAGGTGCTCTCGCTGATCGGCGAGAGCGGCAGCGGCAAGTCGACGATCGGCCGGCTGATCCTGCGGCTCATGGCCCCGAGCGTCGGTTCGATCACGTACGAGGACGTCGACATCGCCGACTTCGGTGGGCGGGCCCTGAAGGAGTACTACCGGCACGTCCAGGGTGTCTTCCAGGATCCGTTCAGCTCGTACAACCCGATCTTCAAGGTCGACCGGGTCTTCGGGATGCTGCGCGCCGAGTTCTTCCCGCGCGTCGGCTCCGAGGAGTGGCGAGCTCGCCTCGAGGCCGCGCTCGAGTCGGTGTCGCTCAACCCCGAAGACGTCCTGCACAAGTTCCCCCACCAGCTCAGCGGCGGCCAGCTGCAGCGGCTCCTCGTCGCGCGCGCGCTCCTGCTCGAGATCCGCTACCTCGTCGCCGACGAGATCATCAGCATGCTCGACGCCTCGACCCGCATCGACGTCCTCAACCTGCTCGCGGATCTGAAGGGGCGCGGCCTCGGGGTTCTCTTCATCACCCACGACCTCTCACTCGGCAACTACATCAGTGACCGAACCGTCATCCTGCGCCACGGCTGCATCGTGGAGATGGGAGAGACCGGGAAGGTCTTCGGTGACGCGCGCCACCCCTACACCCAGGACCTGCTCGCCTCGGTGCCGCTGCTACACGAGAAGTGGGCGAGCAACGGTGACGCGGAACCCGCGACGCGCCGCTCTCACGAGCTGGTGGAGGCGCCGCCGCTCGTGCCCGTCGAAGACGGCCATCTGGTTGCGGCGGGGTGAGGAGGACGAGGGTGGACCGAGACTTTCCCGCTTTCCCGCCCGAGTTCCTGTGGGGAGCTGCGACGTCCGCGTACCAGATCGAAGGCGCGACGACGGAAGAGGGCCGGGGCGAAGGGATCTGGGACCGCTTCTGCACGGTCCCGGGTGCCGTCCGCAACGGGGAGTCGGGCGCGACCGCCTGCGACTTCCTCCACCGCTACCGCGACGACGTGCGACTCATGCAGCAGCTCGGCCTGGACGCGTTCCGCTTCTCGGTCTCGTGGCCGCGCATCCTTCCCGAGGGGCGCGGCCGTGTAGAGGCGCGCGGCCTCGACTTCTACGACCGGCTCGTCGACGAGCTGCTCGCCGCCGGTATTCGCCCGTTCCTCAACCTGTACCACTGGGATCTGCCGCAAAGGCTCGAGGACGAGGGCGGCTGGCCGGCCCGCTCGACTGCGGAGGCCTTCGTCGAGCTGGCAGAAGCCGTCGCCGGCAGGCTCGGCGACCGCGTCCGCGACTGGTCGACCCACAACGAGCCCTGGTGCGCCGCGTGGCTCGGGTACGGCTTGGGCGTGCACGCGCCGGGCCGCAAGAGCAGAGTCGACGCCGTCGCCGCCGCGCACCACCTGCTCCTCTCGCACGCGTGGGCGGTCGACGCCATTCGGCGCGAGGCGCCGGAGGCGAGCGTCGGGATCATCCTCGACTCCTGGCCAGCACACCCGGCAAGCGACGACCCCGCCGATGCGGCGGCGGCACAGGCCGTGCACGCCCTCCGGAACCGGTTCATCTTCGACGGAGCGCTTCGAGGCAGCTATCCCGAGGATGCGCTCGAGCTGCTGGCGCCGGTCGCACCGCCGATTCTGGACGGTGACCTGGCCGCGCTCGCGCCGCGCCTCGACTGGGTGGGCGTCAACAACTACTCGCGGTCGCTCGTCCGCGCAGACCCTTGCGGCGGGGAGCCGCTACAGGTGCGGGCGCCGGAGGGCCGGCTGACCGAGATGGGCTGGGAGGTCTATCCCGCGGCCCTGCACGAGGTGCTCGCATGGGTTCATCGCGAGTACTCCCCGCCGTCGATCTACGTGACCGAGAATGGCGCCGCATTCGCGGACGTTCGCGGCCACGACGGCGAGGTCCGCGATCCGGAGCGCATCGAGTATCTCGCCGGCAACCTCGACGGAGTCGCGCAGGCGATCGCGGAAGGAGTGCCGGTGCGGGGTTACTTCGTCTGGTCCCTGCTCGACAACTTCGAGTGGAGCCTCGGTTACGTCCCTCGCTTCGGTGTCGTGTATGTCGATTACCCGACCCTCGAGCGCATCCCGAAGCAGAGCTTCTACTGGTTCCGCGACCTGATCGCGGCCAGCCGGGCTGTGACCGCCGCGTTCTGAGCCCTGTTCAGGCTGAGGCGAAAGTCTCGCGCGGGCCGTGACCTGCTGCCACCGCCCTGGCGATGTCGAGCGTCGAGATGACGCCGATGGGGCGGCGGGAGCCGGGCTCGACGACCGCGAGGTGGGCGATCCCATACTGCGACATCAGGCTGCCGGCCTCTGCAATCGAGCGATCGGCTGCGACGCTGACGAGCGGCGTGACGGCGGTGGCACCGGCCGTGACGCAGTCGAGGTCGAGCTGGGCGGCGGCGACGAGGTCGAGGTCGGAGACGACGGCCCACAGTTGCGGCGCCTCGTCGTCCTCGTCGACATGGTCGAACACGAAGATCGCATGGACGCCGAACGTCGCCATCATCCGCGCCACAACCCGAAGCGGCGTCTCGGGTGGGCAGCTGATCACCCCGCGGCTCATCGCGTCGCCGACGGTGGCCGTCTCGAACGCGACCGGAAGCTCTTCTGGGCGATGTTCTGCGAAGACCATGCCTGGATGCTCGCCGCCGCCCGGGTCTGCCGCATCCGGACGAACTACGGAATCGCAGCGCGGTAGGTACGGACCGGGGCGAGAACCATTCCGACGCTCGATCACCGGCAGAGCGAGCCGGGCGACCCTAGCCGATCGATGGTTGCGGCGGGGTCGACCGACTTGAGAGTGTGTGCGTCCAAGAGCAGCGCCCGGCTACTCCTGCGGCACCGGGTTGTTCGAGTGGGGTGCAAAGGAGTCGAGATGTCCACAGGGGAAGAGGTTGTTTCGGTCGCACTCTGGCGGGGCTACGCAAACGGGTGCTTTTGCGCGCGGGCTGCGGGGAGCGAGGTTGCGGTCGCCGTCTCCCCGTCCTTTCGGCTGGTGAGGCTGCCGTGGGAGAAGCCGGTCCCGCTCGACCGGAACGCGAATGCCATCAGGGCACTGGCTGCGCTCGAGAGAACGCTGAAGGAGGGCGGCTGGCAGCCCATCTCGGCCAGCGCGGGCTCGCAGTGGTACGAGCGGTCGTTCACCCAGTCGCCGGGAAGCAGCGTCGTCTCGCCTGGAAGCAGCGTCGTCACCCTCGAACCGCGGCAGACGAACGGCATGCATGTGTTGGCGAACGGCCGGCCGGGCGCCGTCCGCCGGGAGATCGTCGCCGCTCTCAGCCATGGTCCGCTCGCGAGCAGCGAGCTCTGCAGGCGGGTCGGCCGCTCGTCAGATGTCGTGCGGGCCGCCCGCAGGGAGCTCGAGGAAGCAGGCCTCGTCCAGAAGGCCCCTCCGCCGCCGGGCCGATCGAGACGGCCGACCTACTGGGAACTGTCGTGGGGGAGAGCCCACTCGACCCGTTGGGCTTCCTCGTCCAGAACGGCCGACCGGGTCCGGCGAAGCTGACCGGGGTTCGTTTTCGGGTCCACAGTCCGAGCCGATCGATGATCCTCGAGCATCTTGTGGATAACTCTGTGGGGAAAGTGCGAAACTGAGAAACGGCGGAACAGCCGATGCAAGCCCCCAGAGATGCCCCCTGCTCTGGAGGCTGCGTCTGCGGTGACCAAGCTGCGGCCGTCCGCCTCGGCTGCTCCGCCTAGCTAAAGCTTCCCCGCCGTCCGGTCGATCAGAAATCGCTGGTCGTCCCTCACTTGGTCGAGAGGCGGCCAGCCTCTCGCGTTTGCGAGGTTTGGGCCACTGTTCGTGCGGGACCGAGTTGACCCAAATGCTCCAACCGTCCGCCGTGCACCCGAGGGCACGCTTGTGTCAGAGACGGGGCGGCGACTCCCCCGGCCGGATAACCAACTCGGGGGTTCTCCGAGCCTCCCGCCGCCCCCCTCTCCTCTTCGGATCAGGCTGGCACGCCAGGGCGGATGAGGTGATTGATCCCCACGTTGCGGTCTCGGACCGCGAGCGGCAGCCTCAGTCGTGTTCAGCCGGGCCGGGTCGCCTGGGACGATACGTCGTTGACACCGGCTCCCAGGTAGTGCGGAGCATGAGGAGGGCGAGGAAGGCGAGCGGGAGGAGCAGCACGAGCAGGAAGTGGCTGGCTGGGACAAGGATGAGGATCAGTACGAGGGCGATTCCGATCGTGAGTCCGCGCATTGGCTTGTGCTCCTTCTGTGGCGTGACATCGACGAGTTCGGTTTCGACGCTACGGCTGTCGGCGCAAAGCGCGTGCCAAAGTACGGCAACGATTCGGTGAGGACGCCCGGCGCGATACCCGCAAGAACCGGGGTCAGGCTGCCAGCCCGACGGCGTCTCCCCGTGCGAGTTTGGCGAGGCGGTTGCGGGCGACGACAATCGCCGCGTCGTAGCGACGAAGCTCTTCCGGGGCGACACCCCGGTCGGCGAGCAGGTCCCGAAGCGAGAGTAGGTCGTGGATGTGCCGGATTTCTTGCTGGACTGGCTTTGTCGTCATCGTGGCGCTCCTGTTCGATTGACAAATCGAGGATCGCCGCGTCGTGTGAGAGCGGTCTGAACCGGACTTAGGAAATGCCTGAGAACAGTCGCGCGGAGTCGCCGCCGGAGGGACGACCTCAGTTGCGAGAGAAGGGAAACGTGGCCATGGCCAGCGGGAATGATCCCGCTGACCGACGTAGCGCGATCGTGTTACCGGTCAGTCAGGCGGTGGGCAGCCCAGACGACAAGAGCGAAGCCTCCGGCTACGAATATCGCGGCTCGCAGCTCACGGTCGGCGAAGAACAGCAGGCATGCCCAGTAGAGCGCACCGGCGCCTCCCGCCATGGCGAGCATCCAGCAGAGCACTTGGGCAAGCGTGACCTCCCGATGCACGTCTGGGCAGGCTACCGGGAGACTCGGGGCCACCCGATGCGGAACGCCGGGATGACCACGGTTCCGGAATGACCCCGAGCGCGCCCACTACCGGGTCATCGTCATGTTGGCGAGGGTTGGCGACCTAGAACGCTGCGAGCACTTCACCAGCGGTCACGTATGGTGCCGCGACGTTCAGGTTCGGCAGGTTCTCGGCCAGCCAGGCTGCGGCAGCGCGGCTCGACTCCTCCGTCTCTCATGACCGAACACCAAGGTCACTGTCCGGCCTCCCGGTGGGACGCCGCTCGCCTGGACCGGTGTTCCTGAATGACCCTTCGAGCGTTGAGCCGCCCGTCCTTGCCGTGCCAGTCAGGGAGGGGCGGCAGTGAGCCCGCCCCTCCCGAGATACGTCGGGTCAGCCGATGCAGCCCGAGACGGAGCCGGGTGGCTCGCAGTTGTCGGGCGTGTTCAGGAAGACGTTGGTGTGGTGGAGGGTGACCGACGAGGTTCCAGCCGGGTCAAAGCTGACATTGAGAATCCCGCCGGCGCCGCCGTCGGCCCGATTGGCTATCACCTGACTGTTGTTGAGTACGAGCGTCGCTGTGAGGGCGGCGTTGAAGGTGGTGTTGGCGATGCCGCCGCCGAGGCCGTCGGGGACATCGTTCCCGGCGACGACCGTCTTGTTCAGCGTCGCGGTCGCGTGGTTGAGCAGGCCACCGCCGATCGAACCGTCCGCGGTGTTGCCGGTGATCTGACTGTTGTTGCTGACCAGCGTGCCGCCGTTGGCGATCCCGCCACCGCCGCCGTCGGGGCTGCTGGCGGTGTTGTTGCTGATCACGCTCTTGTTGAGCGTGATCGAGCTGCCGGGGCCGCCGCCGTTGCCATTGCCGCTGGCGATGCCGCCGCCGCCCGGGCCGTTGTTGTGATCGACGACGCTTTGGTTGAGGGTCAGGCTCGCGGCGATGCCGAGGATCCCGCCGCCGCCGCTACCGGTCTCCGGCACCGTGTTCCAGCTCACTTCGCTCTTGTTCAGCGTCGCAGTAGCGCCGAAGCCGTTGGCGATCCCGCCGCCCGCATCGGAGGCGTAGTTGTCCTTTACGACGGCGCTGTTCAAGGTCAGCGTGCCCGACAGGTTGAGAATCCCGCCGCCTGCGCCGCCGGCCATCATCCCCGAGATGTGGCCGCCACGGATCGTAACCCCGTTGAGGGTGAGCGCCCCGCCGGAGCTGCCGTCGATAGCGATGATCCGGAAGTTGCTTTTGTTGCCTGCGATCGTCGCGTTCTTGCCGTTGATCGTGATCGTCGACTTCACGACCGGCAGCCCGGTCGGGCCCATCGCCGTGTTGTTCGGCGCCGTCAGCGAGTAGGTGCAGCCGGCGCCGAGGTTGATCGACCCACCGCCGCCCGCGTTGACCGCGTTAACGGCCGCGACCAATCCCGCGCTATCGCCACAGGCCACGTTCACCGATGTCGCCGCACCCGCGGCCGTCGCGGCTACCAACGCCGCTGCCGCAGTGAAAACACCCAAAACACCGAAACGCCCCGCACGTTCGAGCACACGCTGAAGCATTAGAGCCCCCTTCGATGGTGTGTCCCCAGATGATCCGGTACAGGGATGCAAACACTACGAGACGAAAAGATCCGTACCCGGCTCAAGCAGAGACAGCCACGGACTGACGTTTGCAGTCCGTCAGCAAGCTGCCCTTCGGCGCGATCGGCCGCTGATCCTGAGAAGGAGACAAGCCCTGCTAGGCGGGGCGTATCTGAGGCTGCGGGGCAGGGATTCGAACCCCAACTTCCTGATCCAGAGTCAGGCGTCCTACCATTAGACGACCCCGCAACGGGTCGGCGGCCAGTGTAGCCCGGCTACGCCCAGATGAGGTCGCCGGCGTCGGTGACAGTCGAGCCGCGCTTCCACGCTACGTCCCAGATGTTCCCCTCGGGATCGCGGAGGCTGAAGCCACGGAAGCCGTGCGCCGAGTCGAACGGCTCCTCGAGCAGCTCGGCGCCGTCGACGCTCTTCAGCATCTCGTACACGCGGTCGACCTCGTCCGCGCTCGTGAGGTTGAGCCCGAGCGTGAAGCCGCGGAAGCCGTCGACCCGCGGTCCGAAGTGCGGCTCGTAGTTGTGCGCGCCGTACAACGCCACCACGATCCCGTTCGTGCCCTGAAACAGCCGGTGCGCCGCCTCGCTCTCCGGCGACTCGAGCCAGCCGAGCGCACGCAGGAACTCCGCCATCCGCTCGACGTCGGCGCAGGCGAGCGTGAGGAAGTTGAGCTGGGGCGGAGGCAAGTTAGATCTCGAGCCGGTAGACAGGCACGAGGCGCTGCTCGGTCTCGGTGTCGATGTGCGCGAGGACCTCGACGTACGGCTCGAGCCCGCTGCCCCGCAGCTTGGCCTTCAGGAGGCCGTCGACCTGAAAGAGGCCGGACGAGTTGTTCATCTTGATCTCG